>WNFJ01051830.1_pt1 | contig 12684 bp, 6 predicted proteins | sample 5400461 | NCBI WGS metagenome assembly WNFJ01 (sample SAMN13153349, study PRJNA577476) | soil metagenome | isolation source: 115 cm saprolite on Douglas fir-dominated hillslope | place: USA:California | collected 2013-09-17 | reverse complement strand
AAAGTCGACAAGCTGGTGCTAATTCCGATGCCGGAAGCGCTGACGCGAACCAACGCGCTGTTGGCGGGACAAGTCGACCTGATCGAAACGCCGGCGCCGGACGCCGTGCCGCAGCTCAAATCCGCGGGGATGCGGATCGTCGATAACATCACGCCGCATGTGTGGAATTATCACTTGAGCGTATTGCCGGGCTCGCCCTGGACCGACATCCGCCTGCGCAAGGCGCTCAATCTTGCGATCGACCGCGACGCCGTGGTCGGATTGATGAACGGCTTGGCAAAGCCGGCCAAGGGACAGGTCGACCCGTCGAGCCCGTGGTTCGGCAAGCCGACTTTCGACATCAAATACGACCTCGCTGCTGCCAAGAAGCTGGTCGAGGAAGCCGGCTATTCCAAGGAAAAGCCGTTGAAGACGACGTTCATCATCGCGCAAGGCGGCACCGGGCAGATGCTGTCGCTGCCGATGAACGAATTCCTGCAGCAAAGTTTTAAGGAAATCGGCATCGATATCGACTTCAAGGTGGTCGAGCTCGAGACGCTCTATACCCACTGGCGCAAGGGCGCGGCGGACGAAATGAACGCCGGCATCACGGCCAACAACATTGCCTATGTGACCTCGGACCCGCTCTACTCCATCGTGCGGTTTTTCCATTCGAGCCAGATCGCCCCGGTCGGCGTCAACTGGGGTGGCTACAAGAATCCGAAAGTCGATGCGCTGATCGACGAAGCCAAGCAGACCTTTGATACTGCCAAGCAGGACGAACTGTTGGCGCAGGCGCATTCGCTGATCGTCGACGATGCCGTGCTGGTGTGGGTGGTGCACGACACCAATCCGCACGCGCTATCGCCCCGGATCAAGAAATTCGTGCAGGCGCAGCACTGGTTCCAGGATTTGACCACGATCGGCGTGGAGTGAAAACACCGGACGCTGTTGTCATTGCCGGGCTTGACCCGGCAATCCATCGTCTTCGCAAAACTTTTTCGAAGCATGATGGATGCGCGGGTCAAGCCCGCGCATGACGAGTATCCAAGGGTGGGCAAAGACGCTCTTGCGTCGTGCCCACCATCTAATCTCGATCGCTATCCTAAATGGTGGGCACGCTTCCGCCTTCGCTCTTTGAGCTACGGCGGACAAGTCGCTTTGCCCACCTTACGGCGCGCTTGACCTAGAGTATGCTCTAGTTTGTAAAGAGCTGGCTGTCCCTACTCAAAGGAGCAGCCATGACCTCCACTGAAATCACCACCGAAAACAAACAACTCGTCCAAACTATCATGGAAGCGCGGTCGCGCCGTGATCATGCGCCGTTCATCGCGGCGATGGCGGACGATTTTGTCTGGCGGATCATCGGCTCGACGGCGTGGTCGGGCGAATATGTCGGCAAGGAAGACGTACGCGAGCGATTGCTCAAGCCGCTGTATGCGCAGTTCACCGCACCGTCGCGCATCACGCCGACGCGCATCCTGGCCGACGGCGATCACGTCGTCGTGGAATGCAACGGCGACGCCACCACCGTTTCCGGTCAGCGCTACGCCAACACTTACTGCCTCGTCATCCGCGTGGCGGCGGGGCAATTGCGCGAGATGACGGAATATATGGACACCGCATTGGTCGAGCGCGTGCTACAGCCGCCGCCGGCGCGCACATAGCGGCCAACGATTCGACCGCAGCTTGCGGACGCCATTGCGCTATGGCAGAGCAAAAATCGTGGGCAAAGGCGCTCTTCGCGCCGTGCCCACCGATCAGCAACTACGATGCAAGAAGATGGTGGGCACGCCATCGGGTGGCGCTTCGCGCCGACCCGTTGGCTTTGCCCTACGAAATTTTCACTCGGCGCACGCGTCGGTGCGGCTCGACGGAAGGCCGCGCGCCATTGGCCATCCATTCGTCATAAAACTCGACCTTGGCGTCGATCAGGGCCAGCGCCTCGGTCCAGCGGGTGATGTTTTGGCGGACGCGGACCTGATGTCCCGCGAGCAGCGCGCGCCGCTGCGGCAACGCGCCGCCGCCCTGTTTTGCCAGTGAAGTGTACTCGCGCATCTGCTTGATCGACATCCCGGTGCAACGCAGCCGTTCCATCAGATCGAGCCAGCCGATGTGATACTCGGTGTAAATCCTGCGGCCGCTGCTGTCCCTCACGACACCGGGGATCAGCCCCTGTGCCTCATACCAGCGGATGGTATGGATGCTGCGCCCGGTCCGGCTCGCCACCTCTCCAATACGAAGATCCTGTTGCATATTCCGTTCTCCGACCCCAACAGTTTACCTCATGCCGCCCTTCAATTCGAGACGGCGATATGATCGGGCGCGAGACCGGCCTGATGCCGCGCGTGCATCGCGGTGTAGGCTTGCTCGATACGTCGGGTGAAAAGCCTGGTATCGAACAAAGGCCTCGTCAGACGGTTGTTTTCGAGTTTTGCCCTGATGGCAGCCATTCTGTCCGGCGTCGTAGCGAGCTCGACGGCGAGACGCTCGTACTCCCCGAGCGTCGTTGTGATCAACTCCGGAAGACCAACGGCATGAAGCAGGCTGGCCGCCACCCGGCCGACAAACGTCTCGCCGAGACATGTCAGCACCGGCAAGCCCGCCCATAGCGCATCGCATGCGGTGGTGTGGGCGTTATAGGGCAGCGTGTCCAGAAACAGATCGGCTGCCCGATGCCTTGCCAAATGGTCCGGCGGCGACATGCGGCCCGCAAAGATCAGCCGTTCGGCGTCGACGCCCCTCGCGCGCGCCTCTTTCCTCAAATTGTCGGCCGCCTTCGCATGATCCTGCAACAGCCAGAGCACGCTGCCTTCGACTTGCTTCAGGATCCGCATCCAGGCATCGAAAACCGGCGGCGTGATCTTGTGGTTGCTATTGAAGCAGCAAAACACGAAGCCCGAAGACGGCAGCCCTAATTCAGCGCGCGTGAACGCCTTGTCGGCAATCGGACGTGTGATGTCGTTGACGAAGTAGCTGTCAGGCAAATAGACCAGCTTTTCAGCGTAAAACGCCTGCTGATAGTCCGGAATCACCACGCGGTCGGCGACCACGTAATCGACATATCGGGCGGCCATCGTTCCCGGATAGCCCATATAATGCACCTGGATCGGCGCAGGGCGGCGGGCGAAAATGCCGGTTCGGGAATCCGTGGTAAAGCCCATCAAATCGACGGCGATATCGATTTCAAGTGCTTTGAGCAGATCGGCAATCTGCGCGTCGCTATAGGCACTGGCCTCGACAAAATGCTCGAACGATGCCTTCAGGCGCCGGCGGATTTCCGAATTGTCATCGGCGCCGAATGAAACGGCCGTGATCTCGAACCGGGATTTGTCATGGCTCTCGAACATTCCAGCCGTCAGAAATGAAAGCGCGTGCTGGCGGAAGTCGGCGGACAGATAAGCCACGCGGATGCGATCGTGATGATATCGCTCGCCTTGCCAAAGCGGCTCTTTCGCAGCCGGAAAATTATTTGCGACCCACAATCCAGCGCATTTCAGCTGGTCTTCGGAGGACGAGGGAACGGCGAGGAAGATGAACGGTTGCGTATTCGCGCGCCCATTCTTGACCGAGGCAATCAGATGCGCGCAGTCGGCCTCCCAATGGCTCCAATCGCACAGATGCATTTTGGCGTAAAGGCGATGGCCTTCAGCGCCCATCAGGTCGGGCTTTAAGGCGAACACTCTGTCATAAGCGGCAAAAGCCTCTTCGTAACGCTTGAGCTTGGAGAAGACATTGCCGCAGTTTCTGTGCGCCAGCGCATCGTCCGGCTGCAGGGCCGCAGCCTTGGCGAAGCTCTCCAGCGCCGGCTCGGAACGCTTCAGATTGATCAGTGCGTTGCCGCGATTGAGGTGCGCCTCCGCGAAGTTCTGGTCCAGCGCGATCGCGTGGTCGAAACTCGCAAGCGCTGGCTCGGGCCGCCCGAGATCCATCAGCGCCTTGCCAAGGTTGTTATGAGCCGCGGCGACCTTTTCGTTCAGCGCGATCGCCTTCCTGATCAGCTCAATTCCCCGCTCGGTACGCCCCGTTTGAAGCGCGACCACCGCCAGCATATGCAGCGAATCGAAATGCTGCGGCTCTCGTTGCAGAACCTCCAGATAGATGCGCTCCGCGGCCGCCAAATCGCCTTGCCGATGCAGCGCCAGCCCCTGCCTGAACCTCGATTGCAATGCCGCCGTTCCCTGGTTGTGCGCCTCAGCGGAGACCTTACTTCGTCAATAGCGCGAAGGCGCCGTTCCAGTCTTGCGGCGGCGGGTCGTTTTGGTATCCCTGAATCCGCGCCTCATACAAATTGTACAAATACTCGAGCGCGTGGGCGTCATCGGTCCGGCGGCCCCGCTCGATCGCGGCCAGCGCGCCTTCCCAGTCGCGGCTGCGATAACACGCCAGCATCTCGATGGTGAGGTTGCGCAAGCGCTGGAAGCGGCCGGATTGCGCGGTGTCCTCGCGGCCGGCGATGGCATAGATGACCTCGGGCTCCTTCTTGCCTTTGACCATGATGAAATCCAATTCGAGGATCGCGAACTTGTCCTTGACCGCGAGCGCGGTCTTGGAGCCGACGATGATCGGAAATCCATATTCCTTGGATTGGCCTTCCAGGCGCGAGGCAAGATTGACGCTGTCGCCGAGCACGGAATAATCGAAGCGCAGGTCGGAACCCATATTGCCGACCACGCAGACGCCGGTATTCAACCCGACGCCGACATTGAGCGGAATGTAGGCGTGGCCGCCCTCTTGCGCCTCCTGCTCGCGTGTCTTGTTGAGCACGTCGATCCGCTCCAGCATGTCGACCGCGGCCTCGCAGGCGTTGAGCTGATGCTCCTTGTCGTCGAGCGGCGCGTTCCAGAACGCCATGATGGCGTCGCCCATATATTTGTCGATGGTGCCCTTGCGCGCCAGGATCGCATTGGTCAGCGGTGTCAGGAACCGGTTCATCAGCGTGGTCAGGCCCTGCGGATCGTGCTTGTAGGACTCCGAGATGGTCGTAAAACCCCTGACATCGGAGAACATGATGGTCATCTCGCGCTCTTCGCCGCCGAGCACGAGCTTTTCCGGCGACTGCGCGACCTGCGCAACCAGCGCCGGCGACATATACCGGCTGAAGGCCGAGCGGATCTGTTGCCGCTGCCGTTGCTCCCGGACGAAGCTGGAGAAGATGAGGGTGAGGTAGATCGCGGTGGTCGACAGCAATGGATAGGTAAAGTCGACCAGCAGCCGTTGCCGCGTGTAAAAATACCAGGATGTCCCGATCAGCAGCGTTGCGAACAGCGCACCGACGCCAACGAGGGTGGTCGGTCCGAACGACGGCGCGAACGCGATCACCAGAATTCCCAGGATCAGGGCGGCGCCGAACTCGAGAATCGGGCCGTAAGGCGGTTGCGCCAGCAGCGACTTGGTCAAGGCCGCTTCAAGCACCTGGGCGTGGATTTCAACACCCGGCATCGCCGGCGACACCGGCGTGGTCTTGATGTCGTTGAGCCCGACCGCCGACGTTCCGATCAGCACCAGCTTGCGCGCTATCTTTTCCGGCGCGACGCGTCCCTCGAGCACGTCGATCGCCGAAACATAGATCGAAGGATCGAGATGCGCAAAGTGAACCCAGAGCTGGCCATTGCCGTCGGTCGGAATCTGGAAACCCTTGACGCCGATGCTCTTGATGCCGGCCTGGTCGCTCTTGATGAAGATGGTGTCGGTGCCGGTCACCACCCGCAGCATTTCGAAGCTCAAGGACGGCATCGTCGCGCCCTGGGCCCGCATGATCATCGGCACCCGCCGGACAATGCCGTCATGTTCGGGATTGATCGTGAGCAGGCCGCGCCCGCTAGCGGCATGTTCCAGCACCGGCGTGTTACGCAACAGGCCCGGAAAATCGAACATGAAGCGCTGCGGGTCTTCACCCAACATCGCAAATCCCGTCACCGGAAGCGTCTTGTCGAATTCCCTCAAGGCCTCGGAAAGCCCGGATTCACCCAGCACCACGCGCGAGTGCGCCATCGCATCCGCAAACACCTGATCATTGCTCGGCAGCGCGCGCAATCTCTCGCGGGTCTCCTCGTCGAGATTGTGAAACGTGTCGGCTGCGACATCGGGATTGAGCCGATCGGGCTCGGAGAAGATGACGTCGAAGGCGATCGCGGCCGCGCCGAGCCTGGTCAGATTGGTGACCAGATCCGCGATCCGCGTCCGCGGCCACGGCCACTGGCCAAGTTTCGAGGCCAGGCTCTTTTCATCGATATCGACGATGGTGACCGGCCTTGCCGTCTTCACGCGAGGATCGAAGCGCTGAAAAGTATCGAACACTCTGACCCGGAGTTCTTCGACCGGAGCGGGATCGGCGATGCGCAGTGCTGCGAACCCGATCAGCAGCGCAAGGCAGATCAGGCGCGAATACCCGAACTTCCGCCCAAACCAACGCCGCAATATCCGTAAGCGCTTCATGCCATCCAGTTATCACGCTCGGGCGGATTGATCACGTATCTTGTTTTCTCGAAAATGTACGCCTGTACCCTGGCTCGATCGGCTTCGGCAGCGAGACCTAGGCGTGGAAAATAAAGTCGCTGTTGTGCAGGTTCGCGACGACCACGTTTTTCAACAACAGGTTGTCATGACTATCCAGCGTGATCAGCGTGTCGTTGCCCTGCTGGGTTTCGGCAGCCGGGAGGGTCGTGGCTGAAACGTTGCTGAACTGCCGGATGTCGATCTTGTCGAGGCCATCGACAAAATCGGTGATCGTGTGCTGCGCGACGTTCGGCCCAAAATTCGGTTTGAACACGAACTGGTCCTGGCCGCCGCCGCCGGTCAAGGTGTCCGAAGAACCGGTCGCGAATATGACGTCTTTGCCCGCGGTGCCCTGCAGCACGATATTCGGGCCAGTCCCGGCCTCGTTGAAGACGAAATTCACCGCGTCGGTGGCGCCGAAGCTGTCCGTAACCGTACCCGTGACCTTGTCCGTCGCGGGCGGTGTTGACCCGGGATTGTAGGTGACGCCGGTCGCGAAATAATTGTTGATATCGGTCAGCGAGCCAGAAGCTGGCGAGGGCGTTACGCTGCTTCCCGCAGCGCCGGTCGTCGCCGTAACCGTATAGGTTTGGTTTGCCGAATTGTTGTCTTCGGAGACCGAAAGTCCGGTGATCGTCGTCGTCCCGTTGGGGTTTCCCGTAACATCGAAGTTGTCGGTCGCGATGACCGGCCCGCGGTCGAACACGACATTGGTCCCGCCGTTGCCGTCGGAATATTCGGAGAAGTAGTTGGGCGAGTCGGCGCCGGCACTTGCAACGATGCCGCCGGTAACCGAGAGGAACTGACCCGGCCCAGTTCCATAATGGAGCTCCAGCGCGCCCGCATTGTAGTCCAGGCTTACAGTCGCTTCGTTCACGAGATGGATGGTGTCGCCATGCATCGTGATCCCGGAAATCGATCCAGTGAAGTCTGCGACATCGTCGAGCACCAGCGTGCCACTTGCCGATGCGTTCGCCGAGAACTGGACATGCGCGTCCGAGGCGCCGCCGAATTCGATCGCACCGCCTTGGATCACGGCCTGCCCGCCGCCGCTGACAGCACCATCGATCTTCAGAAGACCCGTGTCCGCCTCCAGTTTCCCGTCGCTGGTGACGCCTCCCAAAACCTCCAGACCACCTTCGCCGCCGGACGCCACGAGGCCGTGGTTGGTGAAAGATCCGTCGCCGAGGTCGATCTTGAGTTGATGGGATGCATCCGTCGCAGTGATGACGCCATTGGTCTCGTTGATGAGGGTCAGTTGGCCGCCGCCGATATCACCGAAACCATTGATGGTGTTGTTGTCGTTGTCGAGCGTATCATTGGACGAAAGGCTTCCCACGATCCTGTCGCCTGCGTCCGAGAGCGTGACAACACCGCCGCCCTGCAGCTTCACGTCGCCGCTGATGTTCCATGTCGCGCCGGTATCGAAGAACATCGATCCGCTGTTGTCGAAAAGTCCTGCGATGTCGAGGGTCGCATTATGGACGTCGATGGTGCCGGCGTTTTGCCCGGCTTCGAGATACTGGTCCCCGGAATTCAGCACGCCGGTGACGTGAAACGAGTACGAAGAATCGGTATTCAAGATATCGAGCGTGGTGCCCGAAAGGACATGCAGCTGGATAACAAATTGATCGCCGCGATTGCTCGTGAGATCGTCGCTAACTGTCGCGGGTTGTCCTTCATTGTGGATTTGCGCGTCGACATAGGCGTAATCGGACGAACCCGGCACTGTGCCAAGGCTCCAGTTGGCCGCGTCGTTCCAGTCGCCGTCGGCACCGACCCCGGTCCAGACATCCCAGTTCGACGGCACGGCGACACTGACCGTGGATGTCACCGGAGTGCTGTCACCGCTCCCGGTGCCGTCATTGACGACGATGGTGAAGGTCGACGTCTGCGGATACCACGTCTGGAATGTGAGATGGTCGATGACATCCGCGTAATCGGCAAGAGTGTCGGGTCCGGTCAGCAGATATCCGCGGGTGGAAGGATCGATGGCGATGGAGATGTTGTGGGTGTCGAATCCCGGCCCGGTGATCGCGATGCCGCCGCCACCCGTGACATTCCACGTCAGCGACGCATGGTCGATGGTGAACGAGACCGGATCGGTTATCGTCACCGTGGGGAAGACATCATGCAGCAGATTGTCGGGTGCGAACGAGACGGCCGCCTCGCTCGCGCCTTCGAACGTGACGACGGGCGCAGAGCTAGTGATGGGCGGCGGCTGCACCGTGCCTGCCGACGCCGAGGGGGTCTCGGAATTGCCTTGGGCATCGGTGAAGGTCGCCGACACGCTGATCGCCTGGCCTTCGTCCGCGACGGTCGGCGTATAGGTATTGCCGCCGGGGCCGCCGTCGGGTGTCACCTGATTGCCACCGACGGTCCAGGTGTAGGTGATGCCGCTCCCGGCAGTCGGGTCGTTCACCGCAGCGGTGACCTGCTGCCCCTCGACCGCGTTGTTGTTGACATCCAGGCCCGTCAGCGAAAGCGTCGCATCCGCCGGACTTTGTGCAACCTTGCCGCCTGATACCGAACCGCTTTCGGTATCGCCGTTGCTGTCGGTGAACGATACCGCGACGCTGATCGCCTGACCCTCGTCGGCCTCCTGGGGTGTATAGGTGTTGTCGCTGCCGGTTTGCGCCGTGGTCCCGCCGACCGTCCAGGTGTAGACGGCGCCCGATGCAGCGGCGTCCGCGGGCAAATTCACGGTGATCTGCTGGCCCTCGACCGCGTTGCTGCCAGTCAAGCCGTCCAGCGTCAGCATCGGCGCCGTAAAATTCACGGTTGGCGCAATGTCCGCGCTGGCATTGCTGCCGTCGCTGACATGGACCGAGAAGGTCGGCGCGGCATTGCTGCCGTCCTGCACGAAGCGGACGTCGCCAGAGGTAAGGTCCGCGGTGGTGAATCCGCCGGTCGGCGCGGCCTGCCAACTGCCGCCCTGCAAAACCTCGAATTCGCCGTGGGCGACGTTGCTCACCGAATAGGTGAAACTCGTGAAACCCGGATCGCTGACGTTGAAGTCGCCGTTCGTCAGGATCGTGGTGCCGCCCTCGCCGGCGTCCAGCTTCATGCTGTTGAGGATCGGACCGACGTCGATGGTCGTGGTTACGGTGGGGCTCGTATTGACAATCTCGTGTGCGGCCCACGTCACCGTGCGGGCGCCGTCGGCCGCGCCCGGGGAGAACTGGATCGACTGCAGCGCCGTATCGAAGTCGGCGAGCGTGACGTTGCCCGCCGTTTCCACCAGTGCCATCCGAATTGGTGATATCGCCGTCCACCGTCCCGTTGATCGTGAGCTTGTCGCCGCTCTGGAAGCCCGACGAGAACCAGGCGTCGACGCTGGTGACGGTGCCCGCGGCATCGGTGACCGCCACCGATGGGTCGAGTAGCACCGGCGTTCCCGTATAGGTGACCGTATTGTCGGCGTTACTGATCACGGGTCCATTATTATTGCCGCCGCCGCTGACAAATTCGGAGCCATTTAGCGCTGTGAACTCCGACTGCGTGACATTGAGCAGAGTCACAACATCGCCGTTGCCGAAATCCACAAGGGTGTTGCCGCTGGCATAGGTGACGATCGGCTGGCCGGTAAAACCGTTCAGTTGGATCTGATCGCCTTCGGTTTGATCGAAGGTGCCGGTGCTCTGATCGAAGTTTGTAATGGTCAGCGCGCCATAGCCCGCTTGGAACACGAAGGTGCTGCCGGCGCCGCCGGTCTCTGTGTCGTGGCTGCCAGCCGGGGCGCCGCCGCCATCGAAGACATCCTTGCCGGTACCGCTGAGCGTGTCAGCCTGGGCGGCGGAGCCAAAGGAATCGGGCCCGGCGCCGCCGATGAAATTGTAGGAGAAGGTGGACGTCAGAGTTTCGATGGCAGTCTTGTTGCCGGCGGCCTCCTGCTGAACATCGTTGATCCAGCTAGGGGCATCGACCGAGAGGCCGGTGAAGTCCGCGATCGCGACCGGCGTGCTGTCGGTGGTGAATTCGTGGAACGAGGTGAGGGTGCCGCTTTTGACGGTGGTGCCGTCGCCATTATAGACGAAGTTCCCGTCGAGTACGAACTCGACGTGGTTGGCGGCGTCGACAATCGTGAAGCTCGTCGAAGTGTGCACGGGCTGGATGGTGCCGGCCCCCATTTCCTTCAGGGGATTGTCGGTGTGGAAATCCAGACCGTTCGGCGTCAATACCGTGATCGTCACCGTCGGCGTCGCGGGGGCTTGCACTGAGCCGGCGGAGGTGGTGCCGGTTTCAGTATTGCCGTGGGTGTCGGTGAACGACACCCCCACCGTGATCGCCTTACCCTCGTCGGCCTCCGTCGGCGTATAGGTACTGCCGGTGTGGTCTGGCACCTTCTGACCACCGACGGTCCAGGTATAGGTGAAGGTGGCGCCGCTGCCGGTTGGCGCATCCACATCGGTCGCGTTCGCGGTGATCTTCTGATTGGCGACCGCGTTGTTGCTGCCATCCAGGCCGGTCAGCGCGATCGTCGCGTTCTCGCTTGGGCTCTCCGCCACCACCGCCGTCGCAGCACTCGTCACCCACGCCGTGGAACTCTTATCGGGGTCCGACGTGGTTGCCACCACGCGGAGGTGAAGTCCTTCGTCAGCCTCGCCTAACGTGTATTGCGAATTATCGGTTCCGATGTTGCTCCAATTGGTGCTGCCGTTGGCTGAACTCTCCCATTGGTAGTGGACGCTTGCGTCGCTGTCATTGGTCGTCACATTTGCCGTCAGCTTCTGGCCTTCCGCCACGACGCCCGTGATCGCGACCTGATCGGGGGCATAGGCAAAGGTGTCGACGCGCGTATAGGTGACATTGTCGAAGACGTGACCGGTCACCCCAAACGTTTGGGTAGAGGTTTGAACCCCGTTATTCAGCAGTTCGAACGAGCCCGTGATCGCCGAGCTATTGGCCGCAAGATGCGACAGATCAAGTTGAATTTGAGTGTTGCCTGACAGCTGCGCCGCGGTGAGCAACTGGCTCGCAATCACGTTGAACGTCGTCGTCGAATAATCGGCCTGTACGAGTTCGACTTTCACGCCTCCCAATCCGGTGTTGGCGACGATCAGCTGAACCATTTCGTCGTTCGCATGCGTCGCCGTCGAATCGTTGAGATCGATGCCGTATTGCTGGCCGACGAAATGTGGGGCGGCCAGGTCGAACGTCGCACTCACCGCGAATGTGGAGTTTTCCTTCAGTCCGCCATTGCTGACGGCCTCATCTTGCGTGTTCGTTTGCAGCCGGGCAATGACCTGGGCTCCGCCGATAGAGAGGGCGACGTCACCGGTAGACGACATGACGGCCTTGCCGTTGACCTCCGTCCAGGTACTGCCGATGGTGGTGAAGCCGACGGGAGTGCCTCCGAAAGTGCTTCCCACAGGGGGCGCCTGGCTGAAAGTATCGTCGAAGACGACCGAGCCTCCCTTGACGATCTTCAATTCATCGAACGAATAAGAGAATGGTGTCGTCAGCTTCGGCGTAATATCGGCGATGGTGCCAAACGAATTGATGGTTTGCTCGGAGTTACCGGTCGGCTGGTCGTTATAGGTCGTGACAACCTGCAGCGATTTTCCTTCGTCGCCTTCGGTCGGCGCATAAAATGAGTTGGTGCTGACGGTCGTCCAGTTGGTTCCGTCGAAAACCTGCCACGCATAGGTCAGGCCCGCCGTGACTGCGATACCGCCGTCGGTCACGCCGGTGACGTTGATTTGGGCACCTTCCGCTGCATGGGTGGCATTCGCCGTAGCAACCAGATCGTTGCTCGCGCTCTCCTGCACCGTGCCGGCCGACGTCGCGCCGGTCTCGGGGTTACCGTGGGTGTCGGTGAATGTCACCGATACGCCGATCGCCTTGCCTTCGTCCGCTTCCGTCGGGGTATAGGTATTGCTGCTGTCGCCTACCGTGTGGCCACCGACCGTCCAGGTGTAAGTGAAAGTGGCGCCGCTGCCGGTCGGCGCATCCACATCGGTCACGCTCGCGGTGATCTTCTGGCCTTGGACCGCGTTACCGCCGGTCAGACCCGTCAGCGCAATCGTCGCGTTCTCGGTCGGACTTTCCTGCACCGTGCCGGCGGAGGTCGACCCGGCTTCGGGATTGTTGTGGGTGTCGGTGAAAGTCACCGATACGCCGATCGCCTTGCCCTCGTCCGCTTCCGTCGGGGTATAGGTATTGCTGCTGTCGCCTACTATCTTGCCGCCGACCGTCCAGGTGTAG
>WNFJ01077808.1_pt2 | contig 12685 bp, 8 predicted proteins | sample 5400461 | NCBI WGS metagenome assembly WNFJ01 (sample SAMN13153349, study PRJNA577476) | soil metagenome | isolation source: 115 cm saprolite on Douglas fir-dominated hillslope | place: USA:California | collected 2013-09-17 | reverse complement strand
AGTCCGTTGCCATCGGCGGGCAAAGTCCCTTGCATCACGGCAAAAGGCCGGGCGGCAAAATTCAAGAGCAACAGAAAGAAGACTTGGACCGCGGCGATGACTACCGAAGCGTGAGCAAATAAGGCTTCATCCGTCTTATGACGCAGGCGCAAAACCAGGCCGTAGCCGGAAAGAAGCAACGACCAGAACAGGAGTGAGCCTTCTTGTCCCGACCACAGGGTGGCAAATTTGTAGGGCAGCGGCAGGTCGCGATTGCTGTGATGAAAAATGTAGGCGATGGAAAAATCGTTGCGGAAGGCTGAAGTAACCAGGACCACAGCAGCAATCAGCACCGTGCCGAAGCTGGCGATTCCGGCGCGGCGGGCAGTTTCACGGAGACGCTCCCATCCCGGCGGACGCGCGGCCAAGGCCAGCAATCCGAAAAGGAATGAATAGCCGGCGAGCGCAAGAGCGAGCAGAAGAGCATAACTGCCGAGAGCAGACATGTAGGTCTGTTATTTTTTCAGACTTGCGGGGCAAGAGCAAATGAGGTGGGCAGTAGCTGATCGTCAATGGCAGCGGCGGAACGGAACCGCAGTCGAAGCAGTCATTCCCTACGGGGCGACGTTCGTCTCGTAAACGTCAATTTGAAACGTCCACTCGGTTCAAAGCACACCGCTCAGGCGGTGTGCTTGTCCTGATCATGGCGAGACAGAACTTCGCGCTCGGCGGCAAACCAATCCTGCTCGTCCTGCCCAGGCGTGCATCCACGTAGCTGATAGAGTTCGTAAGCCCGGAACCGGATTTCAGCCTCGAGATCGGCAGGGGAATACTGCGAGGCATTGCCACTGCCATTCCCATTACCGCTGTCCGGCATCTGCAGAAGTTTTTTCCCGTTCTTTGTTTTGGTCGTGGGTTTGGTGGTGCGAGGGGTTTTTGCTTTGGCCATTTCTGGACTCCTTAGCTGGTCAAATGTTGCTGGGGCCACGCACTGACGCAACAACCAAGTGGCTGCACATCTCTCGTGGAGGCGGTATACATCTATGATAACTCTGAGCGATCTGTGGAAGTGTGAATTACTGCATAAAATTTTCTTTTTTGGTTGAGTAGAAATTCTGTATGCATATGAGTCAGGATACAAAAACGTTTTTGCATAGCGCGGAATGTGAAGGTTCAGTGGAAGTCATGAGAACGGGTCTGCGCCTGCGTAATGCGAAGCGATGAAACGCTGCCGGCCTTGATGGAAACAACTCCATCCTGGTTTTGCAGTATGCCTTCCACCATCAGAAATTGTTCCGCTGTAAGTAATAAACGATTTTGCTGAAACAGAGCCGGGGTGACGATGGCATTCGCAACTCCGGTCTCGTCTTCCAAACTTAAGAACAAGAACCCTTTTGCTGTGCCGGGGCGCTGGCGCGCGATTACGCATCCTGCAGTGCGTACTCTGCGGCCGCTGAGGATTTCGCCGAGTTCGCTGGCGCTGCGCACGCCCATTTTGTCCAGGCGCGCTCGATGATAGGCCATGGGATGAGGACCGACGGTCATGCCCGTGCCGCGGAAGTCGGCAACCAGACGTTCTTCGGAGGACATTATCTTTAAAGGAGATTTGTTGTCGGAGGCGAGGATCTCTTCTAGCAGCGGGCCGGAGGGGTTTGCCGCGGCGCCTGCATTCCAGAGCGCATCGCGGCGGTGAAAAGCGATTGCAGATTGCAGATCGCAGATTGCAGATTGAACGGGGACGGAGATTGCAGGTTTGAGATTGCAGATTTTAGATTGATCTTTAATCTGCAATCTGCAATCTGCAATCTGCAATCCTATCGAGTTCAGCGCTCCAATTTCCGCCAGTGTGTTCAGTTCGTCCTTTCTTAACTCTGGCACCCGTCGCACCAGATCACGGATGGAGCTGAACCGAGCACGATTCCATTCCCGTGGGATCGCCTGTCCTGCTTCTTCGTGCAGCCCGCGTACGTAGCGAAGGCCGAGTCTGAGCGCAATTTGTTGTTTCTTTCGTCCCTCTGGGACTTGATTACATTGCGCTTGCACCCAGGGCTTGCGCCCTGGCCTGCAATATTCCGCTCCTTCGGAGCTGGGTTCCGTATAGTCAGGCAGCGGGTAATTTGCCGAGCGGGTCTGGGTTCCGCCAACGACCAACGACGAACGACCAGCGATCTGCCTGATGGCTGATGGCTGATGGCTGATAGCTTCCAGCGTGCATGCCCACTCCGACTTCGTAACATCCACCGGCAGCACTTTCAATCCGTGCCGCTGCGCGTCTTTCACAATCGTGGCAGGGCTATAGAAGCCCATGGGTTGATTGTTCAAAAGCGCCGCGGTAAAAGCCGCCAGATAATGGCATTTCAAATAGGCGCTGGCATAGGCGAGCAACGCGAAGCTGGCGGCGTGGGATTCGGGGAATCCATAGAGCGCGAAAGAAGTGATGGAGAGAACGATTTGCTCCTGTGCCTCTCGCGAAATGCCATTGCGCTCCATTCCGGCACGGAGTTTGGCCTCGATTTCGTGCATTCTTTTTTCGGAACGCTTGAATCCCATGGCGCGGCGTAGTTCCTCGGCTTCGCCGCCGGTGAACCCGGCGACTACCATCGCCATGCGTAGCAGTTGCTCCTGGAAAAGCGGGACGCCCAACGTGCGTTTGAGCACCGGTTCAAGCGAGGGATGCGCATAGGTCACCTCCTGCCGCCCTTGCCGCCGCTCTAAATAAGGATTCACCATCTGACCGACAATCGGGCCGGGACGAATAATCGCAACTTCGACCACCAGATCATAGAAGCGTTTCGGGCGAAGCCGCGGGAGACACGACATCTGGGCCCGGCTTTCAATCTGAAACATGCCGATGGTGTCGGCTTTCTGCACGGTCGAATACACTGCTGGATCGTCCGCAGGCAGATGTGCCAAATCCACCTCTTCGTGGTAGTGATTACGAATGAGCGCCAGCGAATCCTTCAGCGCCGCCATCATGCCGAGGCCGAGCAGGTCCACTTTGATGATGCCGAGGTCGGCACAATCTTCTTTGTCCCATTGCACGACCACGCGGCCGGGCATGGACGCAGGTTCGAGGGGAACGACGGAATCGAGTTGTCCCTGGCAGATGACCATGCCGCCGGAATGTTGTCCAAGATGGCGAGGCAGATCCTGGATGGCTTCGCACAATTCAAAATATTTCCGGATGCGAGGATGGCGCAGATCAAGGCCGGCATCGCGAAAACGGCGGTCGAATGCATCGTTAGCGTCACGATATTCCCACTGCGCGACCGCGGCTGAGACTTTGCCTAAAGTTTCCGCATCGAAGCCCAGGACTTTTCCGATTTCACGCGACGCCATGCGGCTGCGGTAAGTGATGACATTGGCAGTCATGGCAGCACCACGTTCGCCGTAGCGGCGATATAAATATTGGATTACCGTTTCGCGATCGTCACCGCTGGGGAGATCGAGATCAATGTCGGGCCACTCTCCGCGCTCTTCGGAAAGGAACCGCTCGAAAAGCAGTTCCATGCCCACCGGGTCCACGGCAGTAATGCCAAGCGAATAACAAACCGCGCTGTTGGCGGCTGATCCCCGCCCCTGGACCAGGATGTTCTGCTCATGGCAGAAGCGGACCAAGTCCCAGACAATGAGAAAATATCCCGGCAGCTTGAGTTTCTCGATTAGTGCAAGTTCACGCTCGATTTGGCGGCGAGCGCGATTTTTCAAGTCTGCTGAAGCGCAGCCATAACGCGACCGAAATCCTTCCTGGGCGCGCTCGCGAAGGAACGACATCATGCTTTCGCCTTCAGGCACCGGATACTTGGGGAATTCATAACCCAAGTCTTCGAGGGTGAATTCAAGACGCGAAGAGAGTTCAACAGTGTTGGCGATCGCCTCCGGCAGATCGGCGAAAAGGGTTTTCATTTCCTGCGGCGATTTCAGGTGACATTCTGCATTGCGCGCCAGCAGGCGCCCAGCAGTGTTCAGAGTGCAATGGTTGCGGATGGCGGTGAAGATGTCGGCAAGCTTGCGGTCATCTTTGGTTGCATAGCGCACACCATTGGTGACGAGTAACGGGAGTCGGAGCGAGCGGGCAATTTCAACAGCGGCGCGGTTACGGATTTCTTGCTCGCGATGAAAGTGCCGTTGTAGTTCGACGTAAACATTCTTGTGGCCAAAAATATGGGCCAAACGCTCGACCGAGTGACGCGCCTCTTCGATGCCACCGCTTTTTAGAGCATGGGCGAGAACACCGTCGTCGCCGCCAGTCAGGCAAATCAGACCTTCTGGATATTGCTGAAGTTCTTCTTCGAAGACTGCGCCTTTGTCTTTTTGGGTGCGCAACTTCATTTTTGTAATTAAGCGGCAAAGGTTCTGGTATCCGGCGCGGGAAGAAGCGAGCAGAGGAAGGCGGAATTCACCACAGAGACTCAGGGGCATAGAGGAAGCCTCTTGATCGATTTTCTGTGTGCGGCTAATTCGATACTTGGGGCTCCTTAGGGATTGGTGGTCCAGTTCGTTATCTTTGCCGCTGAATCTCTGCGGTGAAAAAACGCATTTCACCTCAGCCCCGATATGCGCCTTGATCTCCGCTTTCTTGGCCGCCATATAAAAACGCGGCGCCCCATAAACCCCGTCGCGGTCGAGCAGGGCCATCGCCGGCACGTTCAGCTCAGCACATCTGGCGATCAAACTTTCCGGCAGGGACGAACCTTCGAGAAAACTGAAAGCCGAGCGGGAATGGAGTTCGATATACATACCGGAAATGTCAGATTGCAGATTTGAGATTGCAGAATGAGAGGAGTCGTTAAGCTTCGCACCGCAATCTACAATCTGGAATCACAAATCTGCAATTTCTTTTCAGTCATAGCTTCCTTCGAGCAGCCACTGCCCACAAACCAGATCGTGGACCAGGCGATACAATGCAATCCCTGATTTCTCTTGCAAAGCAATGTCCCACTCGTCGCGTACCCATGAATCCTGCTCCCACCAGTCTCCGGAAGAACGCCAGGGGCCGGCGGCCCACAATATTTCGCCTGCAATCTGATTCTGTCGTTTAGAAGAAATGTAAGACGGTCTGCCATCCTTGTAAGTGACAGTGACAGCAAGAGGCGGACGAAAAATTCGCATTGCGGTTACCAGATCTTTCGGCGCATGAGAATCTCCATGCTGCGGTGCTAAGGGCGTGAAGCGCCGCATCTCGAATGCCTGGGGACGATGCGTGTCGAGAAGTTGCGGCGATCCGACGCGGCCTTCGCCGACGACTTCAGCAATCTTGGCCAGCGTGAGTTCGAGTTTCTCCGGTTCTGGCGAAGCGGGAAGAAAAAGTCCGTTCTGTGCTGGACGTGGTTTTGCAGGCTCAATTCGCAAATCGACTTTCACAATTGGGGCGCCGGGGGGATGCGCCTTCAAATCCAGTTGCAGAAATTTGAGGAAAACGTTGGCATCGACGAGCGGCACCGGCAAATGGATGGTTCTCTGAAAGCAACTCGCTGCATCGCTTTCAGGGCGCCCATTCTCCAGCGTCAATTCCAGTGACAATTCCTGGGCCGCGAGTGCCCGCATTTTCAGGCGAGCGCATAGTTGATCGAGCATCCGATTCAACCGAAACGCAAGAGGCTCAAGCAGCACCAAAGGAAACTCCAACTCCATCGCTTCTTCAAATATCAATGGAGGGTCTGATGGAACCAGCGTTCGTTGGCCTAGGCCGCTAGCTTTTCGTTGAAGTTCGAGCCCCCGCTGTCCCAATCGCTCGCTCAGGGATGCTGCAGGCAGGGCAATCAGGTCGCGGAATTTGCGTATCCCCCAGCGACTGAAAGTTTGCAACAATTCCTCTGAGTCTGCTGAGTCAGTTTCATTGGCGAACAGTACCGCAACCGGCAAGCCGCCCAAAACTTCGGATTCTTTTCCTTCCGGCACCACGGTTACACCGCTGAATCCGTGAGCAGCGAGCAGAGCGGCTTCCAGCGTGAAAGCCACGGCTACGTTGATTTCCAGGCCCATCGTCGAAGCGCGGTGGAAAATCTCACGGGCAATGTTTGGCAATGTGCCAAAGAGTGCGCCCAACCCTGACAAATCCAGCAGAAGTGTGTCCGACGCGACATCTTCTACACGTGGCGAAAAGGATTGCGCACAATCGAGCAGCGCCTGATGGGCAGCAGACTCCTGAAGCTCAGAACGCTCACGTAACGCAATTTCCGCGCAGCCTTCCACTTGCAACTTGGTCATGCCGGACAAGACGCCGGCGCGGCGGGCCTTTTCGTTTCCCGCCAGAATTGTCAGTAGCGGCGGTTTACCTTCGAGCACAGCCATGGCCTGCGAACGCAGTTCCGGCTCAGCCCGCAGAATGGCTTCCACGGAAAAATTGGGAACGAAAAGGCAGGCGAAAGGCATAGAAACCGTCGTTGGTCGTTGGCTGTTGGTCGTTGGCCTAAATCAAAAACCGCGAGTTCTTGACTTCATCTTGCTCGTACAGCTTGCGTTTCAAATGCTGCAGTTACAGATTGCATTGGCCTGCGTTCTAATCGCGAGCGCACCACTTCCGCTTGCAGCCGCATGCCTTCCAAAATCTGCGCATGTGTTGGTTTTCCTGATGGCTGATAGCTGACAGCTGATGGCTTACTGCAAAGCTTGATCACTAATCCAGCACAACTCTGGGTGCGAGGAGATTCACTTACCACCAGCAGCGCGGTTTTTGCGGGCTCAATCACGCGCTGGAAGCGGAACCAGGAAGCCAACGGAATGCGGCGGGCAAATGTTTCTGGAATTCCGGCAAGATCAAGCACCACCAGCCCAAACCCGCCGCTTTGCAGGATGAGGTCTGTCGTCTTCAGGACCTGCTCAAGTTTGAACGTGGGCGAAGCCTGCCCTGAGCGTAGCCGAAGGGGCGTCCGCGCCTTCATAAATATAGAATTTGGAGGCGCGGGCGTCCCCGCCCGCGCGTGGGGCGACATTTTGTGCCCTCCACACCGTATCCAGAGCAGTTTGCTGAAATCCAAACCTGCCGCCGCCCCTGAAGCCGGATCAAAGCTGTCGCTGGCATCGATCAGGACGCAGGTTTCCGCACGACGGGTAGCAGCTGCAATCGTGGCTATAACGAGGCTGGTCTTTCCAGAAGATGCGGGACCGCAAATTTCGGTCAAGCAGCCGCGCGGGAAGCCGCCAGTGATGGCGTCTACTGCAGCGATGCCGCTCGAAAGCATCTCGAGACTGGGCCGCACTTCCAACTGCGACGCTGGCCGTACCGCCCCCAGGCGCTCGGAACCCGCAATGTGCCGCAGCACAGCAGCCTTTTTGTCTACTAACCCCACCGGCAAAAACGGAGAATGGCTGGCGCTTAACGGAAGAGACGACATCGAGACCTCGGGGCAGAGTAGTATCTGGGCTGGCTGCCCGGTGTGCGAGTTTAAGTATGTTCGCTTTTTATTCGCCAATGGAATTCTGCTACTCAAGCCAAGGGTTGTCAAGGGTTAGGCAAAGCTTTTTATGGAAGCCAGTGGCGGTATTCTGTAATCGTGCCAGAAAAGCCAAATGTCGGCACCAATCGCGTGGGTTTGTGTATGGATTGCAATCACATGCGGCTAATCCAGTCGGATAGAGGCTCCACTTTCATTCTGTGCAAGCGTTCGGCGACCGAACCTGATTTCCCGAAATATCCACGCCTTCCGGTGCTGCAGTGCCCAGGGTATGAGGCGAGACCACGCCGAAGGCCATGACTGAGAAACCTATCGTTGTATTCTGCTCTATGCCGCGATTTCTTCACCGTGCTGCTGCGAATGAATGGCGAGTCCAGATTGCCGATTGACTGTGCCTTTGGCCCAGCCTAAGATTGCTCTTCCGATGATCGGGCAGACCCTTTCCCATTACAAGATTTCGGGCAAACTCGGTGGCGGCGGCATGGGAGTGGTGTATAAGGCCGAAGATACCGAACTCGGCCGCTCTGTGGCCCTGAAGTTCCTGCCCGATGGCGTTGCTCAAGATGCGCAATTTCTGGAGCGTTTCCGCCGCGAGGCGCGCGCGGCCTCTGCCCTGAATCACCCTAACATTTGCACCATTTACGAAATCGGCAAGCACGATTCCCAGTCCTTCATCGCCATGGAGTTTCTGGACGGGACTACACTGAAGCACCGCATCACTCAGAAGCCGCTCGATGTAGGACTGCTGCTCACGCTTGCCATTGAGATTGCCGATGCGCTTGACGCGGCCCACTCCAAAGGCATTGTGCATCGTGACATTAAACCAGCAAACATATTCGTGACTGAGCGTAATCATGCAAAGATCCTTGATTTTGGATTAGCGAAAGTCATGGCAGAGCGCGGCAAGATGGTAGAACCAGATGGAGCTACGGCCGCAGCCACGGCCGGAGTCAGCATCGAGCAACTGACATCGCCGGGCTCTACGCTCGGCACAGTGGCGTATATGAGCCCGGAGCAGGCACTCGGTGAAGAATTGGATGCACGCACGGATGTGTTCTCGTTCGGGGTGGTTCTCTATGAAATGAGTACCGGCCGCCTGCCGTTTGAGGGAAGCACATCAGCGGCGATTTTCAATGCCATTCTCAACAAAGTCCCCACCGCACCCGTCCAATTGAACCCCGAGCTTCCGCCGGAACTGGAGCGGATCGTCAACAAGGCGCTGGAAAAGGACCGCGATCTGCGCTACCAGAGCGCGGCCGAAGTGCGCGCCGACCTCAAACGTCTCCAACGCGACTGGCTTCCCTCTTCGCGGCACCAGGTCGCGGTGGCAGACTCCGGCGCAGCGCCCGCGACGGCGCCGCAGAGCGGTACAGCCGACCCCTCAGCTGGCGCCAAGCGCACTCGTATTCCTCTCTTGGTGGCCGTGGCGCTATTAGCGTTACTGGCTGGTGGGTTCGCCGGCCTTTGGTTGGGCCAGCGGACCGCCACCCCACCGGTGCCGACGTTTCGCGAACTGAGCTTTCGCCGGGGCGCGCTTCAGGCAGCCAGGTTCGCTCCCGACCCGCGTTCGGCGGTTTACAGCGCCGCATGGGAGGGCAATCCAGAAGCCGTCTTTATCAGTTCTGCGAATTCAACCGAATCCCGCGACCTCACCCTGCCGCAAACGGAAGTATTGGCAGTCTCCCCCGGGGGACAGCTGGCAGTGCTGCGGCGGTTCGGCGTGAGTCCCAATCACTTTACGCATCGCGGGACGCTGGCTGAGGTTTCCATTGGCGCAGATGCTCCGCGTGATTTGCTGGACAACGTTGAAGCCGCAGACTGGGCACCCGGCGGAGATGCACTCGCCGTGGTCCACGTCGTGGGTGGCCAAAGCCGAGTCGAGTATCCCATCGGAAAAGTTCTGTACCAAACCCCTGGATGGATCAGCAATTTGCGTTTCTCGGTCAAAGGGGATCGCCTCGCATTCATTGACCACAATCTGCTAGGAGACGACGGGGGCACGGTTAGCGTTGTTGATATGAATGGCAAGAAGTCAGACTTGACCGAGCGCTGGGCGAGCGCCTTCGGGGCCGCCTGGTCGCCTTCAGGAGATGAGATCTGGTTCACAGCTACCGCGACCGGCTTCAGCCGGTCGTTGCGGGGCGTCACTTTATCGGGGACAGTCCGCGAACTTCTCAGCGCTCCCGGAACCCTGACTCTGCATGACGTGGGCGCTGGCGGCCGGGCGTTGATTTCGCGTGACGCAATGCGTGCCGGTGCGATTGGCCTGGCGCCGGGTGAGAACAAGGAGCGCGACCTGAGCTGGCAAGACTGGACCGTTCCAATCGACATCTCAGAGGACGGGAAACTTATATTGTTTATCGAGGCAGGCGAGGCAGGCGGCGGTGAATATGCCGTGTTCAGCCGCGATACGACTGGAACCTCTGCCGTTCGTCTGGGCCAGGGTTCCGCCAATGCGTTTTCCCCCGACGGTAAATGGGCCTTGGTGTTGCGGCAGAACGTGTCGCCTCCGGACTTCGTACTTCTCCCCACCGGCGTCGGACAGCAGCGAGCGGTTTCGACGGGCAACGTGATTCCGGCTGGTGGTGGTCAGTTCTTCGCCGACTCCAAACGGCTGGTGTTTCAGGGGAACGAACCGGGACATGCCTCGCGGGTCTTTGTTGTAAGTCTGGATGGCGGTCAACCTCGCCCCATTACTCCTGAAGGGTTCGGGTTGGGAGCATACCCGCGCTCGATTTCGCCGGATGGGAAGCGGATCGCGACTATCAGCAGCGACGGAATTGCCCTGGTTTCGGTGGATGGCGGCGATCCACAACTGATCCGCGGTTCACAACCCAACGACACGCCTCTTCGCTGGACTAAAGTCGGAGGCGCATTGTTGGTGGGACAGCGCGGAGAAACTTCTTGTCCAGTCTGGGAACTGGATCTCCAGACGGGTGCCAGAACGGCATGGAAAACCGTCTCCCCAGTTGATGTTGCCGGAGTGACCGGCGTTGCGTGTCCGCGCATCGCCGCTGACGAGAAGCATTATGTTTTCGGCTACGTCCGCGACTTGTCGGATCTGTTTCTTGTAGAGCACCTGAGATAGCCCGCGCCGACAAGCCCACGCCGACCGAGCGCCCTCGCAAGACCAACCCGCCCCGTAAACCTTCCCAACGATTGGCGCGAAAAGAGTTGGTTTGGTAGCGCTACCGGGAATCGAACCCGGGTTTGAAGATTGAGAATCTGAGAACCGGAATACTGCCGCTAGAGCTACTGTTCTGTAATTAACTGAAAATAAATCAATTCGCTTTCGCTAAGAGACGCGCAGAAGCGGTTCTGAGACCTAAGAAATTGTGGCCAGTAACGGCGATTTATGGCCCGTCTGGCCACAAAATGGCCACAGTCTTTTGGAGTCGGAGAGTTCCTCCCTCAGCATCCAGTACGACTACGCAAAACGCGCACACAAAGCCAACCGCACTCAGGAGCGGAGGGAAAAGCACCGGCGGCTACACCCACCCAGGTAAGCAACGCGAACCCGCCGGAGTTCGATCCCTTGGAAAACCTGCGGCGCAGAAGAGAGCGAGCGTTTCTTCTTGAGCTGCGGCGGGCATCACTGCTGATTGTAGCCAGCGAGCAGGGCTGCAAAGAAGTAACTTCGGCGACTCTTGTGACAGGTACTAGAGTTGCACCACAGACAAGCCGGGGATTCGCTGGAAGTGGCGGAGATTGACAGTGGCTACGCTGTAGTCGAGTTCCAGGGCCGTCACTCCGATCAACAGATCAGCGAGTGGGAGGCGCAGACCTTTAGCCTGGTTCTCGCCGTCGATCTGCCCGACGCGAAGAGCGACCGGTACCGTGACTGGGTGGATGGGCAGAGCCGTGAGTAGTTCCTGGATAAACTGCTGGCGCTTCGCTTTGCGCTGCGCTGTGTCTGCGCGGGCCGCACCGTGGGCCAGTTCGATGAGAGTGACGACCGACAGGGCGATCTCAGTTTCTCCTGCTCTGCGGGCGATGGCGGAGAGCATCTGCCGCGCGTTCTGGCCCTGCCGTTCGGCAGCGATCAGCACACTGGAATCGAGGATCAGTCCCATGCGGGCGGTTCGAGCGGTTCGCGATGGCTCTCGATAGCTGCTTCTACATCCTTGGCGAAGTCGGCATCCATGACCGCTGTCGAGTCCTCGGGCAAGAGTGCAATGCACTCGGAGATAGTGCGGCGCGGCGGGGCAGGCGCATGGATTACCGCTACAGGCAGCTTGCCGCTCTCGATCACAACCTCTGCACCGGCGCGCACACGCGCCAGCACGTCAGCAAAGTTGCTGGCGGCTTCCGCTTCCGAGATGTGGATCACATGGTCAGCCATGACGCGATTATACCGGCATCCGAGGTTTGAGCTGTGGACTGCTGGCAATTCTAATGATTAGCCATTGGTTTCCACGCCAAGCGTACCTCAGCTATTTTCTACTCTGGATGGGCTCACTCTTGTCGCAAAATCAATAGCGCTCACTGATTGGGTTCTGAGCGTTAACGCCTGTTTTCGCCAAATATCCGCTAGAATCTAAAACATTGGTTTAAGCTGGTGTGGATGCCTATCGTCGAATCCATCTTTTGTGCGGCGCGGGCGCTCCGCGACGAAGTATTCCAATTCAGCTTCCGGTATCCACTCCTAGAAGTTCCGGCAGCCGGCCCGAGAGATTCCCTCCATTACTACTTCTACAGCGACAAGCTCGCGTGGAAAGCCATGCGCATGGATTCGAATGGCATACCGCGCGCATGGTATCGGCAGACAGGTTCTGCTTACTGGCCCGCGTATATCGCCTGGTATGGCCCGGTGAATCTCGGGCACTATGAGCGAAAGAACGATTCTGCCTGCCTCGACATATTCCTCAAGCAGATCGACTGGCTCGAGGTTAACGCCGTTGTCCGATCTGACGGCGCCGTTGTCTGGCCAATGAACTTCGACTACATCGTCGGGGAGACGCGGCTCAAATCTCCCTGGATCTCCGCCCATGCGCAAGGATTCGCCATCAGCGCACTCGTCCGTGGCTGGCGCATCACGCGCCGACCGCGCCTTCTCGAACTACTCGCCGGATCGGCCCGCATCTTCTCTCTCAGCGTTCCCGACGGCGGCATCCGCATCACCATGGATGGTCACGTCCTCTATACGGAAGTTCCGGGCGGCCGCGCGCCCGGCATCCTCGACGGCATCGTGATCTCGTTGCTCGGCCTCCACGATCTCTACATCGAGACCGCCGATCCTGAAGTCGGCCGCCTACTCAACGATGGCGTGGCCGGCCTGAAAAACACCCTTGCATACTGGAACTATCGCG
>WNFJ01634124.1_pt4 | contig 12686 bp, 12 predicted proteins | sample 5400461 | NCBI WGS metagenome assembly WNFJ01 (sample SAMN13153349, study PRJNA577476) | soil metagenome | isolation source: 115 cm saprolite on Douglas fir-dominated hillslope | place: USA:California | collected 2013-09-17 | reverse complement strand
CGTAGAGACGCGGCATTGCCGCGTCTCAAACCCGGTTGATTGACCTATGACCGCAAAGCGTAAATCCAAAGGCGCCTACATGATCTCCGCGGTGGCGGAAATGTATGACATTCATCCCCAGACGCTGCGCCTCTACGAGCGCGAGGGGCTGCTCAAGCCCTCGCGTACCGAAGGCAATACGCGCCTGTATACGGAAGAAGACTTGCAGCGGCTGGAATTCATCCTGAATCTGGCGCGCGACCTGGGCGTGAACATCGCCGGCATGGCCATCATTCTGCAGATGCGCGAGCGCATGGAGGAGATGAACCGGCAGATGCAGGAATTTGTCCGCTTTGTGCAACAGGAGGTTGCGTTCCGCGCCAGCCACGCTCAGGCTGATGCCAGCCAGGGTGCGATCGTACCCATCCGCAAAACGGGTGTGCCAACGCCGAATCGGCGCAAATAGCTCCGCTTGCCCACGCGCAGGAGCAGCGCGCATTCTGGATTCGCGGAGTCGGGATTTCAGAAAGCAAGCTGATTGGCTGACTGCCACTCACGAAGCCAGCGGATGCTTGGGCTCAGTTTCCTCCACATCGCGGCCGCGGATGGTGGTGACCGGATCGGCTCGTGGCCGCCCGCTTTCGGGATCGGGCAATGATTCCCGGCCTCCCGCTGGAAGGCGGACGTCCGACTGGTCAACGTCAAGCTCGTATTCAGAGCGCGAGCGTTCGGCGCGCGAGCGGATGATGGCGCGCAGCTTCTCAGGATAGACACGCATTCGCTGGCGAATGCGGCGTTCCACGTCCATCCATTTCTCTCGCACAAGTTCCACGTGCTGGCGGATTGACTTCGCGGGTTTCTGCCCGGTATTGCCGCTGTCATGAACAGGTCGCATCGGCTACCCTCCCCAGGGTTCTGGTCGTTATTGTTTTAGATGCCCAGTTTGTGTGGTTGGAAACTGCTGCTGGATAGGCAGCAGGCCGGCGCGGTAGAGACGCGACATTGTTGCATCTCGGAGACGTGGCGATACCACGTCTCTACGGTCTGAGAATGGCGGCTACTTCGGAGAGTTTTGCCGTGCCAGCCAGTCCAGGAACAACTGTTCCAGCGGCTTGTCTTTGGCGCGCAGCGCGTGGCGGAGAGTGTGACCCGTAGCCAGATGGCAAAGCTCCTCGGCTATGTTCTTGAGGTGGTCGCCGGCGCGTTCCAGAGCGTTGGCCATCGAGAGCACGTGCAGGCTCTCCTGTCCTTTGAGGCCCTGAGCGTTTTCCGTATGGCGCACCAGGAGCAAGTTGCGCAGCCGGTCAATTTCGGAGTCGGTGCGGAGCACGCGGATGGCCTGGTCCACGTCGCGGGAGCTGAAAGCAGGACCGATCTGGCTGAGCATGTTCTCCAGCAGGCAGGCCATGCGGGTGAGCTGCTCCACATCCTCCATCTCGATGCGATTGCGCACGATAGCGGCGCGCTCGGCGAAGCTGGCTACCAGGTCGCCTACGCGCTCCAGATCCAGCATCACCTTCATGCAGGCCAGCAATTCGCGCGCCTGCTCTGGAGCTACCTGGGTAATGGTGTTGGCCAGCTCTTCATCGAGTTCGCGATCCAGGTCGTCGAGTTTTTCCTCGCAGTTTCTGACTGCCTGAAGCGCGGCCGGGGAACCATTGATCAGCCCATCCAAGGCGTGGGACACAGCCTCCTTGGCCACGAGACATGCTTGCCGGGTGAGATCAACCAGGGTCGTTTGTCCGGAAGATGGCTTTCCAGCGGGGAGTGCCGGAGATTTCATGACTGCTCTTTACCGCCAAATCGAAGTGGCTGGCGTTATCCCGCGGCATCGGCGCGACTGCTGCGGTCTGGATACAAGTCTATACCTTCGGAGCACAAATCGCAGGTTAAAGAAAAGTGAAAATGCAATCAAGCGGCATGGATGTACCCGGGGGTTCGTGGTCGCGGATGATCGCGGATTACGAGAACCACGGCGCACGAGACGCGGCACTGCCGCGTCTAATTGCCCGGAGCAACAGAATGTGGGAGACGTGGCGGTGTCTCTTACCGTCAGGTGCGGTTCTTCGGGATAGACCTACGCGGGAACCGCTTTAGGCCCCTTACTTGGGCACTTCGAAGCGATATCCGGTGCCGCGAACGGTTTTCAAGTATCTGGGTTGTTCGGGATCGTTCTCAATCTTCTCCCGGAGTTTGCGTACGTATACGTCGACGGAGCGCGGGCTGACGAAGGTGGTTTCCTTCCACACGGCGTCAAGAATCTGGTCGCGGGTGAAGACACGGCCGGCGTGCTGGGCCAGGTAGTGCAGCAGACGGAACTCTGTGGCCGTGGTGGTTACCGCGGAGCCGCGCACGTTCACGGTCATGGCTGCGGCGTCGATCTCCAGGTCACCGGCGGTGATAGAGCTGGGCGCCAGCGGCCCTTCGCAGCGCCGCAACACGGCTTTGATCCGCGCCAGCAGTTCCCGCGGGCTGAAGGGCTTGGTGATGTAATCATCGGCGCCCAACTCCAATCCGAGGATGCGGTCGGCCTCCGCGGTCTTGGCGGTCAGGAAGACGATGGGCGTGCCGGCCAGTGGCGAGCCTGATTGCCGCAGCTGGCGACAGAGACTCAGACCATCGCCGCCGGGCACCATGATGTCCAGCAGCAGCAGCGACGGCCGTTCCTTCACAGCATCCGGAAGCACATTGGCGGTCCCGCAATAGCTGCGCACGCGGAACCCCGCGCTTTCCAGGTTATGACGAACCAGGCGGGCGATATCCAGATCGTCTTCGACCAGAAAGATCTTTTGGTTACCGTTCATCTCGAGTCCAGCAGCAGATTGCGTATGTCTTGATTCTCCTCCGGCCAGCCGTTCTCGCATGATCCAACTCATGTTTACAGGGGAGCTTACACGGCGAATGTTAAAGGATCATGAAATCAAACCTCTAACGGACGCGCTTGCGCCGCATTCACCGGGCAGCCCACGCATCACGACGGAGACGACGACTAAGGAGCCTGCTCGGGGGCGGACTTGAATCCGCCCCTTTTTTTTGCCAGCGCTTGGAGCTGGGAATGGTCCCCATCCCGCGGATTTGCGCGGATGATCGCGGATTACGAGAACCACGGCGTAGAGACGCGGGTAGCTGTGTGGCACAGGCGCCCTCGCCTGTGCTTCTTGAAGCCGACACAGCCGGGGGCGGCTGTGCCACACGGCCACCACAAGCCAAACTGCACCACTACCGAGACGCGGCACTGCCGCGTCTAACTGCCGGAGCAACAGAATGTGAGAGACGTGGCGGTGCCACGTCTCTAACCGGCCCCTTTTTTAACCGCTTGGATTCTCGTCTGGGCTATCGTTGACGCATGGCGGCTTCACTGCGGGTGGTTCATTCCAGCGACCAGGAGTTCCTGTTCCGGCTCTATGCCGGCACGCGCCAGCATGAGATCGCGGCGTTGGGCTGGAGCCCGGCGCAGCAGGAGGCGTTCTTGCGCATGCAGTTTACCGCGCAGCAACGCTGGTATGAGACGGCCTACGCGGAGGCGGAGCAGCAGATCGTAATGCTCGACGCAGCGCCCATCGGGAGGATCATTGTGCATCGTGGTAGCGATGCCACAACTCTGGTTGATATTTCCTTGTTGCCGGAGCATCGCGGGCGAGGGATCGGAGGGGGACTGATCCGCGACCTGGTGCAACAGTCGGCCCAGCGGGGAGCTCCCGTCCGCTTGCAGGTGCTAAGAACCAACCCGGCCGCGCGCCTGTACCAGCGGCTTGGGTTCGCGAAGACCGGCGAAGATGAAATGTATGTGCAGATGGAGAAACGACCGGGCAGACCATTTTCGGAGTAAGTGTGGACCGTCTCGGAACAAACCAAAAGCTACGGCAACGTCTTCGCGATCTCTGGCACCTCTTCCGCGGCCCGTTTGGCTTGGGGCTGGAGATGGTAGCGCGTCAGGCCGTCTTTCAAGCTTTCGAAGGCTTCTTCCGGGGAGTCGGCGAAGGAGAAGAGCTTCAGGTCTTCGGGAGAAATTGCGCCGGAATCGACCATGACGTCGAGATTCAAAACCCGGCTCCAGTATTCCCTGCCGTAAACGATGACCAGAATTTTTTTTGCCAGCTTCTGCGTTTGCGCCAGGGTGAGGATTTCAAACAGTTCGTCGAGGGTTCCGAAGCCGCCGGGAAAAACCACCAGCGCTTTGGACAGGTAGGCGAACCAGTACTTGCGCATGAAAAAGTAATGGAACTCAAAATTCAGTTCGGGCGTGATATACGGGTTAGGAAACTGCTCAAAGGGGAGGCGGATGTTCAAGCCAATGGTTTTCCCCCCGGCGTCGCGGGCGCCGCGGTTGGCAGCTTCCATGATGCCGGGACCACCACCGGAGGTGACCACAAAGCGGTGCCGTTTTCCCGGCAGAGTGATGGTCCACTCGGTGAGTATGCGCGCCAGGGTTCGCGCCTCTTCGTAGTATCGCGCCATCTCCACGCTTGCGTGGGCGCGTTTGAGCATGGTCTGCAAAGCGTCATTGTCCTGGACGACGTCCTGCGCGACGGGCGGATCGTGGGGCGGGGCAGCCTCGGCTGTTCCAGGTTTTTCCAGAATCGTCAGTTTGTCTTGCGCGTCGCCGAGGCTGGAAAAGCGGGCCGAGCCGAAGAATACGACGGTGTCTTGAATCTTTTCGCGTCGGAAGCGTGAGAGCGGCTCCTGGTACTCGGAAAGGATTCGCAAGATGCGGCCGTCAGGGCTGGTGAGGAAATCGGTATTGAAATAGGCCAGCGGCGCGGGAGTGCCCACAGCGCAGGTCGAGGGCGGGTCAGACGGTTTATTGCTTTTGGTCATGCGAAACTCTGCCAGTATCGGTTGCGGCGTTGGGCGGCTGGCGGTCACGATAATGGACTGCTTCCAGAACACCGAGCCAGATGTCAATGAAGCCCAACCCGGAGACCGCACCTCTCACAAAGCCCATGTGCAGCACGTGCTGGATCGCCGGCCAGCGATCCAGGAAACCGCCGGCAAACCAGCCTTCGGTCCAGGGCAGGATTACCAGCGCCATGCCCAGGGTCATGCAGAACAGAACATAGACCCCGGTGAAGAGACGCTGCAGCCAGACGGGCACCTCAGCGTAGCCTTCGACCGGCTGGGGCCCTGATGGAGTATCGAAATTCGTGGAAGTGAGATTCAAGATGCTGGGAACTTATCTGTTCAGATGTAATAAGAAGATTCTACGATTTCAGCGCCTTAATGCGAGTGGCCACGTCGCGGAAATCGATGTTCGATCCATAAACTTCCATGAAACTTGCCAGCGCAGATTTCGCGTCTCCCGAAGCCTCGAACGCGAGCGCCAGATCATAATAAATGGCGCAGCGGCTTCCGTCATCCAGGGTGGGCAGTTGCAGGGCCCTCTTGTACCAGCGGACCGCGGCCTCCGGCGCACCTTTGTCAACCAGGCACTGGGCCAGCCAGGTGTAAGCTTGGATGGGCTGGGAGAAACTGCTTCCCCGGTCCACGGAGTGACACACCTTTTGCAGCTCTCCGATGGCCTCGTCCAGCAGGCCCATCTCTTTGAAGGCGATGCCCAGGTTGTAGTGGGTCTCCGGGTCCTCCTCCGCCCCAGCCGGGTCGGCGGTTTCCTCCTGAAGCTCAGACAGGATGTCGCTCAATACGGAAGCCGACTCGGCATCGCGCATGTCACCATTGACCCGCGCTCTCCGAGCCGGCGCAGCTGCTGGCGAAGCCGCAGTTGTGAAATCTGCCGGTGCTGGGACGACAGGTGCTGGAGCGGAAGCTGCGACCGGCGTCGCTGGAGCTTTCGCCGGCGGAATGGGGTCAGGTTTGGCCCGAGGAACAAAATCGGCGAGCTCCGTTTTTTCCAGATCCAGCACGAAGTCAGTAAGGACATCTTCGGTGGACTTTTCTTTGGAAGCTGTCCGCGAGTCTTTGACGGCTGCCCGCGAGACCGGGGTTGCAGGATGAGGTGGAGGCGTCTGGGGCCCAGGCACATCGAGGATATCTTTCAGCGGCGACTTGGAAGCCGCTGGTGGAGGCGCCGTCGGCACAGCCGATGCCGCGGCTTGGGGCGGACCTGCAATGGGACGTTTGGGAGCAACCGGCTTGGCAGCAGACGCTGCGGCCGCGGCGGCAGCAGCTCGCGATTGTCCGGCGGAGACCGCGGCGATCAGCTCGATAACTTCCGGCGCGTCGGGCGCAATCTCGGTGAGATCGAGGATCGCCCCTTTCGCAGCGTCCCACATCTCCCGCGAAATGTAGGACCGAATTTCGTGTACTTTCTTGGCGGCCGTGTCAGCACTGGCTGCGGCAGGTTCGTCGCCGGCAACTGCTTCAGATCGGGCCTCCGCGGAGGGAGCCGGCTGATCCTCGCGGACTGCTACTACTTCCATCTCCGGAATAGGCTGCGTCGCCGGGGGCTCACCCGTGGATTCCACGGAAAGCATGTTCTCCCACTCGCTGGAGACGTCAATCTCGTGCTCGGCGGCCGCAGCCGCCGCTGCTGTCTCGGCGCGGACTTCGACGGGCTTGGCTGCGATCTCAGCCGCCTCGGGAGCCTGAACACTCATTTCCGATGGCGGTATCGGCTGCGCGTCCGAGTGCGCCGGCGCAGCGTGTTCGGCCTCCGCGAACAGGTGGTCGGGGACATCAAAGCTGAACTCCTGCACCGAGGGAGCCGCTTGCTCTGCGGGAATTTCAAATTCGACCGCCGGCTTCTCGGCCCGAGGCGGTGCAGGCGCTACGGCCGGCGATCCGGGCGCCCGCAGGCCGTAACTTCTGGCAGCTTCCAGATACCGGTCGGCTTCCGTTTTGTGTCCCGCCTCGCGATAGATATCGCTCAACATCTGGCAAACGCGTGCGGCGTCGGCGTAGCGTCCTCCCCTGGCATACAGCGTGGCCAAGCGCTGGTTCACGGTCGCATCGCGCGGGGCCAGCGGCAGGACTGCCTCCAGAGGCGGAATCGCCTTGGCGGGAACGTTGTAAGAGACGAACAACTCCGCGTCGGTCAGAGCTGCCTCGATAGCCTTCTCCGTCGGTGGATCATAATTCTGGTGGATCGCGTGAGCGCCCTGCTCCAGCTCTTCCACCATGAAGGCCTGGGCTGCTTCCTCCGCCGACAGTACGCGCGTGGCTGGATCCTCTCCCAGCTTCGACAGCATCTGCTTGTAGTTTTGGCTGTGGAGAGAGTTATCCGGCTCCACCTCCGCCAGCTTCTGGTAAAGATCGCGAGCCTGCTTGAAATCGCCCTTCTGGGCGAAGGTGTGCGCCTGCAGTTCCATGGTCTCAACGCCATGGGAAGAATCTCCCGTTCTCTGCAGCAGGCGCAGCAACGCGCTGAGCGACTCAGGACTCTCTTTGACGCGCGCCATCAGCGGGTACAATGCTGCCTCAAAACCTGCTTTGTCGGCTGCCATGAAGCCGTCGGCGTGGAGCTCATACAGTTTGAGTGCACTGCCGATGCGGTCATTGATCACATACCACTGGGCCACGGCGCTGATACCACTGAGGTCTTTGTGGGCCGTCGCCAGCTTGTTAGCTAGAGCTTCCACGCCGTCCGGCTTGCCTGATTGAAGCTTGGCGCGGAGCAAGGTGCGCAATCCGTCGGGACGCGAATCCAGGTCCGAGACCCGCTCCAAGTGCTGAACCGCAGAAGCGACGTCGCCGGAATCGGCGGCAATCATGCCCCGCAAGAACTGCGCCGGCGCGTTGTGGGGGTCCATCTTCAGTACCCGGCCCAGTGCTTCCTCGGCCGCGTCGTAGGAGCCGCGGGCGTGGAGCGATTCGGCAGCCGTGTAGTAGATTTTCCGCGCCTCATCCTTCTTCCCCAACTTCAAGTAGAGGTCGGCAAGCTTGGACTGTGTGGCCACGTTCTCCGGGTCCAGTTCCAGTACCCTCTGGAAGACGCGGGCAGCATGCGTGTTCTCCCCCGATTTCAGGAGGTGATCGGCCACTTGCATGTATTGCGCTCGCGCGTCGCCGAAGAGCCCTTGCTGGCTGTAGAGTTCCGCCAGCTTGGTGATGTTTTCGAAGTGGTCGGGGCTCATCTTGGTCAGCTTCTTGTAAATAGCGATGGCTTTTACGGTGAAACCGTCCTGCGCGTAATGATCCCCGACCCTCTTGAAGTACTGGGCGGCCTGCTCGTTCTGGCCCAGGCGGGCGCAGAGGTCGCCCACGGTGTTCAGCACCGTGAGGTCCCTAGGGTCCTCTTTGATGACCTTTTCGTATTCGGCAATGGCATTCTGCAGCTTGCCCTGCTGGACAAACTTCTCCGCCGAAGCGAGTACCTTTGCTTTGTTGAAACCAAACCCGAGTGCCATAGCTAACCGCTAAACGAGAGCGCCCTCCAGGGCGGGGGAGACCGTGAACGCGCACAATTAGGGGCTAAAGTACCACAGAAAAAGGGCGAAACACAGTTGCAAGCCAGAAACGATGGTGCATGTCAGTTGTTTACCTTAAAGGTTCCGGCGAAACACGTTACCTTGGTGATCTGCCGGCGACCTTAGCCCGACCGATATCGAGCCCGGTTCCTGAACTCCTTGACCAGCAGCTCCAGAAAATCCTCGTTGTCCCCAGGACGCGACTCGGGGGCGATGCCCAGCCGCTCGCTGACCATCGCGGCTATGCGCTGGCTGTTCTGGAGGCGGACTGCAGCCGGAATGTCCAGACGCCGGGCCAGAAAAGTTTCAATCAGCTCCGCCTCCTGAAGGCTGAGCCGGGCCGCCTGCGGAAAGACGAACTCCGTTTTTTCCGCGGTGTTGAAAAACAGGCTGGACTCGCGATCGGAACTCTCATGGACCACCAGCGTCCCAGCCACAAAATCGCCCAACCGGCGATGTTTGGCGTTTAGGAGCATGGCTACCACTCCTACTCCGTAAAGGCTGGGCAACCAATCCACAAACCGTACCAGGTTGCGGGCAATGGCCTCAAAAGCGTTGATCGGCCGGCCGGAATCTTTGATCACACGAATCCCCGCCCAACGCTTGCCGGGCGTCTGTCCCTTCCAGAAGATCTCAAACAGGGCGTAGTAGCCCCAATTAATGCAGAAGAACACAAAGACAGCGATGGCAAGCACCCACTTGGGCGAATCGCTGAACAGGCGGCCGGCAAACGCAAACCCAACCGCGACCAGAAAAAGGACGAAGTACAGCGCGGACTGGATCAGCGTATCCAGGAACGTCGCCATGAACCGGCTGCCGATACCGGCCAGCACAAATTCAAGGTGCACCTGCTCCGGAGTATCGATGGTAAGCTTATCCACGATGATCTCTGCCCATTGGCTGGGAAAGCGCCAAAGCCACTGGAACCGGCTGGAACGCCTATTGGACCAGTGCCGGGACCAGGGACTGAAATCGCTGACCCGGCTGGAACTTCAGGAACTGGGCCTGCTCTACCGCCAGGCAGCGGCCGATCTTTCCGCGCTGCGCGAAGATCCCAGCGGCAAATCGTACGCCCGGACTCTGAATCTTCTCCTCTCCCGCGCTCACAATACCATCTATTCCGGACAAAAATCGAGTGCTTGGGGAATCGTTCAGTTTTACCGCTCCACGTATCCCAGGATCTTCCGCCGCAACGTGGGCCTGATCAACATTGCGTTTCTCCTCTTCATCGCTGGAGCGCTCGGGGGCATGCTGCTGGCCCTGACCCGGCCGGACTACATGCACCTGTTTCTGGGACCGCGCATGATGGAAACCATTGAGCGCCGCCAGATGTGGACCGATTCCGTCGTCGCCATCAAACCACTGGCCTCAAGCGCCATCATGACCAATAACCTGGCGGTGTCCTTCATGGCATTTGCCTCTGGAATTACTGCTGGCGTGTTCACGGCGTACATGATGGTCTTCAACGGCGTGATGATTGGCGTGATCGGCACGGCCTGCTGGCTTGCGGGGATGAACCTTCCTCTCTGGAGTTTTGTAGCGCCCCACGGAGTCCTGGAACTGCCCGCGATCTTCATCGCCGGAGGCGCCGGGCTACGCGTTGCCCAGGGCCTGCTTTTTCCGGGGCTCCTGTCGCGGCGCGACTCCTTGGTCGTGGCCGGCTCCGAAGCCGTGCGCCTGCTCATGGGAACGGTGCCAGTGCTGATCGTGGCCGGCTGTATCGAAGGATTCATTTCGCCTTCGCCGGCTATACCGTGGCAATGGAAGTTTGCCATGGCCGGCGCCAACGCCGTGATCTTCTTCAGCTACCTGTTCTTCGCCGCTCGCGGCGGCGTTGAGCCCGGTTCGCTTCCCCCGGCCTCTGAGCCAGGCCGCGCCGCTGCCCAGCCCGCGGGTGCGGTTCGTTGATCGATAACTTTGCCTGACGAGAGTTCAAAATGACCGTCTGTGCAGCCGGTGAATGAGAACCCGCGTTGCAGTTGCGCCGCGCTGCCCGGCCTTGCTAGCATAGCGGGCCATGCGCCGAATGATCCCGTCCCTCTTTCTGCTTCCATTGCTTTCTTTACTGGCATTCGCTTTTGCGAGCCCCGCCGGGAAATACTCCGGCACCTGGGTTGGGCTGCAAAGTGACGGCACCATCAAGATCGCTCTCGCCCCGGCGGCGGCCAAAGGCGAGTGGACCGCCGACGTCTCGTTCACTCTGGGAGAGCAAGAGGTAAAGTGCAAAACCGTCTCCATCAAGGTGGACGGAGACAAGTTGGACCTGGCTTACGAATTTAACCTCGGCGGCCTGCAGGCGACCTCTACAGTCGCCGGGAAATTCGACGGCGGCAAGCTTGAAGGCACATACACAACCAAGAGCGCCGAAGGAGCGGCCGTGGACCAGGGGACATTCAAGACTGCACTCGAAAAGTGATCTTGGCCGAATTGACCTCAGTCTAATGCTGCCGTCCTGAGCGAGCCCGAGTCCAAACTCCGCAGGATTGATTTGTGTCCAATTCTGCACACATCTCCGGCAAAAAAAGCCTGCAAAGCAGTCTTCCAGCCCTCAGGTACATGTACCTATGTCTAAGGTCCTACTGGCCTTTGGTGCTATAACTCTAGACCGCCTAATGATACGCGACAGCACAAGCCATTTTGTGCGATTCTGACCAACAACTCAGGGCTGGCAACACTCTTCCCTCAGTCAGAGTCTTACAATCTGCGCAACTTTCGTCAGGAGAAGGACTGTGGTAGTCCCGCGCTTCCGTTACGAACTGGCTCCAGCGCGCAAGGACAGGTATGTCCTAAGCGTGATTCTGCATATCCTCGGGCTTCTCTTTCTGTGGAAGGTGGCGCCGTTGATACCCGGTCCGCAGATCGCGCAGACGCACACTAACGTTGAGCTGCTGTACACGCCGCCACTGGACCAGAAACCGCCGGCGATTGTGCTAAAGCCAGTTCCACCGCCGATTGTTCCGCCGGCCCCCAAGGTGCTGGCGGCGCTCGCTCCGCCGAAACTTGTCGCACCGCCGCCGGAACCGAAGGTCGAGCCGCCCAAGGTTGAGCTGCAACCCAAACTGGAGCTCGCAAAGGTCCCCACAGCGACGCGGCCGAAGCTGGAACAGAGAGTGGTTACGGGCGCATTCGTGACACCTGAGATGGCTAAGCCCGTCGAGTCCAAGAAAGAGGTTGTCGCCGCCGCATTCTCCGGCAGTTCGCAGCCGGCAACGCTGAACAAGCCGGCCAAGGAGGTCCAAACCGGAGGCTTTGGCGACCCGAACGGCGTGCGTGGCACCTCGGAGAAAAAAGGACCGCTCACCGCGGCCGCGCTGGGCGCATTCAATCTTCCCAGCGGACCAGGCAACGGCAATGGAACCGGAGGGTCACGCGGCGCGTCGGGCACGGTGACGAGCGCCGGCTTTGGCGACGTGGCGGGAGGCGGAACCGGCAATCGCCAGCGCCAAGGCACGGTCGTGCAAGCTGGTTTCAACCAAGTAGCCGTGACCGCCACGGCTCCCAAGGCGCACACCGACGAGAAGTCAAACGTCAAGCCGGTGGAGATTCTCTACAAGCCCCGCCCCGCCTACACCGCTGAGGCACGCCAGCTCCACGTGGAAGGCGAGGTCCTGGTTGAGGTGATGTTCACCGCCGCCGGCCAGCTGCAGGTGCGGCGCGTAGTCAAGGGATTGGGACACGGCCTGGACGAATCGGCCCTGCGCGCTGCCCGACAAATCCGTTTTCGCCCCGCGCTGCGCAATGGAGCGCCGTACGATTCCGCGGCGCTGGTACATATTGTTTTCGAACTGGCCGAGTAGGTCAAATAGGTCAAAGCAGTTGGAGGATATGATGCGTTTTGGTAGTAAGATTTTCGTTCTTGTAGTGATCACCTGCGCGGGGGCGGCAGCTCAGCAGCCAGCCGGAAGCCCGAACACGCCCTCCCAAGAAGCTCCAGCGCAGGTCACCAAGGACGTTCCCGCGCCGGCCAAAGATGCCCCGGCTGAAGCCATCAAAGATGCTTCCCCGCCGCCGGCCAAAGATGCCCAGGCAGAAGCCGCCAAAGATGCTTCAGCGCCCGCCTCCAAGGACGTCCCCGGGTCAGCCGGCAAGGATGTTCCTGCACCGGCTCCCCGGGAAGCGCTTACGCAAGTCAGCGTGATTGCCGACCGTATCTTCGCCAAGGAAGCCACGCTGGTGGAGAACATGCAACACTACACCCCCCTGGTTGAGACTTACATTCAGAATCTGAAGCCTGATCCTGACCTGGTGACCGTGCCGGGAAGCGACCGCTACTTTCTGCGCCGCCTGGTGCTCGATCCCGACGGGATTCGCCGCGTAGCGTTCAAGGACCACAACCGATCGGCG
>WNFJ01699721.1_pt1 | contig 12687 bp, 8 predicted proteins | sample 5400461 | NCBI WGS metagenome assembly WNFJ01 (sample SAMN13153349, study PRJNA577476) | soil metagenome | isolation source: 115 cm saprolite on Douglas fir-dominated hillslope | place: USA:California | collected 2013-09-17 | reverse complement strand
TCGCGGGCGCTTCTGAATTCAACACACCCGCGCGGAGTGCGACACAGACGTTGCTCTTGATCGGTTTCTATTGGGCTTACTACTCAGCCGACTTTCGCCGATTCCCGTCAATGCTCATATCCGGCTGGAACCTCAAACAGGGGTCGAAACCCCCGGACTTCTCCGGACGTCTCTAACCACAGCTATAAATTTGACCTATCGACCGTGTTCCCGATGGAGCATCCATGTTGACCCCCAAAAGCAAGTTCATCTTTTCGGTTGTCGTTGCAAGTGGCTTGCTGCTAGTGCCATTCGCGGACGCGCAAAAATCGACAGATGTACTCCCAGCTCCGGTGCCAGCGCAAATCACGCGCGGCAAGACAGTGTTCATCTCCAACGCGGGAGGCGACACCGGAAACCTGTACAGCGGAGGACCCGACCGCCTCTACAACCAGTTCTATGCCGCGATCCGGGGCTGGGGACGCTACCAGCTTGTGGCCGGTCCCGGGGACGCTGACTTAGTTTTTGCCATAAGCTTCAGTAACCAGTTCGTAGGCGACAAAGATCCGGGTCCGCATACCGATCCCCAATTCCGGTTGACCGTCCTCGACCCAGGAACGCGCGTCACACTATGGACTTTCACCGAACACGTGCAATTCGCAATGTTGCAGGCAATCGAGACAGAAACTTCGATCAAGCCCTCACCGCCCTGGTGAACGACGTGAGAAATGTAGCCGGCCAACTCACCGCCACGTCCGCCGCCAAAAAATAAGCCCCTTCAAGGCGTCCCTCCGGTGACGCGCATTCACCCAACGCCGAAAGATCTCAATCGACCCACTAGCAACGCCAAACGTCCCAGCAAATGTAGCGGCCGCGGACTCTCGCGGGCGCCCTTGAACTTCAGCAAGCACACCCGCACGGCGAGTGCGACACAGACCCAATCAGCAGTAGTGGCTCAGGATTTGCCAATCGCGAAGGGACTCCCTTGGAGTGCGGCGGTCTTGCCGCCGCTTTAACAACGTCAGCCCCAAGACAAGCCGCTGTGCATGCATAGCCGCACTAGCACTACCAAACGTCTTGGCAAATGTAGCGGCCGCGGACTTTCGCGGGCGCCTTTGCCTTCAGCGAGAGTGCCCGCGCGAGAATGCAACATCGACCCCAATAGCCGCGAATCCCCGGAAGCCTGAGCCTAGGGCAAATTTATGGCTAGCAGTTTCACCTCAATACAAGGAGGAGGTCCTAGCACAGCCGACTTCAGCCAACGGAGACTTGCAGCATATCGAATGGGACGGCTGGGGAATGTTTGGACAGGATACGTCGGTTTTTCTTGTTTTCGATCCGACAGATTCGCTCTCGACGCCTGCCCGCCGTCATCAATCGGGCAAGTTCAAGGGCATACCCTGCGAGGTTCCTCTTGTAACTCGCTTGGAAAAACATTGGTACGCCGTTCTGTTTTACACCAATGAAGATTGGGGCGCGTGCAACCACAGCGAATAGGCACGGAGTAAGGAGGGAAGCCACACTCGAAATCTCCAGCCCTTAAACAGCCCTGCATTTGGCGCCGCCGCTAACTTATTTAGAATCAACACTTGCAAAAGTGTATCAAAACAAAAGACTTTAAGTCCGTTTAGAATCAACACTTGTGAAAAACCAGGGAGGGGGGTGGGGGCTCCGTCACCACTGGCCGCTCCCAGTGCGCCGAAGGTAGCGCCAAACGTACACGCCTAGGATCACTGCGCACGCAAGGACTGCCCCGCCCACAACGAACCAATCCGGCAGTTCGGGATACACCGCCGCATCAAGAACGCGCACCAGAAACGGTTCGTGCGCAGGTTCGATGCCCGCCCGGGCCTCAAGCCACGTTTCCACCACGGTCAGCGGGCACGGCCACGGCACCAACTGGATGACGATGCTGTAGATAGTCGAAGCGATATGGAACGTCCGCAGACCACGCCGATAGCGTGTCACCGTCCAGCCCAGTGCCACCCAGCCGCACCAAAGCAAGTGCACGAACAAGACAACCTCCGTAAGAAGGTATGCTGCGAAATGAGACAAGTTTCCCGCCTTGCCAGTGACCGGCTATCGAATCTCCGTCGCCCTTCTGGAATTCGCTACTCTTGTCTCTGCGTCAACTCTGCGCTCTCTGGGACTCGGCGTTATCCTTTGCCGTTGGTTTGCGCGCCGCAGCGCCACCGATTTGACGCGGGTTCGCCGCCACTTTATCCTCGGGCGTCGGGTTTCAGGAGCGTTCATGTTGGTTCGCAACTTCATCTTTTGGCTCTCCACCAAGCGCAGCGTCACCAATTCCATCGCGCGCCGCGGCATGAAGCACGGCTTCGCCCGCCGCTTCGTTGCAGGTGAAACTCTAGCCGAAGCCCTCGCCGCCAGCCAGGATCTCTGCCAGCAAGGCCGCAACGTAAGCCTCAATCATCTCGGCGAAAACGTCACCACCGAAACCGCCGCCCGCGAAGTCTGCGCCGGCTACATCCAGATGATCGAAGAGATGCACGCCAAGAATCTCGCCGGCAATATCTCCATCAAGCTCACCCAACTCGGTCTCGACCTTGGCAGGGATCTCTGCGCTTCGCTCGCAAGCTCCATCGCCCGTCGCGCTCGCGATCTCGGCCGCACCATTGAGATGGACATGGAAGGCAGCGCCTACACCGACGTGACGCTCGACATCTTTGAAGCTGTGCAGCGCGAACACGGCAACACTGGCTTGGCCATCCAGGCCTATCTCCACCGCACAGAGAAAGATCTCCAGCGCCTCGCTCCGCTAAAACCAAAAATCCGTCTCGTCAAAGGCGCTTATCGCGAGCCGAAGAAAATTGCCGTGCAAGGCAAACCCGCGGTCGACGCCAATTTCAAGCGTATAACCACGCTGTTGCTGGAAGGCGCGGCCCAGGGAATATTTTTGCCGGCCATCGCCTCGCACGACCCGTTCATGGTCGCCCACGCGCAATCCGAAGTCGCGCGCCTCAAGCTCCCGAAAGAGCGCTATGAGTTTCAGATGATTTATGGAATTCGCCGCGATTTGCAGCAAGAAGTGCACGCCGCCGGCCACACCCTGCAAGTCTACGTGCCGTTCGGCACCGACTGGTGCCCCTACTTCATGCGCCGCCTCTCGGAACGCCCAGCCAATTGCTGGTTCGTCCTCCGCAGCCTCCTAGCCGAATCCGGCCAACCCCGCGAACGCACCGCCTGACGCCACAAGTTGTAGGGGGCCGCTTTAGCGGATCCCCGCCGGGCCGCCAGGCCCACCCCTGTAGCGCAGGGCGGAGTCTGCGGAGCCCTGCGGCTTTTTCTTAGCCTTTTCTTTCTTGTGCCGTTCCGAAAAATAAGCGCGACCGAGAAACGATGCGCGAAGTTCAATCCGTAATGTCGAAATCCACCATGCGATTCGGCGCCTGGTTATTCGCGCTGTCCACCGCCTGCACCACCAGGCGATAGCTTCCCGGCGTCAGGTCTTTCACTTTCACCAGCATGCCGCCAGGAATCACTGGATTGCCCTTTTGGATAAAAGCATCGGCCGGCGCCAGCCCGCTGAAGAATACGTCCTTGTTACTCGCCCGCTCATAAATGTGATACGCGAATCCCACGCGCGGCGGCGTTGCCGACGTCAGCCCTGGCTCGTAAATCTCCGTGTACAGGATCACATTATCGGTGCGCTTGAATCGATTGCTCGCCGAAGGCACCACCTGCATTCCTTTCACCACCAGCGGTGTGCGGTCTTCCAGTAACGCCGAATCCAGCCCCGATGGAATATCCGAGATTCGCGTCGCGGAATTCGTCAACGCTACGCCTCCCAGGCTGAAATGCTGTCCGTCGTAAGCATCAATCTGCAGCGGCGCTTCAAATTTTCCAAACGTGTCGCCGCCTCCGCTAAGCACCACGGTCAGCTTGTACGTGCCCGGAGCCGCATCAAACTGGTTCTGATAGCGGTACGGAACTTTGGTGAACTCCTTCCACTCATCTTTTTCCAAATCCAGATTCACGGTGTCGTTGAATCGCGCACCCACGGAGCCATCGGGCTTGTACGCGATTCCCAGAATATTCACGTTCGCGTGATACTTTCCCTTTTCCTTGTTAAAGTTCAGCGAGTCCGGCGGAATTTCCATGGCCAGGTTCACCCGCGCCACGTTCGGCGCCGTGTAAAAATAGGGCGCCTGCAGCGCGCCGTGTATCGAGCCGGCGTTTGTTCCCGCCGCGTGCAACTCCAACTGCTTCTCCAGCGGTTTGCCGTCCAGCGGATTCACCGTTCGCGCATTGCAGTATCCGCTGCGCGACCGCACGTTCATTCCGCCGCGATTCAATTTAACTTTCAGCGTGTGGCAACTGCCTTCCGGAGTTTCCCGCGGCACATATCCCAAAATATAAAATTCGCTCTGCTCGCGTCCGATCTTCTCGAGTCCGCCCAGCAGATCGTTGGTGTTGAAAATGGAAAACCCGCCGGTGCCTTCCGCCAGCGCCGCAAGTATCTGCTGGTTCGTCGCCACCGAAGGCGGCAACTGCGGAATAATCGTTCGCGACTGGTTGTACGGATTATTTAACGGATTCGCATACGGATTGTTGTTGTAGCCTCCCGTCCCGCGCGTGCCTCCGCCTCCCGTACCACCTCTACCTCCAGTCCCTCCCGTTCCCCCGGTTCCTCCCGTCCCACCTTTGCCGCCAGTTCCTCCGCCCGTACCACCGGTTCCGCCTCTGCCTCCGCCGGTCCCGCCTCCGGTGCCTCCGCCAGTACCACCTCCGCCACGCCCTCCGCCCGCGCCGCCACCGGCACCGCCTCCGGCGCCACCACCCCCTGGATGCTGCGGCTCACCAAGTGCGTAGGAACTCAAAACAAAGCGCGCGCGCTGCGAGCCGTTCGCGCCCGCTGCTCGCTGCGCGTGGTTCGCGCCCGTTGCTTGCTGCGAAACATTCGGCTGGCTGCTGCCCGCTCCATTGCGTGCGCTCCCACCCGTCGGCGATGCCGACACCAGTCCGCGCACATCCAGCGAATAGATCGCAACGTTCGCCTTGTTGCACGCGTCGATTGTCGCGGTCAGTTCCGATTCGTTCTCCGGCGTCAGCGCGAAACCCGCGGAAAAAAGCACCAGCATTTTTCGCCCCGGCACCGCCCGCAAATTTTTCGCCAAACTGCGCACCGCCAGCAACATGGTCCGCGCGCCAAAATCCGCCTCCGCATTGCTCAGCGAAGAGAGTCCGGCGGAAGCGACGGTCACCGGCGCAATCGAATTCGTCGCGGCCGATGGATTTGAATCGACCGCGGAAAATTTCACTCCGCTTACCGCCGCGGTCAGCGCGTCCGCATTCGCCGTAAAATTCTGCACAATCCGCACTCGGCCGCCGAAATCCACTACCGCCATCATGCGGTCCGGCCCTGCGTTCGCTTGCACGAATTTTGCCGCCGCGCCACGCGCCTGGATCTGGTCGGGGGCAGCCATCGACGAATTGTCGAAAAACAAAATCAAATAATGCTTTTGTCCTTTTGCTTGCACCGAAGTGTCGGCGCCAGAAGAAAAGCTGGCAACCGGCTGCTCTTTGTTGTCTTCGTAAATCTTAAAATCCTTATCGGTCAGATCCCGCACGTAGTTGCCCTTCTTGTCGGTGACCACGGCATCCACCAAGACCAGCCGCGATTCCTTCTTGATCACAGGGGACGATGTCTGCGGCTCTGCGGTTGCCGCCGATGTGGGCGTTGTCGATGCGGGCGTTGCCGGTGAAGGCGGGGTCTGTTCCTGGGGCGGTGCCTGCGCGGCCAAACGCGGTGCGCTCGCAGCAAGAGCAAGCAGGGCCGCGCTGAATCCGAGCCACGCAACTTTTGATGTCTGAAGAGTTTTCATGTGTACCCCCAAAGCAAACAAATTAATACGGGACGCTGACCGCTAATACGGGATGCTGATCGCCCCGTTGCGCGCAGCCATCTGCGCGCCTTCCGCGTCGCGCACCACCATGCGCACCAAGTAGGTTCCCGGCTTGATGTCGAAACTGGATTTCAGAGTGAATCCGGAGTGGCTCAGGCGTTCGAACGTCTTGTCCAGCAATTTCATTTCAACGATTTTTTCGCCGCCGGTGACAAAATTACCGTTCTCATCAAAAATCGCCGTGGCGACCGTCAGGTTGTCGCGATTGCGTCCGTCCGCTTTGCGAAAGCGGATTCCTTTCACATCCACGTGCGTGAGCACGGCCAGCCGCGCTTGCGATGGCTCCATTTTGAAAAATTGCGTTTGCAGCTCCACCGGCAAGTCGTGAATTTCGTCCTGCGAGAACAGCGCTTCCTGAATTTCTTCCTTCGCCGCCTCCGCCGGATCCGCGATCGTGCGAGGCGCGTAGTATCCGTGGCGCGCCTGAATGTTGAATTTCTGCTTTCCCGCCAGGGTTACTTTCAGCGTGTGATACGCTCCGTTGATTTTTAAGTTCTGCGGAGAAAATCCCAGCAAATACGACATGGCGGGAGCGGCGGCAGCCTCACGCAATCCTTCATCGATGTCGTTGCGATTGTGAAAAAATGTGCCGCCGGTGCCGTCCGCAAACTGCGCCAGAATGTCCGATTGCGCCGACTGCGCTGCAATACGGTACGAGGCCTTGTATCCGATGGTCCTCCGTGAATTGCGTGGCGGGTCGCTGATATCTCCCATCAAGTCCGGCGTGTAGAGGCCGCGCGCATCGATGGTGTTGATCACGATGTTGGAACGGTTCGCGCGATCGATCAGGGAAGATCCTTCGAGAGACAGCATGGAAGTGACGATAAATCCAGGCGAGACCAGGACCATCACGCGCTGGCCGGGCATTGCGGAGAGCCTCTTTGTCGCTTCTTCCAGATGGCGGTAGACGTATTCGGTTTGCGCATCGCCAGAGGCTAAAGCGCGGGAGCTCGCTGCGCTCGCGAGCGCTTGCGCCTGCGCTGTCATTCGCGTGTCGCCGCTGAACGCGCACTGCAGCGCGTCCTCCGTGGCTACGGCCAGCGCTTGCGTGTCACTTCTGTTCTCGATCTGGTCCGCCTGGTAATAGCTGACTTCGGGGCAGTCGTGCAGTCCGTTTCCACTTCCGACCAGTGGCCGCGGAACGACAGCGAGCAGCGATTTTTGCAGGACTTCATGGTCTTGCGTGAACTCCCGCGTCACCTGTCCTGACGTCGAATAAATTCCCACACGGTCGGTGGGCGCCAGCGATGCAAACAGACGCGTGGCAGCGCTGCGCACCCACACGGCGTCGTCCATCAACATGTCCAAATCATCGAAGACGACAGCCACGAACCGCTGGGGCAAGGCGGCGATAGCCGCCGGATCTCCCGGCACGCCTTCCTCGGCGTTCGGCGCCGCAGGTGTCGTCGTTGGCGCCACCTTGTGGGACTCCGGCGACTCTGTGCTGAATGTGGAAATCACCTGCGCCTTGCGGTTATCGGAAAGTTGGAAATCTTCCTTCTTCAGATTGGTGACCACTTTTCCGGTGCTGTCGCGGACCACCACGCGCACCAAAACCAGGTTCACGCGGACTCGAAATGTGGGTGCCGTGTCACGGGTAGAAACTTCAGAGGCTTCGTTGGCAGGCGCTTGTGCCGCCGGGGTCTGCGCCTCGCTCTTAGGGGGCGGCTCCTGGGCTTGCACCTGGCAGGCAGCGAAGAACACAACCAAGAAGCCGTTTAGTAAGCGAGAAGACGTGCGTCGAGTGAGCGGGAATCGCAATGGGTTCTCCAACCTTCCCTTCGTTGCGTTCTCCTCTTACTTCCTTGCGAAAGTGAACACCAGGAGAGTGGCTCGACACAGGCCGGTAGCTCGACTATACGCCGCGGTTAATTTTAGTTCAACGAAGCGCCGGACAGCCCTGTGTGTTCGAGTTGCCAATCGTCCCGAGAGTTGGCCAGACCGACTTCTGGCCCGCAAACTTCCGGTTAGCTCGTCGCTCGTCAGGAACCAGACATGCTAGCGAGTCGAACCACGCCAACCCTAGACTATGCTCGAACAAAGGTGAATCACCAAGTCCACCCTCTCGCCGCGCGTGGAGTCTAGTTCTTCAAAGCCATGCCGCGAAGAAGGCTTTGGAAACGAGGATCAGGACGCAGGCTATCAAGCAGCAAGTCAGATTTGAGCGACCCGAAAACGTCTAAAGACTTTTCCGAGTAAGCCTTCTCCAGAAACTCGAAGGCTTTGTCGTTTTCGCCGAGGCCGGCATAGATCGTGGCCATCGTGTATGGCGAAGCAGAGGTCTCTTTTAATTTGCGCTCCAAATCGTGAAGGATCTTTTCCGCCTCGGCTTTTTTGCCTGCGGCTGAATAGGCGTGTGCCAGTGCTACAGCGCTCCGAGAATTACCCGAGATCTCAATCGCTTTCTTGTACTCGGAAATCGCCCCCTGACCGTTGCCTGTACCCTCGTAACCCACGCCGAGGTTGAAGTGCTGGAACCAATCGTTTGGGTCCAAAAGCAGGCCTCTTCTGCTGGATTCAATCAAATTAGGGTAATCCTGTAGTTCATAGTAGGTCGCGGACTCGGTATGCCCCGCACTGAAACCATAGTCCAGTTGGTTAATCTTTGTGAGCTCATCGAGCGCCTCGGCTCGTCGGCCAATAGAGGCGAGAAAAATGGCGCGATCTTCATGCGCGCAGCTGTAGCTCGGCGCCAGAGCGATGGCACGGTTGAACTCGCGATCGGCAGTGTCCCAATCCCAGTCGAACTCGAAACTCAACAGGCCGAGGGTGTCGTAGGCTTCGCCGATGCTGTCGTCCAGTTCCAGTGCTTTGGCTAATGCTTCCTTGGCAGACCGGTAGGCCTGATCTTTTTGCAAAGCTCCTGCAAACGCCAAGTAGACGTAAGTGTCTGCGAGCCCCGCGTAAGCTAGAGCAAAGTTTGGATCTTTTTGGATGGACTCTTCGAAGTCCTGCTGCGCCTTTTTAAGCGAACTAGGTTTGGTGTACTCAGTGGTGAAATAAAGACGCCCCTTGAGGTAGGCATCGTATGCCGCTGGATTCACCGCGTGGGCCAAGCGAAGCTGAGCCTGCTGCTGCGGAGTCAGTTGTGCACGGACTTGCTGTGCGATGGCGTCCGCCACCTCACCCTGTAACTTGAGCACATCCCCAAGATCGCGGTCATAGGTCTCCGCCCAGAGGTGCCGGTCGGTAGGCGCCTGGAGAAGTTGTGCGGTGACGCGCACTCGCTGCCCCGAACGAATGACCGATCCTTCCACGACGGCGTCTACGTTCAACTCCCGTGCGATTTCAGGCAGACCCTTTTTTGTGCCTTTATAGCGGATCACGGAAGTTCGCGAGACGACGCGCAGCGAGCCGACCTTGGCGAGGTCCGTAATCAACTGGTCGGTCATGCCGTCCGCGAAGAATTCCTCTGACGGGTCGCCGGACAAGTTCTCGAGGGGCAGCACGGCGATGGAATTTAAACGGGGAGCGGCACTCGTCGGATGGGTACCCGTGCGCACCAGCCAGACAGCAAGACCTATAACAAGGAGGGCAAGGAACGTAGTGGCGAGGAGTTTACGATATTTGGTAAGCCTAAGGTCGACAGGTACCTGGCCGGGCTGCTCCGTTTGGGCAGAACGAGATGGAGACGTAACCGCTCCTCCGTCCACCGGTCCGATAAATCTGTATCCGCGCCGCGGAAGTGTCTCAATGTAGCGCGGCGTCTCCGCTGAGTCGCCGAGCACCTCCCGAAGCCGCGCAATGGCATTGTGAAGGCTATGGTCGAAGTCGACGAAGGTATCGTCCGTCCAGATCTCCGCTCGAAGTTCGTCGCGCGTCACGACATCGCCCGCATGGTTCAGTAAGGTCGCAAGTACTTGGAGGGGTTGGCCCTGCAAGCGGAGCTTTATGCCATGTTTTCGGAGTTCGCCCGCGCGGGTATCCAGTTCGAAGACGTCGAAGCAAAGTCGCCGCGGGGCTAATGCGGAAGTAGCCATAGCGAGGCCCGCAAGTTCAGCAAGCCTATCACATTTCTTACCCCCTGGGGGGCTCAGCTACGTGTTCCGAAAACGTCTTTGTCCTTAATAGTTTAGGAATGGAGAAAACTTTGGGGACAGATGGGGGTAGCAAGGATTGACGCCTTCGCAACAATCGGTGAGAGTCGCCGCGAAAATCGCGGGCGAGACCCAGACGGCAGCATACTCAACGCTGCCGCCGGTTTCCCCGGCGAACTGTCGAAACGAAAGGAAGAAGATCCATGACGAACACCCTGTTGAAGCTCGGTTTAGTCATTTGTTGTTTCCTGTTCGGGGGCTGGATGGGCGAAGATGATGCACCAGGTACCGCACAGGTCGTTTCCTTGGACGAATGTGATCCAGCCACCTTCAACGCCCCGACCGCGGTCGGCCCGGATTTTTGCAAGAACGTTGCGCTGGGAGCATCCACAACGTTTTCAGCGTTGTTTGCGAAAGCAGCCGCGGGAACCCCTGACCCGAACTGGGATTTCGAACCTGACACTCTCTCAATCAAGAAAGGAACCATCATTCACGCCGTCAATCAGGGCGGCGAGCCTCACACTTTCACCGAGGTTGCAAAGTTCGGTGGGGGCTTCATACCGGGCCTGAACGGGCCAGGCGGGGAAGTAGTTCCCGAGTGCGCCGGCGGCTTTTCGAAAGTTTCGGTGGCCAGAACGCGCATCCTTCAAGGAAGCCAACTCCAGGTCACGGGTCTGTCGCAAGGGGAACATTATTTTCAGTGCTGCATTCACCCGTGGATGCGCACGACAGTCAAGGTGAAATAAACCAGTTGGCACACGAAATCACCAGGGCGTGAGTCGTGCGCTAGAAGAGCCAGATGTCGCGGGGGATGGGGCAACAAAAAAAGACGATTAAAGTTCACAACGCTCCTAGGTCGCCTGTCGCTCTTGCTGCCCTCGGGGCAACGCGGCAATCGCTGCGGGATCTCCCGGCACGTTTTCCTCGGCGTTCGGCGCCGCAGGTGTCGTCGTTGGCGCCACCTTGTGCGACTCCGGCGTCTCGGTGCTGAACGTGGAAATCACTTGCGGCTTGCGGTTATCGGAGAGTTGGAAATCTTCCTTTTTCAGATTGGTGACCACTTTTCCGGTGCTGTCGCGGACCACCACGCGCACCAAGACCAGGTTCACGCGGACTTGAAATGTCGGTGAAGTGTCGCGGGTGAAAACTTCGGAGGCTTCGTTGCCCGGCGCTTGTGCCGCTGGGGTCTGCGTCTCGCTCTTGGGCTGCGGCTCCTGGGCTTGCGTCTGGCAGGCAGCGCAGAGCGCAACTAATAAACCGTTTAATAAGCGAGAAGACGAGCGTCGAGTGAGCGGGAATCGCAATGGGTTCTCCAACCTTCCCTTCGTTGCGTTCTCCTCTTACTTCCTTGCGAAAGTGAACACCAGGAGAGTGGCTCGACACAGGCCGGTAGCTCGACTATACGCCGCGGTTAATTTTAGTTCAACGAAGCGAGGGCGGCTGGTGTGGGTCAACTTCGAGTTGCCGCCAATCCAGGAGTTGGCCGGTTCGGCAGAGAGGATTAGCGCGTGGAGTGTGGCGGATCGGTACGCAGCGTCGCGCCAAAGCTCCGGATTGTCCTCGGGTGGAGCCTTCTGCGGTATGATCGTTTCCTTCGTAAAGCCGGTTGTGGAACCCAGATCTAACGCATGAAGGGTCGGGTTCAAACCTCCGGGAACCGGAGAAAGGGGGTTGAATGACTGGGTCGCCCCCCTGTTCGCCTTCGAATTTAAGTCCATCACACATTCAATCGGGCGCATCAGAGTCGTCAGTGAGACGAGCGGACCCTTGCGCTACCGCCTTCCGCAGGCTCCTTGGGCGCACAAGCTGTCGGCCCCTGCCTTCTGTGCAGAGTCTGCTGTTGTCCCTTTTATATCTGAGCCTGTTATCCGGCGTGGTCACGAATGGAAGCGCGGGCGATCGCCGACTCGGACAGAGCGCAGTCCCGCAAGCCAGCGTGGAGTCTCGACCGATTCGGCTGCCCATCATCGATGGGGCCAACATTCGCTTCGCGCGCTTCTACACCATCGAAGGGCCTTCGAAATCCAACGCTGGACCCTTTGTGCAGGACGATCAGGGCTTTGTGTGGTTTGGCACCCCATACGGTTTGAACCGGTTCGACGGTTACAACTTCAAGGTTTTCACCCACGACCCTGGAAATCCCAAGAGCATTAGCGGGTCGTTCATCACTGCGCTATTCAAGGACCATAACGGGTCGCTTTGGGTCGGGTGCAATCAATTCCTGAACAAGTTCGAAAGCGAAACAGAAACGTTCACTCGATATCGAGTTTCCTACGTGTTCCACATCAGTCAGGACGTTGCCGGCATACTGTGGCTATCTACTCCAACTGGCTTGTATGCGCTGGATCCGGCGAATGGAGATATCCGACGGTATTTCCACGATCAAGACGATCCGGCGAGCCTCGAGAGCAATGACGTTAAGTCGAGTGGTGAAGACAGAGAGGGCGGATTCTGGGTGGCCACCAGCGAGGGCCTCGATTCATTCGATCGAAGAACTGGCAAAGTCACGCTGCATATACCCCTGTATGAAGCTTCGTACCCATTCTCTTTCTACGAAGATCGCTTCGGAGTGTTCTGGATCTATCATGTTTCTGGCAATCCGTTGGCCGTATTTGACCGAAAGACACACACTCTAACTCAATTTTCAGTTCATGAAGAGAATTCGCCCGGCCCGGCTTTGACGGGCATTACGGGAATGTTAGAAGACCAGAACGGGGCTCTATGGCTGGCAACGAACGGTGCGGGGC
>WNFJ01045363.1_pt2 | contig 12688 bp, 9 predicted proteins | sample 5400461 | NCBI WGS metagenome assembly WNFJ01 (sample SAMN13153349, study PRJNA577476) | soil metagenome | isolation source: 115 cm saprolite on Douglas fir-dominated hillslope | place: USA:California | collected 2013-09-17 | reverse complement strand
GATCCCGCCGAGGACGGCCAGCAGCAGCTGCGTCTTGGTGCACACGGCCAGGCCCGCCAGTACCCCGCCGAGCGCCAGCGACCCGGTGTCCCCCATGAAGATGCGGGCCGGCGGCGCGTTCCACCACAGGAAGCCGAAGCAGGCCCCGAGCACCGCGGCCGCCACGACCGCCAGGTCGAGCGGGTCCCGCACGTCGTAACAGTGCGGGGCTAGGAAGTTGGTGCAGTCGTTGCGCAGCTGCCAGTTGCCGATCAGCACGTACGCGGCCAGCACCAGGCAGGCGCAGCCCGTGGCCAGCCCGTCCAGGCCGTCGGTGAGGTTCACCGCATTGGACGTCCCGGCGATCAGGAAGACGATCCAGAGCAGGAACGCGACCAGCCCGATTGAAGGCCCGAAGTCGCGCAGGAATGACAGGTGCGCGTCCGCGGGCGTGATGTCGTACCCGTCGGCGAACCGCTGCTGCACGATAAGCAGCGCGAACAGCACCCCGACGATCCCCTGGCCGGCCAGTTTGGCGCTGCTGCGCAGGCCGAGGCTGCGCTGCTTGTAGATCTTGATGAAGTCATCGATGAAGCCGACCACGCCCAGCCCGGCCATGAGCATCATCACCAGCAGCCCCGACACTGACGGCGCCTGCCCGGTGAAGATGTTGCCCGCGAAGTACCCGGCCACCGCCGCGATGACGATGACCGTCCCGCCCATAGTGGGCGTACCGCGCTTGGTGGCGTGCCCCGCCGGGCCCTCCTCCCTGATCAGCTGGCCGTACCCGCGCCTGGAGAAGATCCTGATCGCCAGGGGGGTGCCGAAGAGAGCCAGCAGCAGGGAGACACCAGCGGAGATCAGGATGGTCTTCACAGCGTGGCCTCCCCGGTCAGCGCGAGCGCGACGCGTTCGAGGCCGGCCACGCGGGACGCCTTGACCAGCACGACGTCGCCGGGGCGCAGGCGCTCGCCGAGCGCCTGCACGGCCGCCGGCCCGTCGGCCACGTGCAGCAGCTCGCCCGGCCAGGACGGCTCGGCCTTGGCGCCGGCCAGCATCGGGGCGGCCTCGTCGCCGACCACGATGAGCCCGGCCAGGCCGGTCCGGGCGGCCAGGGCACCGGCCTGCTCGTTGAGCTCGTCGGCCTGGGCGCCGAGCTCGCGCATGTGGCCGAGCACCGCAAAGGCGCGCCGCCCCCGGGCCATGACGGCCAGCGCGGCCAGCGCCGCGCTCAGTGCCTCCGGGTTGGTGTTCCAGGCGTCGTTGATGATGGCCACCCCGTCCGGCCGCTCGGTGACCTCCATCCGCCACCGGCTGCGGGCCGCCGCTGCTGACAGCCCGTCGGCGATCGCGTTCACCGCCATGCCGAGCTGACCGGCCAGCGCGGCGGCGGCCAGCGCGTTGGTCACATTATGCGCGCCGTGCAGCCGTAGCTGGACGGCGGCGGATCCGGCCTCGGTCACCAGCGTGAAGCCGGGCCGGCCCAGCTCGTCGAGCGCGATGTCCGCGGCGCGCACGTCCGCGCCGGGCGACCGGCCGAAGGTCACCACCCGGGCAGCGGTGCGCGCCGCCATGGCCAGCACGCGCGGGTCATCCGCATTCAGCACGGCCACCCCGTCGGCGGGCAGGGCCGCCGCCAGCTCGCCCTTGGCCTTGGCGACGTCCTCGATGCTGCCGAACTCGCCAGCATGCGCATGCCCCACGCCCAGCACGGCCCCCAGCCGCGGCGGCGCGATCCCGCACAGCATCGTGATGTGACCGGCTCCGCGCGCCGAGAGCTCAGAAATGAGATAGCGGGTGCGCTCGGTGACCCGCAGCACGGTGAGCGGATGGCCGATCTCGTTGTTGTACGAATTCCGCGGCGAGACCGTCGGCCCGAGAGTCTCGATCAGCTGCGCCGCCAGGTCCTTGGTGGTGGTCTTCCCTGCGGACCCGGTGATCCCCACGATGATCAGGCCGGGCAATGAGTCGACAACATGCCGCGCGAGCCGCGCGAGCGCGGCCGGAACGTCGGCCACGATGAGGGCTGGGACCCCGACCGGGCGACTGGCCAGCACCGCCGCCGCCCCCGCCGCGACCGCGGCGGCGGCGAAGTCGTGCCCGTCAGCTCGCGTCCCCTCCAAGGCCGCGAACAGGGCCCCGGGCGCTGACTCCCGCGAGTCGATCACGACCGGCCCGGTCACCAGGGCGGCCGGATCGGGCACCCGGTCCAGTCCGGCGCCGGTGATCTCAGCGATGGCGGCGAGCGGGAGCGGTATCACTCGGTGTCCTCCGTGGTCCATGCCCCGTCCCGGCTCACGTGCCCGGCGGCCAGCACCTCGGCCAGCGCCTCGGCGGCCACCTCGCGGTCGTCGAACGGGATCACCGAACCGCTGGCGTACTGGCCGCGCTCGTGGCCCTTCCCGGCCACCAGCACGATGTCTCCCTTGCCCGCGGCCGCGACGGCCAGCCTGATCGCGGCGGCGCGGTCCGGCTCGATGATCACGTGCCCGCGATCGTCTGGCGGCACCGTGAGGACACCCTCCAGCATGGCCGCCAGGATCGCCAGCGGATCCTCGGAGCGTGGATTGTCACTGGTCAGGACGGCCAGGTCGGCCAGGGCGGCGGCCGCCGCGCCCATCAGCGGGCGCTTGGCCCGGTCCCGGTCCCCGCCACAGCCGAGCACGATGGCCAGCCGCCCCTGGGTGACCTGGCGCAGCGCCCTCAGCACCGCCTCCACCGCCCCTGGCTTGTGCGAGTAGTCCACCAGGACAGTAAAGTCCTGCCCGGCCTCGACCCGTTCCAGCCGGCCGGGCACGCCTGGGCAGGAGGCTACCCCGGCCACCGCCGTGGCCAGGCCGACCCCCGCCTCCACCAGCGCGACCACCGCGCCCAGCGCGTTGGCGACGTTGAACGGCCCGGGCAGTGCCACCGACGCGTCGGCCTCCACCCCGCCCGGGCCGACCACCCGGAACGTGCTGCCGTCCGCGCCGGCGCGGACATCGGCGGCCCGCCAGTCGGCGGCCGGATCCCCGCTCGCCGAGAACGTGGTGATCGGGATCCGCGGCACGGCCGCGAGCCGGCGACCGTAGGCGTCGTCGATGTTCACCACCCCGATCTGCGAGTAGCCGGGCGTGAACAGCATTGCCTTGGCCGCGAAATAGTCGTCGAGGTCGCTGTGGAAGTCCAGGTGCTCCGGGGACAGATTGGTGAAGATCGCCACGTCGTAGGACGTGCCCGCCACCCGGCCGAGGGCGAGCGCGTGGCTGGAGACCTCCATCGCCGCCGCGGTCACGCCGCGCTCCACCATGACCGCCAGCAGCGCCTGGAGGTCGGTGGCCTCCGGGGTGGTGAGCTGGCTCGGCCAGCTGTCCCCCGCGACCCGTGTCTCCACCCCGCCGGCCAGCCCGGTCAGGTGGCCGGCCATCCGCAGCCCGGACTCCAGCAGGTAGCTGGTTGTCGTTTTGCCGCTGGTGCCGGTCACGCCGATCATCGTCAGCCGGCTGGACGGGTTCCCGTACACCCAGGACGCGACGTCGCCCAGCCGCGACCGCGGGTCGGCCACCACGAAGACGGGCACCCCGGAATGGCGCGCCAGGCTCTTCCCGTCCGGATCGGTGAGCACGGCCACGGCCCCGGCCTCGACGGCCTGCTGGCAGAACCGCGCACCGTGGTAACGGCTGCCGGGCAGCGCGGCATACAGATCGCCCGGCCCCGCCTGGCGGGAGTCGTGCGTGACGCCGGTAACCCCGCCGGATGCGCTGGGGCCGTGGAAGGGCTCGGGCCCGGCCCGCCCGGTCATCGTCACGCCGAGTAGCACGGCAAGTCCGGAGAGCGGGCGCGGCGGGATGTTACGTGGACGAAGAGCCGCAGACACGGGCCGAGGGTACCGCTGATCACGGCACCGTGAGCCGGACGTCCGGACGCTTTGCACCATCTGGCGGGATCCTGAGTGTCGCCAGAGCGAACTTCATCACCTTGTAGAACACCGGGCCCGCCACCCCGTTGCCGTAGTAGCCGCCCGTACGCGGGTTCTGCACGTTGACCGCCACCACCAGTTTCGGGTCGCTGGCCGGGGCGATGCCGATGTAGCTCGACCCGTACTGGCACAGGCAGCCGCGGGAATTCGCGATCTGGGCGGTCCCGGTCTTGGACGCGATCGAGTAGCCGGGAATCTCGCCCCACGGCTGGTACGCAATCGTAGCGTCGAGATACGGCACCTGCTGGAGTATGGCCATCAGCTCGCGGGAGGTGCTGACCTTCAGGACCCGGTGGCGGGCGGACTTGGGGGACGGCATGAACCGGTGGTCCCGGCCACGATGGAAGGCTGGACGCGCACCCCGCCGTTGGCGATGGTCGCGTAGACGCTTGCCATCTGAACGGCAGTGACCGCCACTCCCTGCCCGAAGGCCATGGTGTAGCGCTCGTTGCCCCACCACGCCGACGGCGGGTAGAGGATGCCGTTGCTCGTGGCGGGCAGGTTCAGCCCGCTGGGCTCGCCGATGCCGAATGCCTTGAAGTACTGGTACTGCACTTGGGGGCTCACGTGCTGGACCACCTGGACCATGCCCACGTTGCTGGAGTGCGCGACGATCCCGGCCAGGGTGAGCTGCTCCGTCGGATGAGATTCGGCGTCACGGAACGCGAAGCCGTCCACGATGATCTGGTCGGGCACGGTATAGGGGCTCATGAGCGTCTGGCCGCCCTGCTCCAGGGCCGCGGCGGCCGTGATCACCTTGGCGGTGCTCCCGGGGTCGAACACGTTCGTCACCGGCATGTCCGTTGTGGCCGTGAGGCTGACTGGGCGGGCCGGGTTGAATGATGGCGCCTGGGCCAGCGCGAGGATCTGCCCGGTGCTCGGCTGCATGACGACCACGGTGCAGCTGTCGGCCTGGACCTTACGGACCTGCGCGGCGCAGGCCTGCTCCGCCTCATACTGGATGTCGGCCTGGATGGTGAGGCGCACGCCGCCGCCCGGCACCACCGGCCGCGTCTTGTCCTGCCCCACCGGGATTGGCTGGCCGAGCGTTCCGGTTTCGACCACGCTTTGGCCGTCCCGGCCGGCCAGCACCGAGTTGTACGACTGCTCGACTCCGGACTCGCCGAGCAGGTCTCCCGCATTGTCGGTGTTGGTGAAGCCGACGACGTTCGCAGCGAGATTTCCGTTGGGGTATGCGCGCGTGTATGTGGAGTTCAGGACGATGCCCGGCTCATTGAGCGCGGCGATGCGGGCCGCGATGGTCGATGAGACGCTGCGCTTCAGCACCACGTAGTCCTTCGATGTGGGGTTCTGAAGCAGCGTGAGGATCGCGGACTGGGTCATGCCCAGCGGGCCCGCCAGGGCGGCCGCCACCGTGCCCAGTGACTTTTTCGCCTGGACGATGACGGGTGGGTCCGCGTAGACCAGATCGGTCGGCACGGTCATGGCCAGGGTGGTGCCATCCGCGGTGGTGATGCTGCCGCGCACCGCTGGCTCGGGTATCGAGTGCAGCCGCTGGTGCTCGGCGAGGGCCCGGTACCTCGACCCCTGCATCGCCTGCAACTGGATAAGCCTGCCCGCGACCAGCGACAGCACGAAGCCGATGCACAACAGGGTCACGTGCAGGCGGCGCACGGGATTGCCCCGGCGCAGGGCCGAGCGCGGCGGCGGGCCCGGCCAGCGGGCCCCGGCAGCACCGCCAGGACGCCGGCCAGCACTGTCCGGACGCCTGGTGTCACCACGCAGCCGCGCGGCCGCATCGGGCGGCCGGCCGCGGGCGCCGCCAGCACGCCGGGCGCCGGGGTCATCGCGGGACCGCGGGTCATCACGGGAACGCGGATCATCACGGGGACGGTGAGCGCGCCCCCGCCGGCTGTCGCCGCCTGGGCCCGGGCCACCGTCGCGGGCCCGCCGGGGCTGCCCCGGCCGACGGGACCCGCCCACGGTCCCGGGCGGTCCCGTCCGCCGCGGGCCACTGCGGCTGTCCCCTTCGCCGCCCGTCACGGCGCCCAGCCGGGAACGACAGGGATGCCCGGGTCGGTCGAGGGCTGGCCGGTGATGCGGCCGGTGTTCAAGTCAAGGAACTTGACCAGCGCAGGCTGGACCATGCCCAGCCGAAGCGCCCGCTGCTTGATGACGGCATCCGACCTGTCCGCCGCGACCTGCTGCCTGAGCGTCGCGACCTGCTCGATCTGCGCCGCGTTGGACTTCTGCAGGTCGCTGATCTGGTACGAGCCCGCGGCCAGGATGGTGTTGATGAACAGCAGGCTGAGCAGCCCGCCGCCGAGGAGTCCGACCACGAGGAAGATGAAGGATGTGCGTGAGGAGGTCCGGGCCGCTGCCCCGCGGCTGACCCGCCGCAGGCCATCGGCGGTGCCCGCGCTGACAGGCCGTGCTGGGCCAGGCCGCGCTGGGCCAGTCCGTCCCGGGCCAGGCCGCGCTAGGCCAGTCCGTCCCGGGCCAGGCCCTGGGCCAGGCCGGCCGCTGCCCGGCACCGGGCGTGACGGCCGGGAGCGCGCGCGGCCCGGCTCTGTGTCTCCCGCTCGCCTGCGGGGCCCCGCCCGCCTCCCCATTCCCCCTTCACTGCGCCCCTCCGGCTCGCTCACTCGCAGGCGAGTGGATTCTCCCGAGCGGCCGGGCTGCGCCGAGCGGCCGGGCGGGATCAGCCCGGCCCGGCGCGGCAGTGGACGAGCGGGCCTGCCTTTGGTGCGTGTGCCTACGACGCCCTGCGTATCGCTGCGTTCGCTCACCTCTGCGGCCCCCTTGCCATCTGGCTGGCTCCCCTGTTCCCGCTGATGCGGATTCCCCGATCCGGCTGTCTCTGGCTGTGGCCGATCCCCTGGTCCGCGTGGCCCCCGCTCACGCGGCGTCCTTGATCCGCTCGGCCGCCCGCAGGCGGGCGGAGGCGGCACGCGGGTTGCGGACCACCTCGTCACCAGACGGCCGCTGGGCACCGCGGGTGAGGAGCCGGAACTGTGGCCGCCCCGATTCCAGCGGCATGGGCAGCCCGGGCGGGGTTGTGTCGGCGGACGCACTCGCCAGAGTGGTCTTGACCGCCCGGTCCTCCAGCGAGTGGTAGGCCAGCACCACGATGCGGCCGCCCACGGCCAGCGCGTCCATGGCCGAGGGCAGGGCCCGCCGTAGCACGTCCAGTTCGCCGTTGACCTCGATCCGCAGGGCCTGGAAAGTCCGCTTGGCCGGGTTGCCGCCGGTCCGCCTGGCGGGCGCGGGAATCGAGTCACGGATGATCTCGACCAGGCGCGCGGTGGAGGTCAGCGGTGCCCTGGACCGCTCCTTGACCACGGCGTCCGCGATCCGCCGGGCGAACCGCTCCTCGCCGTACTCGCGCAGTACCTGTGCTATTCGTTCGGCTGGATATGTGTTGAGCACTTCAGCGGCGGTGAGCGGGCTGCTCTGGTCCATCCGCATGTCCAGGGGGGCGTCGTAGGAGTACGCGAAGCCGCGACCCGGGTCATCCAGCTGCGGGGAGGACACGCCCAGGTCGAACAGGACGCCCTGAACCCGCTGGTCGCCGTGGCTGGACAGCAGCGCGGGGATCTCGTCGTTGCGGCCGCGCACCAGCGTCACCCGGCCGGCGTACGGCGCGAGCAGGCGGCGGGACTCCTCGATCGCCTGCGCGTCGGTGTCCACCCCGATCAGCGCGAGTCCGGGGTGCGCGTCCAGCAGTGCCCGGGCGTGGCCGCCGCGGCCCAGCGTCGCGTCCACCAGGATCGCGCCGCGCGGCTCGAGAGCCGGCGCGAACAGGCCGAGGACCTCGTCGACCATGACCGGCAGATGCCCTGCCGCCGCCGTGCCCATCGCGCCCCCTCTCACCGTGCGTGCCTCGGCCCGCTCCGGATCCCGCGGGCAGCGTCCTGTCCGTCGTGTACTCGGCCAGGTCCCCATCCGCGCGACGCGCGGGCGGCCCGGAAATCGCCTGGCGCCGGGGAAGTGACGCCAGCCGACGTGATCACCCAGGCGCGGGTGGAGACCTCGCCGAGCACGGGGTGCCGGGTTTCACCGGCCCCGCTCACAGAACTCCGGGCAGCACCTCCTCAGACGCGGCCGAGAATGCGTCCTCCTGCTCCGCCAGATAGGACTCCCACGCGGCGGAGTCCCAGATCTCCAGCCGGGTGTTGGCGCCGATCACGGCGCAGTCACGGTGCAGGGCCGCGTAGTCGCGCAGCCCGGGCGGGATGGTGATCCGGCCCTGCTTGTCAGGGACCTCGTCAGACGCGCTGGCGAAGAAAACACGGCTGTAGTCCCGCACGTTTTTAGCGGTCACCGGCGCGTCGCGCAGAGCATCGGTGATCCGCGCGAACTCCGGGACAGGGAACACGTAGAGGCAGCGCTCCTGGCCCTTGGTGATCACCAGCCCAGCCGCGAGTTCCTCGCGGTATTTGGCCGGCAGGAACAGGCGGCCCTTCTCGTCGAGGCGCGGCGTGTGAGTGCCCAGAAACATCGGCGCTCACCTCCACTCCCCCATACGCAGTCGCCACCAGCAAGCCCTGCCCCCCCACAGCGCACCACTGTACCCCACATTTCCCCACCGTCAACGTTCGAAGAGCCCGGATCCGGCTTCAGAGCTGACGAATTGCCAGTTCATAGCGATGGAGCGAAGTGGAGTGTCCAAGCGCTACCCCCACTCGGGTGCTGAACCTCTGGGCTCTATCGCGCGTGAGCCATGGCAGGACGTACTGTCGGAACGGACCATCACACTGGCTGCCGCGGCACAGCGCGGTCGGCGACCAGGGATGCGACAAAGCGAGGAGGACAGGTGTCCTTGGACATGGAGCAGGGCGCCGAGCGCACGCTCGACGACCTGGTACAGGTCGGCCATCGCGTCGGTCAGGCCATCGAATCCGTGATCGAGGGAAAGGCGGGTGCGGTCCGGCTGGCTCTGACCGTCCTGCTGGCCGAGGGGCACGTCCTGATCGAGGATGTTCCAGGTGTCGGGAAGACCATGCTGGCCAAGGCGCTCGGCCGGTCCACTGACTGCTCCGTCCAGCGCATCCAGTTCACGCCTGACCTGCTGCCGAGCGACATCACCGGGGTCAGCGCCTATCACCAGGAGCGCAGGGACTTCGAGTTCAAGCCCGGGCCGATATTCGCGAACATCGTGGTCGGCGATGAAATTAACCGGGCGTCGCCGAAGACCCAGTCCGCGCTGCTGGAATGCATGGAGGAGCGGCAGGTAACCGTCGACGGCACCACCTACCCGCTTGAGCAGCCGTTCATGGTCATCGCGACCCAGAACCCGGTCGAGATGGAGGGCACCTACCCGCTACCCGAGGCTCAGCGGGACCGGTTCACCGCCCGTATCTCCATGGGGTACCCCAGCCCCGAAGCGGAACTGGCGATGCTGGACCTGCACGGCTCATCGTCGCCGCTTGAGACGCTGAAGCCGGTAGCGACCGCCCGGGATGTGCAGGAGCTGATCTCGGCCGTGCGGCGGGTCCATGTGGCAGAGGCCCTGAAGCAATACATCATCAGCCTGATCGGCGCTACCCGGTCGGCACCGGATCTGCGGCTGGGCGCGTCCCCGCGCGCCGCGCTGCACCTGCTGCGGGCCAGCCGGGCCCGCGCCGCGCTCGACGGCCGCGACTTCGTGATCCCCGATGATGTGCAGACACTGGCAGGCCCCGTCCTGGCGCACCGGCTGCTGCCAACGGCGGAGGCCATGATCGAGCGGCAGTTTCCCGAGCGGGTGCTGGCAGCGATAGTTGAGCAGGTGCCGCTGCCACGGCTGCGGTGAGCACCGCGGGCCGCGGCGGCAGGCGGGAGAAAGGGCCAGAATGCGCTCACGTCTCGACGGCTTCACGACACGGGGCAAGTGTTTCCTCGCGGCGGGTCTCACGGTCGTGGTGTTCGGCCTCGGCCGCCGCGAGCCTGCCTTGCTCAGCATCGGGATAGCCGTTCTCGCTCTGCCACTGTTCGCTGCGCTGGCAACCGGCCGGACCCGCTACCGGCTCCGCTGCGTCCGCAGGGTCACCCCGTCGCGGGTGCCTGCCGGGCAGCATGCGACGGTCTCGCTGCGGCTGGAAAATATCTCCCGGCTGCCTACCGGGCTACTGCTCGCCGAGGACACCGTCCCCTATCCGCTAGGCACCCGGCCCCGGTTCGTGCTCGAGCGCATCGAGCAAGGCGGTGCCCGCGAGCTCAGTTACCCGATCCAGTCCGGCACCCGGGGCCAATTCACCATCGGCCCGCTCCGGGTACGCGTGGCGGACGCGTTCGGCCTGGTGGAACTCGGCCACTCCTTCGCCGCGCACAGCACCCTCGTGGTGACCCCCGCGATCACGCAACTGCCGCGGCGCACCCTCGCCGGGAGCTGGCACGGTGAGGGCAGCGGCCGGACCCGCACCGCGGCCACGGCCGGGGAGGACGACGTCGTGCCGCGCGCCTACCGGGACGGCGACGGGCTGCGCAAGGTGCACTGGCGCTCCACCGCTCGGCACGGCGAGCTGATGGTACGGCGGGAGGAACAACGCTGGCGCAACCGAGCCGTGTTGCTCCTGGATACCCGAGCCTGCGGGCATTTCGGGTCCGGGGCCGGCTCGTCCTTCGAATTCGCGGTCAGCGCAGTGGCCTCGATAGGCGTGCACCTGGCCCAGGCCGGGCTCGACGGCCAGCTGGTCACCGACGAGGGTGCAGTCAGCGCGCCCGGCACGTTCGAGGATGTCCTGCTGGACTCGCTCGCGGTCATCAAGGCGTCCCGTCGGACCGAGCTCACGCACGGAATCGGCAGACTTCACGGCGGGTCGGGCGGCCTGCTCGTCGCGGTGGCCGGACGGCTCTCCGCCGCCCAGGCCCGCAAGCTCGCCGCCAGCCGCCGCGACGCGGGTACCGCGATGGCATTGCTGCTCGCGGTCCCCACCTGGGCTGGCAGCCATGCCGACAACCGGAAGCTGGATGAGGCCAATGCCGCCGCCGCGATCCTGCGGGCGGCTGGCTGGCGCGCGGTCACGGTCACCGCCGAAACCCCGCTCCGCGTGGCGTGGGAACAGCTGCACCACAGCGCCGACCAACCATCCCGCGGGCCCGCGGGATGGTTCCCGGCTGGGACGCCGCGATGAATCACCGGCTGACGGCGACCGCGGCCATCGCCACCGTCCTGGCGTCGATTTCCCTGTACCCGCTGATCTCAGGGGCATCATGGTTCTGGCCGAGCGTCGGCGCGGCCGCCGTGGCCGCCGCTGTGGGCACCCTCACCCGGCGGCGCGTGCTGCCTGTCCTGGTCTGCGCCACCGCCTCGCTGGCCGGCCTGCTGGTCTACCTGACCATCGTGTTCGCCGGCCCCGAAGCGCTGGCCCGGATCGTGCCGACCGGATCATCCCTGCACCACTTGTGGTGGCTCGCCGGCCGGGGGATGAACGGCACGGCGAGATATTCGCCGCCGGTGCCGCCCACCCCCGGGATCCTGCTGCTTACCGTGGGCGGCATCGGGATCACGGCCGTCGCGGCCGACCTGCTCGCGGTGCGGCTGCGCAGGCCCGCGGTTGCCGGACTGCCGCTGCTGGTGCTCTTCTGCGTCCCTCTGACGGTCAACAGCCACCAGAGTACGTTCGGCGCCACCGTGGCGTTCTGCCTCGGCATGATGGGATACCTGGCCATGCTCGCCGCAGACGGGCGGGAACGGCTCCGCGTCTGGGGACGGCTGGTAACCCTCTGGCAGGCCGGGCCGGACGACACGACCCGGCGGTCCAGCGGCCCGAACACCAGGGAGCTGGCCGCATCAGGCCGGCGCATCGGGCTGGCTGCCGTGGTGCTGGCTCTCGGCGTCCCCCTGCTGCTGCTGCCGGGCACGAGGGATCACAAGCTCTTCCCGGGCCACGGCACCGGGGGTGGTATCGGCGGATTCGTCTCGCTGCCCAATCCGCTGGCGCAGATGAACAACGAGCTGCACCGGAGCAATCGCACGAACGTCATGACCCTGCGGACCCCGGACGCAAGCCCGCAGTACCTGCAGGTTTACGTGCTGGATGAGCTGACCGCGACCAGCTGGACCCTGACGCCATCGCCGGGCGTCCCGCTGCACGGCAGAAGGCTGCCCGCCGCACCGGGGGTGGACGCGCGCATGGCGGTCACCACGCAGCGGACCGGGATATCCCTGACCAGCGGCCTCACCGGCAGCCAGCCCGCGGAGAACTTCCTGCCGCTGCCTTACCCGGCGCAGACCGTCAGCGTCACCGGAGACTGGCGAGCCGACCAGGGCACGCTCACGATGTTCTCCGCCCGCACCAGCCTTTCGGGCCTCGCCTATTCGGTGACAAGCAAGGAGCCTGCCCCGACCGAGCAGCAACTCCAGCAGTCCCCGGCACCGCCGGCGGCCATCGTCCGCGACAGCCTCACCGTCCCGGCCGCCTTCAGGCAACTCAGCCAGCTCGCCCGGAAGATCACCCAGGGGAAGGCCTCCGCCTACGACCGGGCGATCGCGCTGCAGCGCTGGTTCACCGGCCAAGGCAGGTTCACCTACAGCCTGAACGTCAGCCAGCCGGACAGCTCAGCCGCGCTGATCCAGTTCCTGACCAAGACCAGGCGCGGCTACTGCCAGCAGTTCGCTTTCGCGATGGCGGTGCTGGCCCGGCTGGTCGGCATCCCGTCCCGGGTAGGCATCGGCTACACACCGGGCACGTACCTCGGCACCGGCCGCTGGCAGGTGAAGACCAGCGACGCGCACGCCTGGCCCGAACTCTACTTCCAGGGCGCCGGCTGGCTGCGCTTCGAGCCGACCCCCGCCGGATCGGCGGG
>WNFJ01686928.1_pt2 | contig 12690 bp, 14 predicted proteins | sample 5400461 | NCBI WGS metagenome assembly WNFJ01 (sample SAMN13153349, study PRJNA577476) | soil metagenome | isolation source: 115 cm saprolite on Douglas fir-dominated hillslope | place: USA:California | collected 2013-09-17 | reverse complement strand
CCAGCCGGTAACTGTGCCGTCGCAGAAACCTTACGTCCTGCCCCCAAGCCTCGGCGGCAAGCCCACAAGCGCACCGAGCACCCCGGGAGCGCCATCCTCGTCGTCGCCGTCCTCGTCGTCGCCGTCCTCGTCGTCGCCATCCGCGTCGTCCCGGCCGAAGGGATAGCTAACGTGAAAGGGATATTTGGCCGTAATACTCCACAAATATTGGAGTTTCTCACCAATCTGCGCAATGTATCGCCATCGCAAATCGACGTAGTCGTCCGCATGTGGAAGCACGCGAACGACCTGGACCGCGCCGCGGCCTGGGCGCGCCTACAGTCCGCCAGACCACAACGCGAAAGGTTCGCCTTGCTGGGCGTTGCCTACGCCGCGCGTCAGGCGGCCATGGACGCCGCCCGCACCCTTGGCCGACCTGACTGGGCTTTCTGGGCCGCCGCGTGGGACGCGGGCGCCGCCATCGCCGCAGAAGGCCTCACCGACGGTGACTATGACCTTCTCACCGGTCCGCTGGCGGCCATCATGCCAGGGCTCAGACGAGCCGGGCGAGACCGCGGCGACTTGACCGTGCCTGCCCAGGCCCACCGCTCGACGACGCGACGCGACGCCCAACGTGGAAGCCATACGTGAGAAGGATGAGCAGTCAGTTTCGGCAGCTGTTCGACACCTTCCCTGACCCGATGCTGACCGTTGATCCTTCTGGCGCGGTCACTGCTGCCAACGTCCAGGCCGAAACGCTGTTCGGGTACAGTCATGATCAATTGAGCGGCCGGCGGGTCGGAACTCTGTTCGTAGGCCAGCCGCCCTGGGACCAACTAGCACGCGAAAGTCAAGGCACGTCGGCCGAACACTATCTGGAACTTGTCGGCAGGCGTCGCGATCGTAGCCAATTCCCGGCACGCGTTCACGTGATCCCTATCGAGGCCGCCGCAGGCACGATCACAGTGCTCCGCATCGCGGATATTACTGCCCAGCAGCGCGCTCAGCTGGTCCTTGAACTGGGCGCAGATGTGCTGGGATCAGCTGATCGGGACCGCCAGGTTTTGCTTGGCCACCTGCTCCGCGCCCGAGAAGACGAGCGCAGCCGCATCGCCGAGGGAATCCATGACGACACGATCCAGATGCTGACAGCCGCGAACTTTTCCGCCGAGCAGCTCCGACTCCGAATACGCGAACCTGAGCAGGTGCGAATTCTGGATCGCCTAGCTAAGACACTGACGCTGGCGATGGACAGACTGCGTCGCCTGATCTTCGACTTGCGGCCGACGGTCTCGGGGAACGCCAGCCTCGACACCGCCCTGCGAACCTTCCTCGAGGAGATGCGCTCAGAAACCGGGACCGCCTACCAGTTCGAGGACACTCGCATTGCCAACGCTCCGGATCGCACGAACATGCTAATTTACCAGACCGCTCGAGAGGCGCTTGCGAACGTGCGCCAGCACGCTCGAGCGAAGACGGTGCGGGTACAGTTGCGCGATCTCAGCGACGGTTGCCTTATCCAGATCACCGACGACGGGATTGGTTACAGTCCCGCGGATGTCGAGAGCCGTCCGGGCCACCTCGGCCTCACCCTCATGCGGGAGCGAATGCAGACGGCCGGAGGATGGTGCCGCGTAGAGAGCATGCCGGGCGGCGGAACTACCGTGGAGTTCTGGGCACCGCTACAGGTGCCTCCTGTGCGACCTGAGGTAGGGCACGACCGTGCCGCATAACAGCGCGAACCCAATCAAGGTGCTACTCGTCGAGGATCATCCCGTCGTGACAGAGGGTCTTTCCGCGCTGCTCCAGGACTACGCCGATATATCCGTCGTCGCCATCGCTGGTTCCGTCGCAGACGTCAGCGCCGCCGCCGGTCGCGTTGACGCGGACGTCGCCGTCATCGACTATCACCTTCCCGACGGCACCGGCGCCGACGCCGCCGACATCATCCGTACCCACTGCGGGCGCACTGCGATCGTCTTCCTCAGCGCGGACAGCGACGACCAACCGCTGATCCAGGCTATCGCGGCTGGTGCCAGCAGCTATCTGGTCAAGTCGGCGTCGGCTGAGGAAATAGTGCGATCCATCCGGGCGGCCGCCGCTGGACAGACCCTGATTCCTGCTGAAACGATCGCCAGCGCGCTGGCGGCGCAGCGTGATGCCGGGCGCGAACTCGGCGAACGCACACGGCTGCGCAGCAGCTTGACTGCTCGGGAGAAAGAGGTCCTGGCGCTCATGATCAGCGGCGCGGACAACAGGGCCATAGCCCAGAATCTGCACATCAGCTACGCCACCGTGCGTACCCATGTGCGATCTGTCCTGGTAAAGCTCGAGGCGCATTCTCAGCTCGACGCTGTGGCCAAGGCGACGCGCCTAGGCCTTCTGGACTAATCGAGTTACCAGCTCGCGGCACGCGTCTACCTCAATTGCGGTAGGCGCGGACCGGCTATTTGGCGTGCCGTGAATCCGGCCAGATGTACGACGATTTCGGGGTGGCCCATATCTAGGCTCGGGTGCGATTGCCTAGACCACCAGGAGTTCGATAGTGGGAATCGCCCCGAAGAAAGTCATCAGCAACCCTCATCCTCCGCCTGGCAGTAGCGCTGCCGATCCAACTAGCCGCGAAGCTAAGAGGAAACTGCCATTCCTGCCGCAGCGGCTCACAGCTCGCAAGGCGCTGGGACTCGCAGTCCTGTCGGCTGGCATCGCGACCGGCGCCGCTTGGGGGGTCACAGCCAGCTCGGCTCATAGCCCGGCAGGCACAGCCGCAGGTAGCCCGGCCGACATTGCCGGAGGTAAGCCAGCAGTCACTGCCGCGGGTACCGCGCCCGCGGTTCAGGTATCCGGCAATAAATTGGTGACCGCGAGCGGTCAGCCTATCGTGCTCCACGGAGTCGACCGCTCGGGCACCGAATTCGCATGCGTCCAGGGCCACGGAATTTTCGACGGCCCGAGCGATCGGGCCTCCATCGACGTCATGAAAACGTACGGCATCAACGCGGTCAGAGTCCCGCTCAACGAGGCATGCTGGAACGGCGATCAGTACGCAGCGCCGACCTCCTCCGGCACCCGATACCGTCACGCCGTCGAGGAGTACGTGCGGCGACTGAACGACAGCGGCATCGTCGCCGTCCTGGATTTGCACTGGACCGACGGCCAGTACACCGGCCCAGCCTCCGCGTGCTCGTCGGCCAAGGCGGTATGCCAGAAGCCCATGCCGGACTCGGCCGGGGCTATCCCGTTCTGGAAGTCGGTAGCAGGTGTGTTCGGAGGTAACGACGCCGTCATCTTCGACCTGTTCAACGAGCCCTACCCTGAGCAAGCCGCACAAGCCGCACAGGGCAATCAAGTCGATGGATGGCAATGCTGGCTGCATGGCGGCAACTGCCCCGGAATCTCCTACCAGGTGGCCGGCATGCAGTCCATGGTCGACGCCGTCCGGTCGACCGGCGCGAACAACGTGCTCATGCTCGGCGGACTGACCTGGTCCAATGACCTGACCGGCTGGCTGGCGCACGAGCCTGTCGATCCTGACCACAACCTCGCCGCTTCCTGGCACTCCTACAACTTCAACGCTTGCAACACGACGTCGTGCTGGGACAGCCAGATCGCGCCCGTCATCGCCAAGGTGCCACTGATCGCGGGCGAGATCGGGGAGAACGACTGCGCTGCCAGCTACATCACTTCGCTGACGGCGTGGCTGGACTCCAAGTCGGCCAGCTATTTGGCGTGGACCTGGAACTCGGACTTCAACTGCGCCAGCGGCCCTGGCCTGATCACGAACTACAACGGTCACCCCACCCCCTTCGGTGCTGGATACGAGGCGGTGCTTCGCCAACATCACTAGCACGTGATCAGCCAGCCGCGCTCGGGCCCCCAGGAGCGCGGGTAGCGGCCAGCAACGGATGGCAGGTGTCGGCAGGCCGACACCTGCCATCCGTCTGCATAGTGGTCGGACGTGCCGAAGATAGTTGATCGCAGGGATGGCGGACCGCGACCTCAACCTGGATTCTTGAAGACGCGGCATCGCACCCTTCGGCGTATCGAGGGGTCATCGTGACCTGGATGGAAAGGTGGTCGCCGTGCCCGCTCGGCTTCGTTTGGCCGCGACCGGGCTGGCGCTGACCGCGTTCCTCACTGCCTGCGCCGGAGTCTCTGGGACTAACGCGACAAGAGGAGCCAGCTCCGGGATCAGGGCGGCCACCGCATTTCTGGCCACCTACGTACGGCCTGATGGTCGCGTCAGCCGTCGCGACCAAGGCGGTGACACGGTCAGCGAAGCTCAGGCTTACGGCCTCCTGCTGACGGAGGTCACCGGGAAGTTTGCGATGTTCGGCCGTATCTGGTGGTGGACCCGTACACACCTGCAATTGGGCAGCGGGTTGTTCGCCTTCCATGCGGACGCCGCCGGGCACGTGCTCAGCACTGAGCCGGCCAGTGACGCCGATCTGCTCATCGCGTGGGCGCTGCTGCGCTACCAAGGCCCGCACTCCGCTGCCCGCCATCAGGCGGGGAGACGGGTGGCGGCGGCGGTGCTCGCGCAAGAGACCACCATCGGGCCAGGTGGAAGACCGGTCCTCACCGCTGGCCCCTGGGCCACGAACCCCCCGACGAGTCTGGACCCCAGCTACTGGGCGCTGCCGGCGCTAACTAGTCTGGCCCAGTTGACCGGCGACCCGCAGTGGCGAAGTCTGGCTTCCGAGGCGGTGATGCTCACACGCCGTCTTACCGACGGCGGGCGGAAACTACCACCGGATTGGGCGCAGCTAAGCCCCACCGGGAAGCTGGCACCCGTACATAATCTGGTTCGCGGTCTCCTGCGATCCGCAGGCCCGTGCGCTTGCCGACGCGTGGTGGGCACTGCTCCGGCGACCGCATCGGGCCCAAGCGGTCGCGCTACGCCCTGACGGTGCGATTCTCAACCCCGCAGCAGCTCCACTGCCCCTGGTCGCGGCGGCGGCCGCCGCCAGGGCAAGCGGTCGGCCGGGCGCCAGCCGCCGACTCCTACGACGCGCCCTGGCGGAGCAACATAGCTACCCGACCTATTACGGCGCCGCGTGGGCCGCGCTCGGCCCCGCCCTTCTCAGCGGCGCGCTAGGCAATACCTGTTGACCGCATTTAGTGGCTGGCCTGGCCCGTCGTACTCGGGCTAGCCAGTACGGGAGGTGGGCGCTTACCCCGACGACAGGCACGCTCCAACCGGCGATAGTCGGTACTGGTCTGCTGGTCGCGTGGAGGGGAGAGTCGTGAGTACTACCGTCCCATCGCAGACTGTCCGGGCCGAAGACACCGCCGTTCCCCCCGTCACCGAGGGGATCGTCGCCCGCCCCGCGCTGCTGCGACAGCTCGCAGGAGCGGCGCGCGTGACCCAGATATCGGCCCCGGCCGGGAGCGGTAAGACCTGCTTGCTGCGATCCTGGGTGGCCGAGTCTGGCCGGGCGGATAGCGTCGCCTGGGTGCCGGTGCGCGGCGGCGAACAAGATCCACAGCGATTCTGGATCTCAGTGCTCGACGCGCTACGGACCACGACCACCGGCTCGGAGCAGGTGCGGCCGGTCACGGGCGTTCCAGACCTTGACTGTTGGACGGCCATCGACCACTTGCTGGAAGATCTAGGAACGCTAGATCACCCGATCTGGCTCGTGATAGACGACTTGCACGAGCTTCGCTCTGTCGAGGCGCTTGCCCAGCTCGAGCTATTCCTCATGCGCGCACCCCCAGAACTCCGCCTGGTGCTGGTCGCCCGCAGCGACCTGCGACTAGGCCTGCACCGTTTGCGCCTGCAAGGCGAGCTAGCCGAGATCCGCGCCGGCGACCTGCGATTCAGCGTCGCTGAGGCACGGGCACTGTTTGACGCCGCTGGAGTGGATATCCACCGCTGCGATCTGGCGGCATTGGTGACGCGCACCGAGGGCTGGGCGGCCGGACTGCGATTGGCTGCCCTGTCGGCGGCCAGACACCCCCAGCCAGAGCGGTTCGCCGAAGAATTCTCTGGCAGCGAGCGCACGGTGGCCGATTACCTACTCGCCGAGGTGCTTGATCACCAGCCTGAGCGGGTGCGGCACCTGCTCCTTCGCACCTCGATCTGCGAGCGCGTATCCGGTGAGCTGGCTGACACGCTGACCACAGGCTCCGGCGGGGAGCAGATCCTCCAGGACCTGGAGCAGGCCGGTGCGTTTGTGATCGCCGTGGATGCACGCCGATCCTGGTTCCGGTACCACACGCTATTCGCCGACCTGCTGCGGCTGGAGTTGCGGCGAACCGAGCCCGCAGAGCTTTCCGCCCTGCTCTGCGCAGCGGCCCGCTGGTTTGTCGAGCGCGGATACCCCGTCGACGCGATTCGCCATGCCCAAGCCGCGCTGGATTGTTCGCAGGTCGACCCAGGCGACGACATGCGCGCGCTGGCGCAGGGCGAGGTAGAGCCCACTTCTCTGCCGGTGCTCCACCAGGCTCGCGGGATGCTTGACCTCGCTCGCGGGAACGACACCGAGGCCCTGGCTGCTTTCCGTCTCGCGGAGCACTCCCCCGTCGGCCGGGGCACATTGGGACGAATAGTCGCCCCAGGGGCCTTCCCCGAGCCAGCAGAGCCGATCACCGACGGCGAGACCCGCGTGCTACGCTACCTGCCGACCAACCTCCGCGCGCACGAGATCGCAGCCGAGTTGTGCCTGTCCGTGAACACCGTCCGCACGCACATGCGCCACCTGTACGCCAAGCTCGACGCGCATCGCCGCACCGAAGCCGTGGACCGAGCTCGGGTCCTCGGCCTGTTCGCAACCTCCGCGCACAGGCACTAAGGCGGCGGAGACCTTCCGCCGCACGGAGACTTGACCGCGCGTCAGCACGAAAACTCCCCGTCGAGCGACAACTCTCCGCCACGTCCCAGTTAGGCCGCCCTGATGGAACCTGCCATGACGACTCCCGCCTCACCGGTGCCCGGGCCTGGGCGAGAATCAGTGGCTGTACGGGCGCGCCGCCTAGCCGCCGCCCGACGGCGAGCGACCGCCCTGCTGGCGGCGGTGACGGTGCTGTTCCTAGCGGTAACCGTGGTCGGCACCCGTGGGGCCTTTATGGGGTTCGTGCAAGCCGGTGCTGAGGCGGCGATGGTCGGCGGTGTGGCGGACTGGTTCGCGGTGACCGCCTTGTTCCGCCGTCCGCTGGGCCTGCCGATCCCGCATACCGCGCTGATCGTCGAGCGCAAGGACCAGTTCGCCGCCACCTTGGGCCAGTTCGTGCAGGAAAATTTCCTGACCGCTGATGTCCTGGCCGAACGGATCGGCTCGGCCCGGCTCATCCCCCGCCTCGGTGCCTGGCTGGCCGATCAGGCCAACGCGGCCCGCGCCGCCGGTCATGTCGCGGCCCTGGTGGTCCGGGCCACCGAGGGCGCCGGAGATGAAGACGTCCAGCGCGTGCTCGCTGCCGGGCTGACCCAGGCGGCACAAGCCGTCGAAGTGGCGCCGCTGGCCGGACTGGTCCTGCGGGTCATCATCGCGGAGGGTGCTCACGCCGGGCTGGTGGACGACGCCGCCGCCGCCGCCGATCGCTATCTGGCCGGTCACCAGGCCGAGCTTCGTGACCGATTCGAATCCGACGCCCCCCGCTGGGTACCCGACGCGGTCTACCGGCGGGTATTCGATCGCCTGTACGGCCGGCTTCGTCACAAGCTCGCGGCGATCGCCACCGATCCCCGCGATCCGACCCGCCTGCAGTTCGAGCACTGGCTCGCCGGGCTCCCGGACCGCCTGGAAACATCCCCGCAGCTGCGCCAGCGCGGACAGCAAGTCGCACGCGAGGTTCTCAGCAGCGCCGGCCTGCGCGAGCTGTCCACCTCCCTCTGGGCCAATGCCACCCAGGCATTGCGCACCCAAGCCGACGACCCAGCCTCTGACCTGCGCCGCTGGCTCACCGACATGCTCGCGGCAGCCGGGCGGCGCCTTGAGGCGGACGACAACCTCCAGGAAAGCCTCGGCCGCGCCGCCGAATCAGCCGCCAGAGCCCTGGCCGACCAGTTCCACGACGAACTCGCCGACCTCGTCACCGGCACCATCCAGCGCTGGGACGCCGCCCAGACCTCCACCCAACTCGAACTGCTGCTCGGACCCGACCTGCAATACATCCGCATCAACGGCACCATCGTCGGCGCCGGCATCGGCCTGGCCCTGCACGCCATCGCCCTGGCGCTCTCCTAACCTGCGGGGACCGACCAGCCTCGGGGCGAACTCGGACCCTTACCCGTTCCGGCAGCGGGCGGCGGCTTCGGCAGTCCGATGCCGGACAGAGCAGTTCCCATGCATATATACCGGATTAATCGGAGCCTTGCGCTTCTCCTTCCCGGAGCGAAGCGATGTCGCGATGGATCGCTCGGCCGAGTACTTCGCGTTGTCGATAGGGTGCAACGCCCGGCGCACTTTCTTGACGAGCTTGGGAGTGACGGCGCGCTTCGCCGTCCGGCCTGGATGCCTGGCCCGCCGAACCTTGCGTGGCAGCAAGAGCCGTGCCAGAAAACCCATAGCAACCACCTGCCTGAACCCGCCTGGCACCGATACTAGACCGGACTCCAGGCGGCAAAGTGCCTGTGACGGAGAATAGACGCGACCGGCGGATTGGCTGCCGTTTAACGGCTTGGATGCCGTTTCGCGGGCGACGGCTGGGTAGTCTGGTGTTCCGTGAGCGAGCCGCTGCGGCATATACCAGGCGCGTTGTTGGTACGGGTCGGGGGAAGGCAGAGAGGGGTATGAGCGGCGGACCCCAGGAGTACGTGATCGCGGATTTGCTGGCGAACGCGATCGAGCCGTGGGACAACCTCACGGCGCGGGAACTCCACGCTCTGGGCGCGCGGATGGATCCGGACAGCCCGTTGACCGCGCCGGTGGTGATCGCGGCGTACAGCAACGAGCGCGGCCCGATCCTGATCGACGGTGTTGAGCGCCTGCAGTGGCTGGCCAGCCCGCCGCGCAACCGCACGGTCATCTCTGCCGATGAGGTGAGAATCGACCCAGCCGCGGTCGATGACGAGTCCGCTCACCGGGCTGCCGTGGCGCTGCGGGTGAACCGGCCCCAGGCTTCCTTGCGGGTGAAAGTTGAGCTGGCCCGCCGGCTCCAGGCGCAATTCGGCTGGTCGCAGGCGACCATTGCCGACGTATTCAAGGTGTCCAGGCCAGCGGTGTCCAAGTGGCTCAGCCAGTGGAGCGGCTCTGACGTGCCCGAGGTGACCGGCGCGGACGGCAAGATCTACCCGGCCCGAGGGAAGCAGGCCGAGCAGGACACGCGCGCGGCAGGCAGCACGATCTCCGACGCGCTCAAGGCACTGCACGCCGAGCACCAAGCCGTCGTGCTGCACCACGCGTCGGTTCGCCACGTCAGAATCGACCGGCACGGCAGAGCGGACCCGAGCACCTGGACGGTCGCCGTTTCCGGCCAGTCAGCCGATGCCGCAGCCGACCTCGCCGAGCGACTCCGCGACCAGGCCAACGACCTGATCAGCCTGGCCCGCAAACTCGAACAAGCAAACCCCTGACCAGCACGGCACGGCTGTAGTCACACCGGGGCGCGGTCTGCGAGCACGCCCTTCAGTTCCTCCATCGACTCGCGGATGATCGCGGGCAGGTCCTGCCGGCTGGGTTCGCTGATCCAGCGCGCGAAGGCGACCTTGAAGACGGCTATCCCGGTCTCGGCCGCCAGGCTCGCGGCCGGTTCGGGGATGCCGCGACCGCGCAGTGCGCCGGCCACCGCCGAAGCGAGCGCCGCGAGCTTGATCAGCTCGCGTTCCCGCAGTTCGGCGTTCACGGACACGATCGCATCGCGCAGCCTGACTCGTTCAGGGTTCTCCTGGAGCACGGCGCCCAGGGTTTGGAGTGCCGCGGCTACCGCGTCCATCGCCGCCGCTGAGGCCGGCGCGTCAGCCACGGCGCGTGCCAGCACGTCCCGCGCCATCTCCATGCCGTAGAACAAGACCTCGCGCTTGTCGGCGAAATGCCGGAAGAACGTCCGCTCGGTCAGTCCCGCCCGCGCGGCGATCTCCGCCACCGTGGTCTTCTCGAAGCCTTGCTCGGCATAGAGCGCCATGGCCGCCTGCGCCAGCCGGCCACGCGCGTTCGGCTCCCATCGACCCATGGCACGATGATACGTGATGACAGTGACCGACATCAGTGTGCTAAGTTGATGACAGTAACTGACATCAACGATGTCTGGAGGTTCTCTCATGCGGGTATTCGTCACGGGCGCGTCCGGCTGGATCGGTTCGGCCGTCGTCCCTGAACTCATCGGGGCGGGTCACCAGGTTCTCGGGCTCGCCAGGTCGGACTCCTCCGCCGCCGCCATCGCCGCCGCGGGAGCTGAGGTGCTCCGCGGCGACTTGGACGACCTGGACACCCTGCGCGCCGGGGCCGCCAGCTCCGACGGGGTCATCCACCTCGCGTTCATCCACGACTTCACGCGGTTGCAGGCAGCGGCGCAGGTCGACGCCCACGCCATCGAGACGATGGGCGCTGCGCTCCAGGGCTCCGGCAAGCCCCTGGTCATCGCCTCAGGCACGCCCGCAGTGCCCGGCCGGGTGGCGACCGAGCGCGACGAGCCCGCTCCCGGCGGACCCGTTGCCGCTCGGGGCGCGAACGCCCAGGCGACTGTCGGCATGGCGGCACGCGCCGTCCGCTCGTCCGTCGTGAGGCTGCCCCGGACGGTGCACGGCCAGGGCGATCATCACGGCTTCATCGCCCGCCTGATCGACGTCGCCCGCGACAAGGGCGTCTCCGGCTACCCAGGCGACGGGTCCAGCCGCTGGCCCGCGGTACACGTACTGGACGCCGCGCACCTGTTCCGCCTGGCAGTAGAGCAGGCCCCCGCAGGATCGGTGCTGCACGCGGTCGGCGACGAGGGCGTACCGGTCCTCGACATCGCCGAGGTGATCGGCCGCCACCTAAACCTGCCGGTGGCGTCCGTCCCGGCCGAGGATTTCGGCTTCCTCGGGCAGATCCTCGCGGTCGACCAGCCCGCATCCAGCGCGCTGACCCGCGAACTGCTCGGCTGGCGGCCAGTCCAGCCTGGACTCATGGAGGACCTGGACAAGGGCCACTACTTCGGCTGAGCGCGCCGTCTGCGGTTGGCCCGGCCGCGCCGTACCTTCTCCTCCGCGTTCAATGGGGTACTCGGCCCGCCAGCGACACCGTTGGCTCCCTGCTGTCACTAGGACAGCAGCGTTGGCACTTCGCTGCTGTTAGAAGCGGCCCGCCCACAGCAGCGTTGGCACTTCGCTGCTGTTAGAAGTGGCCCGGCAACGCCAGCGTTGGCGCATCGCCCGGTTCGATTCGATGGCGCTAGCTTGGCGGTGCGGAATAACCCAACCGGTAATGCCGCACGCGGCTAGGCGCGGGCAGCAGTCGCAACGTTGCCCGCACCAGGACGGCACACTGACCCAGGCCAGCCAGCACGGCCTGGAACAGCTCCAGGTGGCGCCCAGGCGAGCATCTGATCCGCCTGCCCGCTCCGGTCACGACCTCCAACTCCAGCACAGTGTCGACCTGGGCACCGTAATGCGGGGACGCGCCGCCGATCCCGCCGACTGACAGCGTGCCACCGACGACAGTTCCAGGTAGTCGGTCAAGGTCGGCGGGGTCAGGCCACGCGGCAAGGTCGCGTGCAGTAGCGAACTCCACCGCGCCCCCGCCTGGATCGACACCGCATGGTCGCCGACCTCGATCTCATCCAGCGCAGACATGTCGATGACCAGCCCGCCGGCAACCTGCGCCTGCCCGAACGTCGCGTGGGCCTGCCCCCGCGCCGCCGCCGGAATACGGAACTCGGCCTCTAACCGTTGGGCACCTCCTGCACCTTAACCGCTACTCGAAGCCGTCGCGGTGATAGGCGATCCATTCGTCCTCGGCGTCATAGTCGAACGCCTCCTCACCCTGCTGAGCGTAAAAATATGGGAAAGCATCCCTCCAGTCCCGGTCCTCGGCCGCGTCGGCCATTGCTCCACGGCTTCGCAGTAAGAGGCGAGCGGACGGTACCCGAGTTCGGCAGCGGCTCGCGAGGTGTCCATGACGACGGGGCGCGGCGCCGACCAAGGAGTATCACCGATGCCCGCCGCGGCGGAGCCCTCGTCGATCAGCACTTCGATCGGCTCATGACCGAGAACCGCCGAAACAGCTGCCCCGATCTCCGCGACCGTAGGCGCGACCGGATCTCCGGCGTTGAGCACGCGAGAGGCTGGCCGCGCAGCGGCGAGCCTGATCATCTCGCCCAGATTGACGGCCGCCGTCGTATGGAAGCGGCTGGTACCCCGGCCCCAGAGCAGCCGGAAGGGCCGCTGGTCAAGCGCCCGCTTGACGAAGTACCACTCGCGCGGATAGTGACTGTACGGGCCGTAAATCGCTCCAGGTCGTAACACGGTCACCGGGAATGCCCCGGCATCGAGCAGCGTCCGCTCTAGCGCGACCTTCCGTCCTGCGTAACTTTCCGGCGACGGAGCGACCGTTGGCTGGTCTTCGGTGAAACCGACAGGAAGGTCAGGCCACGCTTCGTCATCCTCATCGTCGCTATCGAAGCCGCGCCCGTCCGCGTCCGCGTACACCGCGAGGCTGGAGATCACGATCGCCGAGCCGATGCGTTCTGCCAGCCGGAGCAGTTGACGGCCGTGTTCCGCGGTGTAAGCGACGCAATCGACCATGACGTCGCAGCCGTCGGCCAAGCCGCGGGAGAGGCTGTCGAAATCAG
>WNFJ01663847.1_pt2 | contig 12690 bp, 13 predicted proteins | sample 5400461 | NCBI WGS metagenome assembly WNFJ01 (sample SAMN13153349, study PRJNA577476) | soil metagenome | isolation source: 115 cm saprolite on Douglas fir-dominated hillslope | place: USA:California | collected 2013-09-17 | reverse complement strand
CACCCGCCGCGCCTGCTGGTGCCACACCGTCCCGCTTCACCCGCCGAGCCGGGTTACGAGCAGGGCATCAACCGCCCGACTTTTGGAGCTGTCCGACCGGGGCGGCGAAGCCCTGGCCCTTGGTCAGGGCCGCGGTCACGCTTTCCTGGCCGGCGATCGCAGCCGTGATCTCCGCCGAGACCTTGGTGCCGAGGTCCTCGAACTGGGGGATTCCCACGTACTGCACACCCACGTAGGGCTGCGCGAGCACCCCCGGATGGCTGACATTGACGGTGTTGATCTCGTTGAGCGTGGCAGTGGCGAAGTCCGCGGCCGCCTTCTGGTAGTTGGGGTTCGCATAGGTCGAGTACCGGCTGCCCGGCGGCACGCTGGCCCAGCCCAGCTGCTGGCCGGCGTACGCGATGTACTGCGCAGAGGTCGCCCAGCTGAGGTAGGTCCAGGCCGCGGCCTTGTGCTTGGAGGAGGACTCGATCGACAGTGCCCACGACCACAGCCAGCCGGAGTTCGGCGTCATGTTGACGGGCGCGGGCGCGAAGCCGAGCTTGCCCGCGATGGGGCTGGTCTTGGGGTCGTCGATGACCGATGCGCCGACGGTCGCGTCGTACCACATCGCGGCCTTCTGCTGCATCATCGCGTTGGAGCACTCGTTGAAGCTGAAGTTCCCGGCACCGGGCTCACCTGCGGACTTGATGAGGTTCACGTAGAAGTTGGTGGCGTTCTCGAACGCCGGAGAGGTCAGGTGCGCGTTCCAGTTCATGTCGTACCACTGGCCGCCGAAGGTGTTGACCACCGTGTCGAGGGGTGCGAGGTTCTCCCCCCATCCCGTCTTGCCGCGCAGGCAGATCCCTGCCATCCCCGTGGCGGGATTGTTGAGCTTCTTGGCGATGGCCGCGACCTGGTCCCACGTCGGGTGGGCCGGCATGGTCAGGCCCGCCTTGGCCAGCAGGTCCTTGCGGTACATCAGGAACGACGACTCGCCGTAGAACGGCGAGGCGTACAGGTGCCCGTTCACGCTCAGGCTGTCCTTGATCGGCTTGATGAGGTCGTTCACGTTGTAGGCCGCGTCGCTGGACGCCTGCTGTGAGAGATCGTCGATCCACTTGTTCTTCGCCCAGGTCGGCACCTCGTACGGGCCGATCATCACGACGTCGAACTGGCCGCCCCCGGCGGCCACGTCCTTGGTGACCTGGTCGCGCAGGGTGTTTTCGTCAAGCGTCACGTACTTGACCTTGATGTTCGGGTGCGTTGCCGCGAAACCGGCGGGCGTCAGCTTCTGGATGGCGACCATCTGGGGGTTGTCGACGACGGCGACCGTGATGGTCTGCGGGCCGCTCGCCTGGCTGGGACTGCCGCTGCCCGACGAGGAGCAGGCGGCCAGGCCGGCCGCTGCGATGGCAGCCGTCGCCGCGGCCATCAGCCACCTTCCTCGCTTGAACCTTTGGCCGTGCACAGGAACCTCCTCTTTATCGCTCAAATGAGCGGTGATATGCTCGGAAGAGCAAAATTAGTGCACCGCATCCCGTCGGCCGACGTCAAGGGTGACGTCAGAGTAATTTGACTGATTGATGCATAGTTGCTGACTTGTGACCTGAGAGGCAGAGATGATGGTGCCTGAGCCGCACGCCGGGTTCGCAGGTCTCGCGCCGGCCGAGCTGGTCCGGGCCGCCAGCATCGCCCGCCGCTTCTTCATCGAGGGCCGGTCCAAGAGCGAGATCGCCGCCGAGTTCGGCCTCAGCCGGTTCAAGGTGGCCAGGATCCTCGATGAGGCACGAGCGGCCGGCATCGTGCACATCGAGATTCAGCTGCCCGCCGGGCTCGACGCGTCGCTGGCCCACCGGCTGCGCGACACGCTCGGGTTGCGGCACGCGATAGTCGTGGACACGCCCGAGGAGCCGGAAGCGCACCTGCGCCAGCATCTTGCGCACGCGGCGGCGGCGCTGCTCAGGGAGATCGTCACGCCGGACGACGTCGTCGGCGTCGGCTACGGGCGCACACTGACGCTGATGGCCGAAGAGATCGACGGCCTCGCGCCGTGCCCCGTCGTCCAGCTCACCGGCGCCCTCCTTGGCGTCAACACGAGCGAGAACAGCGTGGAACTCGTCCGGCGGATCTCGGCGCGCTCCGGCGGCCCGTGCTTTTCCATGTACGCTCCGCAGGTTCTGCCCAACGCGAGCACCGCGGCGTCCCTGCGCCAGCGGCCCGAGGTCAGCGAGGCATACCGGCGCTTCGGCACCGTCACCAAGGCCGTCGTGGCGATCGGCTCCTGGGACCCGCCGCGATCGCAGCTTTACGACTCCCTGCCGGACCTCCAGCGGAAATCCCTGCGCGAGGAGGGAGTGCTCGCCGAGGTTTGCGCCGTTCTGCTCGACAAGGACGGCACCCAGGTGGCCACCGACTTCACCGAGCGCTGCATCTCGATCAACGGCCGCCAGCTGCGCGCGATCGACGAGGTCGTCGGGGTGGCCGGTGGTGCGGACAAAGCCGACGCGGTCCGGGCCGTGCTTGCCGGGGGCTACGTGAACAGCCTGGTCGCCGACAGCTCACTCGTCACGGCGCTGCTCGCGCAAGCGGGCTCGTGACGGCGCCGATGGGCGACGCGACATGATCACGGTCGTCGGTGAGTCCCTGGTCGACCTGGTCGTCAAGAGCGGTTCGGATGAGCTCGCCGCTCACCCGGGCGGGAGCCCGGCAAATGTCGCGGTAGGGCTCAGCCGCCTCGGACAGCGCACGGCACTGGTAACCCAGATCGGCGCCGACGGCTACGGCGCCCTCGTTCGCGCCCACCTGGAGAGCAATGGCGTCCAGGTGGTCCTCGCCGGGCCCACCGACGCGCCGACCAGCCAGGCGCTCGCCAGGCTCGACAGCAGCGGCGCGGCAACTTACCAGTTCAAGCTCAACTGGGACGTCCGCGACCTGCGGATCGTCCAGGGCAGCGCCGCGCTCCACGTCGGCTCTCTCGGCCTTGTGCTCGCGCCAGGCGACAAGCAGGTGCTCCGGCTGGTGGAATCCGTGTCGGCCCAGGGCAACGTGGTGACAAGCTACGATCCCAACGTCCGGCCTTCGGTCACGACCGACCGCGACGCCGCCGCGGCCACCGCGGAAAGAGTGGCCGCCAGCGCGCACATCGTGAAGATGAGCGACGAGGACGCGGCCTTCCTGTTTCCGCACATGGATCTCGATCATCTCACCACCCGGTTGCTGACCGCCGGCACCAGGGTGACCCAGCTGCTCATCGTGACGAGTGGCCGGCGCGGAGCGATCGTCACGACCAGAGATGCACGGCTTTCTCTTCCGGCCGTCCCCGTCACGGTCGTCGACACGCTTGGCGCCGGTGACGCATTCATGGCGGCTCTGCTTGCCGGGCTGGCCAGTTTCCAACTGCTGTCACCCCAGGCGCTGGCCGAGAGCGTGCGGGCCGGCCGGGAGGTGCTTGGCTACATCGTCGATCGGGCACTGGCGGCTGCGGCGCTGACCTGCACGCGGCCCGGAGCCGACCCGCCGACCACGGAGGAGCTCGACGCCTTTTTGTGCCTCCTTGCTCGTCACGAGCGGCCCGGCGCGAGTGCCCAGGCCGCCAGCGGGGCCAGGCGGTGGCTGCCGATGCGGAGTGGGCGAGCTTAGGGCGTGTCCCGCAGGTGCTGCCACAGCCGCGGCAGCAGTTCGTCACCGGCAGCCCGCCACGACGCGATCTCCTCGGCGGTGAGCGATGTGACCTGGCCGGCCGCACGCGCGGCGAGGAAGGTAGCGCAGGCCGCGGCAACCAGCCACATGCGCGCCACCGCGACGCCTGGCGTCAAGCCGAGGGTGAGAGCGCCGTTTCCGCGCAGCAGCAACGCCTCGCCGGCCGGGAGGCTGCGCGCCGCGCGCTCGGCCAGTTCCGCCGACCGGAGCAGCACGGCGCTGTCGTGCACCGGAATCGATTCGCCGAGCCACGCGGCCTGGCCGTGCAGTGGGGCCAGCGAGGTGGCCGTGGCTGCCGCGGCGAACGCGCTTGGCGGCTGGGCGCGGGCGATCGAGGCGGCGTCGGGCCGGGCGCGGTAGAGGGCGAGGTGCGCCCACGCTTCCGCGGGCACGCCCGCGGGCAGCGCGGCCGCCGCGAGCGGTACCTCCGCCAGGGTGGATTCGGTGACCGTGGCCAGGTCGGCGGCGGGCGTGATCAGCATCGACGCCCCGGCGCGCGCGGACACGTGCCCGTACGCGGTGACGAGCCCGAGCCGCGACAGCACGTGCGCTGCTTCGACAAGCTCGCGCCGCGGCGCGGACTCCGGAGTCACGGCAGGCTCTCCTTCCCGCCCAGGTCCTTCCCAGACGACCGGACAATGTCTAAACTGTATGCAGTTTTACCCGGAAAGGGGAAGGGAGGAGCCGTGATCTCAGGGCTGCACCACTACGCGCTCGAGGTACCGGATCTGGCGCTGGCAGACGGGTTCCTGCAGGATTTCGGCCTGGAGACCGGGGAGAAGGACGGATCGCTCGTCGCGCAGTGTCCCGGCCGCGACCAGGAGCAGGTCCGGCTGGTCCAGGCGGCGGCCAAGCGGCTGCACCACGTTTCTTTCACGTTGTGCCCCGGCACGCTGGACTCGGTCACAGAAGCGCTGCACCGGTCGGGCACGCCCGTCATCGAGCCACCGCCGCTCGCGCCAGAAGACGGCCTTTGGATACGCGATCCTGACGGCACCGCCGTGCAGTTGCTGCACGAGGCGCCAGCCCCCGCCCGCCCCGCCGCGGAGGTCCTTGTCAACGTGGGCGCCAGCCGGCAGCGCGTCGGTATCGCGCAATGGCGGCAGGCCACGGAGGATGTGATGCCCCGGCGGCTGGGCCACACGCTGCTTTTCACCGCGCAGCCGCAGCGGATGACGGACTTCTACACGCAGGTCCTCGGCCTGCGGGTCAGTGACCGGATCCGCGGCCTGGTGGTATTCCTCAACGCCGGGCCGGGCGACCATCACATCTTCGGATTCATCACAAGCACCCATCCAGGCTTTCACCACGCCAGCTTCGAGGTGCCCTCCATCGATGCGATCGCGCTCGGCGCTGACCGGATGCGCGCCAAGGGACGCGAGGCCGGGTGGGGCCTTGGCCGTCACACCATCGGCTCGAACTTCTTCCACTACAACCCGGATCCCTGGGGCTCGTGGATCGAATGGTTCTCCGACATCGACCAGATCGACGACCACTGGGTGGCAGGCGACTGGGACGTCCCGCCGCACCTATGGGGCTCCCCGCCGCCCGACACCTTCCTGGCCAACCGCGAACCCGCGGGCGCAACCGCGCCGCCGACCGGCCAGGGCTGAGGTCACGGCCGTGAGACGGCCGTGACTCAGGTCGCGGCCGTCAGCCGACCAGGGCTGAGACCGCGGGAGTCAGCCGCCGCGGATACCCATTGCATTGCTCATTCCCAGCTAACTGTATACAGTTTTGGCGAGGGTCTCTCGCCCGCGGTCTCCAATGTAGGGAGAACATTATGAGCCGAGACGTTGCCAAGGTCTTCGCCGACATCGACAGCTTCGATCCGGGCGCGTTCGTCGCCCACCTCACGCCGGACGCGAAGTTCCGCTTCGCCAACGCGGACCCGGTCACCGGGCGCGGCGCGGTGAACGAGGCCGTGGCCGGCTTCTTCACCACGGTCGACGGCCTCACCCACCACATCAAGAACGTGTGGGAGTTCGGCGACACGGTCGTCGTGCAGGTCGACGTGGAGTACCGGCGCAAGGACGGCAAGACCGTCACGGTGCCCAACGCCGACATCCTGGTGTACGACGGCGATCTGGTCCGTGACTGGCAGATCTACATCGACCTCGCGCCCGTTTACGCCTGAGCCGAGCCGATGATCAAGCTCACCGACATCGCGTACGTCCGTTCCGGTGTCGCCGACCTCGACGCTGCCACCAGGTTCGCCGCCGAGATCGTCGGCCTCGAACTGGCGGCCCCCACCGAGGCCGGCGTTTCCCACCTGCGCGCCGACCACCGTCATCACTGCCTCGCACTGGTCGAGGGGCCGTCAGGCGTCATCTCGTCCGGTTTCACAGTGGCGGGCTCGGGCGCGCTGGCCGCGGCGGAGACCGAACTCGAACGCTCCGGCATTGCTGTGCGCCGCGGCTCGGCAGCGCAGGCACGTTCGCGCCGGGCCCGGGAGTTCATCGCGTTCGATGACCCGTTCGGCAACCGCATCGAACTGGTGAGCCAGCAGGAAAGCACCAGCCGGCCGGTCGCGTTCACCCGGCCGGCCGGCATCACCGAGTTCGGTCACCTGTGCTTGGACGCGCCCGACGTGCACGAGGCGCACCGGTTCTGGAGCACCCACTTCAACGCCCGGGTGTCGGACTGGATCGGCGACAGTGCCTGCCTCATGCGGATCGATCCCGTTCACCACAAGCTCGCCGTGTTCCGTGGCGACGAGCCGGGCGTGTGTCACATGAACTTCCAGGTCGCCTGCATCGACGACGTGTTCCGCAACTGGAACTTCCTGATCGAGCACGGCGCGGAGATCGAGATGGGCCCCGGGCGGCACCCGCAGTCGACGGCGATCTTCCTGTACTTCCTCGGCCCGGAGGGGTTCACGTACGAGTACTCCTTCGGCGTGCGCCGCATCGAAGACGACGCCGCGTGGGTCCCGCGCACCTTCGACCCCAACGAGGCCGGTTCCATCGACATGTGGCTGGGCCCGGTCCGGCGCGTCTCCTCGCAAGCACAGCTCAGGCCGGACGCTGCCGCCCGGCGCGAGCCGGGCAGAGCCCAGCCCGGTACAGCCCAGTCCGGTACAGCCCAGCCCGGTACAGCCCAGCCCGGTACAGCACAGCCGGGTACAGCACAGCCGGGTACAGCACAGCCGGGCAGAGCCGGGCGTAAGCCGGCGAGGGTTGGGGGCCCGGCCTCGTGACCAGGGCGGCCCGGCCGGACCGCAGGCTGGCCGTGGCAGGCGTCCGCACCGCCGTCATCGACACCGGCGCTCCAGTGGGCACAGCCGCGCCGCCGGTGCTGCTGCTGCACGGGTCCGGGCCCGGTGTGACGGCCGCCGCCAACTGGCGCCCGGTCATCCCGGCGCTCGCGGCGGACCGCCGCGTCATCGCGCCCGATCAGCTCGGCTTCGGCGGCACCGCGACCGGCGAGCGACGCACCTACGGCCGCGCGGCCTGGACCGAACACGCCCTGGCGCTGCTCGACGCGCTCGGCGTCGCCGCCGTCGACGTCATCGGCAACTCGATGGGCGGCGCGATCGCGCTTTCCATGGCAGCGGCCCGGCCCGCCGCCGTGCGGCGCATCGTGCTGATGGGGTCGATGGGGGTGGCGATGGCCCTGCCCGACGGCCTCGCCGCGGTCTGGGGCTACACCCCCGGCGTGGCGCAGATGCGCGAGGTCATCGGCTCACCGATGAGCTGGTCGAGATGCGCCACCAGGCCAGCCTCGACCCGCCGGTGCGGGATTCCTGGCAGGCGATGTTCCCTGAGCCGCGGCAGCGCTGGGTGGACGACCTGGCCCTGTCCGGCGCCGAGCTCGCGGCGATCAGGGCGCCGGTGCTCATGGTGCACGGCCGCGACGACCGCGTGGTGCCCTGGCGAAGCTCGTCCGCCCAGCTGCTCGACCTGCTCGGCAACGCACGGTTGCACGTGCTCGCCGGTTGCGGGCACTGGACGATGATCGAGAAAACCGCCGACTTCCTCGCCATCGTCCGGCCGTTTCTCGCGGCCTGAGCACCGCGTAGCAGGGCACGGGGTTCTCAAGCGGGCTTTGCCAGCCGTACGGCCAGCCGGCCGTGTCAGCCGGCCGTGTCAGCCGGCCGTGTCAGCCGGCCGTGTCAGCCGCCGTGTCAGCCCGCCGTGTCAGCCCGCCGTGTCAGCCCGCCGTGTCAGCCCGCCGTGTCAGCCCGCCGTGTCAGCCCGCCGTGTCAGCCGGCCCCGGTCAGCCGGCCCCGGTCAGCCGCAGCGCGGCCGGCGGCCGTTGATCGATGAGCGCGACCGCGTGCGGCACGGCGACCGGCACGTAGTCGGGCGCACAGTCGGTCAGCACCCGCAGTGCCGTGCGCGCAAGGTGATGCGCCATTCCGGTGAACGCCCCGCGCTCGTCGCCCGCGACGAGCGCGTCCAGGATCTGGGCGTGCTCGACGTCGCCCGCGGCCTGCCAGCTGTTCGGATCCGACAGCTGATAGATCCGGATGTAACGGATGGTCCGGTCGGCGAACGCCCGAAGCTGCCGTTGCAGTGCCTCACCGGCGCTCCCGGTGATCAGCCGGTGGTAGTCCGCGTGCGCGGCGAACCACGCGTCGAAGTCCCCGGTCTTGGCCGCGCGCCGCATCGCGGCCAGCATGCGCTTGGCCCCCGCGCGGGAGGATGCACCGAAGTTGCCCATCGTCATGGAAAGAGCGAGTGTCTCCAGCAGGATCCTGCTCGCGTAGACGTCGTCAAGCTCCTGCGGATCCAGGCCAGAGATCCGGGTCCGCTGGTTCGGCTCGATTTCGACCAGGCCCTCCTCCTGCAGCATCCGCAGCACCTCACGCAACGGGGTGCGGCTGATGCCCAGCTGCTCGGCCAGGCTCACCTGCGACAGCTTCGTGCCTGGTGTCAGCGTGCCGTCGAGGATGCACTCCCGCAGGTAGGCGTGGACGTACGGGATCGTCTGCCGGGCTTCCGGGAGGTGGACCTTGCGGATGCCGGGGATCGACGCAGCACGAGGCATGGCACCCATTCTCCATGATCGGCGGACGGCTGCATACAGTTTGCCGCGACGGATACTTGACGCCCCCGCAGAACTGTATACAGTTTAGAGAGTGGCGAGCGGTAAGGAACCAGCGGCCAAGCGGGTGGCGAGTGGTAACCAACCGGCGGCACCGCGCGTGGCAGGTGATAACCAACCAGCGGCACCGCGCGTGGCAGGTGATAACCAACCGGCGGCACCGCGCGTGGCAGGTGATAACCAACCAGCGGCACCTGTGGAGCTCTCCCGGCTCCTGCGGCGTGACTACTGGCTGATCCTGTCGACCCCCACCGCAGGCACCGATCAGGCTGCCGTCGACGCGCACGTCGAAGCGCACGTCGGCTGGCTGCTGCGGCTTGAACACGACGACGTCCTGTTCCTGTCCGGCCCGCTGCTGCAAGGACCGGGCACCGGGCCTGGCTCGGGAGCGACCGTGATCCGCGCGGCCGACGAGCAGGCGGCCAGGCTCATCGCGGCCGAGGACCCGTTCGTGCTGGCCGGGCTGCGGACGTTCGAAGTACACCGGTGGCGGCTCAACGAAGGGAGCATCGGCGTCCGTATCTCATTGGGCACCGGATCCTTTGACTGGCGCTGAGCGTGACTGGCGCTGAGCGGCCACCCAACCAACCGGCCCGGCTGCTGCCTGGCACCGAAGTGGGGAAGAAGCGATGTACCGAGTCGGCATGATCGGCCTCGGCAAGATGGGCATGCCGATCGCCCGCAACCTGATGGAACGCGGCTTCCAGGTCATCGGCTACCGGCGCCGCGGCTCGCCCGAGCTGATCGCGGCCGGCGGCACGGTGGCTGCCTCCGCGGCCGAGGTCGCCGCGCACGCCGACGTGCTCGTGTCGATCGTGCCCGACGCCCGCGCCGTGCAGGACGTCGTCCGCGGCGAGGCCGGCACGCTGTCCACGCTCAGGGCGGGCACCGTCCACATCGAGATGAGCACGATCGACACCGGCCGCAAGAGCCGCCTGCGCGACGAGGTGCGGCGCAAGGGCGGGGACATGCTCGACTGCCCCATCATCGGCAGCCCGGGCATGGTCGCCCCGCGGCTGGCCACCACGTTCGCCTCGGGTGACCCGGCCAGCACAGAAACGGTCCGGCCGGTGCTCGACGCCATCTCGGGCCCATGGGTGTACACCGGCGCCTTCGGCACCGGCGCGCGCATGAAGTACGTCGCGAACCTGCTCCTCGCGGTGCACACCGTGGCGGCCGCGGAAGCGATGGCGCTCGCCCGCCGGAGCGGGCTCGACCTGGAACTCGTGCAGCGCACCCTCGACGACTCGATCGCGTCGTCGGCGATCTGGCGGCAGCGTGGCCCGATCATGCGCGAGCGCGCCTGGTCCCCCGCCCCGGGCCCGGTCAGCACGCTGCATCCCATCCTCGAGCAGATCGAGGACTGCGCTGCCGGGGCCGGCCTGCTTACGCCGGTCTTCGCCTCGGCCAAGGCGGTGTTCGACAAGGCACTCGCCGACGGATGGGGCGAGCTCGACATCGCTTGCGTCCACGACCAGCTTTCCGGCATGTCCGCCCACGACCAGGGAGAGCCCGCATGAGGTGGTCGCTGGCCACGTACTGCCGCGATGGCACCACCGGCGTCGCGGTGCTTCGCGAGGACGGGTCGCTCGCGGAACCCACGGACCTCAAGCGGTGGCCGACCATGCTCGAGCTGGTCGCCGACTGGCGGCAGGCCGAGGAAATCCTGCGCGGCCTCCCGATGGACGACGCACCGGTCATCGGCTACGACACGCTGCTGTCGCCGCTGCGGTGGCCGCGCAAGGTCGTCTGCGCCGGTGTCAACTACCGCAGGCACATCCGGGAGATGGGCGGCGAGATCCCGTCCGCCGGGTGGAAGCCGTTCTTCTTTCTCAAGCCCCCGACCACGGCCGTGATCGGCCCGTTCGACCCGATCGTCATTCGCGCACCGGAGCAGGCACGCTACGACTGGGAAGCCGAGCTTGCCGTCGTCATCGGCGCTGGCGGCCGTGACATCGCCGCCAAGGACGCGCTGTCGCATGTGGCCGGCTACTGCGTGGCGAACGACGTCACCGCCCGGGGACACCACAAGCGGCAGGCCGTGCCCGCCGACGCGTTCGTCTACGACTGGTTCGCGGCCAAGTCCATGGACGGCTCCCTCCCCCTCGGCCCGGGCATCACTCCGGCGTTCCAGGTGCCCGACCCGCAGAATCTGCGGCTGCGCCTGTGGGTGAACGGCGAGCTACAGCAGGACGAATCCACGTCCGACATGGTGTGCTCGGTGGCCGAGCTGATCTCGGCCGCGAGCGAGGTCGTCACGCTCGAACCCGGCGACGTGATCCCCACCGGAACACCGTCCGGCGTGGGCGCGGGCCGCGGGCTGTTCCTGCGCGCGGGCGACGTCGTCCGCACCACCATCGACGGCCTCGGCACCTTGGAAAACATCGTGATCGACCCAGCGGGAGAGACATCATGATCTTCGTAACGCACCAGCTGCCCGTCAACACGCCTGGCGAGCCACGCCTTGACCGCGCCGCCGTATGGGACGGCCTCGTGCTGAAAGCCAACAACGCGCTGCCGTTCGTGCCGAGCATGACCTACTGCGAGGTCACCACGCGCCAAGACGACGCGGTCTTCGACCGCGACATCGAGTTCCGCGGCCAGCGCTTCACCGAGCGGATCACCCTTGAGGCGCCGCACCGGGTCGTGTTCACCCGAATCGCCGGTCCGGTACTCGGCACGATCGCCAACGAGATCGAGGGCCCGGACGATGACCCCAGGCTCCGGTTCAGTTTCGCTCTGGTCGTCGCCGGCGTCCACGGCGGCTCTCCAGACGAGCAGGAGTACGCCGACTCCATGACCGGTGACTACCTCAAAGCGGTGCAGGCCACGCTGACCGCCATGCGCCGGCTGGCCGCCGACAGCGAGACCACCGCCACCGAGACCGCCGGCGTGAACACCACCGCCACCGAGACCGCCGGCCCGAAGACCGCCGGCCCGCAGGCCACCGGCGGCGAGGCCGACGGCCAGCAGACGGTGCCGGCCTGAGCGCGCGGCTGACCCGACACGTCGTCTGCGGCGGATAAACGCCCACCCATTTACCCGGAAAGGGAAAGTCCCATGTCATTGACCTCATCAGCCGACGCAGGAACCGTGGCGCCCGGCGTCGATCAGCAGATGCGGCTGCGGATAGCGCAGCAACTGGGTGCCACGTTCGCGGGCGATTTCATCGGCCCGGATCAGGCCCGCTACCACGACGCGCGCGCGGTGTGGAATGCCATGATCGACAGGCGGCCTGGACTGATCTTGCGCTGCACGAGCACCGAGGACGTCGTGGCCGCCGTCAATGCCGCCCGCGAGAACGGGCTGCTGCCCGCCATCAGGTGCGGCGGGCACTCGGTATCGGGCAAGGCCATGTCGGACGGCGGCCTGACCATCGACCTGAGCGGGCTGCGTGCGGTGGTCGTGGACACCGAGCACAAGCTCGTACACGCCGGCGGCGGCTGCCTGCTTGGCAATGTCGACGAAGCCACCGCGCCGCACGGCCTGATCGTTCCGGCCGGCATCATGTCAGAGACCGGGGTGGCCGGCCTGGCCCTTGGCGGCGGCATCGGCTGGTTCTCCCGCAAACACGGCCTTACCTGCGATCAGTTCGTCTCGCTACAGCTCGTGCTGGCCAGCGGTGAGGTGATCGAGGTCTCCGCCGACGAGCACCCCGACCTTTTCTGGGCGCTCAAGGGCGGCGGCGGCAACTTCGGGGTCGTCACGCGCTTCACCTTCCGTGCGCACGATTTCGGCCCGATGATGCGCATCGGGGTCTCACTGTACGAACCGCAGGACGCTGCCGACGCGCTGCGCGGCTACGCCTCCATCGTGCCCACCCTCCCCCGCACCGTCGGCTGGCACGCGGCGCTCAAGCATGACATGCCGGCGCTGCCGTTCGTGCCGCCGGACCTGGTGGGCCGGAGGCTGCTGATGATGATCTCGATGTGGCTCGGCGACGCCGACGATCCTGAAGGC
>WNFJ01226324.1_pt2 | contig 12691 bp, 15 predicted proteins | sample 5400461 | NCBI WGS metagenome assembly WNFJ01 (sample SAMN13153349, study PRJNA577476) | soil metagenome | isolation source: 115 cm saprolite on Douglas fir-dominated hillslope | place: USA:California | collected 2013-09-17 | reverse complement strand
GCGCGCCGCCGCGCGCGCCGCGGCGATGTCGGGCGCGCCGAAGCGGGACAGGAGATGCTGCGCCAAGGCCTCGACGACATCCTCGTATTCGACGAACCCGATCTCGGCGACGCTGACGAGCGTCGACCAGCCGAAGCTCGCGGTACTCAGGAACCCGTGCACGAAGGCCTGGCGGTCCTTGTTGACGAAACGCTCCGGATCATCGTCAGCGAAGACGAAGGCGCCGGACACCGCCCATTCGCCGGGCTCGGCGGCATTCGAGAAAATATGCTCGTCGGATCGGTCGAGCCGGATCGTCTTGAGAAGGCGCATCATTCGCAGATTATGCCCCGCCCTTGCTGCTCTCAACACGTAATCTCGCCGCTGTCGTCGTTGTGCCGCATCACGCGCCCTCGCGCGCTGAAGGTGCAAAGCGCGACACTACCGCTATCAGTGGTGGGGCCTGCATGCGCGTTTGTACCCAGTTGTGCGCTGCGTCACCGACAGAGGCGCGACACGCTGCTTTCCTGGTCCGAGCACTCCGTCACGAGGCGGAGACCGGATCAAGGAGCTAGACATGTGCGTCATCCCTGAGCGCGTGAGCATTGCAAGCGTGATTCTCCTACTATGCGCCACCGTTGCCGCGGTCGCGCCGCTCGCCGATGCTGCCGACGCCGACAGCGATCGTTCCAATCCCATGGAGGCCGCTGCGGTTGTTCCAGCCGAGCGCTCGACGCCGGCGCCATCGGCAACGCCCATGGCTGCCAACATCCCTTCCGTGCAATCCATTGAGGCAGAGGACGCCATCACCGGCAGCGAGCCGGATCCAGAGACCTTTGACCGACGCGGCCTCGAGATGTGGTGGCAGAGGCAAGGTGCTAAGAAAACCATGATGCTGGCTAGGTGAACGGACTCGCCGCCGCGCCGGGGGATCTCCTATGTCGAGTTGCCCGCGCGAGGGCGGTGCGTCTGGCCTCGCGGTCAAGATGCATGTCGAAGGCAGCTGCCCGCCTTGCGTAAGCGGCGCTCGAGGCGCTGGTCGGGAAGCCCCACGAAAGATCTGTCACTATTCGCGCGTCGCTCGCGGTAGCATAGAGGTGCAGTTCGAGGTTATGGGCGCTTCACCGGGGTGGATCATTCAGGCTAAGGGAACAACGACATGGCAAAAGTCGCTTATCGGGTCGTCGAGCACGACGGCGGGTGGGCCTACAAGTTCGACGGTGTATTCTCGGAAACCTTTCCTAGCCACGAAGCGGCCGTGAAGGCCGCCAAGCGCGTGGCTTTGGAGCAGCGCGCGCCCGGCGAGACGGCAGAGATTCAATATGAAGACGAGGACGGGAAATGGCGATCGGAGCATGTCGATGGTCACGATCGTCCGTCTACAGATGTCATTGAATAGGTGCTCCGGACCTGGAGCGGCGTTACGCGGAGCGCGCGCCATGGCAGCGCTCATGCGTCACGGCCACTCGTCCCGCGCTCGGTCGAGCACGGCGCGGTCCCAGCGGGCGAGGTCGGCTGCCGCCTCATATGTCGTTTGAGGCGTTGCGAACATCCTCGTAGGGCAGGATGAACTCCCGTGCCTCCGTGCTGTAGCGCGCGCCGTCGGGACGTACCGCATGGTCGCCGTAGCCGACCGGCTCGGGGTAGGCGTAGGCGTAGAAAGCCGGCTCTGCGATCACTCCGCCGCCGGGCCAGAACCCGCAACTGCTGCACTCGTGCGAGTAAGCTTCCACCATGACGTAGTCCGGGCAGTTCGGCGCGCCGCCGGGGTGACGCGGCGCCCGCCGCCCCGAGAAGCGGGTCGCCGCCAGATCGAAGCTCCCCCAGTAGAAATGCACTGGGCTAGCCTTGCCAAGAAAACGGCCGCGAAATCGCTTCAGCACGCGGTCGGCCTCGACGAGGATCTGCCAGCAGCGGTGAGCGGCGTCCGGGTCGTAGGAGGCGTGTTCGCGATCTTCCGCGAAGGGGATGGCGGTCTCGACCTCGACGGGTGCCCGCCGCCTCATCGCGACCTCGACGCCGAGCGAGCGCAACGCCGCCATGTACGCCGCGTAGAAGTCCGCCACCGAGCGCGGCACCAGCGGGAGCGCGCGCGTCGCGCCGTCGCTCACTCGGAGCAAGAGCGCGTGGTCGAGAAAATCGAAGTCGACCGCGAAGATCCGCGTGCCGTACGGGATCGCCGAGGTGGTGAGGCCACGCGGCGTCAGGTAAAGCGGGACCTGCCACCAGTGATTCTCCATGGGCGCCAGCGCGAGACGCGTCTTGCCGACGATCTGCGTCCACATGTGGAGCGTCGCATAGGTGTCCCGCCATTCGCCGAGAGGCAGCGCCGGCCAGGCCGAATTCTTCGCCGCGGCCTTCATGGCGCCTCCGGGGCGGGCTCCATCATTAACTCATCCACGTAGCACCAAGCCCAGTCCTCGCCCGGCTCGAGGCTTTTGATGAGCGCATGGCGCGAGTGATGGAAGTGTTTGGTCGCGTGCGTGCCCGGTGACTCGTCGCAGCAGCCGACATGCCCACAGGAGAGGCAGAGGCGAAGATGGACCCACCACCCGTACGTCTTGAGGCACTCCTCGCAACCCTGGGGCGTGCGTGGCCGCACGTCGCGGACCTGGTCCAGGTGTGTGCATCCTCCTGCCATCATCTTGTCTCCGTGCTCCGGTGCGGGCTCGCCACGGCGCAAAGGCCGAGCGCTACGCCCCCCGGTCTCATGCCTCGCTGGATCATAACCGGTCTTGCGTCGGTTGGCATTGTAAACGGCCTCTCACGCCCGGCCTGCCCGCCCAGACAACGCCGTTGATACGGGGGCTGGGCGCACCGCTTATGCCGCGCCCGACGCGCGGCGGCGGCGCCGGTGTGAACGGACCGCGTCCTGCACGGCGCGTCGGCGAACGTGCGCGCTCATGCCATCGGCGATGATCGAGCCAGCTGTCCGACCACCGCCGCGCGCCAATAGAAGCTTGCGAGGCCCGGTCTCTCCGGCTGGGGCCCCTCTCAGAGTTGCTCTTCGCGGATCAGTTCGGCGCCGTAGAGCCGAGCCTCGCCCTCGAGCCAGGCGCGCGCATCCTCCCGAGCGACAAAGCGCCGTATCCCGCTGCGGTGGCTGCCGGCGCCGAGCGACACGCGGTAGCAGGCGCGGAAGTCTCCATCGATACAGTCGATCGCCACCGTGATCCGAGCGTGATCTTCCGGTGGTGGTGTCAACCGGCTCGACCGAGCAGAGCCCCTGGATACCATGTCCGCTCGACTCCTCGCGTGGCGCATTCAGTACAAATCAACGACCATTGCTCGCCGGTAAGAGGGCGGTCTCTTGACGGCGATTTGACCACAGGTTACGCAGATTCCAAGCCATAAGATACGCGGATTCCATGCCATAAGAATGGAGTGGAGCGAACTCTGACAGCACCCGCCGGCGCCTCAACGGGCCGCTGACAGGCGTTGCCGCAGCGGACGCGGCGGCCCTGCCAAGAACTGTGGCATCTGCTGCACGCTTGAGCAGTGTGCCCGCGGAATGGACAGCAACGAGGCGCACGGGACGCCAAGAATCGGAGACGCCGGTGCAGCTACTGGACGAGGATGAGCCGAGCGCGGTCATCGTGGAGAACGAGAGGGGCCACTCGGCCTTCGTCATTACCTGCGACCATGCCGGCAATCGGATGCCCCGCCGCCTCGGCACGCTCGGTCTCGCCGCGCCCGATCTCGAGCGTCATATCGCCTGGGATATCGGCGCGGCGGCGGTGGCGTCTCGCCTCGCCACGATGCTCCTATTCCAGGCTCGTGATCGACTGCAACCGCGCTCCCGACGCGCCGAGCTCGATCGTCGAGATCAGCGAGGCCACGCCAATCCCCGGCAATGCCGGTTTGAGCGCGGGCGCAAGAGAGGCGCGCCGGCGCGAGGTCTTCGACCCCTATCACCGGCGCATCTCTCTCGAACTGGACCGCCGGCAGCGCACCTCCCGCCCGACCGTGCTCCTCGCGCTGCATAGCTTCACGCCGGTATTCCTCGGCGGGTCGCGGCCCTGGCAGTGCGGGGTCCTCTATAATCGCGATCCACGCCTCGCCCGCATCGTCGGCGACCTGCTGCGGGAACGCGGGCTGGCGGTCGGGGACAACGAGCCTTACGCAGTCAGCGACGAGACTGACTACACGATCCCCGTACATGGCGAGCGGCGAGGCCTGCCGCACCTGGAGTTCGAGATCCGGCAGGATCTTATCGCCGCCGCGGATGTTCAGCGTGAGTGGGCCGAGCTTCTGGCGCTGCTGCTGCCTGAGGCTTGGCGGCACCTTGCCTCTTTAAGCGGAAAGAGCTGATGGCGCGGGCCGCGCGCCGCCCTGCAATGCGGCTCGCTTGCCCTGGCGCGTGTCGCCTCGCCCGCGAGCGTCGGCGGCCAAGCGCGCCTCTATTCGTTCGTATAAGGTGCCGGTCCCCGACTGGCGCGAAACATGCACGGAAAATAGGCTGACCCGACGCCGGCCAGCCATCCCACGCCAGCCCGGTCCCATGCCAGTCCTCAACGTCCACCACGTCACCACCTACCGCTACAAGCGGCCGGTCTCCCTGGGCGAGCACCGGATCATGTTCCGGCCGCGCGACAGCTATGATCAGAGGTTGATCGAGGCGGCGATCGCTATCACGCCGGAGCCGTCGGATCTGCGCTGGATACACGACGTCTTCGGCAATTGCAGGAGCTGCGCTTCGTCTGCACCACCCGTCTCGACCATTCGCCGGTCAATGCGCTCGATTTTCGCATCGACGAGCACGCCCGCACCTATCCTTTCGCCTACGGCGCCGAGGAGGTGCCCGACCTCATCCGCTGCATCGAGCGGCAGTACCTCGACCCCGATCACGAGCTCGACCGCTGGGCGCGCCAATTCCTGCGCCGGGACGGGCCAACCGACACCCATGAGCTGCTGACCGCCATCACCCACGCCATACGGCAGCGCTTCACCTATGTCGCGCGCCATGAGAAAGGAGTGCAGAACCCGCTGCTGACGTTGAAGCTCGGCAGTGGCACCTGCCGCGACTTCGCCGTCCTGATGATGGAGGCGGTGCGTGCGCTGGGTTTCGCCGGGCGCTTCGTTTCGGGCTATCTCTACGTCCCGAAGCGCGATCGCGACAGCCATGTGGGCGGCGGCTCCACCCATGCCTGGGTGCAGGTCTATCTTACGGGCGCCGGCTGGGTCGAGTTCGATCCCACCAACGGCGTTGTCGGCAATCGCGACCTTATCCGGGTGGCGGTGGCGCGCGACCCGCAGCAGGCGGTACCGATCTGGGGCACCTGGCTGGGATTTCCGTCGGACAGTCTCGGCATGAGTGTCGAGGTTGAGGTCACAGCCGAGGCACCGGCCGGTGCGGCGGAAGACGCGCCGGCGAGGCAGGCGCCCCGCTCGAGCGCCGGTCCATGAACGCCGCGCGGCGAGGAAAGTGCGCGCCAGACCGCCGCCACCGCTCGCGAGCGCTGCCGCACCGCTGCGGATCTGCTGCCGGTGCGGACACGCCTGGGAGAAGACCCTGATGAAGATACGTGCGGGATACGAGATCGCCTATGACTGCCCGAAGCCGACGCCGATGCTGCTTATCCTCAGCATCCACCCGTCGCGGCTTCCGGATCTGCTCACATCGCCGCAGATCCGTTTCGATCCGCCCATACCGGCACGCGATTACAACGACCGCTTCGGCAATATCTGCACCCGCATCGTTGCGCCGGAGGGGCGGCTGACGATCGCTGCCGACCTGCTCGTGCAGGACAGCGGCGCGCCTGACCTGGTCGCGCCGGACACGGCGCAGCTTCCGGTAGAGGAGCTGCCGGACGAGGTGCTCATCTACCTTCTCGGCAGCCGCTATTGCGAGACCGATCGTCTCATGGACACGGCGTGGTCGCTGTTCGGCAATTCACCGACCGGATGGGGTCGGGTCCAGGCGATCTGCGACTACGTGCATGACCGGATCACCTTCGGCTACGAGCACGCGCGCCCGACCAAGACCGCCTGGGAGGCGTTCATGGAGCGCCAGGGCGTGTGCCGCGACTTCACCCACCTCGCCGTCACCTTCTGTCGCTGCATGAACATTCCGGCGCGTTATTGCACCGGCTATCTCGGCGACATCGGCATCCCGCCGGTCGACGCGCCCATGGATTTCAGCGCGTGGTTCGAGGTCTATCTCGGCGGTACCTGGTACACTTTTGACGCGCGGCACAACCGGCCGCGCATCGGCCGCGTTCTCATGGCGCGCGGCCGCGATGCGACGGATGTCGCGATCACCACCAGCTTCGGCCAGTGTACGCTCGCCGGCTTTACCGTCATCACCGATGAGGTGCGAGCATAGACCCGCCATCGCTGGCGACATCTGCGACGGAGACTCACCGTGGCTCTGAGCGCCTACGTCGCCGTGCTCAACGAGCTGTTCTGGAGAACGCCGCACACGGGTTCGGCTTGGCGCCACGGAGAAACGCTACCGCTATCAAGCGATCGCCAGCTTCCGCGTCAGAGCTGCTTGTCGTGAACAACAGCGTCGATCGCACGCATCAGCTCGCCTGGATCGAAGGGTTTAATGAGAAGCCATTCCATGGCGGGCTGCAGCTGCGTCGGCGCCTGGCCCTCGTTGGCGGCGTAGCCGGTGACCAGAATTGTCAGGGTCAACCGGCCGGCTTCTTTGATCCGTAGGTACGCTTCGAGGCCGGACAGCATCGGAACGCGCAAGTCCAGGATAAGACAATTGATGCCACCGGCAAATTCCGTGTCCAAAGCATCCTGTTCCGTGCGCCCGATTTGGACCGAATAGCCATTGCGGCTGAGGACGGACTCGAGACTGGCAGCAACATTGGGATCATCGTCGGCGACCACGATCAGACCGCGCGGCTTCACTCGTTCGAGCATTGCCAGGAGCTCGTTCACGGCAAAGGGTTTGGCAAGTATGCCCACAGCGCCGTCCTGCACCACTTGCGCGAGGAGATGCTCGACGCTGAAACCGGTCATCACGATGATTCTAGCATCGGGCCTGATCTTCTTGAGCTCGAAGAAAGTCTGCACCCCGTTCATCCCGGGCAATTGCACGTCCATCAGGGTGACGTCGAATTCCGAACCCCGGAACACGGCCAAGCCGGTCTCGCCGCTGTACGCGACTGTCACGGCGTGACCTCGCAGGCCGAGGAGGTCTGCGACGCTCTCGGCGTGGTCACGATCATCATCGACGACGAGGACGCGCACCGTCATGCCGCGAGTCCCTGTGCCGGCGGCAGCGGCAGCTTGATGGCCACGCGAGTCCCGCGACCCGGTTCACTGGTGATCTCGACGGAGCCACGATGCAACTCGACGACCTGCTTGACGGTCGCCAGCCCCAGTCCCGTGCCGAAAGTTCTGGTGCTGAACAAGGGCTCGAACACCTTGGGGAGTATATCGGCGGGAATGCCGCATCCAGTTTCGTCTACCGAGATTTGGACGTGGCCGCCTATAATGCACGTGCTCACGACGATCCGATCCGCGGGCCGATCAAGCGGCGGCTGTGTAAGCGCTTGCACCGCATTGTCGATCAAGTTCACGATCGCCCGGCGCAACCGCTCGGGATCGATCAGCAGACGCGCGCGTGCGGCAGCCAGCTCGCGTCTGATGGCGACGCCAGCAGGCAGCTTCTGCTCGTCGAGCACTTCACGGAGCCACTCATCGACGACAACCCACTCGAATCGCGGGTCTCGGGCGCGTGCGTAGTCGAGAAGATCGGTGATGATGCGGTCGCACCGCATTATCCCGCGCTCGATACGCTCGAAGGCGTGCGCGAGCGTCAGGCCGCGTGCCGCCATGCCTTCCCTTACCACGAACATAGAGTTTCGGATCGTGCTCAGCGGATTGCGCAGCTCGTGGGCCACCGTCGCCGTAAGCTGGCCGAGGACCGACAGCCGCTCCTTACGGATAAGCTCGTCCTGCGCCGCGCGTAGTTCGGCCGTGCGCGCCTCGACGTGCCGCGCCAGTTCGATCTCGCTGGCGACCTCCGCCGTGACATCCTTCGCTGTGCCCCGATAGCCGAGGAAGCGCCCCGCATCGTCGAATATTGGCCTGCCGTTGACGCTGATGTGCCGCGCATCCCCGGACGGCGTGAAACGCGCAAAGCGGAAATTCTGGAAAGGACGCCGAGCCCCAAGATCAGCCTGATGCGCCTGCCATTGTTCCTCCGTCACCCCCATCGACACGACCTCGCGGCGCGTCTTGCCGAGATGGGCCTCAGTCGGCAGGCCAGACTTCTCGACGCGCTCCGAAACATAGGTGAAGCGAAGCTGCTCGTCCTGCTCCCAGAACCAATCGGAGGCGGACTCGGCAAAATCGCGGAACCGTTGCTCGCTTTCTTTCAGCCGTGCCTGCGCCGCCTCGCGCTCGCGCAGCGAGCGGAACGACTGTACAGCGATGAAGAAGCCGACGCCGCTCAGGCCGAGGGAGAGCGCCAGGCCGAGACCGGTGCTTTGCAGGAGGTTGGTGCGGCAGCGTTGAGATGCCATGGCGGCTGATCCGGCTGCATCCTGTTGTGGCAATCGACGCAGCTTTGCTGGGTAGCGCTGGACGGGTAGACGGTACGGAACACGAGGTCGTTTCCGACGGTAAGCAGGCTGGACCGTGCTGTCGGGTTGGTCTCCCCGGCGAAGGCCTCGATGGTTTCCGCCATTGCGGCGTCCACAGGAGGTGTCGCGATCGCTCGTCCGGCTCTACCCACCCATTGCAGGCGCAGGACGTTGTCGGCGTCGCGCATACGGTTGAATAGCTCGATGGAATGGGCGCGGAACGTTGCCGGGACGGGCACCTCGTCGCTGTTGAAGCGGCCGCGGATGTCGGAATAGTTGGTGACGAACGCGTCGACGAGCTGCAGCGCGGTGATTTTCTCTTCGCCCTTGTTGGCAACGTACCAGCGCAGGTTCAGTGAATATGTCCCATACCCCACTCCCGCCGCCAAAAGCGTAGAGAATAGGGCGAATTTGATGAAACCCGATCCGGGCCTAGACCGCACGAACTCTTTGATGGACGACATTCAGACCGGTGTCCGGGCATCTATGGACAAAGGTCTGTAGACTAGGAATATATCACTAAGAGATGCTGAACATTGCTTATCGTAGAATAGAAACGCTGTCGCGGCGCCTATTCCCCCGCTCAGAAGGCGATGAAAGGAAACGGGGAGGGAAGCGCATTGACGCCGCCGACCCGGACGAACGGCATCCGATCCTTGCAGATCGCCTGCAGCTCGTGTGGCTCGCGCGCGCGATCTTTTGGGTCGACCGCATCTACGCGCTCCCTGCTCGATTATCCGGACTGTCCGTCGTCTATTCGGCGGCAATGCCCTCGATGCGACGCCTTGGTGCAGGGTGCTTGTGGAACTGGCCGTCCTTGACGATCGCGAGCAGGCGATCCCTGTCCTGAAGAATTCGCACGTCTGCGAGGGGGTCGCCGTCCACCAAAAGGAGGTCGGCGAGATAGCCTGGCTTGACCTGGCCAAGTGCGCCGCCTTGCATCATGATCTCTCCGCCGAGCTTGGTCGCTGCCGTGATCGCTTCCATCGGCGTGAAGCCAAGCAGATTAACGAAATGCTCGATGTCGCGGGCATTCCTCCCGACGGGATTCCAGGCAAAGCCGTAGTCGCCGCCGGGCAGGATGCGCACGCCGCGGCGCTTCAGTTCCGCCATCACCCTGATCGCGGATTCAAGCTCCCGCTTGAGCCCGAGCTGTTCACCGACGCTGGGTGTGATGCCCCACTGGCTCGCCTCGCGGAGCGTCGCGAAGGTGATGCCGATGGTCGGAACGACAAACACTCGGTCCTTCGCCTGCTCAAGTCGGTCGATGGCCTCATCATCGGCGAACGTTGCATGGAAGATGAGCTCGACACCGTGGCGCAGGCACATCTTCACCGATTCGGCCGAGCGGGCGTGCGCGGCGACGCGCTTGCCGCGCTGACGCGCGACCTCGCACACCGCTTCGACCTCGGCATCATTCATCACGGTCTGCTCGGCCCGGGCCCACGGCACGAACTCGTCACCGGAGGGATTGATCTTGAGGGTGTCGACGCCTTCCCGGCACATCTGGCGGGATACGCGACGGAATTCGTCGGGCCCGTCGCAGACGATGGCGAAGGTCTCGCGGTGCATGTGCCACAGCCGCACGTCGCCGAGCCCGCCCGACACCGTCATCTCGGGCGTCGCGGCCAGCATGCGAGGACCCGGGATATCGCCGGCGTTGATGGCGTTACGGATCACGACGTCGAGCCGAGGCTTCGCTGCGGCGGCGCTGTTGATACTGGTGAACCCCTGGTCGAGCATCAGCTTGGCGTGCTTGGCGGCGAGCAGCGTATGCTCCTCGGGCGGGATGTTCCCAAGTGACTCGAGGTCTGCCGTATTGGCGAAGCTGATATGGCCATGCGCCTCGACGAGGCCAGGCATCAGTGTCGCGCCGCCACCGTCGATCTGCAGGGCACCCTCCGGCGGCAGGGCCTTGCCGGTCCGGGCCAGAGCCTTGATGCGATTGCCCTCGACGAGCACCTGGGCCGGAAACGGGTCGGCACCCGAGCCGTCCAGGACCGTGACATTGGTGAACAGGGTAAGGGCCATGTGTTCCTCCCTCTCGTTATGTTTGGTTGATCACGACGGGGGCGAGCCCAGCGTATCATCCTCGACCCCAGCCATGAGCGCTACCGCCCCCAGCGGAGAGCGGCAGTATGAACCGGCGCATCCCACAAGGTGCGAAGCTCATCGTCGAGACAGCTGACCGTGATCGAACAGCCCGCCATCTCCAGCGATGTCACATAGCTCCCGATCAGCGAGCGCGAGATCTTGAGGCCAAGCCGTTCGAGCAGCGAGCGCGCGGCATGGTACATCAGATAAAGCTCCATCAAGGGAGTGCCGCCAAAGCCATTGACGAACAGCAGCACCTCGCCTTTGGCCGCCGCCCCGAGATCATCGACGATCGCGTTGACCATCTCCTCGGCGATCTTGTTCGCCGAGCCGAGCTTGACGCGGCGACGTCCCGGCTCGCCGTGGATGCCGACGCCCATTTCCATCTCATCCCCGCCGAGCGCGAAGGTCGGCCGACCGGCCGCGGGGACGGTACAGCTCGTGAGCGCAACACCCATTGTCCGCGTGCCGTTGTTGACGCGGTCGCCGAGGGCCTTCAGGACTGCGAGATTCGCGCCACGCTCGGCTGCCGCACCGACCATCTTCTCGACGATGAGGGTCCCGGCTACGCCGCGACGGCCGGTCGAATAGGTCGAGGTTTCGACCGAGACGTCGTCATTGGTAACGACAGTCGCGAACTCTCGGTCCGCGATCTCGCGCGCCATGTCGAAATTCATGACGTCGCCCTCGTAGTTCTTGACGATGAAGAGAATGCCCGCGCCGCCATCCACCGCCTCAGCCGCGGCGACGATCTGGTCGGGTGTCGGTGATGTGAAAACCTGTCCCGGGCAGGCCGCGTCGAGCATGCCAAAACCGACGAACCCGGCGTGGAGCGGCTCATGGCCGCTTCCGCCACCGGACACGAGTGCGACCTTGCCGCGGCCGAGCGCCGCGCGTCGCACAAACTTGCGCTCGGGGCCAAGCGCCACGATGTCGGCATGCGCGGCGGCAAAGCCGTCGAGGCTCTCGGTCAGCACCGTATCCGCCGCGTTTATCAGCTTTTTCATCGGTTCCTCCTACGACGATGGCTCGTTTGAGCCGTATTGCCGGCTAGATAAGTCGGATCAGTTCGGTGATGAAAGTCGCGACCAGCTTCTCGATGCGGCGGTTGCGCGCCTCGTCCCCGAGATCGGGCAGGTAGATCGTGTGGCTCCGCAATCGCCGCGTCTCCCTGACGAGCTTCACGCGGCGCGCATGTGCGCGGCCATAGGCTTCGAGGAAATGCTTCTTCTCCTCCGGAGGGAAGTGGCAGATCTCGAAAATGGTGTCGAGGTGGATCGCCGGAATCGGAACAGCATAGGCCGGGTTCGTGATCTGCGAGATGAAGCTGCGATTCTTCTCGAGCGCGGCGGCGAGGCGCTGACGCGTGCCGGAAGGTCGATTCTCGAGAATGCGCTGCAGAATTCTCTTGTACTCAGCGACGGCATCGCCGGTGGCCGGGCTCTGATCGGCTTCGGACTTAGCCATCGGCTTTTCGAGCCCGGCATGCCGCAATCGCCGCCTTGGTGCGGGCCAATGCGGTTGGCGCGACTGACAGTGTTCTCAGCCCGGCAGCAATCAATTGGGGAATCACGGCCGGGTCGCCGCCGGCATCGCCGCAGAGGCTGACCTCGATTCCGGAGCGCATGCCATGGGCTGCGACCTCGGCGATTAGGCGCATGACGGCAGGATTTCGCGGATCATTCAGCGCCGCGAGCGCGCCGCTGTCGCGGGCGCTGGCGGTGACGTATTGCGTGAGATCATTGCTGCCGATCGAGAAGAACGCGGCGTCGAAACTGCCGATGTCGAGCGCCGTCGCAGGCACCTCGACCATGATGCCCAGCGCCGGGCGGCGATAAGGCACGCCGAGCGCCGCGACCTCCGCGAGCGCAACGTCGAGCAATCGGGAAACGTCGTCAATCTCGCTCGGCACCGTAACCATCGGCAGCATGATCTTCAGCTCACCGAGCGCGGCGGCACGGGCGAGCGCCCGCAACTGAACGAGGAGCGTCTCCGGGTGCCTGAGCGACAGCCTGATACCGCGCACCCCAAGGAACGGGTTGGACTCGCCGTCGATCGTAAATCCGGGGATC
>WNFJ01744620.1_pt4 | contig 12692 bp, 12 predicted proteins | sample 5400461 | NCBI WGS metagenome assembly WNFJ01 (sample SAMN13153349, study PRJNA577476) | soil metagenome | isolation source: 115 cm saprolite on Douglas fir-dominated hillslope | place: USA:California | collected 2013-09-17 | reverse complement strand
CCTGGCGCTTCTCCAATGCGGGTCGCCACGGCCGCACCACTTCTTCGAGGATGCCGGCCAGATCCGTCGCACCCAGACGAAGCTCCATTTTCCCAACCTCGATCTTCGACAGATCCAGGAGATCGTTGATCAGTTTCAACAACCGGTAAGCGCTGTGAAGGGAGGCGTGGATCTCCTCGCGGGCTTCCAGGCTCAGGGCGGGGCTCGCCGACAAGGCCTCCAGGGGCGCAAGCAACAGCGTCAAAGGAGTTCTCAGCTCGTGAGAGGCGTTGCCAAAGAATTCGGTCTTCTGCCGATCCAGCTCCGTCAGTTTCTGCAGAGACTGTTCCAGCTGTTCCTTGGTCCGCTGCAGATCCACGGTCCTCTGCTCGACCTTCTGCTCCAATTGCTCCTGGTACTCCCGAAGCAAGGCAAAATTTCGCACATTCTCGAGCGCAATCGAAATCCAGGGCAGAAGCGCCTGGAGAAGCTCGGTGGCTCCGTGCTGGCCCCAGGTCTCGATCCGCCCCAGGGTTTCTCCACCGGTGGTCAGGCCGAAGCTCTGGGGTTCGCCCGAGCTCAACTCGCCCACTTCCCGCACGATCTGCGGTGCCTCACCGGGCCGCTTGGCCATCCAGAATCGAAGCCCGGCACAATGAAATCGTTCGATCAGCAACTTGCTCACCGAGTCGCTCAAAGCCTTCAACTCCGTGTAGGTCGTCAACTCGCGGCCCAGGAGGTTGACGGTCTGAAGCTGATCCGCCTGGATCAGCAGAACGCCCTTGGCCGATTCAATCTCCTTGTAACGAGTGAGAAGAGTAGTGTGCGCCTCCCGCAGCTCCACCGCCGCCGCGCGCATCGTAAATGGCCAGGCCAGCAGCTTCCAAACCCTACCGAGGAATCCACCACCCGCAGGAACGGTCACCAGGTAGCTTGCGCCTGCCGGGGTCAACTCCATTTCCACCTGCGCACGGCGCAGCCCGAGCACCCGCGGCATCCCCTCGAAGTTGCCCTTGGCCACAAAGAAGAACTCCGGGCAGGGCTGGTACCCGGCGCTGAGGTTCATGCCCAAGCGCAGTTGCAGGTCGTTGATCAGAGTGAAAGACGGCTCGATGCAACTGAAGCCTTCGACGCCCGCCCCGCCCGCCTTTGCAAATATCCATTTGTAAAATTCGGGCGCCGAAAACAGAAGCCTGGCAATGACTGAAAACGGACGAATGTAGGGAGCGTCAAAGAACGAATTTCCGATCCCGACCAACTCGTCCTGAGACCATACCCGTCCCGCATTCGCCATGAACCGGACGAATTCCTTCCAATCAATTCTTTCGTGTTTGTTGCGAAGGAGGGCGATTCCGACGCCGGTGCCCTCGGCCAAAATTGCCGACGAAAGCTTCTTATCCGCCAGCTTTCGAAAAAAAACGTCCAGCACCTTGCATGAAACTTCTTTGCTCATTGGCCCCAGCGCAAAATGATCCCGGAGTAGGTCAAGCCTCCCCCTCCACTGAACATCGCGACCAGATCGTCAGCCTTCAACATATTCTCGCGCTCGCCCATCGCCAGCATGAAGGGCACGTTCGACGCCGCCAGACTTCCCGTCCAACTAAAGGAATCGAAGGAGCGGGCATTCTCCAAACCAACGTATTCCTGAGTTACCTTGCGAAACCAATGGGTAGACTGATGGGTGGCATAGAAATCTATCTGCGCGGCATTCAGCGACGCTTTGAGCAACGCGTCATCGAGAACTTCCTTCGCCATGTCGCAGATGCTCAAGAGCATCCGCCTCGCGGCTTTACCGTCCTCCGTGTGTAGAAAGGGGCGTTCGCCACTATACCAACTCTTCCCTGGGCAACCAGTCACCAGCGCCCGGTAATAGCTGCCGTCGGTTCGATGCGCTTCGGAAACCAGCCCTCGGCCCGAAGACACTGGACCCAATACCGCCGCGGTCGCTCCGTCGCCGAACCAAACGGCGAAGTGATCGTCCGGTCGGCACGCTCTCAGGATCGCCGACGATTGTACAATTAAGGCATACTTCGCCTTACCTCCCTTAAGCATCTGTTCGGCAAAGGTGTATTGCATCAAGAAGGAGTTGCAGGCGGCCTCGGTGGAAAGCGTCAGGCATTGCGCCGGCAGGCCGAGGTTCTTGTGGACAATCGGCGCAGTGGGAATGGTGATGTAGTCCGGCAGCTGGCTGAAGACCAGGAGCAGATCGATGTCGCCGGGCCTCAGCCCTGCTCGATTCAATGCGTCCTGAGCGGCCAGGGTTTCCATGTCCGATGAGCTCATCCCCTCGGGCATGATCCGTCGTTCCACCGCGCCCTTGAACGGATCGTCTCCGAACTGGGCCATCCCCTCGAGCGTTCTCCGGATGCCAGGGGTGGTCGGGGCTTCGCTCTGGGGTCGGGCCAGGTTCTCGTTGAGCTTTTCACGCCACTTCTGGACCACCGGAGCCGGCCACCAGTCATTGGTCCGGACGGTGGGGGGAAGATAAATTCCCATTCCCAGAATTCCGACGTTGCTTATTGAAGACATACACAACTCCCTTCCCTGCCGCTCTGGTTAAGTAGCTTCCTGGGACAGCCTGCTGAACAAACTGGCTATTGATTAAAATTGCGAATTTGCGCGATCCGGCCGTGTAGGGGAAAGGCAGAACACGGATCAATCTGAATATCCAAAATGCAAGGACGGTTGCCCTCTCGAACTGCCGAGGGTATCGATTCGAAGTCACTCGGCTTGGTGATTGTGATCCCCGGGACACCGATGGCCCGGCCGAGTAGAGCGAAGTCGACATGAGGCGATTGGCCGACCGAGCTCCTCCCGAAAATGCGGGTCAATCCGCTCTCCACCATCCTCATTCGCGAATCGTTGAAGACCGCGAATGTCACGTTGATGTTACTTTCAATACAGGTGGCAAACTCCATTCCAAACATTTGGAACCCATAGTCGCCACATATTGAAACTACCGATCGTCCCGGAAGCGCCACCTTTGCGCCAATCGCCGTCCCGATTCCCGAACCCATCGAGCCCAGCCCGGTGCTGACAAGAAATGCATCAGGATGATCGATTTTCAGGTAGTGCAGCGCGAACATCGTGTGCTCGCCAATATCCACCGTATAGATCGTGTCTTCGGGGAAGACCTGCTGCAGCAAGCGCATCACCCGCGCCGGTCGCAAGGGAAGCTCGTTGCTCTCGGCCGCCTCTGGCTCGAAGTAGGTGATTCCGCTGCTCAGCGAATGAGGAGACTTGCGCCGGAGCCTGGATGCGATTCCCCGGAGAACGATATGGGCCGGACCCACGATCCCGTAATCAATTTGATAGTTTTTGCCAATTTGCCCGGCGTCGATGTCGATTTGAATCAAGGTCTTCGAGGGCTGAAGCAGCGGGCTCCAACTGTTGGTCCCGGTTTCCCCCAATCCACAGCCGATGCAGAGAATGGTATCAACGCCCTTCTCCAGATAGTCGGTGGCCGAGGTATGGCCGCCGAAACCGAAAATTCCGAGCGACAAGGGGTCGCTTTCCGGGAAAATGCCTTTGCCCTTTGGCGTGGTGGCCACCGGCATCTGCAGCGTGGCGGCCAGAGTGCCAACCCAGCGGATGGCCTCCGGATGCCGGCAGCCGGATCCGACCAGGATCAGCCCCCGCTCGGCTTTCTGGAGCGCCTCTGCGGCTTGGTTGAGAACATCCTGATCGACCTCAAATTGGGTGGAAACCTGGCTGGAGGAACCAATCGACGGCACCCGCTCGCTGGCGATGTCCAGCGGTAGTGAGAGGAAGACTGGACCCTGTCTGCCGGACCGAGCGGTAGCCACCGCCTTTCGAACCAGGGTCGCCGCCGCCCGCGGATTGTTCACCTCGGCTGAAAATTTCGTAACGCTCCTCACCATTGCCAGCACATCGAGCTGGTATTTGCTGCCTTCCTGAAGCGCCCCTCGGCCGAAATTCTTCTTCGGCACCTCACCACCGATCACAATCAGAGGAATCCCGTCAGCGTGCGCAGCGGCAATGCCGGTCAAACCATTGGTAATGCCGGGCCCAGACGTCATCAGGACGCACGGAAGCTTCCCGGAAACCCGGGAGTGGCCCATCGCCATGAATACTGCAGCGGTTTCGTGCCGGGTATTTATCACCCTCGCGGATTTTTGATCGAGAAGCGCGTCATAAACGGAAGCGATTGCGCCACCGGGGATTCCGTAGAACGTATCTACGCCCAGCTCCACCAAGGTCTGAACGACGATGTCAGCCACCCTCTGGTGCTTTGGAACCTCGACTGGAACTGCATGTAAGGACTCGATTGGCCTCAATGGAATGGCCATCTTGTTTCCCTTTCCGCAACCGGAAGCGAGTATAAGGGCTTCCAAGCTGCTTTCCCCCCTTTGAGTCCTTAGTCACGGTCTGCCCATAAGAGCAAATCGGGCCGATCCTTGGCCACCTCCCTTATCGCAAGGCCTGGAGCCAGCCTCGATCAATGTCTTGATTATTCAAACCAAGCATTGGAGTCGCATCATTCAATTTGTAGCATGTAACAGATTTCAATCGGCTACCCCCAGCACCTCTTCGCCAGAAGGCGAGCGCGCGAACGGCCACCGGTTTGGCTGAGATCGTTGGCCAGTCCCTTCACTTGGCTTCGTCAACCGGGTGGTATTCCTCTCGGTGGATTCGGTAGTGGTTGATCCATCGGCGAATCTGCATCCGATGCACCCCCACCAAGCGCGAGACAGCGCTCACATTTCCCCGATGTTGCTGAAGCAAGCGCACCAGCTCTTTTCTTTGTTCCTCTGCTCGCAGCGGCAAGGAGGGTTCGGCCGTCTCCACCCGGGCGGGAGCGTCCAGGGCGCGCTGCAGCCCTACCGGAAGGTGATCGATCCGAATCGGTCCGCTGCCGACTTGGAGTATCGCGGTTTCCAGGCACTTTTCCAGCTCGCGAATATTGAGGGGCCAGCGGTATTGCAAGAAGGCCCTGGCCACTTTGCGGTGCAGCGTGAATCTCGGCGCTTCTTTCGAGGCCAGTCGCTGCAGCATCGCTGCCACCAGCAGTCCGATGTCCTCGCGACGCTGACGAAGCGGCGGCAGCTCTACGGTGGTGCCGCAAATTCTGGCAAACAGATCCTCGCGGAATTCCTTGCCCGTCACCATTTGCTCGAGGTTGCGATGGGTGGCGGCGCAAAATCGAACATCGATATTCACCGGCTTCGTCTCTCCCAGAGGCTGCACCTCGCGCTCCTGCAACAGCCGCAAAAGGCTGGCTTGTGAAGCCAACGGAAAATCGCCAATTTCGTCGAGGAAAAAGGTTCCGTGCTCGGCAGCGCGAATCAGCCCCGGGTGATTTTGGGTGGCTCCCGAAAAGGCGCCCTTGAGATAGCCAAACAGCTCGCTCTCCACCAGGTTGGCGGGAACCGAAGCGCAGTTGACGGCGACGAATCGCCCGCGCCGTCCCGAGAGTCGATGCACTGCCCGGGCGATCAACTCCTTTCCGGTCCCCGTTTCTCCCCGAATCAGCACCGATACCGACGCGCGGGCGATCTGGCCGAGGGCCGCAAACTGATTCGCCAGCGAAGAGAGAAGGGTGACCAATCCTGGGGCCGCGGGAACGATCTCCGATGAGTCTAAGTCGCGCGCTTCTCGACCAGGCAACGAGTCGCGATAGATAAAGAAGGTCCGGCCAATCTCCAGCAGATCCCGATCGACGAGCACCGCCCGGGTGACTCGCTGGTTGTTGATCAGCGTTCCGTTCTTCGAACCAACATCCTCGAGAATCCAACGACCGAGCGCATCGCGGAGCCGAACGTGTTTGGAGGACATCCAGTTATCGGCGATCGCGAGTCTCAAGCCCGGTGGTCCGTCCGCTTCTCGAACCGAAGCAGTCGTTTCCCCCCGTCCGATCGACACCGACTTCAAGTCTCCCAGCGCATAGCGAACCGAGGGAGCAAGGGGGAAGTCACACTGCAACACCCGGAATAGATACGGCTGGCCGACCCGGGAATCCGTTGGGCTGACGGTTTCGCTGATTCCGGATTTTGTCTGAATCGGCCCCACCCCTTGGATGATCATTACTACAGTTGAAGGTATCGGACTGAAAACTCTTACCTGCGCTCGGTGTTAGAAATCACCCTCTCGCAGGGTTCGACCCGCATCCCCGGTCGGGATGGCCGTTCAACCCTCCGTCAATTCGGCGCCTTTCAGGAAAACGCGCTGGGCACAGGCGTTGCTCAATCGACCCCCGTGTCGAGCCGAGACCGGTTCGCCGGGGTATCCATGCGCCGCCTTTTGCTTACCATCGCCTTGATTGCTCCCAATTTGAGCAACGCATTTGTGCTCAAGAAAGACTCCAGTGGTGCGACGATCCGGTGGAAGCATGCCGTCCAATTCGTCGCCGATTCCCGGATCAGCGGCGTGATCGGCGAGCCGCGCACCTTCGAGGCGATCCAATCAGCCCTCAGTTCCTGGCAGGCGGCCGCGCCGGCGCTTCCACTCTCCCTCACCATCGGCAGGTCGCAGGGCCTCGGTTTTGACACTTCGGGGGGGAATCAGAACGAGATCGTCGCCCTTCCGGACTGGACCTTTGACGCCAATGCGATCGCCGTCACGCTGGTCACCATCGATAGCGGCTCCCATGAGATTCTCGACGCGGACATCGCCTTCAACGTCAGCAGCCACCTGTTTCGGGCCCTCTCACCGGGGGGCGCCAACGGCGACGATATCCAGAACACCATCACTCACGAGTTTGGCCACGCACTCGGGTTGGCGCATGTACCCTTCGGCGCGACTGGGGGAGTTGTCCAAGCGCGTGCTCAGTGGCGACGATCGCGCCGGCATCGGAGAGCTGTACCCTCCCGGGGTGCCCTTGCACGCCGGTTGCTCCTCTTCCGGCCAGGGGACTCTGGTCTCCCTCTTCCTTCTATTTCCGGTTTTCATTCTCGCGCGGCGGCGGCCCTCGCTGGCGGTGCCGGTGAAACGGCGTTCGCGCTCATCGCCACCGGCCGGGTGGCTCCTGCTCTTGCTGCTGCTGCCTTTCCCGGCGCGGTCATCGGAGGTCGAAAGGGAAGACGCGCCCGCCAAGGATGCTGCGGTGGTGGCGACCGCGGAAGTTGTTTCCGCGCAAGACCACCCCTCTGAAAACTCGCGCATCCTGATCACCGAGCTGCAGGTCGCGGTCCGCTCCTGTCTCAAGGGCGCCTGTCCGGCGCGCTTCACCGTGCTGGTGGTGGGAGGCAAGAGAGGACGGATCGAGCAATTCATCGAGGGCGAACCAGTGCCGCAGCCAGGGGCCCTGCTAGGAATCACCGTGGCGCCAGGCCCGTCACTGGACGCTCCCACTCTGAAACAGAGCCGGGTGTACCGACTCGAAACGGTCCGGGATTTCACCGCTTTCGCCCGGGGATTGGGCAATGCTGGCCTCTCCGCAACCCTGCCACTGCCAGGGTCAGTGGCACCCTCCAGGTAGAGGGCGACCTCACTTTCCAGCGCCATCCGGTGGGAATTCTTCGAGATCGGACTTGGCGCGCCGCTTGTACCCCTTGGAGTAGAGGAGAAACCGATGCCGCCCCCTATACGTCGAATCCTGGTCGTGGACGACGAGGACGGAGTGCGGAATGCGATCCGCAGAAGCCTGCGCAAAGAGGGCTATGACCTCCACTTCGCCAGCGAGCCCAACGAAGGGCTGGCGTTGCTCAAAGAACGGCCGATGGATCTGGTGATTTCAGATCACTTGATGCCCAACATGACGGGGTTGGAGTTCCTGAAGATCGTCCGCGACCGCCTTCCCGATAGTGTGCGAATCATCCTCACTGGGCACGCGGACATGCAGACCGCGATGGACGCGATCAATCACGGCGAAATCTACCGGTTCCTCACCAAACCCTGGGACGACACCGAGCTGAAGGTCACCCTTCATCTGGCTTTCGAACAGCTCGAACTGACGCGCGAGAACCGCCGGCTGCTGGCTGCGGTCCGGCGCCAACACGACTTGATCAAGACGCTGGAACGCGAATACCCGGGCATTGGCAAGCTGGTGCGCGATTCCGACGGAGCGATTCTGATCGACCCGGAGGCTCCGCCACACGAGAAGAATTGACTCCTCGATGAGCTCGCTCCCCGTCCTGCTGGTGCTCTCCGGAGAGCCTCCCCCCGCTCTGGTCAGTGCGCTCGTTGCGGCAGGTGTGAAGTACCGCGCCGTCTCCGGATCGGAAGCTGCCCAGGCCGCCACCTGGGCGCAACTGGTGATCTGTACCCGAGTGCCCGGGTGGCAGGCGGTGATCACTCGCATCCATCTGGGCGGCGGAGCGGCGGTTCTCTGGGGTTCTTTGATCGAACCTTTCGAGCGCAAGGCATCCCTTCCCCCGGAGCTCGAAGCGATCGAGGATATTCCCAACCTCCTGCCGGCTCTGGCGCGGGCTCGAGCACGGATCGAGAGCGCCTCGCAGCCGCTTCACATCTCTCAAACATTGCTGGAGCGGATGGAAAGTGCTGAGCGGATCAGCCGATTCGCGCAATCGATCGCCACTCACATCGACCTGCCGCAGGTGGTCGAGGAGGCGATGGCGCGGACCCGGGATCTGTGCGATGCCGACGGCGCCAGTCTCCTCCTGGTCGATCCGAACACTGGCGAGCTCTGCTTCGACACCGTGTCCGGAGCGGCGATCAAGGGGATCGACCAGCTACGCCTCAAGGCGGGACAGGGCATCGCCGGCAAGGTCGCGCTTCAAACCACCTCCCGATTGGTTGCCAACGCCGCGGAGGACACAGACTTCGACCCGCGAGGCGACGCGGCCTCCGGTTTCACCACCGGTTCGATCATCGCCGTCCCCTTGCTGTTGAGCGGAGATGTCCTGGGGGTACTGGAGGCGGTCCGCAGTACCGCCCGCCCCGCTTTCACACCTGCCGACCTGATTCGACTGGAGCACCTTGCGCCGCACATCACCATCGCGGTCCACAACGCCCAACTAACAGCTCAAATGCGAGAGATGCAGGCGAACGTGCTCGCCGCCAACGCCGACCTCGAGCGGCGAATCCAAGTGCGGACCCGGCAGATGTACGACGCCAAGCGGGAATGGGAACGCACCTTCGACGCGATCAGTGAGCCGATCGCCCTGCAGGAGGGCTTCGTCATCCGCCGCGCCAACACCGCCTATGCCAAGCAGGTGGGTCTGCCGATCACTGACGTTCCGGGGCAAACCTGCCACAAAATCCTGGCGGGTCGAGACGCGCCCTGTGAAGGGTGCCCGCTGCTCTCCGGTCGCTCCGGCGAGCTGACCGGGGAAATCCCGGTCAAGGGGGGCGCGCTGTTCCGATTTTCCGGCTTCTGGATGTCCTCGGATCCTTCGGACGTCCGAGTGGTGGTGAACTACCGGGACGTGACCAAGCAACGCTCGCTCGAGGAGCGATTGCGGGAATCGGAGCGGCTGGCTTCGCTCGGGCAGCTGGCATCCGGGGCGGCGCACGAGATCAACAATCCGCTCGGCTTTCTGACCTCGAATCTCCAGAACCTCAAGTACTGCCTGGAGGAGATGCGCGTTTCCACCGAGATCGCGATCAAAGCCTTGTCCCTGATGCGAAAGGGCCAGCCAACCGAGGCACTGTTGTTGCTGGAAGAAATCGAGTCGTTGGAGGGCGAAGTCATCGCCACCGACGGTTTGGAGATGATCTCCGAATCGATGGAAGGCGCGCGGCGGGTGGCGGACATCGTGCGGGGATTGCGCGAGCTGTCGCGTTTGGAAGTGGCGCGAGCCGACCCGTGTTGCGTCAACGCATCGGTGACCCGGATAGTGCGGGCGGAATTTGGCGAGGCGCCGCGAAACGTCACGCTCGACCTCGGCGCTTCGGTCAAGGCCGAGATTCCCCCTCTGCACATGGACCAGGCGCTCGGGCACATCCTGCGCAACGCGCGGCAGGCGATCTCCGAGCAGCAGCACGTCCGGGTTCGAACCAGCCAGACCGATTCGGAAGTGGTGATCGAGATTCAAGACGAAGGTTGCGGAATCCCGCCGGATCAGCTGCGCCGGGTGTTCGAGCCCTTCTTCAGCACCCGGGGGGTGGGGAAAGGCATTGGCCTGGGCCTCACCGCTGCCTACGGCATCATCAAGCGAAACAGCGGCACCATCGACGTGCGCTCGGCGATCGGGGAAGGCACTACCTTCAGGGTCAAGCTGCCTCGCGCCAGCGCCAAAGAGGACGGTTCGGAACTGGATCCGGTGGCTTCTCAAGCAGAGAGCGCCGCTAGAACAGGAGACGCATCGGATGCTCGAGAAGTCCTTTGACTTCGCGCAAGTACTCCGCCCCAAGGGCCCCGTCGATCACCCGATGGTCGCCGGAGAGGGTGATGGACATCATCTGCTTCACCGCCACCTCTCCGTTGCGAACGACGGCCCGGGAAGCGACCGCCCCTACCGCCAGGATCGCCGCCTGTGGCGGATTGATCACCGCCACGAACGAATCGATGCCGTACATCCCCAGATTGGAAACGGTGAGCGATCCCCCGGGGTACTCCTGCGGTTTCAGCGCCTTTTTTCGCGCCCGTTCGGCGAGGTCGCGCGACTCCGCGGAAAGGCTGGCCAAGCCCTTCTGATCCGCGTCGCGGAGAATGGGCGTAATCAGGCCTTCCTCGATCGCCACGGCGATTCCCACATCCACCGTATGGTACTGCAGCATCCGATCTCCCTGCAGCGACACGTTCATCCGGGGAACCCGACGCAACGCAATCGCGGCCGCCTTGACGATGATGTCATTCACCGAGACCTTGGACTCGAGTGCCTTGGCTTCATCGCGGATTTTCATGGCCGCATCCATTTCCACGTCCACCGTCAGGTAGAAGTGCGGAACGCCTGGCTTCACTTCGCTCAGCCGTTGGGCAATCACCCGGCGCATCGAGCTGAGTGGGACTTCTTCCGGATCCCGCCGCTCGAATGGCGGGGAAAACCCCGGTGCCGGCGCGATCTTGCGCACCACCGACTCTTTTGATGATCCTTCCCTGCGGTCCCGAACCGTGCAGCCCGCCCAGGTCCAGACCCTGCTCCTCCGCCATTCGCCGAGCCAGTGGGGAGGCGCGAAGCCTGCCATCTCCGCGCTCGGGCTCGCCTTCGCGGCGAAACGGCATCACTTGAGCCGCTCCACTGCCGGTACCCACCGCTTCGGCTGCAGCCTTCAGCGATGGGGTCGAGGCCAGGGTGCGTGGGATTGCGGCCCGGACCGGGGAGGGCGCTGGCGCAGTCGGCGCACCTTGCGCCCGCGCGGCCTCCGAGGGCTGGGGCGAGGGAGTAGGCGAGCTGGCGACCGGCGCCGGAGCTGGGAGTTCGATCTTTTCACCCTTTTCTCCGATGTACCCGATCGGCGCTCCCACTGGCGCACTCTCACCCTCCTTCACCAGGATCTTGAGAAGGATGCCGTCCTCGTAGGCCTCGATTTCCAGATTCGACTTATCGGTTTCGCACTCCGCGACTGCTTCGCCCGAAGAAACCTTATCTCCCTCCTTCTTGAGCCAACGGGTGATCTTTCCCTCTTTCATCGTCGGCGAGAGCGCGGGCATTTGAATCGGACTGGCCACGGTTTAGGCCTCCTCTCGATACAGGACCTGCTTCACGGCCGCGATGATCTTCGCCGCATCCGGTTGCACCGCGTTCTCCAGATTTGCCGCGTAGGATACGTTGACATCCAATCCGGTCACGCGCTGAACGGGAGCATCCAGGTAGTCAAAGGCCCGGGACTGAATTGTCTCCACCACTTGCGCTCCCAGCCCCGCAAACCGCCATCCCTCCTCGACCACCACCACCCGATTGGTCTTCTTGACGGTGGCGACAATCGCCTCTTCATCCATGGGCCGCAGGGATCGCAGGTCCAGAATCTCGGCGCGGATGCCCTCTTTCTCAAGCTCCGCAGCCGCTTGCTCGCAGAAGTAGTACATCCGGGACCAGGTGATCAGCGAGACATCGGTGCCTTCCCGCTTGATCTCCGCCTTGCCGATCGGGACCAGCAGGTCCCCGTCTGGAACCTCCCCTCTCAGCGAGTAGAGACGCTCTCCCTCGAACATCACCACCGGGTTGTCATCGCGAATCGCCGATTTGAGCAGCCCCTTGGCGTCTCGGGGAGTGGCCGGGGCGACCACTTTCAATCCCGGAAAGGTGGAGTACACCGAATCGAACACCTGTGAGTGCTGCGAGGAGAGGCGGCCGCCGACCCCGGCTGGACCGCGGAAGACGATCGGGCAGCGCAGTTGCCCTCCCGACATGTGGCGCAGCTTCGCCGCGTTGTTGAGGATCTGATCGATCGCCAGCAAGGCGAAGTTCCAGGTCATCAGCTCCACCACCGGCCGCAGTCCGACCATCGCCGCCCCCACCCCCAGCCCGGTGAATCCCAGCTCCGAGATCGGCGTATCCACCACCCGGGCACTTCCGAATCGCTCAAGAAGCCCGTCGGACACCTTGAAGGCGCCACCATAGAGTCCGACCTCCTCACCAACCAGAAAGACGTTGGCGTCCCGCTCCATCTCCTCATGGAGCGCCTGGTTGAGGGCTTCTCGGTAAATCAATTCAGCCATCGTCCTTGCCTATCCCGTCTTCTTCGGAGCCTTGGCCTTGGGCTCGATTTCCCAGGTCACTTTGAGGTCCTTGCCGGCTGGGAAGGCAGGCCAGCTCGCCTTCACCTTCAGCACCCGCTCCCGAGGGCGAACGTCCGGCTCGCCGGGCTCGACGATGGTGTCCGTCCACAGCTCGTCCAGCGACGGCTCC
>WNFJ01324676.1_pt2 | contig 12693 bp, 9 predicted proteins | sample 5400461 | NCBI WGS metagenome assembly WNFJ01 (sample SAMN13153349, study PRJNA577476) | soil metagenome | isolation source: 115 cm saprolite on Douglas fir-dominated hillslope | place: USA:California | collected 2013-09-17 | reverse complement strand
CGACCAGATGGCGGTGCACGTGCCGCTGTCGCTGGAAGCCCAGCTCGAGGCGCGCGTGCTGATGATGTCGACCAACAATATCCTGCACCCGGCCAACGGTTCGCCGATCATCGTGCCGTCGCAGGACATCGTGCTCGGCCTCTATTATCTGTCGATCATGCGCGATGGCGATCCGGGCGAATGGAAGTTGGAGCTTTACACCGAGGAACAGCAGAAGCGCGATCCGAAGAAGAAGAACGTCGTGCGCGGCTTCTATCGCAACCTGAGCGAAATCGAGCACGCGCTTCAAGAGAAGGCGATCAGCCTGCATACCAAGATCAAGTACCGCTGGGAGGGCGTCGACGACAAAGGCAAGCCCACTTATCACCTGTACGAGACAACCCCCGGACGGGTCATGCTCGGCAGCGTGCTGCCCAAGAGCCCGAAGATTTCCTTCGAGGCCGTGAACAAGCTCATGACCAAGCGGGAGATCTCCAACACCATCGACCAGGTCTACCGCCACTGCGGGCAGAAGGAGACGGTCATCTTCTGCGACCGGATCATGTCGCTCGGCTTCTACAATGCCTTCAGGGCCGGCATCTCGTTCGGCAAGGACGACATGATGGTGCCGGCTTCGAAGTGGAAGATCATCGAGCAGACGCGCACGCTCGCCAAGGAGTTCGAGCAGCAATACAACGATGGTCTGATCACCCAGGGCGAGAAATACAACAAGGTGGTGGATGCCTGGTCGAAGTCGACCGACAACATCGCCGACGAGATGATGCGGGAGATTTCGGCCGTCCGGAAGGGCCCTGATGGCCGCGACGTGCAGATCAATTCGATCTACATGATGGCCCATTCCGGCGCCCGCGGCTCGCCCGCGCAGATGCGTCAGCTTGCCGGCATGCGCGGACTGATGGCCAAGCCCTCCGGCGAGATCATCGAGAGCCCGATCATCTCCAACTTCAAGGAAGGGCTGTCCGTCCTCGAATACTTCAATTCGACGCACGGCGCCCGCAAGGGCCTGGCCGATACCGCCCTCAAGACCGCAAATTCAGGCTATCTCACCCGGCGCCTGGTTGACGTGGCACAGGACTCGATCATCACGACGGAGGATTGCGGCACTTCGGGCGGCATCAATGTGCGGGCCGTTATCGACGCCGGCCAGGTCGTCGCCTCGCTCGGCGTCCGCATCCTTGGCCGCACGACGGCCGAGGACGTGCGCGATCCGTCTTCGCACAAGATCATCGTCAAGAAGGGCACGCTGCTCGAGGAGCCGCAGGTCGAGGCGATCGTCAACGCGGGCGTGCAGGAATTGCGCATCCGCTCGGTGCTCACCTGCGAGACGGTCACCGGCGTTTGCGGCAAGTGCTACGGGCGCGGTGGGCGTCATCGCCGCGCAGTCGATCGGCGAGCCCGGAACCCAGCTCACCATGCGTACGTTCCACATCGGCGGCGCTGCTCAGATTTCCGAGCAATCGTTCATCGAGTCGAACTTTGACGGCAAGGTCAAGATCAAGAACAAGAACATCATGAAGAATTCCGATGGCGAGATGATCGCCATGGCCCGCAACATGGTGGTCGCCGTGCTCGATCCCGACGGAACCGAACGCGCCGTTCATCGCATCCAGCACGGCGCCCGCATGCGGGTCGAGGACGGCGACAAGATCAAGCGCGGCCAGCGCATCGCCGAGTGGGATCCTTACACCCGTCCGATCTTGACCGAAGTCGAGGGCACCGTGGGCTTCGAGGACCTTGTCGAAGGTCAGTCGATGTCGGAGACGCTCGACGAATCCACGGGCATTGCCAAGCGCGTGGTCATCGATTGGCGCACCGGGTCGGGCCGCGGGCAGCAGGACCTGCGTCCGGCCATGGTGGTCAAGGACAAGCACAATAAGATCCACAAGCTCAGTCGCGGCGGCGAGGCGCGGTACCAGCTCGCGGTCGACGCCATCATCTCGGTCGATCCGGGTGCGAGCGTGAAAGCGGGCGACGTGATCGCGCGCATTCCGACCGAGAGCGCCAAGACGCGGGACATCACCGGCGGTCTGCCGCGGGTGGCGGAGCTGTTCGAGGCACGGCGTCCGAAGGAGTCCGCGATCATCGCGGAAGCCTCCGGCACGATCCGGTTCGGCAAGGACTACAAGAACAAGCGTCGCGTCATCATCGAGTCGAGCACCAAGGACGAGGAGCCGAAGGAGTATCTGATCCCGAAGGGCAAGCACATCCATCTGCAGGAAGGCGACGTGGTCGAGAAGGGTGACTTCATCGTCGAGGGCAACCCGGCGCCGCACGACATCCTGGCGATCAAGGGCGTCGAGGACCTTGCCGCTTATCTCGTCAACGAGATCCAGGAGGTCTATCGTTTGCAGGGTGTCAGCATCAATGACAAGCACATCGAGGTCATCGTTCGGCAGATGCTGCAAAAGGTCGAGGTCAGCGAGCAGGGCGAGACCGAGCTGATCCAGGGCGAGCAGATCGACAAGATCGAGCTGGACGAGATCAATGCGCGGGCGCGGGCCGAAGGCAAGAAGGAGGCCGTCGCCCATCCGGTGCTGCTCGGCATCACCAAGGCGTCATTGCAGACCCGCTCGTTCATCTCGGCGGCTTCGTTCCAGGAAACCACGCGGGTGCTGACCGAGGCCGCGGTCAACGGCAAGATCGACACGCTCGAGGGCCTCAAGGAGAACGTCATCGTGGGCCGCCTGATCCCGGCCGGGACCGGCGCCATGATGAACAGCCTGCGCGAGGTCGCCGGCAAGCGTGACGCGCTCATTCTCGAAGAGCGCGAGAAGGAAGCGGCAGCCAAGGCGGCCGCCGCCGCCGAACAGCCGGCGCAGCTTCCGGCGGCGGAGTGAACGGCGCGCGGTCGAAGGCTCTCCCGGAACCGGGCCGCCCGTTGATCCTGGATCTAGCCGGGATCGGCGGGCGGCCGTCTTTTTTGGCCGGATCGCCCGGCGCAATGTTCGAATAGCCAGGTCCGCCTTGATCCGGCTCTTTACCAGGTTGAAATTTATTTAACCTAGCAATCCGGATCGCTGGAACATAAACCGCTAAAAAGCCGTTTTATGAGGTTGAACTCTCGCCCTCCAACGCCCACCGGCCGGTCACGCCGCCCCCAATGGACGCTCTCCTCGTCAAGATCTTCGCCACCGCTCTGACGTTGAGCCAGGTGACGAGCGCACCGGACAAGGTCAAAACCCAGTTCGATCGCGTCCAGGATCAAGGGCAGGTGGTGCAGCTCTTGCAGGCCGGCTGTGCGCATATGCGCAAAGCCTTCGACATCGAGGATTTGAACCTCGATGACCTGATCGCGACCGCGATGGAAGATCCGCAAGGCATGGCCGGGGGCATCGCGGCCTTTCGCGGCATCAATTTCAGCGACCTGTTCACGGCCTATAAGCAGTTCTGCAAGAACGAGAAGGTCGAGAAACCGGCCGTCGATCTGGGTCAGGTCATCGATTTCTACAACAAGGCGGTTGCCGACCTGCCTGATCCCGGCAAGCTCAAGAGCCCGAAGCTGCCGGGCGCCACGGTCGTGCTCGATGGGAAGGGCGCGCGCTTTGCGGAGCTCTTCGAGTCGGACCAGCGGCGGGTTTGGGTTGCGCTGAGCGACATCCCCAAACCGGTGCAGCAGGCCTTCGTCTCGGCCGAGGACAAGCGCTTCTATCAGCACAGCGGCGTCGACGAGCGCTCGCTGATCCGCGCCTTCATCGGCAACATCGCCCACTCCGGCCGGCCACAGGGCGGCTCGACCATCACCCAGCAAGTGGTGAAGAATCTGCTGGTCGGCGAAGATCTCACCTATGAACGCAAGATACGGGAAATGATCTTGACCGCCCGGGTCGAGCGCCTGCTCACCAAAGGCGAAATCTTGGAGCTTTATCTCAATTCGACCTATCTCGGCCGTGGCTCCTGGGGCGTCGAGATGGCGGCCCGCAGCTATTTCGGGAAGTCGGTGAAGGCGCTCACCTTGGGCGAGGGTGCTCTGCTGGCGGCGATGACCAAAGGGCCGACTTATTTCAGCCCCGACCAGCATCCGGATCGCGCGCAAGAGCGGCTTGCCTATGTGCTGGGCCGGATGCAGGAGGATGGCGCCATCAGCGCCGCGGAGGTCAAGCAGGCCTCGAACCCGACGACGGCCCTCATCGCCTATGTCAATCCGCGGCGCGACAGCGGCTTCCATTTCGTCGATCACCTCGCGCATGAAGCCAGGGCGGTCGCCGGAATCGATGCTCTCACCGCCGATTCCTTTACGGTTCGCTCGACCATTCTGCCGGACCTGCAGCGTGCGACGGAAGCGGCCCTGCAGGAGGGTCTCGCCCGCTTCGAGATCGAAGGCGGGCGGGTTTCGTTCCAGGCTGCCGAGGCCAATCTCGCCAACGCCATCAAGCGCATCCAGCCGGAACCGAAAACCGGGCAACAGCGGCCGCCGTGGCTGCAGGCGCTCGGGCAGACGCGTCTGCCGCTCTACGATGTGCACTGGCCGGTGGCGGTCGTGGTCGACAAGGGCGGCGGCAAGGGCGGAGGTGGGATCCGTGTCGGGCTGGCGGACGGCCGCATCCTGCCGCTGGCGGGCCTGACCAGCTCCATTCAACGCAATCTCAAGCTCTACGACGTCGTTTTCGTTCACCCGTCGGATCCCAAGGGCAAGACCACAAGCGCGGAGATCCGGGTACGGCCCTCGGTTCAGGGAGCGGCGCTGGTTCTCGACAACAAGACCGGCCGCATCCTGGCAATGTCCGGCGGCTTTTCCTACCCGCTCAGCCAGCTCAACCGCACGACGCAGTCGCAGCGACAGCCGGGCTCCGCGCTCAAGCCGTTGACCTATCTGGCGGCGTTGCAGAGAGGGCTGCAGCCCAACACCATCGTGCGCGACCAGGAGATCACGCTTCCGCCCATTGGCGGCGGCGTCAATGCACGCGAGCAGGATTACTGGACGCCGAAGAACTACGACCGCGGCGAGTGGGGCGCCGTCACGCTGCGGCGGGCGCTGGAGAATTCGCGAAACCTGGCGACCGTCAATTTGCTGGATGGCGGGATCGAAAGCGATCCCCATGGCAGCCTCGATCGCGTTTGCAGACTTGCGCTCGAGGCGCAAATCTACCGTGAATGCGTCCCCTATTATCCCTTCGTGCTGGGCGCGCAGCCGGTGCGGCCGATCGATCTCGCGCCGTTCTTTGCCGCCATCGCCAATGAAGGCATGCGGCCGCCGCCCTATGCGATCGAATCCATCGAGCACAACGGGTCGGTGGTCTATCGCCATGAAGCAGCGTCGTCCCGAGCCATCGCATCGGCCGATCGCGTATCCTTCTATCAATTGAAAACCATGCTGCAGGGCGTGCTGGCGCGGGGAACGGCCCGATCGATCGCCAGTCTCGCGCCCTATGTGGCGGGCAAGACCGGCACCACCGAAGGGGAGAACGACGCCTGGTTCATGGGCTTTACCAATGACGTCACCGTGGCGGTTTGGGTGGGCTACGACAATGCCGATGGCAAACGGCGCACTCTCGGGGGCGGCCGGACCGGCGCCAGCGTCGCGATCCCCATATTCGAGCCGATCATCCAGGCGGTCTGGGCACAATATGCGCCCAAGACCCCGCTCGACCCTCCGTCGGCCGAAGCCAAACGGGACATGGTGGCGCGCCCCATCAACCTTGCCTCGGGCGACCTGCTCGGCGGCGGAAATGCAAAATCGTTCGTTGAATATTTCCGGCGCGATCGGAGCGGTGAGCCACTCGACACGCAGTACGAGCTGGTATCGCGCGATGAGGCCTACATGGCGCGTGAAACGCCGGGTGAGGAAACGGCGCCGGAATTCATGCCCTACGACGGCGGGCGCTGGAGAATTCGCGAAACCTGGCGACCGTCAATTTGCTGGATGGCGGGATCGAAAGCGATCCCCGGATGCCTATGGCCAACCCTACGGCCAACCTTATGGCCAAACCTACAGCCAGCCGCAGCGCGGCAGTGATCCGCGTTCGGGTCCGCAACCACGCGGCAATTCCGGCTTCCTCTGGGATTGGCGCTAGTTCAACGAGATCGCCATGGGAACGCCGCGCGCAGTTGCAGTTCTGATCGGTCTCATATTTGTCGTTCCGCTCGCCGAGGCCCAACTCCCGAAGGCTCCGGAATCGAAGGCTCCAGAGCCCAAGGCGCAGGAGTTCCGTCTCGAAGAGGTCGCCTCGCTCGCGGACCTGCCGATTAGGCAGTTGAAGCCAAAGACCATCGCCTTTGCCGACCGCCCGGCCGAAAACCTGGTCGATCCGGGGACCGGATTCATGCGCTATGAAGATTGGGCCAAAGCGCGTCCGCTCGAACAGCAATTCCTCGGCCTCTACCCGGGCTATCGCGAACCCAACACCGACATCATCGTGGACGGGGCCAAGAAACGATTCAAGGAGAAGCTTCATATGTATGTGGCGGCGGCGCGGTTCATGCTGTCGCGACAACCGGGCTCTCTTGATCTGGCGCGCCTGATCACGCTGCCCTTCGTCGAGCAGATCGATCCTGCGATCAAGCACCGCCTGATCGGTTCGGGCGAGGTGACGTCGACGCAGGAGCCCAAGGTCATCTTCAACCAGAATCCGAATCGGCGGTGGTGCGAAGGCCGGCCGACGGTCATCTGCGTGCGCTCCCACTATCAGCTCGAGGGACGGTTCCCGCTCGGCATCGAGCTCGCCAACAAGATCAGGGACTCGGCCAAGCCGGTCGCCCCCTTCCTCGATTTCGAGAGCGAATTAACGCTGCGAACGCCGGCCGAGGTCGATCAGTCCGGATTGACGAAGCTGACCGGGCTCGACACGCCTTCGATCGGCGCGATCGAGCAGAGCATCTTTTATGTGAATCAGGTGATGCAGTTCGGCAAGCTCCTGGCCGTATTCCAGCAGTTCCCGGACGATCCGAACAAGACCGTGGCGACGGTCTTCATGGCGCTTGCGATCGAGTCGAGTGTCCTGGACAAAAGGAAGGAATTCGCCCTGGTCCCAGTGCTGCGAAATCTTGTGCCGGCTCAGGTGCTTGCGGGCAAGAGTTCATTCAACACCGGCAACTCGCTCAGCGCCGGCCTACCGGTTTATGCGCGCAGCAGCGTCAAGGCGATCGCCGCCCTGATCGAGCGTGAATGAGCGAAGAAACCTTCGGGCCAAGCCGCAGGGGCAACGCGTCTCGGTGGGTCTCGTGGACGCCGCCGCGGCCCTGCGGAATCGCGAACAAATCGGCATAACTGCAGACATTCCGGCTGCTTGCGCCTTGACTTCGCCCCCCGCCGCCGATACATACCGCGGGCTTTGCGGCAGGCGGTGAGCTTCGCTTGCTCGGAACGGCGTGCCCGAATCCTGCTAAACCATTGAGATCATGAACTTTTAAGATCATTGGTCTGCTTCGGCTGCAGGTGGGCGTCACCAGCCTCGAGGAATGAAGCTCAAACGCTGCTTCTGACATCGACGGTCAGACTTTGAAATGATGATCGCGGCGCTTGCGCGACGCGATCAACTGGAACGGGTGAGCGCCCACCGCACCGGGAGCGGACGGCGCTCTTCCGTTTTGCGCGTTTGGTCGACCGAAATTGGTTGACCGAAAGTGGGGCGACCGGCCCCGGTGGAACAGTGATGGCGGAACAAGACTTCCGAACGAAGGGTGAATGAAGGGCGATGCCGACGATCAACCAGTTGATCCGCAAGCCGCGGTCGCGGGTGAAGGCGCGCAATACGGTGCCCGCCCTGCAGTCTTCGCCGCAGAAGCGCGGCGTGTGCACGCGCGTCTATACGACGACGCCGAAGAAGCCGAACTCGGCGCTGCGCAAGGTCGCGAAGGTGCGCCTGACCAACGGCTTCGAGGTGATCGGCTACATTCCGGGTGAGGGCCACAATCTGCAGGAGCACTCGGTGGTGATGATCCGTGGCGGCCGCGTGAAGGACCTGCCGGGCGTGCGCTACCACATTCTGCGCGGCGTGCTCGACACGCAGGGCGTGAAGAACCGCAAGCAGCGTCGCTCGAAATACGGGGCCAAGAGGCCGAAATAAGAGCCCGAAATAGACGGCAAGCCAGACCGCAAGCCTTAAGAGAAAGCAGCAAGGGCCGATCCCATGTCCCGCCGCCACAGTGCCGAAAAGCGCGAAATCCAGCCCGATCCGAAGTTCGCGAACTTCGTGGTCTCGAAGTTCATGAACTCGATCATGCGACAGGGCAAGAAGTCGGTCGCCGAGAATATCGTCTATGGCGCGCTCGACATCATCGAAGGCAAGACCAAGCAGAACCCCGTCTCGGTGTTCGAGCAGGCGCTCGACAATGTCATGCCGTCGATCGAGGTGCGCTCGCGGCGCGTCGGCGGCGCCACCTATCAGGTGCCGGTCGAAGTGCGCACGGTGCGCCGGCAGGCGCTCGGCATCCGCTGGATCATTTCGGCCGCGCGCGAGCGAAACGAAAAGACGATGACGGAGCGGCTCTCGGCCGAGCTGCTCGATGCATCCAACAACAGGGGAAACGCCGTCAAGAAACGGGAGGACACGCACCGCATGGCGGAAGCCAATCGCGCCTTCTCGCACTATCGTTGGTGACCGACGGTCAATAAGGACGTTTCATGCCTCGCAGCCACCCCATCGAGGACTACCGCAATTTCGGCATCATGGCCCACATCGATGCCGGGAAGACGACGACGACTGAGCGGATCCTCTACTACACCGGCAAGAGCCACAAGATCGGCGAGGTGCACGACGGCGCCGCGACCATGGATTACATGGAGCAGGAGCAGGAGCGCGGGATCACGATCACCTCGGCCGCCACCACCGCGATCTGGCACAACAAGCGCCTCAACATCATCGATACGCCCGGGCACGTCGACTTCACCATCGAGGTCGAGCGCTCGTTGCGGGTGCTCGACGGCGCGGTCTGCGTGCTCGATTCCAACCAGGGCGTCGAGCCGCAGACCGAGACGGTCTGGCGCCAGGGCGACAAGTACAAGGTTCCGCGCATCGTGCTCGCCAACAAGATGGACAAGGTGGGCGCCGATTTCTTCAGGTGCCTGGAGGAGATCCAGTCTCGTCTGGGCGCCAAGCCGGTCGCCATCCAGTTGCCGATCGGCTCCGAGAACCAGTTCAGGGGCATCATCGATCTGGTGCGCATGAAGGGCGTGATTTGGGAGGAGGAGGGACTCGGCGCCAAGTATCACGACATCGAGATTCCGGACGAGTTCCTGGCGCAGGCGAAGGAATACCGCGAGAAGATGATCGAGGCCGCGGTCGAGCTCGATGACGCCGCCATGACGGCGTATCTCGATGGCCAGGAGCCCGACGAGGCGACCCTCAAGCGGCTCATTCGCAAGGCCACGATCGGCAGCATATTTTTTCCGGTTCTGTGCGGCTCCGCGTTCAAGAACAAGGGCGTGCAGCCGCTGCTCGATGCGGTGGTCGACTATCTGCCGTCTCCGGTGGACGTGCCGCCGATCAAAGGCATCGACAGCAAGGGTCAGGAGGTGGTGCGCAAGGCCGGCGACAAGGAGCCGCTGGCGGCGCTTGCCTTCAAGATCATGGACGATCCGTTCGTCGGGACCATCACGTTCTGCCGCATCTATTCCGGCACCATGTCGAGCGGCACCGGCGTCATCAATTCCACCAAGGAGCGCAAGGAGCGGATCGGCCGCATGCTGCTCATGCATGCCAATAACCGCGAGGACATCAAAGAAGCCTTTGCCGGCGACATCGTCGCCCTGGCGGGACTGAAGGAAGTGCGCACCGGCGACACGCTGTGCGATCCGCAGAAGCAGGTGATTCTCGAGAAGATGGACTTCCCCGATCCGGTGATCGAGATCGCGATCGAGCCGAAGTCCAAGGCCGACCAGGAGAAGCTCGGCGTCGCGCTCGCCAAGCTGGCGACCGAGGATCCTTCATTCCGGGTCTCGACCGATCAGGAATCCGGACAGACCATTCTCAAGGGCATGGGCGAGCTCCACCTCGACATCAAGGTCGACATCCTCAAGCGCACCTACAAGGTGGAAGCCAATATCGGCGCTCCGCAAGTCGCCTATCGCGAGAAGATTTCCCGGCAGGTGACCAAGGACTACATCCACAAGAAGCAGACCGGCGGCTCCGGCCAGTTCGCGCGCATCAAGATCGTCTGCGAGCCGTTGCCGCCGGGCGGCGGGTTCATGTTCGAGAACAAGGTGGTCGGCGGCAACGTACCGAAGGAGTACGTTCCGGGCGTCGAGAAGGGATTGGAATCGGTGCTCGGCTCGGGCGTTCTGGCCGGCTTTCCGGTCGTCGACCTGAAGGTGACGCTGATCGACGGCGCCTATCATGACGTCGACTCTTCGGCGCTCGCATTCGAGATAGCAGCGCGAGCCGCGCTGAAGGAAGCGCTACGCGAAGCCGCCCCGGTTCTGCTCGAGCCGATCATGAAGGTCGAGGTCGTAACGCCGGAGGAGCACACCGGAGCGGTGATCGGCGATCTCAATTCGCGGCGCGGCCAAATCCAGGGTCAGGACATGCGCGGCAACGCCACGGTCGTCAACGCCATGGTGCCGCTCGCCAACATGTTCGGTTACGTCAACAATCTGCGCTCCATGAGTCAGGGGCGCGCCACTTTCACCATGCAGTTCGATCACTATGCCGATGTGCCTAGAGCGATCGCAGATGAAATTCAGGCAAAGTTTGCCTGAAGCCTTGAGCTACAGCAATCACCGGAGGACGAACGGAGAGTCCCATGGCCAAAGAAAAGTTTGCACGGACGAAGCCGCATTGCAATGTGGGCACGATCGGGCATGTCGACCACGGCAAGACGACGCTGACGGCGGCGATCACCAAGGTTTTGGCGGAGACCGGCGGCGCCACCTTTACGGCCTACGACCAGATCGACAAGGCGCCGGAAGAGAAGGCGCGCGGCATCACGATCGCCACGGCGCACGTCGAGGACCAGACGCAGGCACGCCACTACGCCCACGTCGACTGCCCCGGGCACGCCGACTACGTGAAGAACATGATTACCGGTGCGGCCCAAATGGATGGCGCGATCCTGGTGGTGAGCGCGGCGGATGGGCCGATGCCGCAGACGCGCGAGCACATTCTGCTGGCGCGCCAGGTCGGGGTTCCGGCGCTGGTCGTGTACCTCAACAAGGTCGACATGGTCGATGACCCCGAGCTGCTGGAGCTGGTGGAATTGGAAGTGCGCGAGCTTCTGTCGAAATACAACTACCCCGGCGACAAGATTCCGGTGATCAAGGGCTCGGCCCTGGCCGCGCTCGAAGGCAAGGAGGAGAAGCTCGGCAAGGAGTCGATCAACGAACTGATGAAGGCGGTCGACAGCTATATTCCCCAGCCGGACCGTCCGAAGGACCAGCCGTTCCTGATGCCGGTCGAAGATGTGTTCTCGATCTCGGGCCGCGGCACCGTGGTGACCGGCCGCATCGAGCGCGGCGTCATCAAGGTGGGCGAGGAAGTCGAGATCGTCGGGATCAAGCCGACTGTTCCGCAAGCTGCTCGATCAGGGCGAGGCGGGCGACAATGTGGGCTGCCTGCTGCGCGGCACCAAGCGCGAGGAAGTTGAGCGCGGCCAAGTCCTGTGCAAGCCCGGCAGCGTGAAGCCGCACACCAAGTTCAAGGCCGAGGCCTATATCCTGACCAAGGAGGAGGGCGGCCGACACACGCCGTTCTTCACCAATTACCGGCCGCAATTCTACTTCCGCACCACCGACGTGACCGGCGTGGTGACGTTGCCGGAAGGCACCGAGATGGTGATGCCGGGCGATAATATTTCCATGGAGGTCACGCTGATCGTTCCGATCGCCATGGAGGAGAAGCTGCGTTTCGCCATCCGCGAGGGCGGCCGCACGGTCGGCGCCGGCGTGGTGGCGAGCATCGTCGAGTAGGCGAACAGGGAATGGCGAATAGCTGAATAGGGAATAGCGAATGGCGAACGGATCGGCTTCTGCTCGCCACTCGCTACTCGCCATCCGCGATCAAGATATTCGCGATCAAGAAAGACAACGGCAATGAACGGCCAGAACATCCGCATCCGGCTCAAGGCGTTCGATCATCGGATTCTCGATGCGTCCACGCGCGAGATCGTGGCGACCGCCAAGCGTACCGGCGCGCAGGTGCGCGGGCCGATCCCGCTGCCGACCAAGATCGAGAAGTTCACGGTCAACCGGTCGCCGCACGTCGACAAGAAAAGCCGCGAGCAGTTCGAGATGCGCACCCATAAACGACTGCTCGACATCGTCGATCCGACGCCGCAAACGGTGGACGCGCTGATGAAGCTCGATCTTGCCGCCGGCGTGGATGTCGAGATCAAGCTCTAAAGCCGAAGGGGAAGGAACACGACAATGCGTTCCGGGGTGATTGCCCAGAAGGTCGGGATGATGCGGGTCTTCACCGACGCGGGCGAGCACGTGTCGGCGACTGTGCTGCGGTTGGCCAATTGCCAGGTCATCGCCCACCGCACCAAGGACAAGAACGGTTATGTGGCGCTCCAGCTCGGCGCCGGCACGCGCAAGGTCGGCAATGTCAGCAAGGCCGAGCGCGGGCATTTTGCCGTGGCCAAGGTTGAGCCCAAGCGCAAGCTGGCGGAGTTCCGCGTGGCGGAGAACGAGCTCATTCCGGTCGGCGCGGAAATCACCGCCGATCATTTCGTCGTCGGCCAGTATGTGGATGTCACCGGCACGTCGATCGGCAAGGGCTTTGCGGGCCCGATGAAACGTTGGAATTTCGGTGGTCTGCGCGC
>WNFJ01308391.1_pt1 | contig 12693 bp, 15 predicted proteins | sample 5400461 | NCBI WGS metagenome assembly WNFJ01 (sample SAMN13153349, study PRJNA577476) | soil metagenome | isolation source: 115 cm saprolite on Douglas fir-dominated hillslope | place: USA:California | collected 2013-09-17 | reverse complement strand
TGCACGACACCAATCCGCATGCGCTATCGCCCAGGATCAAGAAATTCGTGCAGGCGCAGCACTGGTTTCAGGATCTGACGACGATCGGGGTGGAGTAAAATTCTCCTTGTTGTCCCGGCGAACAGCAGGGACGACGAGTTCGCAGGGACGACGTAAGAGGTTAACTCACCTTCAGCGTAACCCCGCCATCGACCACCAGCTCGATGCCGGTGATGTATTTCGATTCGTCGGAGGCGAGAAACAGCGCCGCGTTGGCGACGTCCCAGGCTTCGCCCATGTGCCCCATCGGCACCTGCGCGTCGCGCGCGCGCCACATCGCCTCGACGTCGCCGGCGGCGTAACTCGCCGCCAGGCCAGCGGAGTGCTCGACCATCGGCGTCTTCATCAGGCCCGGCAGGATAGCATTGACCCGGATATGGCTGGCTGCGAATTCCACCGCCGTGGTGCGCGTCATCTGGTTCATCGCGGCTTTGGTGGTGGCGTAGCTGACATAGGAGATACCGAGATGACGGATCGAGGCGATCGACGAGATATTGATGATCGAACCGCCGCCCTGCCGCGCCATCACCGGAATGACGTGCTTCATGGCGAGGTAGGCGCTTTTGAGATTGACGGCGAAGACGCGGTCCCAATCCGCCTCCGACACTTCGACAACGTTTCCCATCTCGGCGATGCCGACATTGTTGTCGAGCACGTCGATGCGGCCGTAAGTCTTGAGGCATGCCGCCACCATGGCCTCGACATCGCCGGCGCGGGAGACGTCGGCGGTGAACGCGCTCGCCCTGCCCCCTTCGGAGCTGATGATTTTCACGGTCTCTTCGGCGGCGGCCGCGTTGCGATCGACGCAAAACACCTGCGCGCCCTCGCGCGCAAAGGTCACGGCGGTCGCCTTGCCATTGCCCCAGCCGGGTCCAATCGAGCCGGCGCCGACCACCAGCGCTGTCTTGCCCTTGAGCCGTTGCATCAATAAGCCCCAATCATTGAAACGTCATGTCCAGGCATTTTGAAATATCGGAGCCGAGCCCGGAGGAGATGGTGATGCAGCCACGCAATTTCCGTGTGGTGGTGTCGCTGGCCCATATCGCGTAGCCGCCGGGGCCGAAAAACGAATTGGTGTTGGGCGGCTCGGTTTCGGTGGCGTCGAACGAATAATTGGAATCGGTCTCGAAGATACGGGGTCTTTTGGTGCAACCGCCGTCGGTCTGGACGTTGATTACTTCCTTGTTGTCCCGCGTCAGCGCCAGCGAGACCTGGCACCTGAAATATTCGGAAGTCTTGATGTTGAAGAGATAGGCGTAGGATTTGCAGGTCGCGGTGTTGAGTTTTCCCGGGCTCAAGCCCCTGCTGCAGGAAATTCTCTGGTTATGAGAGAGCTTGAATTCGTCCGCCTGCGCAACAGGAACCAGCGTCACACCCAACAACGCGGCGCCGAGAAAAATTTTCATGACGTGGTTCATCCGAATCATCCCCCGTGACGTATTTTGCAAGCCCCGATTCTAGACCGGAACCGGAACATAGTCGCGGAGAACAATGCGGGAAATCACAAAGTCTAAAGTCTTATGGACGCGCGCCGCGGCGAATAGACTCGTCGTATTGACGGCGCAATGGCGTTCGTGATTTGTTCAAGATGGGACCAACGATTTCCGATCGTTTGCCGGGGAGGATAGACAATGACGAGATTTCCCACAAAGGCGCTTTTGATCGCGGCCACGCTGGGCGCGCTGACGACGTCCGCATTTGCACAAAGTGCCGCGCCGACGGCCTGGGTGCTGACGCCGGACATGGGCTATGGCTACGACAAGCAGGGCAAGACCTATTCCTACAAGATGGGCACCAACAATGCCGGTCTGCTCTTGAAGGGCGCGAAAAAAGTGCCGAAGGGCACGTTATTTTTCATCGGCCAGAACGGCCAGCTCTATATGCGGACCGGCCCGTACCTCGAGGGCGACGGCAAGTTCATGTTCGGGCCGGGTTGAGGGGCATTAAGCTCTCTGACGTCGCCCCGGCGAAAGCCGGGGCCCATAACCACTGGCGTCCGTTGTTGCAGAAGGTGGCAACCCGATTGCCCTGTTGAAAAGCCGCGGCGTATGGGTCCCGGCTCGCGCTTCGCTCGGCCGGAACGACGATGGCCTAAAACGCCGCGGCCAATTCCTTTGCGCCCGGCAGATTGCTGTTGCTGTCCATCCTGCTGTCGGTGACCGCGAGCAGCTTCGCCACGGTGTTGTTGCGGATCGCCACCGGATTGCGCTCGTAGCCTCCGCGCTGGAAGAAATTCGAAGTGGGGACCTGCTCGCGCAACGGTTGCGGCATTGTCACCATGTCGAGCCCGGTGCCGTCGCCGGTCAGGTTCATCATCTCCAGTTCGGCGGCGCTGAGCGGGCGCATAAAACCCTTGGCGCGGGCGAAGATCACGGAAGTGAGGAGCTTGTGGGTCTGCAGCAGCGGACCGACATCGACGTCCAGCACCATGGCGTGCAGCGCCCAGCCCTGCGGCGTATCGCCGATCTTCTCGTGCTGCGCCCATTCATCCGGCACCGAGCGCGCCAGCGTCACCATTTTTTTCAGCACCGCGATCTTGCGGTCCATGGTCTGACGCGCAGGACCTGACAGATGCGCGGCCTTCTCCGTCAGTGCTTTGACGAATTCCGGACCTTGCTCCGCAAGCAGTTCGACGGTGTTGGTGGTCAAGAGCTGGTTGTACCCGATCGCCGTCGAGATCGCGTGCGATCCGTGGAAGCCGGACTGCGAGGCGTGATTGCCATTGCCGCCGGTTTCGAACGCATAGACCCGCACGGCCTGCTCGCGCGTCAGCCCCGCCGCCGAGGCGACGCGGGCATAGGCCCGCTTGAATTCCAATTCGTTGGTGGGCTGCTGCGGCGTCCACTGGAAATGATCGGCGGCGGCTTTCACGAGATCGGCGACGACGGGAATGTGCTTGCGCTCGCGGGGCTCGCGCGGTTCCTCGGCCTCGGGCGCCGGATTCACCGGCCGCCTCGGCCCGCTATAGACCGGCGGCTGCGTCAGCACATAGTCATCGAGCGTGACCGCCAGGCGTTCGCGGCGCTTCGCGTTTCGCCCGCGCCGCTTATCGGCGATCGAGCCCCAATAGGCGCTGGCTTCCTGATCGAACGCATTTCGCGCCTCGAGATATTCCTTCAGCTTGCGGCGATATTCGGCAATCGCCTGCGGCGATGCCGCTTGCGCCATCGCGCCGGCCGTTGTTGCGGGGAGCGTTTCAACATCGATAGCCGCCGCCTGCGGCGCCATTAGCAGCAGCGCGAGCGCGATATATCCGGAACAGCGAATCGGATGAGCGAGCATGGGACTCTTGTAGCAAGCGCGACCCGCGCAAGTCAGCCCCCAACTCGTCATTGCCAGGAGCAAAGCGACGGAGCAATCCACACTTGTCTCACGGGCTATGGATTGCTTCGCGGAGCCTGTCATCGGGCGACGCTTTGCGCCGACCCGTTGGCTCGCAATGACGAGTTTGGGAGCTATTTCCAGGCGAACACCGGCTGTTCCAGTTCGGCGACGCGGGTATCGCGCCCCTCCAGCACTTCGCGGAACTGATAGATCAAGGCCGCGGTCGGTGCGTGGATGAACCGGCCGGCGTGACGAAACCGGATCACGCGCCGCGTGCTTTCGGGAATGCTGATGAAGTCGAACGCGTCGGCCTGCGCGATGTCGTCAAGCGCGATGCGATGCACGAACGCGACCTCTTCGGGATTGGACGAGATCTCACCTCTCGCCTTTGCCCACACCACGACCGGCGTGATGAGATAGCCGGAGCGGGTCGGATAATCGTCTAGCAGGCCCAGCACGTCATCGGACCCGAGTTCGAGGCCGAGCTCTTCGCGAAGCTCGCGCAGCGCCGCCATCACAGCCGTCTCGTCCTCGTCGCAGCGTCCGCCCGGCAACGCCCATTGACCGCGGTGGGCACGCAGCCCCGCCGCCCGCAGCGTCAACAACAGCGCCGTTCGGCTTGCCACATCGCCGGCCTCGACCAGCGCGATGGCGACCGCGGCCCGTTTCAGCGCCGGCGCCGGTTCGCTTGCCGGCAGCCGCGCAAACGCCTGGCAAAGCGCCGCGATATTCCGCCTTGTGACATCGTTAAACGGCCAAATCATCTCGCTTGACTACAACACCTCTGCGATTGATGAAATGACCGACGACGTCGTCCCGGCCAAGCGCTTGCGCGCGAGCCGGGACCTATAACCACCGATGTTGATGTTGAGGAAGGCTGGGGCCACACCATTTACCACAACACGCGCCGGCGGTTATGGGTCCCGGCGTTCGCCGGGACGACCGCGGAGAAGAAAACAAAATGACCGACAAGGCCGCGGAGAAACTCAAAAGCTCCGGCTGGAGCCTCGTGGAAACCAGCGGGTTCATCAGCCTGGTCGGGCCGCTCTGGCAGCGGGTGGTGAACGGCGAGCATGAATATGCGCTCATCGCGCAGGACAAGCACCATAACCGCCGCGGGCTGGTGCAGGGCGGGGTGCTGATGACGTTCGCGGACCGCACCTCGGGCATGACGGCGCGATATGTCTCGGGCCGGACGACGCTGGCGACGGTGCAGATGGACACCCATTTCGTCGACAGCGCCAAGATCGGCGAGATTTTGGTATCGAAGCCGCGCGTGGTGCGCTCGACCCGCAGCCTCATCTTCATCACAACTGAGGTAACCGTCGACAAGCGCTGTATCGCGATGGCGAGCGGTGTGTTCAAGATATTGAAGAGCGAGTGAGGAAATCGCGGCGCCTCGTCATTGCGAGCCAACGGGTCGGCGCAAAGCGTCGCCCGATGACAGGCTCCGCGAAGCAATCCATAGCCGCAAAGAAAGAGTGGATTGCTTCGTCGCTTTGCTCCTCGCAATGACGATCTCTAACCGCTATTTTACGGGCCCATCCTCAAAGGACCACCCACATGCAATACCGCAACCTCGGCCGCAGCGGCTTGAAAATCTCGCCGATCTGCCTCGGCACCATGATGTTCGGCGGGCCGACCGACGAGGCGACCTCGGCGCGGATCGTTGCCAAAGCGCGCGAGGCCGGCGTCAACTTCATCGACACCGCCGACGCCTATAACGGCGGCAATTCGGAAGCGGTAGTCGGCCGCGCCATTTCCAACAACCGGCAAAACTGGATACTGGCGACCAAACTCGCCAACCAGATGGGCGACGATCCCAATCGCGGCGGGCTGTCGCGGCGCTGGGTGCTGCAGGCGGCGGACGAAAGCCTGAAGCGGCTCGGCACCGACACCATCGACATCTATTATTTGCACAAGGAAGACCATGCGACGCCGCTCGAGGAAACCGTGCGCGCGATGGGCGAACTGATTCAAAAGGGCAAGGTGCGCTATTTCGGCGTCTCGAATTATCGGGCCTGGCGGGTCGCCGAGATCTGCAACATCTGCGATCGGCTGGGCATCGCCCGGCCGGTCGCCAGCCAGCCCTGTTACAACGCGTTGAACCGCATGCCCGAGGTCGAGCATTTTCCGGCCTGTAGCTATTACGGTCTCGGCATGGTGCCCTATAGCCCCTTGGCGCGCGGCGTGCTGACCGGCAAATACCGCCCCGATGCCGCGCCCGACAAGGACACGCGCGCGGGGCGGAACGACAAGCGCATGATGCAGACCGAGTGGCGGCCGGAATCGCTGAAACTCGCGCAGGAGATACGACAGCACGCGGAAGCAAACGGCATCACATCAGGACAATTCGCGGTCTCATGGGTGCTGAACTCTTCGTTCGTATCGAGCGTGATCGCAGGCCCGCGCACCGAAGAACAATGGGACGATTACATCCGCGCGCTCGATTATCGCTTCACGGCCGAAGACGAAGCGCTGATCGATCGCCTCGTCGCCAGCGGCCATCCCTCGACGCCGGGGTTCAATGATCCGGCCTATCCGATCGAGGGAAGGAGGGCGCGGACCTCGGCTTGAAAGGAAAGCCGTGGCTATTCCGGCTCAAAGCTCTACGGCGAATATCCGGATCGAATTGAGGATGCCGAACTCCCGCCGCCTCGCTATGAAATAGTCACACTGCGGCAACGGAACTTTCGAATGACGATCACGATGGCGATGCGGTTTGTGCTGGCGTGCTGCTGGCTGATATTTTGTGGAACGCCGGCCATGTCCGACGCGGCGCTCGATATCCTCGTGGCGGCCTATCCGGAGCAGTTGGCCTCTCATGACGACCAGAATCTGGTTTGGAAAGATGGCACTCGCCAGCCGCTGTCCGATGGACAAACGCAAAAGACCTTTGATGATCTGTTGAACCACCCCTCGATCGTCGATCAGTTTGCGATTCCCTATCGGCTCGGGCCTCAGACGACGTCACCGTCCGTCAACGAAGACCCCGGTCGAATTCGAAACGAGGAATTCTTCAAGAAAATGTACGGCGATTGCCGCAAAGGCGAGGTTGTGGATCAATTGCGGCGGGTCCCCTGGTTGCCCCATGTAGGCGGCGGAACGATCCTGGCGACGCGTGTCAACGGCATTGCCGAAAAGCTCGAGGAAATATCCGCCGAGCTTGAGAAACTCCCACCGTCCATAACGAAATATGCGGTGCCTTCGGCGGGCGTCTACTCGTGTCGCAAAATCGCCGGCAGTAACCTGATTTCGATGCACTCCTACGGCGCGGCGATCGATCTGAACGGCAAATTCGGCGACTACTGGCTCTGGAACAAGAAGAGCGACGGTACATTCACTCGGCGCAACCGAATCCCATATCAGATTGTCGATATCTTCGAGCGATTTGGATTCATCTGGGGCGGCCAGTGGTATCATTTCGATACGTTTCATTTTGAGTACAGGCCGGAAATCATCAATCTGGCGCGGAAAAACTGGTCGCGGGACTGAGATCCGCCTGGTGCGATATTTCGAGACCGCCAAGCGAATGGTGCCAGGGGCGGAATCGAACGACTACACCATGCCGATCCTTTGCCGCGCGCTGTCAATCTCTCCCGTCACTGCCGTGCGGGCGCCCGCCTTGCCGAGGCCATAGGGCGGCATGCCGCTATACAGCGCCTCATATTCGCCGGCACGGACCTTGTAGGTCTCATGCCAGATGCCGACGTCGCCGCGCGATTGCTTCATGCGCCGGTTGAACTCGACCCAGGCCGGCCAATGCAGCGCCTCCCGATTGCGCGCGTAGCGCTCGAGATGATCGAAGCTGCGCCAATACTGCACGATGGCCGAGCTCAGGCCGTTGTGGCCGAGGAAGCCGACCTCGGGAGGCGCGGCCTCCAGCTCCTTCAGCATCTTCGGCATGGCACGGGCAACCGGCAGCCACTTGTGCAGCTTCCATGGCTTGTTGATGCGCATGCCGATCATGAAGACGACAAAGTCGCCCTCGATCCGGCCCGTGACACGGCTTGCGATGACGTCGGCCATGGGATTTCCCCGATGAATGGCCCGCGCAGAGAGCACGCGCGTAAATAGTGCAAAACATGCCTGGCCGAGACAAGCCCGGCTATGACTGCCAGTCAAATGATGTTCGCGACGCGCCCGGCGGATCAAGCAGGGGCGCATTGATGTGCCATAAACGCACTCAGCCGCGACCGCGCGTCACAAAACCCGGCTTCTGAACAGCTAGCACCAATTCGAGAACCAGCAGATCAATTATCATGAGAGCGTCAATAGGGTCAGCGGCATCGATATCGTGCACATGCCAATATAATACCCGGTTCTCCCAACCCGGAAACTTTTCCGCCAGGAGAAACCGGTGCTCTGCTTCCTTCATCGCAACGACGAGATGGGATGACTCGAGATCGTCGACATCGCAGGCCAATGGCAAGCGCGCCGACGGCATGATGCCACGATCGGCCAGTGCCTGATGCGTAAAATGCGAAACCGGTCCGATGTTTTTCGGGTCCAGCGCAAGCCCGCGTGACGATGCGCGCCAATTCAGCCGCGCGTTTTTCGCGGCGTAGTTGAATAGCTCCTCGGCGAAGCGGCTCCGATAGTAGTTGCCGGAGCAAAGGAACAGAACTTGCCTATTGCGCATGCCTCAACGATACGTTTCGGTGACCTCAGCGTCCGGATGCGAAACGATGGTCAAGAACCAAACCGCGCTGAAAAACAGCGACCAGAATGTATCCCAATAGATCCAGAACATCGCAGTCACTCTCGAAAAACGCCACCATGCAAAACGCATTCGGGCCAACGGGTTGTTTCAGCGGTCACCGCCGCGCAGTGACGGATACCGCGGTGCTGATCGCCCCAGACACGGCGCTTGGTATTGGTCCTGCGGGCCATGCTGCGGACGCAAATCGAAGATGATCGCGCCAGCAGCCAGCTTCAAGCCGGCTATCGCGAATGTGACCTTCGCCAGCGGCCATCGCTCGACGCCGGGTTTTAATGATCCGGCGTATCCGATCGAGGGGAGGAGGACGCGTGCCTCGGCTTAAAAAGAAAAGTCGTGGCATTCATGAGCATTGGGGATATCGTCGTTTGCCTGATTGCCTTGTTACTCGCGGCGCCGCGCTTTGAGGTCGCGTTGCACGTCCGCCAAGGCCAGCGGTTCGACCAACAGACCTTGTCTTTCGTAGCGACGACGGCTGCGGCTGAAGCGCACGACAACAGCGCACCTTGTGCTTTTCGCCTTCACCCGCCGCGAGAGCAGCGCATCGCCCGCCGGCAAGAACTCGAGATCATCGAGACCAACGCAGCATAGGCATGCTGGGCCGGAATTTTCCATCATCAGCAGATCACCGGTGCTGCCGCATCGGTGGCATGTCCATTCGCTCTTCAATGGTTGGACCACCACCAGATCCGGGGCACGGCTTGCTTTCTCTGCCAAGCGTTCGCGTTTCTTCTCGGAGAGTTCTTGCGAAACCCAATGGGTCCGGTACATCGCCTCGATCGCGCCGTCTCCGCTTCGGCTGAAGCGCAGCGCCTGGCGTTGCGGTGTACGTGCGACGTAGTCCGTCGGGCTTGCGGACAAACCTCTGCCGGTCGCCCAGGATTGAAACAGCTTCAAGGCTTCCAATATGCGCTCCGGGTTGACCTGCACAACGCGCTCAAGGCAATCAGTCTGGCCTCGCCGCCAGCATTCCACCGTCGAGACGTCAAGCCACCCGATCCCGACGAGCACGTCGATGGGACTCACATAATCCTGCGCGGCAAGCGCCGCCTTTGCAGCCTTGATGACACGATCGGCGAGTGGGATTCGGTTCGTCCGGCTCATCGCTCCATCAAGATCTCCGAATTCTAACGGCTCCATTCGCCACGTAGCTTTCGAAGCGTGCGGGTACTATCGTTTCCCCATAGCCCGCAACCGGATCCTGCGACGTCAGCGGCTGCTGGCGAAAGGCGGCGCTATACGCTTCGATGGGCATTAACGCCGCAACTGGACGGCCGTGTTTGGTAATAATCGTCGATCGGCCTTTCGCGGCCGCCTCGAGAAGATCGGGTAGCTGATTGCGGGCTTCTTTCGCGCCTTTGCGTCGCATGGTGCTCGTCCCTTGACAGATAATCCGTACAGAACCGCACAGTACGGACTCAAGTCAATCGCGATCCGATACTCACGCGACGGGCCGAATGCCGCGAACCGAAGTCCGTAGCCCGTCGGCAAATGTGCATGGGCGTTAACGTCTGCAAGCTGCGGCTATGCCTTTGATCTCTTAATGAGATGGTGCCCAGGGGCGGAATCGAACCACCGACACTGCGATTTTCAGTCGCATGCTCTACCAACTGAGCTACCTGGGCACTGCGCGGGCCACGGCCCGGGGAGCGGGCGGTTTATAGTCAGGCCGGGCGGGCCTGTCCACCATGCTTCGCCTGCTTGTCCGGCATAGCCCGAAGGGCGACGACGGACGGCTTCGCGAGGCGCGGCCTCGGTTCGCTCTCGTTCCCAAATTACTGGGAAATCAGGCTATTCCGCGCCTTCGCCAGTCATCGGTTGGGCACGGCCCGCAATTCAAAGGCCCCCGGCTCAAACCGACATCCCCGCCAGCGCCCGCAGTTCCGCGGTCAGTTTTCCACCCTGATCTTCGCCTCGCGAATGACCGGGCCCCATTTGTCGATTTCCGATTTCAGGAAGGCAGCAAGCTGCGCGGGCGTCGAGCCTTTCGGGTTCGCGCCCAGTTGCTCGAACCGCGACTTCACCGCGGGATAAACCAGCGCCGCATTGGTGTCGGCGTTGATCCTGGCAATGACATCCCGTGGCGTCCTTGCAGGCACGAAGAAGCCGAACCACGAAAACACGTCGAAGCCGGGCACGCCGGATTCGGCAATGGTCGGAATCTCAGGCACGACGGACACGCGTTCCTTCGTCGTCAGCCGGCCTTCACATGCTCCAGCACTGTCGGCATATTGTCGAAGATGACGTCGACGCGGCCGGGAATCAGGTCGTTGATCGCGGGCGCGCCGCCGCGATACGGGATGTGCGTCATTTCGACCTTCGCCAGCCGCTTGAACAGTTCGCCGCACAGATGCAGCGTGGTGCCGTTGCCGGAGGACGCGTAGGTGACCTTGCCCCTGTTGTCGTTGCAATAGGCGATGAACTCCTGGACCGATTTCGCGGGCGAAGAATTCGGCACGCACATCATGTTGGGCTGGGTGATCAAGAGCGTCACCGGCGCGAAGTCGCCGACCGGATCGTAGCTGAGCTGTGGATACAGGAACTGGTTGGTGGCCTGTCCCGGGCCGACGATCAGAATCGTGTATCCATCGGGATCGGAATGGGCGACCATATCGGCCGCGATGTTGCCGCCGGCGCCCGGCTTGTTCTCGATCACCACCGACTGGCCCCAGACCTCCTGCAGGCGGTTGCCGACCAGACGCGCGGTGGTATCGGTCGAGCCGCCCGGCGCGAACGGCACCACCACGCGCACCGTTTTTGCGGGCCAGTCCGCGCCCCAAGCGCGCGACAAAACAACAGACGGCGCCGCCATGGCAGCCGCGCCAATACCCACAAGACGGCGGCGAGTAAGCATGGGCTCATCTCCTTGAGGATGCGACCGCCCGATTGCCTCGGGCCGTGGTATTTTTTGCAGAGTTTGGGGACGGGCCGCGATAAAATCAATGCGACAGAGCGAGGACGCCTGCAAAACAATCGCGGAGCGTATCGCGCGTCACCGATGCGCCGGCAGAATTGCGGGATCATATGATCCGGTTTGCATCCGATGTCGATTCGATGCGCGCGGCGACGCGGAAGATTCATTGAATAGGCCACGAAATAGCCTGTAACCGGATTAGGATTGGGAGTATCGTCGTGGTTCCGGTTGATCGGGAGCACTCGTTACATGGTAGAGTTCTTTGAACTTCCCTTCGAGATTGCCGCCGACGCTCCGGATTCCGCAGTGTGCGCTCTTGAGGAACTGGCCGAAATATGCGCGCCCGGCCGATGCCAATGCCAGTTTGACGGCGACTGGACTTGCTTCCGGTTCCAACTAAAACATGAAGCCTTAAAGTTTTTCTTGGCATGCCCCTACCGGACTAGATCGAAAGGTATGGAGCAAGCCGAACGACGAGGACTATTGAGGTCGCCGCGAAAAATAAACCTCCAACCTCTCCTCGGGCCGCTGCCGTCTTTCAAACACCCGCCGCGCAACATTCGTTTTTGAAAGGTCTGCTGCATGAAAGCCGTTGCAACTCAGATTTATGCGGCTGTCAGGAGCCGAAGGCTCAAAGAACCATTTGGACCTAACGATGTGAAGCGCGCCTGTCCGGGTTGGGCGGCGCGCACCTACACTAACTTCCTATCAAAACATGCGGTCGGAAATCCGAGCAAAACAACCGAGCTATTTCAAAAGATCGAGCGTGGCCAATACTGCACTCTTCCGAGACTCCTTAACCCCTAGATTGAAGCCGGGGGGGGTCCGCCGGGATCGTGTCGCACCGATAGAAGTTGATCATAAGGCTGGATAGTTTTTTATATTGGGGGCTCGGCATGAAAAAATCAGAAGAGCTATTACTGTGGTCGTTCGGAATCGGCGCGGCCTTCGGACTGCTCCTCTATTTCGTTGCTGGCTGGTACTGGTTCTGGTGTCTTCTGATTACGTTCTTTGTATCCGTTGCGTTTTACAACGCTTTGCTCGACACGGAGTCCAAGCAAACGATTATAGATCGCGATCCACTCCGTTCCGTTCCACCGCCGCCACCGCCACCTTGGCCGCGACCTTGGCCGCCTAATAGCGCAAACAATTCGGCGAGTAACAGCACGAAGCAAAAGGAATAGTGATTGATGGACTGAGGCAGCGCGCCGGGCGCTTGACGTTTATTCCGCCTCCTCGTCGTCGTCCCTGGCGGCGGGAATCTTGTAGGAATCCGACAGCCAGCGGTTCAGGTCGACATCCCGGCAGCGCTCGGAACAAAACGGCTTTGAGGCCTCGGTGGCGGGCTTGCCGCAGACCGGGCACTTCCTGGCCGATCGCTTGCGGGAGCCGGCGTCTTTTTTCGGATTAGCTGGCATTCAACCAGCCGAAGCGGATCGGAAAGCCCTCGCCGCCGAGCAGCGCCATCGCTTCATAGAGCGGCAGGCCGACGACATTGGAGTAGGAGCCGACCATCTTGACCACGAACGATCCGGCGATGCCCTGCACCGCGTAGCCGCCGGCCTTGCCGCGCCATTCGCCGGAGCCGATATAGGCTTGGATGTCGTCCTCGCTCAGGCGCTTGAAGCGCACCCGGGTCTCGATCAGGCGCTGGCGAAACGCTTCCTTCGGCGTCACCAGGCAGATCGCGGTGTAG
>WNFJ01021693.1_pt1 | contig 12693 bp, 11 predicted proteins | sample 5400461 | NCBI WGS metagenome assembly WNFJ01 (sample SAMN13153349, study PRJNA577476) | soil metagenome | isolation source: 115 cm saprolite on Douglas fir-dominated hillslope | place: USA:California | collected 2013-09-17 | reverse complement strand
AGCAGGATCCGCAGGACGATGGGGCGTGCCTGCTGCCAAGGCGTATTGCCGGCGGTCTCCAGAATCAGGCCGAGACCATAAGCAAGCAAAAGCGCGAGTCCGAGCGCGAACCCGGCGTGCAGATTCAGCCATACGAGAAACAGTGGTGGTATCCAAAACAGAAGTCTGGGCCGATCTTCTTTATTGGCGCTTTCGAGCAGCCATAGAAGCAGGCTGGCCAGCGTAAAGGTGAACATCTGCGGGCGCACGCCCCAGGAGGGAGCCGACGCCAGGGCACCGAAGGCGGTGGCTGCCGCAGCCCAGTGCTTCTCCGCCCCATAAAAAAGACAGCGCAGATAGAGCAGCATAAAGCCGGCGGTTGTGATGATCGCGGAGAACACAATCAGTCCAGCGGCACCACCATGTTTCCAGAGTTCATAAAACACGACCTCCGACAACCACTCATGCGACACCCAGGAGTGCCCGGCTCGAGTGAAGGAAAAAGGGTCGGAGTGCGGGATATGGCCGGATTCCACGATCCACTGCCCGGTGCGCAGATGCCACCAGAGGTCGGGATCGGTGGCCGGGCGTGCCGTCATCCCCAGCAAGCCGAATAACAGGATCGCTGCGAACGCGATTTGGGGGCTGCGCAGCCTGTCGAGGATTCGTCGCACGGTCGGTCGCGATTATACAGGCTGCGGGGAAAGTATCTTCCGCGTCGCAGTCGCACCTCAGAGGCTAAAGCCGGCATTGAAGATAAGCCTGTTACCGCGGCGGTGAACCGCTCCACCCCATCACGGCCAAAACCCGGCGTGCTGGGGGCCCCGGCGCTGCGCCACCCAAAATCAAGTGCAACATCGACTCTTTCCGCATGCTTAAAGAATGCATGCGGAGTCTCACGCCTGCGGCCTGGGGCGCATGACGAGAACAGAATGTAGATAGAATAGATGTTCCATCCTACCCATGTCTGAGACACCGAGACTGCGCCGCTGGCTGGTCGCCACGGCATTCCTCTGGATGGCGGTTGTCAATGGCGTCATCTTATGGAATACGCGAGTTCAGATCCGGCAAGGCTATGGCGATTTTGCGTCGTTTTACACTGCCGGCACTCTGGTTCGCAGGGGACTCGGTGCCGAGCTCTACAATCCCGCCGCCCAGTGGAAAGTGCAGCAGGAATTTTCCGCCGAAGTAAAGACGCGCCGTGGCCCTCTGCCTTACATTCGTCCTCCCTTCGAAGCCCTATTATTTTCTTTGTTCGCGGCGTGGCCTTATGCCGCTGCTCTGCTGATTTGGACGGGATTCAAGCTTCTTCTTCTGGCCGCGATTCCTCTGGTTCTTATCCGGACCAACTGGTGGACAGAACCGTTTCCACGCTGGACGGTGGGTCTTCTCATCCTCGGTACATTTCCAGAGTTTATGGATCTCCTCATGGGCCAGGATGCAGTGCTGCTGACCATCCTTTTCGCGATCGTTTTCTGGCAGCTTGAGCGGGGCAAGGATCTGGGCGCCGGTGCAACTCTCGGGCTCGCGCTTTTTAAGTTCCAACTGGCGTTACCCTTCGTCCTCATACTTTGGATCAGCGGTCGCAAACGCGTGTTACAGGGCATTGCGGTATCCGGAGCGGCGGTTATCGCCGTTTCGGCTGTCATGGTTGGCTGGAAGAGCTTCCTGCAATACCCCGCTTACTTACTGGCTTTGAACCGAGGAAAGGGAGCCGGAATGATTTGGGCGGAGCAACAGATAAATCTCCGGGGACTGCTTACTTTGTTCGTCGGGCGCTCGCCCTATCCTGGGCACATTCATTGGTTGCTCGCGCCAGTGGGGGGAGCGGCCATTGTGTACGCGGGACTGACCTGGCGAAGAGTGGGAGACCGTTTGTTGGCGGAGGGTTTCGGGTTGGCACTCATTATCACGATCGTCACTAGTTATTACGCTTATGACTACGATTTGCTCTTACTCGCTGTCCCCCTGCTGGTTATGTGGTCGCGGCCTGCAGCGGACGTTCCGCGAGTCGATAATATAACCCGCTATTGTGAAGCGGCTGGGTTGTTGTTCCTGCTTCTCACTCCAGTGTATTACTTCACGCAGAGTACCTGATGACACTGCCGTTGCTTGCTCTCGGAGTCGCTTGGGCGCGACGGCTGTGCCATGCGGCCTTGGTAACGCTTCGGACGCCGTTGCCGGATGGGCCGGCATGACCACAGCTCCGGTTTCGCACTGGCTTCAGTTTCGGTTGTGGATGTTGCCTCTGCTTTCGCTGCTCAGCGGCGCTGCCCTGTGGATTTACGTCGATCGAGTGCTGATTCCGCATCAGGTATCGGACGCTGCTGCACACGATCATCCGCGCGGAAATCTCTCAGACCTCTATCCCCGTTGGATCGGGGCGCAGGAACTTCTTCTGCATCGCCGAGACCCTTACAGCCCCGACGTCACCCGCAGAATCCAAGCCGGATACTATGGCCGCCCACTCGATTCTTCGCGCCCCGCAGACCCAAAAGACCAGCAGGCTTTCGCTTATCCGGTATACGTCGTTTTTTATTTGGCGCCTACGGTCCGTCTTAATTTTGGAATCGTCCAAAGGGTATTTTTCTGGATTCTGGTCGTCATAACGGCGGCCAGCGTTCCTCTCTGGCTTCGCATGTTAGGCTGGACGGTCGCTCCTTCGGTTCAGGCCGCCATGCTGGCCTTCACCCTGGGCAGCCTGCCTGTGCTCCAGGGACTGCGACTTCAGCAACTGAGTCTGCTCGTTGCAGCCTTGTGTGCCGCGGCGATGGCGTTGCTGGCCGCGGGTCGTCCGTTTGCCGCAGGCATTCTGCTCTCCCTGGCGGCCATCAAGCCTCAACTCCTGCTGCCTCTGCTGCTTTGGCTCGGCGTCTGGAGCCTCGGCGACCTGAAGCGCCGCTACCGCTGGGCTGTTTCATTTCTGATCGTCATGAGTGTTCTCTGCTTCGCTTCGGAGTGGCTTCTGCCGCACTGGATCGGGCGCTTTTGGCGTGCGCTTGGCGACTACTGGCGATATGCTCAAGCTGTCCCCATGCTGGAGGCAATTCTGCCCCGCCCCTGGGGCAGACTTCTGGAAGTGTTGCTTGCGGGAAGCACCGCGGTGGCTTGCTTTAAACGGCGCCAACAGCCGGAAAATGCCGGTGCCTTTCAGTCATCCACCTGTCTTGTGCTGGCGCTGACCGTACTCGCGGCGCCCATCTTTTCTCTCTATAATCAAGTGCTTCTCGTTCCTGCCATTCTCCTGATCGCCCGAGATCGACGAACAATCTGGGAAGGGAACGTAGTCAGCCGCGCACTCCTGATCATTGTTACCGCAGTACTGACGTGGTCCTGGCTTTCGGCCACGGCGTTGGCAGGGCTCTCGCTCGTTTTGCCGCCCGAGACCATCGAGCACGCCTGGGCAGTCCCAATTTGGACGGTGCAACAGAGCCCTGTGGCAGTGACTGCCCTGATGCTGATCCATTATTATCAGGGGACTAATACTGCACCGGTGGGGCCCGCTACGTCGTAGAATGCTGTGGGGTCCGTGCCAGGCTGTGGCATGATGGCTGCACGAGAGTTCAGAAGAGTTCAGGGATAAATGTCGGCCTCGTCGCATTCGGGTATATCGAGCATCTTTCCCATCGCGATTTTCGTGCAGGGGAATGATCAGCAGACGCTATCGCTGAATCACACTCCTTACACGGTAGGCCGCAAGGTGGATCGCGACCTCGTGATCGCCGACCCGCGCGTGTCTCGCGAGCATGCTTCCATCGTTTCAGAAAACGGCGAGTTTTTTGTCGTAGACCTGGGCAGCAAACACGGCACCTACGTCAATGGCGAGAAGGTGGACCGGCACAAGCTGCAACGCAACGATCGGTTGGAATTTGGCGCGCGCGATGTTTCCTACTTGATCTTCCATCCGCTGCACACCACCTCGAATACGGCGCGGGAGTTTCTGAGCCAGATCTCGGGCATTCAGATCGCTCCGGAGGCCAGCGACCTCGAGAAACTCACGCTGTTCATGGAAGCCGCGCGCAAACTGAACACCATCGGCGTGCTCGATGAAATCCTGGTGACGCTGCTTGAGGCCACGCTGAAACTCACTCGGGCCGAACGTGGATACATCTTCCTTCGCGACCTCGACGGGACGCTGACGCTTGCCGCGGGGCGTAACTCGAAGGGGGAGCCGCTGCTTGACGACAAGACAATTTCTCGTTCGGTACTTGAAGGGGCGTTGACCGCTAACTCCGAATATCTGGTCACGGACACCAGTCAGATGATCGATGTGAAGGAGCGGCAAAGTATCGTCGCCTTCGATTTGCGGACGGTGATCTGTATGCCGTTGCGCAAGCCGTTGGTGCAAACCAGTCGTGGCGAGCAGCCGGCAGGTGGCGAAGTGATGGGAGCGCTCTATGTCGATTCGCGTTTTGCCTCGCGCGATATCACCAGCGTTAGCCACGATATTCTGCGGGCGATCGCGACTGAAGCGGCCCAGCTGGTTGAGAACGCGCGGCTGGTGCAGGCTGAGGAAGCTGGGCGCCGCTACCAGCAGGAACTGTCGATCGCAGCGTCCATTCAGCAGCGTCTGTTGGCGGTGACTCTGCCCGAAGTTCCTTTCGCGCGGGTGAACGGACGCAATATGTCTTGTAAGGAAATCGGCGGCGATTTTTTCGAAGCCGTGAACACGCCCCAAGGCTTGGCCGTCGTTCTCGCGGACGTCAGCGGCAAAGGAGTCTCGGCCGCGCTGCTCGCTTCCATTCTGCAGGGGATGGTCTACTCGCAATTGATTTCGGGGATGCCACTGACGGAAATCGTCGACGCGGTGAATCGCTTCTTCACCTACAAGCATATCGGTGAGAAATACGCGACCATGATCATTACGCGCCTGCGCAGCGACGGCGATCTTGAGTACGTCAACTGTGGACACGTTCCGCCGGTGTGGATTTGTGGCAACGAAGTGCTCCGGCCATCCCACGGCAACCTGCCCGTGGGGCTGCTGGCGGATGCGACTTACTCGAGCGACCGCTGCCAGATGAGACCGGGGGACCGACTTATCCTGGTAACAGATGGCGTTACGGAAGCCGAGAACGCGCGCGGAGATATGTTTGACAGCGAACGCCTGGAAGTTGTGGCCGGGAAAAGTGCTTCGATGGAGGACATTTTCGCCGCCGTCGCCGATTTTTGCGGAGGCACGCCGCTCAACGACGATTGCACTGTTGTCGAACTGGCTTTCACCGGCTGCTAAGGCCGCGCGTCGGGGTGAATCTCAACCGTGGACCACGTTTTATCCGCCGCATGACACAGCTTCTCCAGAGCGCAATCAGCACACTTCGGGCGGCGTGCTACGCAAAGTCTCCGCCCGTGCCAGATCACTTCGTGAGAAAAGTCTGTCCACCGCTCGCGAGGGATGATCCGCATCAGATCCTCTTCAATTTTCCTCGCGTCTTGTTGTTTCGTCAGCTCCAGCCGGTGGGAAATGCGCGTCACGTGCGTGTCCACGACTACCCCTTCATTCTTCTTGAACCAGGTTCCAAGCACGACGTTCGCGGTTTTGCGAGCCACTCCGGGGAGGCTCAGCAAGTCCTCCATCGTTGGCGGAACGGTCCCGCCAAAGTCTGCGACTACCTTCCGCGCCGCGCCCACCACCGCCTTCGACTTGTTGCGGAAGAAGCCAGTTGAGTAGATGTCGGGCTGCAATTGTTCCGGCTCGAGCGCCGCGAAATCCTGGACCGTCGGATACTTCTGAAACAGCACTGGCGTGACCATGTTTACCCGCACATCAGTTGACTGGGCGGAAAGAATTGTCGCCACCAGCAATTCCCACGCGCTTCGGTGGGTGAGAGCGCAGGTTACATGGGGATAAAGTTGGTCAAGGGCCGCGATGATCTGGCGGACTCGCTCAGGGGCCAAGGGATCGTATCCAGATGCAGATTTCTTTTTCGGGACGACCGCCTTCATGGCTTTACCGGTGTTCAGGGACGCTCGACCGGCGGTGGCGCGCGCGGCCGCAATCTTCGCTTTGTTGCGCTTCAATGATTGCGATCCCTTCAATCGCACTCCCTTCGCCAGTTGGGCACCTTCCTGTCGTCCGCTGCGGCTGGGTTGACGCGGCATATTTCCGCGAGGCATCGGTTTCCTCCTGAGTAGTGGTTCATGGTAACAAAGCCGCTGGCTTGCGGCAGCCACCCATCACCTAAAGTAACTCCGCTGCGATTGACGGGTTGGCGGCGGGGTGAGTACTCTGAGAACTAAAGGATAAAACTTGTGGCCGTGAAGAGCATTAAACTCGGACAAGTCTGGCGTCAGGATGTAACCGGCCAGGATCACCTTGTCACCAAGGTATACAGCGAAGTTTTCACCCAATACGCGGTACTGCGGCCCGCCGAAGTCACCGCGCCCGACGCGCCCGTCGTGAAGGTGAAGGTCGCCAAATCGGCGGATGGCGTAACCTTGCCCGGCTTCAGCTTCACGCAGGAAGGGGCCTTCTGAAGGGCATCGGGCCATCGGGGTCATCGGGTGATTGAAACCCGAAGCCGGATGAGCCGATCAGCCGATGGTCATACCTTCCGATGGTCAGATCAGCCGATGGCCCGATCACGCGATTCCAATGACCGATGACCGATGACCGAGAAAATCCTTACCTTACTTTTCGTCTTCATTAATTCCATTGTGGCGGCGACCGGCTATGCCGGTATTACGCTGCTTATGGCGATTGAGTCCGCTTGCATTCCGCTGCCCTCCGAACTGATCATGCCTTTTGCGGGCTACCTTGTTTATGCCGGCAAGATGAAGCTGGTCTGGGCGGCAACGGCTGGCGCGATCGGATGCAATCTGGGCTCGCTTGTCGCCTATGAGATTGGCTTCTATGGCGGGCGCCCGCTGGTTGAGCGTTACGGACGCTGGCTCCTGATGGGGCGCCGCGAACTGGACTGGGCTGACCGATTTTTTCAGCGCTGGGGAGACATGGCCGTGTTCATTGCGCGCTTGCTGCCGGTGATCCGCACGTTCATTGCGCTGCCCGCCGGAATTGCCCGGATGCCGCGCGGCAAATTTCATATCTACACTTTCCTCGGATCGTGGCCCTGGTGTTTCGTGCTGGCATACTTTGGCATGAAACTTGGGGAGAACTGGCGCTCGCTTGGCAAGTACTTCCATCAGTTCGACGCGATCATCGGAGTCTTGCTACTCGTTGGGATCGCCTGGTTCCTCTGGTCGCACTGGCAAAACCGGCTCCGGCCTGAGGAAGATTAGTTTCCCTGTTGTTCCCGGTGGTTGAAAAAGATCGCTACCACAGGGGACACAGAGGTACACAGGGATACACAGGGAAATCGGAGCGTCTGAGGTTATCCTGCCGTCGGCCGCGCTAACTGCGACGCCACGAGCTTCCATTCTCCATTTTGCTTTCGCAGCACATCCAGGTAAACATAGCGGACGCTGAATCTCTTTCCATCGGATTCCACTTCGTCGGATTCAGCGCCGTTCACGATCGCGGTGTCGCCGAAGACGCGAATCTGGCGTCCGGTGGAAACAATCGACGGATAACGAATCGCGCCGCTGCGAAAACTTTCGAGCACATCCTGCTTCGTGAAAGCCTTGCCGGCCTCGTTGTACTGTACGTAGTCATCAGCAAAGATCTGCGCAAGCACGGCGAGATCCGCACTCATCAGCGCCCGGTCTCCCGCTACATGCAGCGCCAGAATCTGCTGCTCGTCATTATCGATCGACATCAAGTGCTCCTTGCCACCCGGCAGGCTTTCTCCATCTTCCACAAATGTGTAATCTGACGCTAGGACTTAACGGCGGCATGGGACTTCTGAGCTACCTTCTATACCCGTGGGGCATCATCCTCCAGGGACTGGCGATCGTCCACTTCATCCGGCGGCGTCCGGATAACTACTGGATTTTCGTCATCCTGTTTCTCGGTCCGCTCGGCGCGATTATCTATCTTGCGGCTGAGGCGCTTCCCGACATTGGACTGCTGGGACAATCTTTTAAAGTTTTCCCGCGCCGCAAGCGCATTCGCGAACTGGAAGCTGCGATTCGCGACAATCCGTCAGCCGGAAACTATGAAGAACTCGGCGACCTTTACATGGACGACGGCAAGCTCGACTGGGCGCGCGCCGCGTTCGACAAAGCGATTGCTGCTCGCGCCGATACTCTGGATCCCTTTTACCGGCGCGGCGTTTGCGCTATCCAGTTAGGCGACGCTGCAGCAGCATTACCCGACCTGGAGCGGACGGTCGCCAAAGAGCCCGACTACGATTTCCAACGTGCCGCTGGCTTGCTCGCCCACGCCTACGCGCAGACTGGACAAAAAGAAAAAGCCGAGGCGCTCTTCCGGCAGGTAACTATCGCGTCAACGTTGTCAGAGACATACTTGAATTTTGCCGATCTGCTGGCCTCGGAGGGGCGCAATGCCGAAGCCCGCGAATGGGCGCAGAAGGTGCTCGATAAAAAACCAGTGATGCCTGGCTACCAGCGGCGGCGTGAGCGGCCGTGGTTCCGGCGGGCGAAGGAGGCGCTCAAAAGATTGCCAGCGTGAGGCGCGTTATGGATTCGTGGAAGGGGATTTCTTCGCAGCATTCGCACCCGCGGCGTCCTTCTTGTTATCACAATCGCAGTTTTTCTTCCCCAAAACTTCGCTCCGCTTTTCGATGAACTGTTCCGTGGTTAGCTGCACTGTTGGCTTGGTTTTTAGAACAGCGTTTGCTCCGATCGGTGGACCGGTGGCACTCGCCCCGTCAATGTCTACGAACGTTTCTCCCAATATGCCTCCGGTTTCTAGTAAAACGGTTGAGTCGTTTGGAATTTTCAGTTCGTATGGAGGGTTGAATACCATGACCACTTCGACTGGCAAATTCTTGAGTTCGGGCTTGGCACGTACGCTTTTTACAGAGCCTAGGTCAACTGCGGCAAAACGTACCGGCGCGCCAGCACGGAGACCCATGGCATTCGTAAAGTAGGCTTTCACCACCATTCTGTGACCCATCGGCCTCAGAGGGACAAACAGAATGGCCAGAACAACAACCCCAATCAGTACGATGAGTCCAAGACTTCCAGCGCATCTTATAGCGCTTTATGATAGAACGCTGCGTTAGAGAATGGAATGGTCGTTCTCATTGGTCTCATTGGTCCGGGTGTGGCTCCGAGTCGCTGGACCAACTGCCCTAATGTCGCCATTACGACAGCAATCCTCAATTGATGCACACGATGAGTGCCAACGTTTCGGTCAAAGCTGACAGCTGAGAGTCAAGAGCAAAAAGCAAAGAGCTAAGAGCCCGGCGCCGAGATGCTATTCTTCCACCGATGCGAATCGCCTACCTCGAATGCACGCGCTGTGGGGAGCATCTGCCCGCTGACCGCCCGCAGAATGTCTGCCCGAAAGACGGCGGCGTGCTTTACGTCCGGTACGATCTCGCCAGTTTGAAAGGGAAGTTGCGGCCCGAAAATCTATCCGGCCGCGTAGCTAGCATGTGGCGTTACGCCGAGGTTCTCCCAGATGCCACGCTGGTCACGCTAGGTGAGGGATTCACGCCGCTGCTTCCCAGCATGTGTGGTGGCGGGGCTCTTTCCCGCGGGCACGGGGCGGAGCCCCGTCACCACACGAGTCGCGAATCTGCCAACGTCTTTATCAAGGATGAAGGACTGAATCCTACCGGATCGTTCAAAGCGCGCGGCATGTCCGCAGCTGTGACGATGGCGAAACATTACGGCTTGAAGAAACTGGCTGCTCCTTCCGCTGGAAATGCCGGTGGCGCGCTGGCAGCTTATGCGGCGGCGGCGGGCATCGAAGCCCACATTTTTATGCCGAAAGATGTGCCGATTGCGAATCGCATGGAATGCGACTACTACGGTGCACACGTCACGCTCGTCGACGGCCTGATCAGCGACTGCGCCCGCATGGTTGCCGAACGCAAAGACAAGGAAGGATGGTTCGATGTCTCGACCCTCAAAGAGCCGTTTCGCGTCGAAGGCAAGAAGACGATGGGCTATGAGGTTGCTGAGCAGATGAACTGGAAGCTTCCGCAAGGCATCATCTATCCGACCGGCGGAGGCGTGGGCATGATTGGAATGTGGAAGGCCTTCGATGAGATGGAGGAGTTGGGCTGGATCGGTGCGGAGCGCCCGAAAATGATTACTGTGCAGGCGGCTGGCTGCGCGCCGATCGTGAAGGCTTGGGAAGCAGGCAAGAGTGCATCTGAAATGTGGGTCGGCGCGCAGACGTTTGCCGCGGGCCTGCGAGTCCCCAAAGCGTATGGCGACTACCTGATTCTCGACATCCTGAAAAAAAGCCAGGGCACCGCGGTTGCGGCGACGGACGAGGAAGTCCTTGCGGCCATGCGGCACTGGGCCAGCGTGGAAGGCGTGTTTGCCGCGCCCGAAGGAGCCGCATCACTTGTTGCTTATCAGAAACTGCGCGCCAGCGGCTTCTTCCGCGCCGAAGATAGGGTCGTGCTCTTTAACACGGGAACGGCTTACAAGTATCTCGATATGATCGAGGCGCAGGAAAAGAAGGCGCGACCAGAGGTAGCCACTGCACGCACTATCGGAGGAATCATTGGCCCGTTCTAGCGCGTCGTTCCGTAGTTGCGGGTCGGGCTGACGGTGTGGATTGATCCTGCGAACTCTCGGGGATACCACACGCGAGCAAGGCTTTACCACAGAGAGCACAGGGGAAGGCTGCGTTGATTTCCACTGTGTTTCTCTGTGTCCTGTGCGGTGAAAAAGGTTGGGACATTAACCCCCATGGACGCTACTTCTCAGCGCGACCATTTCCAGGCAGAGCGCGAAAGAATGGTCCGCAGGCAACTCGCAGAGCGCGGCATTCGCGAGGTGCGCGTTCTTGATGCCATGAGCAGAGTGCCGCGGCACGAGTTTGTCCCGGAGACTTTGCGGCAGGAGGCTTATGAAGATCACCCGCTGCCCATCGGCGAAGGGCAAACCATCTCGCAGCCTTACATCGTAGCTGCTATGCTCGAGCATCTCGCTTGTCAGGCTACCGATCGCGTCCTCGAAGTCGGCACCGGTTCCGGCTACGTGACGGCTCTGCTTTCGCTGCTCTGTGCCGAAGTGTATTCGGTGGAGCGCCATGCGCAACTGGCGGCCCTGGCGGACGGTACGCTGCATCGTTTGGGATACCGCAACATGAAGATCAGAGTCGGCGACGGCAGCCAGGGTTGGCCGGAGTACGCTCCATTCGATGCCATTGTTGTTTCTGCCGCAACACCCGAAATGCCGCCAGCTCTGTTCGCTCAGTTGCGCGAGGGTGGACGCCTGGTGGTGCCGGTTGGGCCGCCCTCCAGCCAGGAATTGCAGTTGATTGGCAAAATCGGCGGACAGCCCGAGGTAAGGGTTCTCGAAGGTTGCCGGTTTGTGCCGCTGGTGGAGGGAACTGCGTGACGACTGATCCGCCGTATACGATGGAGAGCCGGGCGTTCCCGCGCGGCCTTCACAGGCATCGTTGTGGCCGGGCGAGGACGCCCGGCTCTCTCCACTAACATCCGCTGCTTTGGAGATGATCAAGTGGGAGCACTCGATCTTCGCGCTCCCGTTTGCGCTCTGCGGAGCCATGCTGGCGGCCGGAGGTTTGCCGGCGTGGCGGCAACTGGCTTGGATCGTCGTCGCCATGGTCTCGGCGCGGTCCGCCGCCATGGCTTTCAATCGGCTGGCCGACGCCTCGATTGACGCAGCCAATCCGCGCACCGCGACTCGCGCGCTGCCAGTCGGCCAGTTGACGCCGGCGTTCGTGAGCACTTTCGTTCTGGTGGCGTGCGGAATTTTTGTTCTCGCCGCTTCCCAGTTGAACCGCCTCACGCTGATGCTTTCGCCGGTGGCGCTGGCGGTGATCCTTCTATATTCCTACAGCAAGCGATTCACGCGCTGGTCGCATCTGTTTCTCGGATTTGCTCTCGGGATTGCTCCTGCGGCCGCGTGGATCGCGGTTCGTGGCTCGCTCGATCCGCGAATACTGCTGCTTACCGCCGCGGTAACTTTCTGGGTCGGCGGATTCGATGTGATCTACGCCTGTCAGGATCATGACTATGATCGCAGCCATGATTTGCACTCGCTGCCGCGTCATTTCGGAATCAGGAATGCGCTGGTCATCGCCCGTTTGTTTCACATCGCGATGCTCGGGCTGCTGGTCGCGTTGGTTGCTGTGTTTGGACTGGGCAAACTGGCTTTCGCGGGAGTGATTGCTGTGGCCGCGCTGCTGCTCTACGAGCACGCATTGGTGCGACATGACGACCTGTGGACTGGGCAAACTGGCTTTCGCGGGAGTGATTGCTGTGGCCGCGCTGCTGCTCTACGAGCACGCATTGGTGCGACATGACGACCTGAGCAAGCTGAACGCTGCTTTCTTTACCATGAATGGGGTGATTTCGGTGGTGTTCTTTCTTTTTGTCGCCGCTGATCAGTTGATTAGGTTGTAGAGACGCGGCTTGCCGCGTCTTCACCGCCGGCGGAGACGCGCGGCAAGCCGCGTCTCTCCATGGGAGTTGCACCCGAGGGTCACAGACCAGTGTGATCCCTCGCGAAGGCTGGGTTATTATTAAACAGATGCCGAACGCGCACCCATTCCAGACCGACGATCCGCGCCTCGTCCCGATTAAAGATAAAGTCCTCGCGGGGGAACGCCTGAACGAGGCCGATGCGCTTGTGCTCTATGGGACTGGGGACATCCTGGCCGTGGGTTGGCTCGCCAATTGGGTTCGTGAACGGATGCATGGC
>WNFJ01156570.1_pt1 | contig 12694 bp, 13 predicted proteins | sample 5400461 | NCBI WGS metagenome assembly WNFJ01 (sample SAMN13153349, study PRJNA577476) | soil metagenome | isolation source: 115 cm saprolite on Douglas fir-dominated hillslope | place: USA:California | collected 2013-09-17 | reverse complement strand
TCCGCTCCATGCTGTCTCGTTCATGCTCCACCACGGCATCATCGGCTTCGTCACGCTGGGCGCGGTGTTTCTCGCCGTCACCGGTGCCGAGGCGCTCTATGCCGACCTCGGGCATTTTGGCAAACGGCCGATTCAGACCGCCTGGCTTTTCATCGTATTGCCGTCGCTGGCGCTGAACTATCTGGGACAAGGCGCTCTGGTCATCGCCGACCCGAAAGCAGTCGAAAACCCGTTCTTCCTGATGTTTCCGGATTGGGCATTGCTGCCGATGGTCGGTCTCGCCACCGTGGCGACGGTCATTGCAAGCCAGGCGGTGATCACCGGCGCCTATTCGTTGACGCGTCAGGCCATTCAGCTCGGACTTTTGCCGAGATTTGAAATCCGCCATACGTCGGAATCCCATTCCGGCCAGATCTACATCCCGCGCATCAATATGCTGCTGTTCATCAGCGTGATTCTGCTGGTGTTGATGTTCCGTTCGTCAAGCGCGCTGGCGTCGGCCTATGGCATCTCCGTGACGGGCACCATGGTGGTCACGGCGATGATGGGTTTTGTCGTGATCTGGAGAGTGTGGAGATGGTCGCCGTTCGCGGCCGCGGCGCTGATTGCTCCGTTTCTGTTCCTCGATCTGACGTTCCTCGCGGCGAACCTCTTGAAGGTATTCGAAGGCGGTTGGGTGCCGTTGGCGCTGGGAGCCGTCGTGATGCTGCTGATGTACACCTGGCGGCGTGGCAGCAGGCTTCTGTTCGAGAAATCTCGCAAGCTGGAGTTTCCGCTGGCCGATCTGGTGGCGATGCTGGAAAAGCGGCCACCGCAGCGGGTTTCCGGCACCGCCGTATTCCTGACCAGCGACCCCGCCAGCGCGCCGACGGCGCTGATGCACAGCCTCAAGCACTACAAGGTGCTGCACGAGAAGAATGTCATCCTCACCATCGAAACCGCGCCGACGCCGCGGATCGATCCGGCCGAACGGGTCAGGCTGGAACAGATCAGCGCCACCTTCTCCAAGATCACGCTGCGATTTGGATTCATGGAATCGCCGAACGTGCCGAAATCGCTGGCGATCGCGCGAAAGCTCGGCTGGCAATTCGACATCATGTCGACGTCGTTCTTCCTGTCGCGGCGCGCGCTCAAGCCGGCCGCGCATTCCGGCATGCCACGCTGGCAGGATCACCTTTTCATAGCGCTGAGCCGGACCGCCAACGATGCGACCGACTATTTTCAGATTCCGAGCGGGCGGGTGGTCGAGGTCGGAACGCAGGTTACCGTCTAGATCCCAGGTGCCTGCGGCGCTTGATTTTGGTCGCCTGAGAGGCGAGGGTGGCGCCGAAGGGCGAACAATCGGTATCAGCCCCTGTTGAATTCGCTCATACTAGTAGATCGTTGGGAGGATTGAGTGGCGGACCAGGTTCACGATTTGACGCCGGAAGATGTATCGGAGGGAATGGCGGAGGGCCGCTATTTGCTTGTCGATGTCCGGGAGCCGAACGAGGTCGCGGTCGAAGCCTATCCGGGCGCGGTCGTCGTTCCGCTTTCGAGTTTCGACCCGCTGGACATTCCGGATCCCGATGGCAAGCAGGTGGTCTTTGCCTGCCGCTCGGGGAAAAGGTCGGTGACGGCGTCGCTGGCCGCTCAAGCCGCCGGCTTGCCTTACGACAAGCACCTTGCGGGCGGCATGCTGGCCTGGAAGGCCGCGGGGTTGCCGACGAAGGCCGGCGGCTGACCATTGCCATGACGTCCATGAACAAGGTGTTTGCGGATCTTCCCGTTACCGTCTTCGAGGCGATGTCGCAGCTCGCGCGCGACAACAACGCCATCAATCTCGGCCAGGGTTTTCCTGACGATCCCGGGCCGGAAGACATTCGCCGCGCGGCGGCGGATGCGGTTATGAACGGGTACAATCAATATCCGTCGATGATGGGTATTCCGGAATTGCGGCAGGCGATCTCGGCTCATTACGGGCGCTGGCATGGCCTCGTGCTCGATCCCACGACCGAGGTGATGGTGACATCGGGTGGCACGGAAGCGCTGACCAGCGCGATCCTTGCGGTGGTCGAGCCTGGCGACGAGGTCGTCGCTTTCCAGCCGGTATACGACTCCTACCTGCCGATCATCCGCCAGGCCGGAGGCATACCGCGCCTGGTGCGCCTCGAGCCGCCGCATTGGCGGCTGACCGAGGAAGCGCTGCGAGGTGTCTTCAACCACAAGACCAAGGCCGTCCTCTTCAACAATCCGCTTAATCCCGCCGCGGTCGTTTATCCGCGCGAGGATCTCGAACTGCTGGCGCGGTTCTGCCAGCAGTTCGATACTATCGCGATCTGCGACGAGGTCTGGGAGCACGTGATCTTCGATGGCCGCGAGCATATTCCCTTGATTACCATTCCGGGGATGCGCGAGCGCACCATCAAGGTGGGCTCCGCGGGCAAGATTTTTTCGCTGACGGGCTGGAAGATCGGCTTTGTCTGCGCGGCGCCGCCGCTGTTACGCGTCGCTGCGAAGGTGCACCAGTTTCTTACCTTCACCACCGCGCCCAATCTTCAAGTGGCTGTCGCTTATGGCCTCGGCAAGCCGGCGAATTATTTTTATCAAATGCGCGTGGAATTGGCGCGGAGCCGCGACCGTCTCACCGCCGGACTGGAGAGCATCGGCTTTCCGGTTCTTCGGTCGCAGGGCACCTATTTCCTCACGGTCGACCTTTCCCCGCTCGGTCTTAACGAAACCGACGAGGCGTTCTGCAAGCGCATCGTGACCGACTATAAGGTCGCGGCGATCCCGGTGTCGGCCTTCTATGAAAAAGATGCCGTGACCTCGGTCGTGCGTTTTTGCTTCGCCAAGAAAGATGCAACCCTTGACACCGCGCTGGAGCGCCTGGCGGACGCGGTGCACCGCCGATAAGAGGTTGAAAATGATGCACGGCTGGGCCTGCTCTCACATCCGATTTGTTGCCGCGATTGCCGCGGCGTTCGCGTTGTTCCCGCCGCTCGCGAAGGCGGAGGAACGCACCGTCAATTTCTACAACTGGTCGAACTACATGGCGCCGGGGGTGCTGGAAGACTTCACCAAGGAAACCGGCATCAAGGTCGTCTACGACACCTTCGATAGCAACGAGACACTGGAGACACGGTTGCTGGCGGGAAGATCGGGTTACGATGTCGTCGTTCCCACAGCCTATTTCCTGCAGCGCCAGATCACCGCGAATGTTTTCCAGAAGCTCGATAAATCAGAGCTGCCGAACCTCGCCAATGCCTGGCCGGTGGTGACGAAACAGCTGGCTGTTTATGACCCCGGCAATCTATACGGCGCCAACTACATGTGGGGCACTACGGGCATAGGCTACAACGTCAAGGCGGTGCAAAATATTCTCGGACCAGACGCCAAGATCGACGGCTGGGATACCGTCTTCAAACCGCAGAACCTGGCTAAATTCAAAGATTGCGGCGTTCACATGCTGGATTCCGCCGACGATATTTTTCCGGCGGCACTGAGCTATCTCGGGCTCGATCCGAATTCGACCAAACAGTCCGACCTCGAGAAGGCCGCCGACCTCGTCATCAAAATCAGACCCTATGTGCGCAAATTTCATTCATCGGAATATCTGAGCGCGCTGGCCACGGGGGAGATTTGCTTGGTGGTGGGGTGGTCGGGTGACATCATGCAGGCGCGCAGCCGCGCTGCGGAGGCAAAGAATGATATCGAGATCGGCTATGCCATTCCGAAGGAAGGCGCGCAGATGTTTTTTGATAATCTCGCGATCCCGGCCGACGCGAAGAATGTTAACGAGGCCTACGAGCTGATCAATTATCTCTACCGGCCCGAAGTCGCGGCAAGGAATTCGGATTTTCTGTCCTACGCCAACGGCAATCTGGCGAGCCAGAAGCTGGTCGACCCGAAAAATCTCAATGACAGAAACATCTACCCGGACGAGGCGACGCTCAAAAAGCTGTTCGTGATCACCGCACGCGATCCGGCCACGCAGCGCGTCATCAACCGGCTCTGGACGAAGGTGAAGACGGGGAGATAGGCACTGGCTTGGGATTCGTCGTTGCGAGGGGCGTAGCGATGAAGTAATCCAGATTCTTTCTCGTCCATGACTCTGGATTGCTTCGCTTCGCTCGCAATGACGGCGCAGCCTACCGCCAGCGGCGATGCAGCCACAGCCATTGATCGGGATATTCGCGGATCCAGCTCTCGACCACCGACGTAATCGCCTGTGTCGTGCCCTGAACATCGATTTTGCCCGCGGCGTCGCGGACCGGCGTTACTTCGTCAGACAGTTCGGCACGAAAGCGATGACCGGGCAGGCGGATGATCCGGACACCATGTACAGGGCATTCGACTTGCCGCAGCAGCCGCGCCAGCATCGGATTGGCGCGGGTTTTGCGGCCGAAGAACGTGACCTCGACGCCGTTGGTAAGATATTGATCGACCAGCATGGCGACGTGCTGGCCGTTTTGCAGGGCCTCCGCAAGCTTTAGCGGGGCGTCACGGCCGGCCGGGATCAGCGTGCCCATTTTGACGGCGCGTCTTTCCTGGATGGCGCGATCGGCGGAGGCGATGTTCGGCCGCCGATACAGGATCGCGGCGTCCAGCCCGTGCGCGACCGCGGCCAAGGCGGGCAGTTCCCAGTTGCCGAGATGGCTTGCAAAGATCAGCGCCGGCTTGCCGTCGAGCCGCAGCTGCGCAAACAGCTCATGGGTGCGCGGCAGGATCTCGATGCGGCTCTGTTCGGGATAGGCGGGATCGTGCTCCCAGATATGATCGAGATGCGCGAATTCGGCGCCGACGCGGCCGAGATTGTCCCAGACGCCCGCGAGAATGGTCTCGATCTCCGCAGGCGACTTTTCCGGGAATGCGGCGGTCAGATTGGCGCGGCCGATCCGCTGCTCGCGCATCATCGGTCCGACAGAGCGAGCGATCCGGCCGAACAGGTTGGCGGTCTTGATCGGATCGAAATAGCGGGTGGTGCGCAACATTGCGATGGTCAACGCGCCTACCGCGGCTTCGGCGATCGGCTTGGTGGCGTCGCGAATACGGGCCCTGGCGCGAGGGAGCAAGCGGCTCATTGGAAAATGGCTGGCTTGCTAGACAGGTTCGCGCGTCAGAATCAGCGTGGCGTTCTGGCCGCCAAAGCCGAACGAGTTCGACATCACCGCGGTGACGCGGGCGTCGCGTGCCTTGTTGGGGACCACGTCGAAGGGTATCGCCGGGTCCGGAACATCGTAATTGATGGTCGGCGGAATCCGCTGATGCTCGAGCGTCAGCAGCGAGAACACGGCTTCCACCGCGCCGGCGGCGGAGAGGGTGTGGCCAACCATCGATTTGTTGGACGACACCGGAATCTGCTTGGCGCGCTCGCCGAACACCGTCGAGATGCCGAGATATTCCATCTTGTCGTTTTCCGGCGTGCCGGTGCCGTGTGCGTTGATATAGTCGATCTGGTCGGCGACGATGCCGGCATCCGACAATGCGTTGCGCACGCAGCCGATGATCGGCTTGCCGTCGGGGCTGGAACGGGTGCGGTGGAATGAATCCGCAAGTTCGCCGCAGCCGGCGACGATGCCGAGGATATCGGCGCCGCGCGCCGTGGCGGCTTCATAGCTTTCCAGCACGAGCGCGCCTGCGCCCTCCGCCATCACAAATCCGTCGCGGTTCTTCGAGAACGGCCGCACCGCCGCCTGTGGCGGATCGTTATGGGTCGACAGTGCCGATAGCAATGAGAAACGGACCAGGGCTTCCGGATTGACCGAACCGTCGGTCGCGACGCACAGTGCTGCGTCCGCCTCGCCGCGACGAATGGCTTCAACGCCGAGCTGGATCGCGGTGGCGCCCGATGCGCATGCGGTGGAAAGCGAGATCGGCGAACCCTTGGTGCCGAACGACTCGGCCACATGATCCGCCACCGAGCCGAACAGAAAACGCCGGTGATATCCTGTGTACCTTCCGCCGCCGCTGACGCGCAGTATGGCGTCATAATCGAAGTCCGTCTCCGCGATGGCGCGCCCAAGTTCCTGCCGTTGCGGCCACTCGACCTCAATAGGGGCAACGGCAAGAAACAGCGGCCCAGGAAAATCACCTTTGCTCCCGATCGCGGATTGCGCGATGGCTTCTTCAGCGGCGATATCGGCAAGCCGCTCCGAAAGATCGGTCGATGAAAAAGGCTCGACCGGCACGAAATCGACCGTTCCGGCCATCGTCGTTTTCAGTCCTTCGATGGGGAAACGCGTGATGGTCCGAATGCCGGATTCGCCCGCGGTGAGTTTTGCCCAGTTGTCGGCCCTGCCGGAGCCGAGCGATGTCACGACGCCCATGCCGGTGACGACGACGATCGGTCTTCCGAATTTATCGCGTGGTGCTGTCATGTTTTCCCCGCCGCTGCAGCGCCTGCTCACTTGATCGCTTCGACCAGGGCCATGCCTTCGCCCCGCCAGTGACCGGCCCCGATGACTACAATCTGGGCCGGCGGCGCAGACATTTCAATCTCCAGTCCCGTCGAATCATTGGGCGGAAACAGCGATCCGCGTGAAATCGACAGCGCCGCCAACGCAAGTCCCAGCGGAAACTGGGTTTCCATAGTGTGACCGAACATCGTGCCGGTAGCCCGTACCGCAAAATCCGGATGCTCGCGCAGGAACGCTCGCTCCTCGGATGTCACCGGTTCGGCGCCGGTCGCGCCGGTGATGATAGCGCCCTTGTTCTCAAGCTTGCCGAGTTTCGACCAAAGCCTTTCCAGCGTCGCCGTTACTTCGCCGGGATGCTTGCGGTGCGCCAGATCGGCGACGACGTTGCTCAGGCGCGCGTAAGCTTTCGCACCGCGCGCTTCGGCGTGCGCCCTGGACTCGATGACGAGAAAGGCGCCGGCCGACCCCAGCGCGAAGCCGGCGCTGTTCTGGCGAGCCCAAACCGGAGCGAATTTGTCCTTGAGGTTGAAATCGCCAAATTCGTAGAGCACCAGCAGGTCCTTGCGCTCGCCGTTTTGCGAACCACCGATTAGCGCGATGTCGCTCTGGCCGGCGGCGATACGTGCGAGCGCGATCCTTGCCGCGTCAACCCCGGCGGCTTCCTCGCCCATGAAGGTGCGCGACGACCCGGTTACCCCGTGCACGATGGCGATGTTGCCGGCCAGCAAGTTCGAAAGCTGAGCCAGGAACAGCGTCGGACGCAGATCGTTCATCAGCCGTTCGTTGAGAAAGCCGGGAGCGGAGTTGCCTTTCGCTTCCAGATTCAGAATGTTGCAGTCTACCGCGAGATCGCGTTCGCCGCCCCCGGCGGCGACAATCATGTCCATCCGTCCGAGGATTTCCTTGTTGCCTTTAACGCCGGCCGAATCCAGCGCCAGCCCGGCGGCATAGGTCCCAATGCGTTGCCAGGCTTCCATCTGGCGCTGATCGCCCTTCTTGGGGATCTGGGTGTCGAAATTTACCGGCGCCAAGGGATGGACGATGTAGGGCGCGAAATCCTTCTCATCGACGTTGATTCGCTGCTGATTGAGCGCCTCCCAGTTCGCGTCCAGCCCTTCGCCCAGCGAGGTGGCGAGGCCGATGCCGGTGATCCAGACTTCCGTCGATCCCGGATGCGAAGGTTTGGTCTCAGTCATGAACGATGGCCTGCTGCGGAAAGCCGACGCGCTTGGCCTCGGCATCCATGTGTCCACGCAAATCCTGATTCGGGAAGGGGATGTGGCTGAATGTGATCGTCGCGTTGCACCTCAGCTTGCCGCCGACCCTGACCTTCGCTTCGGTCATCGCATAACCCGAGCCTTCGTGCAGGACGTTGGCATCGATCGTCAGCAATTCGCCGGGGGACACGAAGCCGCGCATCTTGGCTTCCTTGATGGCGGCCAGAAACGGCATGCGCTCGAATTTCATCAGCGCGAGCAATAGCCAACCCGAGGTCTGCGCCATCGATTCAATCAGCAAGACGCCGGGCATGATTGGATAGCCCGGGAAATGCCCTTCGAAGATGGTGTTGTGCTCAGGAACCTGCGCCTCGACCTGAATAGTCTTCGCGTCGATGTTGAGGTCGAGAATGCGGTCGATCAGCTGGAAATATTCAAGCTGCATGGCGAGCGATTAGGCGCCCGCGCTCTTGGCGGCGACCAATTCGTCGATGCGTGCGCAGAGGTTTTTCAGGACAAAGTATTGTTCGGTTGTCGCCTTGCCGTCGTTGACTTCCTGGGTCCATTTTTCCAGCGGCAGCTTGATTCCGAATGCCTTGTCGATCGCGAACGCGATGTCGAGAAAATCGAGGCTGTCGATCCCCAGATCGTCGATTGCGTGGCTTTCGGGCGTGATCGTGTCGCGCGGTATGTCGCAGGTTTCAGCGATAATCGTGGCGACCTGATCGAATGTAGAGGACATTACTAAGCCTTTGATATATTGGAGATAAGTTCCAGGATGGCACGGCAGGCGAGCGCGGCGCCCGGGAATGCCCCATCCGCGATCCGGAGTCGAGTGCCCGTATATCGGAGCGCCGCCCCGAGTTCAATGGAGGCGGACGCTGCCAACCGGCTCCGATTCAAAGACGAAACCGGCCGATCTGACTTGAAACTGCTAGAAATGCGCCGTGGAAATACGTGCGCAATCGCGCCGCCCCATCAGCACGCAGTCCTGGGTCTTGCGCAGATCCGCGATGCTCATGGCGAGCCATATTCCGATCGCCGTCAACGCGATTGTGAAAGCGAAGGCCGCAACGTTCGCCAGCATGCGATGACGAAAATCGTCCGGTTCATCCCGGTCTCGCTCATAGCGCGACAGATCGTTCGGCTCTTGCCGGGCGTCGTCCTGATGAGGCTGGTCGGCTAAATTCCCCCGCTGACCGGGAGGGTGAGCCAAGGTGCGCGGCCGGAATTTGAGCACGCGATGCTCTTCTTCCGAGGCGATGGGCTGCTGGGTCTTCACTACTGCCAGCTCCGGGACATCCTGATGTTATTTAGCACGCCTGCGAGGTGTCTCACTGAAAATGTTGACATGGCACGAATGCGAGAACCTATCCCTCAACCGTTTCATGGAACTTGCCATAGTCGATCCTGAGCCGGCCGTCTTCCATGATATCGAGGATATCCGCGTAGCGTTGCCCAAAACGAATGTTGGAATGGTCATAGGACTTTCGGGCATGAACGGTTTGCGCCGCAACAACATCATATCCGGACACCACCACGATGAGCGAAACCTTGGATGCGGCGAGGTCGTCCGGATTGAGCCCGTAAAGCGGGCTTTGCTCATCGAGGATATGGTAGAGCGTCCAGCTCAGCGCGAGTGCGGGGTGCTCATTTCGCACCAGCGGGAGCTCGTAGAATCTTCGGAGCGACTGGCGTTCCGTGCTCACGACGTTCTTGAGTAACCACAGTCTGGCGGTGGCATTGCCGATGATGTTGTGTCGCTCGTTGGCGAAGCGAATCATCAGGGTCGGCTGACCTTCATGGCTTGAAACGACCGCATGGTCGGCGAACAGCAATCGGGCATTCGGTCGCGAGAACCGCGCGAAGATCAGCCCGGTCATCAGCGACATCGAAAAAATGCCGGTGAACAGCTCCACCGTTGCGATGAAATGTCCGTAATGGGTCTGCGGATGCATGTCGCCGTAACCGGCAGTCGAAAGCGTCTCGATGCTGAAATAGAGATAATCGATATAAGCGCCGCCGGGCACATTCGAGATCGGCTGATCTCCGATCCAGTAGAAAAATGCGAACACCGCGTTGAAAGTGACGAACACCAGCGCGGCGCCGGCGATGAAAGCCGGCCATGAGGCCGTCATGCTGCGATGGCTGATATCGGCCCAAAAACTGAGACGAAGGCCCTCGGCGATGACTTCGCGGCCACCAAGCAGGACGATCCGCGTGCTCGCTCGCTCGCTCCGGCTTTTTATCATCGTTTCAAAATCTCTTGAGGACGCAAAGGCATTTAACCGCCCGTACCATCATGCCATAATCAAACGAATTTCAGAGGGATTTTTGACGATTAGACAAGGGGTTTCAAACCATGGCAAATACGCGCGAACCGATCCTTCAGCCGATTCCGATCCTCTCGCTGCATCCAACGCAGATAACGGTCGGAATGAGAGAGGTGAAGGAAAAGCGCAAGCGCTTGCGGGAGCACTGGCGGAAGCACAAGTCGAAGAAAAAGCAGGGCGAGTTTCTGGGCAGGCATATGATCCCGGTGGTTTTGGGACCAGACGAGCGCCATTACGTGGTTGACCATCATCATTTGGCGCGCGCGCTTCACGAGGAAGGCGTGGAGGACATTCTCGTCACCGTCATCGCCGATCTGACCATGGTTGACCGCGATGCATTCTGGGGCGTGCTCGATAATCACAAGTGGGTCTATCCCTATGATGCCAAGGGCGAACGCCAACACTTCAGGGAGGTTCCAAAGACGGTAGCGGACCTCAAGGATGATCCGTTCCGCAGCCTCGCCGGTGAATTGCGACGCATCGGCGGTTTTGCCAAGGACACAACGCCGTTCAGCGAATTCCTTTGGGCGGATTTCCTCCGCCGCAGGATGTCGCGCAAGAGCGTGGATGCCAATTTCGACAAGGCCATCGAGAAAGCGCTGGCGCTGGCGAAAAGCAAGGACGCGATCTATTTGCCAGGCTGGTGCGGACCCGCGTCGGACGATTAGAGCATGATCCGGAAAAGTGGAAACCGGTTTTCCGAAAAGATCATGCTCAAACAAAAAGATAACGCTAGAGCATGATTCAACTCAGTTGAATCATGCTCTAGCTCGGCGGCGTATCGACCGGTGCAGCAGAAGCGGGAGACTTCTCTGCCGGATCGTCGCTTCGGCCGAGCGTGCGATGGACCCAGCGCTCGACCCGGCGGCCGGCAATCAGAAGCGTGAATGCGATCGCAAGCGCGATCGCAACAATTTGCCATTGCCCGACACCACAGGCGACACCAACGCAAGCTGCAAACCAGGTACAGGCCGCGCTGGTGAGCCCGTGAACCCGAAAACGATGCTCCGCATGAACGATGACACCCGCGCCGAGAAAACCGATGCCGGTGAGGATGCCTTGAATGATGCGGCTGGCGGCGTCGGTAATTTTCGCAGGATCGGGAGATGGGCCAGCCAGCATCACGACCATTGCCGTGGCAAGACCCACCAGACCAAGCGTCTTCAAGCCGATCGGTTTGCTCTGCAGATCGCGATTAAGCCCGATCAGGCCGCCCGCAAGCGTGGCGACGCCAAGGCGCAGCAAAATCTCCGGCCAATCCAGCAATGCGACGACCTCCTGCTTCGGGGCTGGCAACGATAGGCCAATGTCCGTTCTGTCTCAATCGCCGAATTGGTATCGCCCAGGCGAAGCCGAGAGCTTATTTCGGCAAACGCCCCATGATGTAGAATTCGTCGTTCGGGCGCATGGCGGTGACGTTGGCCATCCGGTTCGACAGTGCGAAGAACGCCGAGATCGCGGCGATATCCCAAATGTCGTCGTCGCTAAAACCGTAGCTGGCGACGGCAGTGAAATCCGCTTCCGAAATCCTGTGCGCTTCGGTGCTCACCTTCATCGCGAAGTCGAGCATGGCTCGCTGGCGCGGCGTGATATCCGCCTTGCGGTAATTGACGGCGATCTGGTCTGATATCTGCGGGTTCTTCGCCCGGATTCGCAGGATGGCGCCGTGCGCGATCACGCAATACAGGCATTGGTTGGCGCTGGAGGTCGCGACCACAATCATCTCGCGCTCGGCCTTGGTCAGGCCGCCGTCCTTTTCCATCAGCGCATCGTGATAGGCAAAGAACGCCCGAAATTCGTCGGGGCGATAGGCCAGCGTCAGGAACACGTTCGGTATGAAGCCGGATTTTTCCTGTACCGCGAGCAGGCGGGTGCGGATATCTTCCGGCAGCTTGTCGATGGAGGGCGTCGGGAAGCGCTTTGCAATGGGCTTGGTCATGTTGAGTTTCCGGCTCGGGCCGCGTCATGCGGTTACCGGAACATAGTCGATGGCTGCACCTGCGCAAAGCGCACCCGCGCAGCCGTGACGCGGAGCCGGCTTGATGCTCAGCGCAGTGGCTTCTTCAGCAGCGAAAAACGGTCGGGATCGAGACCCATCGAAGGCTGCAGCATCGGTGCTTCCACGCTGCGCGCGGCGGGGCGTTCGTTGAAGCCGGGATCGCTGGGAGCGTCGCGATGCGAGGTGGCTGCGCGCCAGCGCTCGAGCACTGCGCCGACGAAGTGCATATCGTGGCCGGCGGTGACCGAGGGCGCGCTTGCAATGGTGGCTTCGCTGCGCGGCAATTGATGCGCCGGCACTTCCTTGAAGCGCAGCCGAGTCGGAAGCGCCACGCCTTCGCCGAAAGCCAACACTTCGCGGGTGCCAAGCGAGGGGACGAACGACAGCAGGTTTGCAGCCGCATCCGAGACCGCGGAGCGCAACAGCGCCTGGTCGCGATCGTTGGCGAGGCGCATCGTAAACAGCGTGTTGCACTGGGAAATGATGGTGGCGTCGAGCTCCGCTGGGCGCTGCGTGACGAGGCCGAGATAGACGCCGTATTTGCGGCCTTCCTTGGCGATACGCGAGACCGCCTTGCGCGTCGGCCCGAACCCAATCTTGCTGTCGGCGGAGACGTAGCGGTGGGCCTCTTCACAGACGAACAACAGCGGCGAGACGCCGTCGCTCCACAGCCCGAAATCGAACGCCATGCGGCACAGCACCGACACCACGGAATCGACGACCTCGACGGGGAAGCCGGCAAGCTGC
>WNFJ01749611.1_pt1 | contig 12695 bp, 12 predicted proteins | sample 5400461 | NCBI WGS metagenome assembly WNFJ01 (sample SAMN13153349, study PRJNA577476) | soil metagenome | isolation source: 115 cm saprolite on Douglas fir-dominated hillslope | place: USA:California | collected 2013-09-17 | reverse complement strand
CGGATTGAATGCCGCCGGCCAGCTCACTTCCAACAGCCAAGGCGTGTTTGGCCTGAACGGCCTAAACCTGAACGCAGCGGCGTCGAATGCCACGCAGGGCTCCGTAATCACTTCGGCGGGGAAGAACATTCACCTGGACAGCGGCACGCGGATGCTGCTGGTTTCGCAAGCGCAAGCTGGTTCGCGGGGTGAAGCGAAGCAACCAGCCGCGAGCAAACCGGAACCAAGGGGCGAGTCCAAGCCGGAAGCCGGCAAGCCCAACAAACAATAAGCAAGAAGGTTTGCTATAGGAAAGGGGCCGCCTGGGAAACAGACCCGCGCGGCCCCTTCTATTTGGTGCGTGGTAAGAGGCGCACTCCACGGAATGGCGAGTCACTTGTTTGTGCTTTGCTATACTCGCCCGCATGCTTGATGCTCCGAAAAAACTGTTTCTCGTGGATGCGATGGCCCACGTCTACCGCGCTTTTTTTGCGCCGATGCCGCAGAGGCTCACCGGACCCGGCGGAATTCCCACAAACATTCCTTTTCTATTTGGAAACATCCTGAAACGGCTGATTAAGGACTACCAGCCTCATTACATCGGAATCGTGTTTGACCCTCCGGGAGCGACGACTTTCCGCGACAAGCTGTTCGAAAAATACAAAGCGCAGCGGCAGCCCATGCCCGACGAAATGCGCGTGCAACTTCCCTTTGTCCGCCGGTTGTGCGAAGCGATGCGCCTGCCGGTGCTCGAAGTCAAAGGCTACGAAGCGGACGATGTGATCGGAACGATGGCAGTGAAGGCAGGAAAGCACAATCTGGAAGTGCTGATCGTGTCCAACGATAAAGACATGATGCAGCTCGTGGGAAAAAACGTGAGAACGCTGCGCACCGGTTCGGGCGGTCTCAAGGGCGACATCATCGTAGATGCAACGAAGGTCGAGGAGATTCTGGGAGTGCCCCCGGAAAAGGTCGTGGACTACATGGCCCTGCTCGGTGACACGATCGATAATATTCCCGGCGCAAAGGGAATCGGCGAAAAGGGCGCGGCGGAGCTGATTAAGAAGTATGGGAGCGTCGAGAACGCGCTGGACCATGCGGACGAAGTCTCGAACAAGCGATACCGCGAAGCGCTGCAGCAGCAGCGCGAACAAGTGCTGATGTCCAAACAGTTGGCCGAGATTGCAAAGGACGCGCCGATCGAGCTCAAGCTGGCGGAGCTGGAACTACGTCCGCCAAACGGCGTGGCGCTGGCGGAACTCTATCGCGAGCTGGGATTTAGCTCGCTATTGAAAGAGCTGGGTGCGGAGGCGACGGCGCCTTCCGCGCCAGCGGATTCCGAACCGGCTGTAAAGGCAGATTACGCACAGCTTGCCGGTGTCGCCGAGTTTCGCGAGTACCTGGCCAAACTCCCGGCGAAGGAACCGCTGGCGATCTGGCTGAATTTGGAGACAGGCGAGCGCGAAACGGAAGGCTTCGGGACGCGCATCGCCTCGATTGAGGTTTCCCTCAAGGCCGGTGAAGGACGGGCGGTTTGGATGGACGAAAAGGGCGAAGCGCCGAAGGCGCTTGAGCCACTTCTCAAGGACTCGAAGCGGCAGAAAATCGTTCACGACCCAAAACTGTTTCAACTGCTGACGGGCCGGGCGGTAGGCATCCGGCACGCGACACAGCTTTATTCCTATCTTTTGAGGCCGACAACCGCGAATCACAACTTTGTGGACGTGGCGATGAGGCAATTCAACGCGATGCTTGGAGGCGGGCCCGGTGAGCGGGCCGATTATTTGCAGCGGCTTGCGCCCGCCCTGCATGCGCAAATCCAGGAGCAAGGGCTGGAGGACGTCTACGAAAGAATTGACCTGCCGCTGGCCCCCGTGATTGCAGACATCGAGCGAACGGGGATTCGCGTGGACCCTAAAGAACTCGAGAAGATGTCGCGATCGATGGAAAAGGAAGTCCGCCGACTGGAAAAAGAGATTTGGAAACTGGCGGGCTCGGAATTCAACGTCAATTCGCCGACGCAGCTTGCCGAAATTCTTTTTGACAAACTCAATCTGCAGCCCAACGCCCGGCGTGGAAAAGCAAAAGCGAGGTCCACGGCCGCCGACATCCTCGAAGAATTGGCCGCGCAGCATCCGCTTCCCGCAAAGATCATCGAGTACAGGGAAATTGCCAAACTCAAGTCCACGTATGTAGATGCGCTTCCGAAACTGATCCATCCGGAAACCGGACGCTTGCACACCAGTTTTTCGCAGACCGGAACGGCTACCGGCAGGCTCAGTTCGAGTGATCCCAATTTGCAGAACATTCCGATTCGTACCGAACTGGGGCGGGAGATTCGGGCCGCGTTCGTCGCCGAAAAAGGAAAGATCCTACTTTCGGCGGACTATTCTCAAATCGAGTTGCGCATCATGGCGCATTTTTCGAAAGACCCGGTACTTGTCGAGGCTTTTCGCAACGGCGAAGACATTCATGCGCGTACAGCGCAAGAAGTGTTCGGCGTAGGGCCAATGGCGCAAACCGCGGAGCACCGCCGCGCGGCGAAGGCCATCAACTTCGGCATCATTTACGGTCTGTCGCCATTTGGACTGGCGCAGCAACTGGGCATCGAGCAGAAAGAAGCGGCGAAATTCATCAACGCTTACTTCACGCGGTATCGCGGCGTCAAGGAATACCTCGACAATATTCTCGCCGAGACGCGCAAGACGGGCGTTGCGAAGACCTTGTTTGGAAGAATCCGCCCCATTCCGGAAATCAATTCGCCGCAGATGCAGCTTCGCAACTTTGCCGAGCGCACGGCGCTCAATTCGCCGCTGCAGGGCACGGCGGCGGATTTGATCAAGCTGGCGATGATCCATATTGACCGGCGCCTGGCCAAGGAGAAGTTCGAGGCCAAAATGATCCTGCAGGTGCATGACGAACTGCTCTTCGAGGCCCCCACAAAGGAGCGCGCCAAGCTGGAAAAACTGGTTAAGGAAGAAATGGAAGGCGTACACAAACTGGCGGTACCGATCGTCGTGGAAATCGGCTCTGGGCCCAACTGGCGCGACCTGGAATAGTCCGTTTTTGCGGATCACCCGGCCCGACTCATTTTTTAATTCTTTCCATCCGCATTACCAGGGCGTAGAATCCGGTCCAAACTCAGCCGAACTCGCTGCCTCGGCCGGCCATCCTGTTGGAGGAAAATATGCGCAGGACAGTTCTGGTCCTGAGTGCGATTCTGCTCGCTAGTTTTGGGATTTCATACGCTCAGCCGAATTCTATTCAAGAAAAGGCGGGATCCGCCGAGCCGAAGATGACGCCGGAGGACGCGGCTAGGAAGAATCCGGTCGCGCCAACGCCGGAAGGGCTGGCGGAAGTAAGAAAACTTTTTGGTTACAACTGCGCGATGTGTCATGGCAAAAGCGGCGATGGCAAGGGTGACTTGGCTGCGGACATGAAATTGGAACTGCGCGACTGGCGCGACCCTTCTTCTCTGGAGAAGATGACCGACGGCGAGTTATTTTGGATTGTCAGCAACGGGAAGGGGAAGATGCCGGGCGAAGGTGATCGAACGGCGGAAAAGGTACGCTGGAACTTCGTGAACCTAGTGCGCTCGTTCGCCAAAAAGGGCGCTACGGATAAACCAAAGGCAGAGACGCCGCCGGGTTAACAGACCGGCATTGCGTTCTAACCTCTTTAGTGAAAGTGATTGGGTCCCGGCACGCCGCCAGGCGGTGTGAGGTTCGTCTTCACCCTGTGTTATGCTCGCTTCGAATCATTCCTGTAAGGAGTTTTTCCGATGGCTCACGCCCCCCAGTTTCTGAAATTAGTGAACGAAGCGAAAAAGAACGTCAAAGAAACCAACGTGGCTGACGTGAAGCGGCGCACCGACGCCGGTGAACGGTGAAAAGTTCTTGCTCGTGGATGTCCGCGAAGACAACGAATGGGCGAAGGGACATCTTCCCGGCGCCATCCACTTGGGGAAAGGCATCATCGAGCGTGACATCGAACAGCGTGTTCCGGACGCAAACACGAAGCTGATTCTGTATTGTGGCGGCGGATTCCGTTCCGCTCTGGTGGCAGATAATCTTCAAAAAATGGGCTATAGCGACGTCGAATCAATGGACGGCGGCTGGAAAGGCTGGCTGGATGCGGGGTTACCGGTCGCGAAAGACTAGAGGTGCCTGGCTGGCATCTTGGTTGGGGGGGTGCGCTGGCCTTTCCCGCTTTTTTAGGTTGTCCATTGAGGAGCAAAGGAGTAGAGTCCCATCAATTCTGTGGAGGACCTCCCATGAATCCACTTTGTTTGCGCGCGCGCTTGATTTTTGTCGCTGTGGCCTGCCTGACTTTCCAGCTCTTCGTGGTTGCAGCGGACGAGCCAACCCTGACCAAGGAGCAGATTAAGCAGTTCCTTCTCACCGCCAAAGTGGTGAACAGTCACGAGTCAAAGAAAGGCATCACCCACACGTCGCGGCTTACGCTGTCCGACGGCACTGTTACCCACGATGCTTCTTTCCAACCTGTTGATGAGCACAAACAGGAGATGAAGCTTTCTGACGGCACCCGTCGAACTGAACTTCGTGGACTCCTACAAGTACAACATCGCAGCCTATGCGCTGGCTGAGTTGGTTGGAATGGATGACATGCTGCCGGTATACGTCGAACGCAAATGGGAAGGCCACGCAGGCTCGCTGAGCTGGTGGTTGCCGGTAAAGATGGATGAGGCCGAGCGCCACAAGCAGAAATTAACGGCGCCGGATGCGGATGCCTGGAACAATCAGATGTACAAAATCCGGGTCTTCGATCAATTGGTCTCAGATTCCGATCCCAACCTGACCAACGTGCTCATCGGCGAGAACTGGCAAATTTGGAGAATTGATTTCAGCCGCTCATTTCGCCTAAACAAGGATGTGAAAAGCCCTAAGGACTTGGTTCGCTGCGACCGGCAACTGTTGCAGAAGTTGAAGGCGCTGGATGCGAATGCGCTAACAGAAAAAACCAACCGCTATCTCACCAAGGAGGAAGTCAAAGCGGTGATGGCGCGACGGGACAAGATTGTGGCGCAGTTCCAGGCGATGATCGCTCAAAAAGGTGAGAGCGAAGTGCTGTACTGAATGTCTGCCACTGAAGTAAGCCGCATCGCTCAACAGTACGAGGGATGCAGCGGATACGTCGGAAGGCCACGTTTAAGGTTTCGCTTTTTTTTGGGTGCCCAAGGGCCGAGTGTTCGTGCTGCACATTGTATCTTTGCCGGTGATCCCGGTAATAAGGAGAGAAAACATGCTGAAGAAGCAACCTGCTCTGCTGTTTGCGTTGGTACTTACGTTCCTGCTGGCGACGACGGTGCTCGCGCAAGAGGCCGCCAAGTCGAAAGCGGCGCGCTGGGAAGGTCTTGTAGCAAGAAGCAGCAAGGAGCATTCTACTCTGACTGTTCGCAAGTCGGGCGAAAATGCAGAGAAGACCTGTGAATACGACAGCTCGACGAAATGGGTCAGTCAATATCACGCTGACAAGAAGATTAACAACATTGACGCCAGCGAGGTTAAAGACGGAGATTACGTGATTTGCAAAGGCACTGAGGAGAAGGCAGGCGTAATCCACGCGACTGTAATCTCTAAGCGGCTCTCCCACTCCCCCCAGTAGAAGAGTTGGGTCTTGTAACCCAAGTTGCCCCCCGGATTTGTTGAAGTATTGTAGTTCACTTAGTAAGTAGATCGCGGAGCCATCATGCCTGATGGCTCCGTGATTGTGCTTATCCGTGTGGTACATTACGAACTCCCGCGTCAAATGCAGCCCACGATCCTTAAGCTCAAAGTGACCTTGCCGATTGTGAGGATGGATTTGTCCCCTAGGGGCTGTAGGAGCCTGCATTGCGGCCTTTGCCGCGTCTGCGAGTTCGCGTATGCGTATTTTCAGCTCGTTGACTTGTGCAACTCTGGCAGCCTAAGATGCACCTCAATTGAGGAGCCTTGCGGACCGTAATGTTTTCGCCAAAATTCTACGGGTTGACTATGGGAGGCAGGAAAATGGTCTGCCATCCCCGCCGCGCTTGGATTTCCGTCCTGGTCCTGGTGTGGGCAGTGCCAGCGTGGGCGGGGCCAGCCAAGGTTCCAGCGAAAGCACCAGAAACCATAATCGCCATCGGCGATGTCCACAATGACTTTGACGACTTCGTCGCCATTCTCCGGCGCACCGGTCTTATAGACAATCAGAACCGCTGGACAGGTGGTAATACGACGTTCGTCCAAGTCGGGGACCTCCTGGATCGCGGCCCCAAGCCGCGCGAGGTCATGGACCTGATGATGGCACTCGAGAAAGAAGCGGCATCAGCAGGCGGGCGGGTCATAAGCCTCCTCGGTAACCACGAAGTGATGAACATTATGGGCGACCTGCGTTACGTCACTCCCTTGAACTATGCCAGTTTTGCCGATGGCAACTCGGAGAAGCGGCAGAAGGCTGCGTATGACGAGTATGTGAAATGGAGGGCTGGTCATGCATCCTTGCTAGCCGAGCTTCCACAACCGATGGAGTTGACTGAGACAGAGTGGATGGCACGCCATCCGGCAGGTTTCATTGAACATCGAGAGGCGTTTGGTCCAAAGGGAGAATACGGTGAGTGGCTGCGACGACATGCGGCCCTGGCAGAAATTGAAGGAATCATCTTCCTGCACGGCGGGATTCATCCTGGTTTGGCGAAGACGAAATCTGATGAGATGAATAACCGGATCCACGACGAAATGAAGGAATTTGATGCCTTAAAACAGTATCTCCAGAATGAAAAGATAATTCTGCCATTCTTTAATTTGCAGGAAATCAATAATGTGCTTCAGGCGGAAGTCATCGCTGAGCTCAAGTCGCATGTTTCAACGAACGATGAGCGCCGGGCTAAGATCCAGGAGTTTTTGAGACATGTAGATTGGCTCAGTGTGCGAGTCGAGGGCCCGTTGTGGTTTCGCGGTTACGACCAGTGGAGCGACGAAGAGGGTGCACCGCAGGTCAGCAAGCTCTTGGAGGGTTACAAAGCGACACACCTTGTGGTAGGGCACACGGTGCAGAAGGGTGGTCGCATCCGACCTCGGTTTGGCAACAAAGTGTTCCTGATCGACACCGGCATGCTCAGCAGCTACTACCCTGGAGGCAGGCCGTCAGCTCTGGAAATCTGCGGTAATGCCAAATTCATCGCTGTATATCTGGACCAGCAGGTAGTGCTTCTCGATTCGGCAGGGTCTTCGCCTCGAGACGGAGGACTTGGGGAGCCTCCAGGGGTGGGGGACGGAGCAAGGGTTTCGGACAAGCTAGCCGTCTTACCAGCCGACCGTATATGTTCCGCAACGGCTGCCGCGCCGCAATAAGACCGAGTGGTTCTTGAAGGGAAGGTACCGCGGATGAAACGGTGGATTGAGCGGGCCCTGAACATTCAACCTGGAGATCTGGGACGCGGCACCCTCTTGTGCTCCTGTCTGTTCCTGATTATAAGCAGCTATGTAACAGGAAGGGTTGCGCGCGATGCGCTGTTCCTTGCCCGATTCCAAGCGGTCCAGTTGCCCTATGTGGACATCGCCAGCGCGGTTTTGGTGGGAATCGTAGTAGTCGGCTATGTTCGTCTGGGGCGGAGGACCTCTCTTGGCAACCTGCTCGTGGGCAGTCAGTTCTTCTTCGCGACAAACTGTGTGTTTTTTTGGGCGCTAGCCCACTACTACCATCCTGCATGGCTTTATCCGGCGTTCTACGTTTGGGTAAGCCTATTCGGAGTGCTCGCTCCGACCCAGGTCTGGACCCTGGCGAATTATCTTCTGACAACGCGAGAAGCGAAGCGAATTTTCGGCATGGTGGGCGGTGGAGCGATCTTGGGTGCGATTTTCGCCGGCTTGTTCTCGAAGACAGTGGCTAAGGCATTTGGCACTGAAAGCCTCCTGCTGGGAATGGCATTGCTTCTCTTGATTTGTACGATGCTGATGGGAATCGTGTGGCGGAAGTGGAAATCCCATCTTGCAGATTCGGGAGAAACGGCAGCCAGAGATAAGAGAATCGGGCAAAGAGACCTAAAGGGCAGCATGCGGTTGGTTCTTTCCTCCAAATATTTACGAGCCACAGCCGCAGTCATCTGCCTCGCTTCGTTCGTCACTACGGTTACCGGCTGGCAGTTCAAAGCTATTGCCAAGCAGGTTCTGGTGAACAAAGACGCATTGGCCATCTTATTTGGAAACTTCTATTTCTACGCCGGGATATTGGGATTGTTGTTTCAGTTGCTGCTGACCACGCGATTGCTCCGCCGATTTGGGATAGGCACGATGCTGTTTGTGCTCCCCATTGCCGTGATGGTGGGCTCGGCCGGGCTAGTGATTTGGGGCACCCTCGCATCCGCTCTTGCGCTGAAAGGCAGCGATCAAGTGCTCCGCTATTCCCTCGATAAGTCTGCGGTCGAGCTGTTGTACCTGCCGCTACCTCATGCTCTGAAGTTACGGGCGAAATGGTTTATCGACACCGTGATCTGGCGTCTAGGCGACGGTTTGGCCGGGGTGACCGTCCTAATTTTTGCCAGCTATTTGCATCTAGCGCCACGCCAGGTCAGCTGGATTGCCCTGCTTCTCGTCGGTGCATGGCTCGTATCGGTTTCCGTCGCCGGGAAGGAGTATATTGCTGCTCTGAAGGAATCCATTAGTCAGCACCGGCTTACTGCAGACCAGGCCTCTGCGTTGGCGCTGGACCGTTCTACGGCGGATTTCTTAGCCAGCAAAATCCTTGCCTCCAACCCGGAAGAAATTCTCTACGCGCTCAGCCTTTTCGAAGTTGAGCGTCAGCGCGCTGCTCACCCAGTGATTCGCGGCCTCCTGACCCATCCCGCGCCCGAAGTCCGCCAAAAAGCGATTTCTGTTCTGTCCGCCGCCGCCGACAAGTCCGTGCAGCCATCCATTGAACTCCTGCTAAAAGATCCTGACCGCAGAGTTCGCACCGAAGCAATGCTCTACCTCGTTCACCACGCCCACGTTGATCCCATCACGCTGCTCGCAGAACTTGGAGACTGCGCTGATTTTTCAGTGCGCTCCGCAGTGGCCGCATATCTCGCACGCCCCGGTGAAGCGCAAAGCCTGGAAACGGCTCGCCAAATCCTCAATGAAATGTCCAGCCAGGGCGGCGAAGACTGCGAACGCGCGCGCATGGAAGTTGCGCGCCTCCTTGGCGAACTTCCCGATTCCTTCGATCCGTTGCTGGCGACGCTCCTCCGTGATCCCGTCAATCTTGTGGTGCGGGAGGCCATCCGCTCCGTGGGGGCGCTCAGAAAATTTTCGCTTGCTCCCATGCTGTTGGAGTATTTGTCGAATCACGACCTTTGTGGTGACGCCGGGCAGGCCCTGGGCAAATTCGGCGATCAGGTCCTTGACCTCCTCGGCGGCCATCTCGGCGATTCTTCCACTACAATTGAGGCCCGGCGGGCGATCCCGTCCGTTCTCGTAAGCATCGGCACACCTGCCGCGGTGCGTGTGCTCTTAGACAACCTCCTCGAAAGAGACACGACAGTTCGTTTTCAAATTATCAGCGCTTTAAACAAAACTCACCAGGTTCATCCCGAAATCGAGCTGGACACGCAAATGCTCGAAACGATTCTCGCCGCGGAAATCATGGGCCACTACCGCTCTTATCAAATCTTGGAAGCAATGCGCATTCCAAGAAGCTCCGATGAACCCGTCATGCGCGCGCTAAGCGAATCTATTCAACAGGAGCTCGAAAGAATTTTCCGTCTTCTCGGACTTTTGCATCCGCATCTGGATTTTCACTCGGTTTATTTTGGATTACAATCGAACAATGCGACCGTCTACGATAATGCGCTTGAATTTCTTGAAAACGTCCTGAAATCGCAATTGCGTGGCATTCTCGTGCCGCTTCTCGACGGCAAGGTGAGCCCTAAGGAGCGAGCCGCAATCGCCGAGCGCCTTGTGCGTGCAAAAGTGGAGAATCGCGAGCAGGCCGTTGCAGAACTAGTTGCCAGCGAAGATCCTTGGCTCAAATCCTGCGGAGCCTATGCAATCGGAACGTTTGGAATAAAATCTTTGGAAATGGAGCTAAGACAGTGCCTGGAGCATCCGGACCCTCTCTTGCGCGAAACCGCTCGAGCCGCGAAACTTAGCCTGGAAGCCCTGGGAGCAAAGCCTTGACCTCTCACGGCCTCGTGCAAATCCATTGTGCTCCGAGATCGGCGCCAAACCGTGCAGAAGGGCGACTCTTTCTAGAGGAGAATTTGGCTGGGGCGGAAGGATTCGAACCTTCACCGTCCTCATTAACAGTGAGGTGTCCTACCAGTTGGACCACGCCCCAGCGGCGTGCGGCGGCCCCGGCTGGCGGGAGCCACGCGGAACAGAGTAGGCTCCGCCGCAATAAGCGCGGCGGAGGGTACCTCTAAGATAGCACGACCCTGCCCCCGGCCCGAATGCCCCGCGCAAAAATGTCGTGAAAAAATGTTTGAACTTCTCCATTCGCTCAAGCATCAGACTCCGTGACGGTGGGTGAGTGCGGGCGCAGAAGGAAGTACGGACCGAGGGGCATCTATTTCGCCTCCACCTCGTTCATCGTTACGGGTTAGAAAACACAATCGGGAATACTGTTCGAAAGTTTTGCAGGTGCCACAAAATCTGTACGGGAAGTTGCAAGAAATTGTTTGCAGACAAGCGGGCGCGGAGGTTGCATTCCCTAAAGTTTTGATGGACACTATCGCGTCGAGAACGACCCGGGTTTGCACTGTCCGGTTAACTCGTGGGACGCCCTGACCGCAGCTCCATTCCGGAGCGCTCCCCCGCATAGTGCTGAACAGACATGGCCCAGATTTTTCATCGCAGTACTAACTTCATCGCGCGATTCAGTGTCTTTTCGACGCTTTTTCTGGTTGGAATCGCGCTCGTCGCTGTGCTGGCGGTGGCGCGTTCGCCCTATATGACGCGGCAGAACATCACGCGTGAACAGCCGGTGCAATTCAGCCACAAACATCACGTCGGCGACGACGGCATCGATTGTCGCTACTGCCATACGGGCGTTGAGACTTCGGCCGTTGCCGGGATTCCGCCGACAAAGACCTGCATGAACTGCCATTCGGTGCTTTTCAACAATGCTTCCTACCTCGAGCCGATTCGGGAAAGCTATCGCACCGATAAATCGATCCAATGGGTCAAAGTTCACCGCCTTTCACCGCCTCGCCGATTTCGTGTACTTCAATCACAGCATTCACATCAACAAGGGCGTGGGATGCTCGTCGTGCCACGGGCAGATCAACCAGATGCCGCTAGTATTCCAGGCCAACACCTTGCTGATGCAATGGTGCCTCGAGTGCCACCGCAATCCCGAGCGGGTTCTTCGGCCGAGGGATCAGGTTTTCAATATGGACTGGAAGGCTCCGGACAATCAGGCGGAAGTTGGCGCCAAACTGAAGGAAGAATACCAGATTCGGACGACGGCTGAGCTGACGAGCTGTTCCACTTGTCATCGCTAATGGACGATATGCGCGAGCACGAACAACACGAGCACCTCCACGATCAGCACGGTCACAACGATGCGACAGGAGACGCGAAGCTGAACGAACGCCCGATGAATTTGGCCACAGTCCGCGCCAAACTTCAGTCAAAAACCAGCAAGCAGTACTGGCGCGCGCTCGAGGAGCTCGCCGGCGATCCGGAATTTGAAGAATTGCTGCATCGCGAATTCCCGCGCCAGGCGCCTTCGGAATGGGACGACGGCGTCGACCGGCGCGATTTCCTGAAACTGATGGCAGCGTCCCTGGCTTTTGCTGGACTTTCAGGCTGCGGCCGCACGCCGGAGCAATACATCGTGCCGTACGTAAAGCAGCCCGATGGAATGACGCTCGGCAAGCCGCAGCTTTATGCCACGGCGATGCCGTTTGGCGCTGACGCGATCGGCCTGCTGGTGGAAAGCCACGAAGGGCGTCCGACGAAAATCGAAGGAAACCCTGATCATCCATCCAGCCTCGGTGCGACGAACGTGTTCGCGCAGGCTTCTATCCTGAACCTCTACGATCCGGATCGCGCGCAGACGGTAACGAAATTCGGAGAAATCCAGACGTGGTCGCTGTTTGTCGATGCTGCCCAAGCCATGGCGGCCGAGATGAAAGGGTCTAACGGCGCGGGTTTCCGCATATTGACGGGGATTGTCACTTCGCCCACCCTTGCCGCGCAGATTCAATCTCTGCTGACGCTTTTTCCGCAAGCGAAGTGGCACCAATGGGAGCCGGCCGTCGGCGACGGTACGCGTGAAGGCGCCAAGCTCGCTTTTGGGACTTACCTCAATACGGTGTATCGCCCGGAGAAAGCCGACGTCATCCTTTCGCTCGATTCTGATTTTTTTGGCAGCGGACCGGGGCATATTCGCTACGCAAGGGAGTTTTCACGCCGACGCAACTTGGATCAATTCTTCGAAGGGGATCGCAGCGGTCCTGAGATGAACCGGTTGTACGTGGTTGAGCCGACGCCCAGCGTGACCGGCGCGACTGCGGATCATCGGTTGCCGCTACGGGCCTCGGACATGGAACTTTTTGCGCGTGCCCTTGCGGCGAAGTTTGGGCTCGGCGGCTCCGGGGCGCAACTTCCTTCTACCGCCGAGAAGTGGCTCGACGCCGTCGCCAAAGATTTGCCGAAGCACAAGGGCGCGTCACTGGTCGTGGCGGGCGAACATCAGCCCGCGGAAGTTCATGCGTTGGCGCACGCTATCAACCCCGCGCTCGGGAATGTCGG
>WNFJ01728927.1_pt2 | contig 12695 bp, 13 predicted proteins | sample 5400461 | NCBI WGS metagenome assembly WNFJ01 (sample SAMN13153349, study PRJNA577476) | soil metagenome | isolation source: 115 cm saprolite on Douglas fir-dominated hillslope | place: USA:California | collected 2013-09-17 | reverse complement strand
GCACGGGCGTGGCTGGCGCCGACGGAGCGTGCTCGATGAAGGCCATGATGTCCTGCTTGGTGATGCGACCGCCGAGTCCGGTGCCTGAAATTTGCGAGAGGCTCACGCCGTGCTCGCGGGCGATCTTGCGGACGAGTGGGGAGGAACGGGTTTCTTCTCCTTCGGCATCTTCGGCGGGGGATTGTTGCGGAGCGGGAGTGCTGGCGGCGGCCGCTGCAGGGCGCGGCGAAGGAGGAGCGGGAGCGGGCGCTTTATCATCCTTTTTTTCTTGCTTCGCCGGCGGCGCAGAGGCTGGAGCGGCCGCTTTCGCGGGCGTCGCGGCTGCTTCTCCATCCACGGAGATGGTGCCTACGACCGTGTTTACGCCGACCGTGGTGCCTTCTGTAACTTTGATTTCCTGAAGAACGCCGGAGGCGGGAGCGGGAATTTCCGCGTCAACCTTGTCGGTGGAGATCTCGAACAGCGGTTCGTCGCGCTGGACCTTGTCGCCAGGCTTCTTCAGCCATTTCGTAATAGTGCCCTCGACGATGGACTCGCCCATCTGGGGCATGATGATGTCAGTCGGCATGATTTCCTTCCGCGCGGCCCACGGTTCGGATTCGAGGGCCGGGCGCAAACGAATATTATAGCGTCCCTCGCAGGGGATACGTTGAATCGGGAGGACTTTCCGCGAACTTCTTCTTTATTCCTTGGCGCGGCCGGTATGCTAACCCCCCGCCACTGAAAGACGAAACTTGTAAAACCGTGTTTTGTAACTTGACAACTCAGGTTCGTGATGTACGCTGTTCTTGATCTCGTTGCCTTTCAAAGAAAGTTTTGAATGAAGAGCTTTCTCTAGGAGGGCGAGATGCAAGGTAATCTCAACATCTGGTTCGAGAGAATCAAGGACTTCCTCTTTGCACTCGAATTTCTTCTGGTGCAGATCTTTTTAATCTATCACTTGGTTAAAGCGCTGTTTGGACGCGACCGGCGTTAAGTGAGGGTGCCCTCGTGAGTTAGGAGTTCCGCGAAACATCGCCGACGGCTGACGCCAAGGCGACGCCGCACAGCGAACCAATCGAGCGGAAATGCGTTACGCCTTTCGTGAGACCATGAATAAGAGCCGAAACCCGCGCGGTTACCTTAGGCCAGCGACCACGGGGCACCAGCCGAGACACTCGCTTTGCAATTTAGGCATTGACTAAAATGTAGCGTCGAGCTACATTTATGCATCTTACGGAGGTAGGCCGTGGATGACAAGCAGGTCTGCCCTAAAGTGTCAGACGCGGAAGTACTTGAAAAGGTGAGGCTTAAGGTGCGTAACGGAACGTATGTTTTCGGACCACAGGTTTTGACAGCCGTCGAAAACCTCAAAAAGCTCAAGAGGCTTAAGGCTGTTGAAAACCCGGATCGGGAATATCGGACTGTCATCGACATCGATACAGCCGATTGTATTCTGTGCGGTGTAGGTACGGAAATTACTCCCCTGACAACCGAACCACAGTGGTCGGTCACGATCAAAAGCGTGAATAGCGAGGGATACCCTCTGATCGTGCACGTCTACCTTAACTATGACGAGGGGGAACCCTTGCTCATCTCGAGTTTTGTTCCATGTGAAAAAGGGGAGGCTTAATATGCGATGCCCAACTTGCAAAGCGGAAGCAATGGGGAAGACGACTGGAACGTACCAGTATCGTGAGAGCGGCTTGGATACCATCTGGTTAGAGGGGATTGCGACCTCTATGCCTGTCCCAATTGTTCTTTGCGGATGCCTATCTTGCCCGCTATGGACGCCATGAAGCAGGCCATTACGAGAGAACTCGTATTGAGTCATGGACGCCCGTCCGGGGATGAGATTGTCTATCTGCGAAAGGCTATGGGACTAAAGGCATCCGAGCTTGCGGAGATCCTAGGAGTGAACCGGGTTACCGTTTCTCGATGGGAGAACAATGCCCAAAATATAGAGGCATTTTCCGATTGGAAGTTCCGAATGGAAGCCGTTGACCGCATCCTCCCAACTAACGAACGTAGGGTTGTGCGCGATAAGGTGTCCCTCGTCCTACAACGCGGCTATAAGCCGGAACAAACTGTCGGGAAAGTTTCGCTCACCGTGGCTGCTACAGAGTTCGTAGCGGCCGGTCTTTGACCGGAAAACTGGCTCAACATCGAACGATGTCGAGAGCGACAACGACGAAGATAAAGATGCTGCCGCGTAAAAAAGAGAAAAGAAGCCGCCAGTGCTTACCGGCGGCTTCTTTTTGACGTGCGTGCAAATAATTGTTTTCTTGGACGCCCCTTCGACCCGAAATGCTACTCGTGTTTGTGATCCTCTTTGCTCTCGTCACCACTCGGGGGCGCCACACCGAAGGTCGTCTTCCAATACTCCTGCACCGCAGGCGGCAGTTTTTCCATGTGCGAGATGAAGCTGGTGATCTTCCACATGTCCTGCTGGCTTAGAGTTTTCTCCCACGAGGGCATACCGGTGTAACGGATGGCGGTGCGGATGGTGTAGAAGACGTGCCACTCGGGATCGTCGGGAGGATCGGAGATGAGATTGGGAGCCGGCGGGTAGAAAGAGTTCGAGAGGCTGGCAGGCTTGCGATCAAGTCCGCCGTGGCACAGGGCACAGTTCATGGTGTAGAGCTTCATGCCATCCATAAAGTTCTGATCATTGGGAGGGATGGGATTGGTGACGCGGGGGGCGTGGCGCTCCATGGAGGCGTCGACGGCCCCCATCGCCAAGCGTTTCTCAATGCGCGGCGGCGGCACGTTGGCATTCGTCGGGAAAAAACCCAGCATGGCGAACCCGAGGCCTCCGAGTACGAGAACGAGTAGGGTAATGATGACTCCGAGAACGAACTTTCCCATGGGTTTCCTCCGGGGATCTATTGTGGCAGATTGACCTGGCAGGGCGCTAGTTTTGAGGCCGACGAAGAAGCCTCGCTTCGGTCGGTGGACAGACGAGGGCGGCTGTCCCCACACGATTCTTCCCTTCAAAACAATTTAATAGGCCTGCAGCTTGCGCGCTTCGCGTATAACATCCTCCACCTTTGGCAGGTAGTACTCTTCCTGCGGGGGAGAGAACGGAACGGCGGAGTCTAATCCTGCGATGCGGACGATGGGGCCGTCGAGATCGTCGAAGGCCTCTTCGTTGATGATGGCGGCGATTTCGCCAGCCAGGCCGCCGGTGCGCGAGTGCTCGTGCAGGATGATGACTTTGTTTGTTTTCTTGACAGTATGCGCGATGGCTTCGCGATCGAGCGGCGAGACGGTCCGAAGGTCGAGAATCTCAAGGGCGATTCCCTCGTTCTTCAGAATCTCGGCGGCTTCGAGCGCAGTGTGAACCATCGCGGCATAAGTAATGATAGAGAGATCGCGGCCTTCGCGGACGATGTTCGCTTTGCCAATCGGGACGACGTAGTCTTCCGCGGGGACTTCGCCTTTGATGCGGCGGTAGAGATATTTGTGCTCGAAGAAGATGCAGGGATTGTTGTCGCGGATGGCGGCCTTGATCAAACCTTTAGCGTCGTAGGGCGTGGCCGGGCAGATGACTTTGAGGCCGGGGTTGTGGACGAACCACATCTCGGGATTCTGCGAATGGAACGGGCCGCCGTGGACGTATCCGCCACTGGGCCCTCGCAGCACGAGCGGGGCGGGCGCTCCCCAGAGGTAGTGCGTTTTCGCGACCATGTTGCTGATCTGGTTGAAGGCGCAGCCGATGAAGTCCATGAACTGGAATTCGGCCACGGGACGCATGCCGGTGAGCGACGCTCCGAAGGCCGCGCCCACGATGGCGGATTCGGCGATGGGCGTGTCGATGACGCGCTCGGGGCCGAAGCGGTCGATGAAACCGTCGGTGACTTTGAACGCGCCGCCGTAAATGCCGATGTCTTCGCCGAGACAGAAGACAGAGGGGTCGCGGTCCATTTCTTCCCAGATTCCCTGGCGGATGGCTTCGAGGTAGGTGAGTTGCATAAGGGTTAGGGCCTACGATTGACGTTCAAGGGCGAACCCTCAGCGGTATACCTCACGCCGATGAGCTACGCGCACAATTGTCACAACGATTCGCTGGCTGTCGATTCTATAGATAACCCGATAGTCGCCCACACGAATACGCCAGTGATCTGCCGCGCCCTGGAATTTCTTGACACCTGATGGTAAAGGATTCTCGGCAAGTGATTCAATCTTCGTTTGAAGTCGCTGTTGGATCGGACGATCTAAAGATCGCAGTTCTCGCAGCGCGGAAGTCGCGTATTCAATTGTGTACGGCACATTCGAACTGGCTACAATCCAAGTTCTCTCTTAACCTCTGCGAGGGGGACCGTGGGCTCATTGAGTCTTTTGCGCACTTCTTCAAGGTCCATGTAATCCTCGATTTGCTCGATCAATTCTTCGCGGTCGGTGGGAGCTAATGCAGCGTATCGATCTGCCTGTAACCGAGCTGAGGGACCGGAAAACATGGTCACATAGATTTCGCCATCGAGATCATGGTTCACCAACTCGACCCGCCACACGCCGACGGAAACCTTGTCTTGGACGACTTCTACATCCATCGCAGACACCCCTTTGCACAGCTATGTCGATTTGTTGCTATATGCGAACGCAACATCCACGAACTCGACGAGATGCTCGTCAGAGTCTACACAAGTCTGCGGCCTCGAATAATTCGAGGCTGTGTGCCACTGCCCGGCAGATTTCATTACCGAAACATTCAGCAACTCTTCCAGGATAATGCAACGCCAGTTTGCAGGCGACCCGTCCACTTCCAAGGCGCTGCTGCTGCCGCCTCCAAACTGATACATCAAGCTCTGAAGCCGTCCGTTTTTTGTGCCAAGAATATGCGGACACATTTCCCGAACGTACCCGTGATACGTAGCAACGACGATGTCTTTGTCTAAGATCGCCTGTCGGATCAGGCGATAGATCTCGTTGGCGTCTTGGGCGCCGGAAGCCATAGTATCGTCACCTACTCTGCCATTTTACCTGAGATGAACGGCTGCTTCCGTTTGTTTAAAACCGCCCGTCCCTTTCTTCACTTTCGGCATCCCATACTTCGGTGTGACTTCATGGCAGCCGTCTTCGCAGAACACTCCGCCCTCGGCCGATTCCGGTGTCGGCATCGGCGAGTTCACCGCGATCTCGCGCTCGGCCTCGATCACCCGCTCGACTTCTGAAATTAGCTCTGCATTTTCTTTAGCGCTTAGCCACTTCTTTTCTTTCACCAGGTAATTCTCAAAGCGCGCGATGGGGTCACGCTTCTTCCAGAAGTCGAACATCGGCTTGGGAACGTACGCTGCGCCGTCGTGGATGGCGTGGCCTTTCATGCGCATCATTTTGGCTTCGATCATGGTGGGGCCTTCGCCGCGGTGGGCGCGCTCGACGGCTTCGCGGGCGGCGTCGTAGACCTGGCAGGCGTCGGTGCCATCGACGATCACGCCGGGGATGCCGTATCCGATGGCGCGCTCGGCGAGGTCTTTGCAGCGATACTGCATTTCTGACGGCGTGGAGTAGGCCCACAGATTCGATTCAACGAAGAGCACGAGGCCGAGGTTCTGCACGGCGGCGAAGTTGATGCCTTCGTAGGTGACGCCGGTGGACTGGCCCCCGTCGCCAATGTAGGTCATGACGGCAACGTTGCGTCCCTGCAGACGCGCGCCCAGCGCCACGCCAGAGAGCACGGGAATGAGATCGCCGAGCATGGAGATGGGCGAGACCATGTTGCGCTTTTCGATGTCGCCGAAGTGCGAGGTGCCATCGCGGCCATGCGTGGGCGAATCGGCTTTGGCCATGTACTGCATCATGGTGTCGCTGGCGCGGAAGCCGCGCACCAGCAGCGCTCCCTGGTTGCGGATCTCGAGCGCGTAGGCGGAGGCGCAGGAGCAGGCTTCCTGGCCGAGTCCGAAATAAACTCCGCCGACCACCTTGCCCTGCTTGTAGAGATTTTCGAGCGCGATCTCCATTTTGCGGTTCAGCAACATGTAGCGGTAGATCTCGATGCAGTGCTTCTTGTCGAGATACTTCGAGTCGCGAATGGGCGGGACGGGTGCGTTGAGGTTGCCGGTGACTTCGTAGCGGACGTGCTCGGCACCGTCTTTGTCTTTTTCTATGGACTGGCGGACGGAGAGGTCGGGATGCTCGAGGCGAGTGTCGGGGATGGAGTAGGTGCGGAGATCAGAGTTTTCGGGTTTAAACGAAGAGGCACCATTGTGCCGACGGTTACCGTTCGAGCTGTGCTTGGAGTTGGATTTCTTCTTCTTGATTACCATTTGGAGCGGCGCCAAAGCGCTAACAATGGTATCGCGAGTGAGGGGGAGAGAGCTAGCTCGGGCCCGCGAGGAAGCCCTGCGGCTCGCGGTGCGCTCAATTCAGTCTGTGGATCGGGAAGGGCGCGAGTTTACGACTTTGCAAGTCGAGCAGATAGAGCTCACTCTTATTTGGCGTTCCGCGCCAATCTGAATGCCACTTCAGAAACACGGCAGTCTTTCTGTTGGCAGAAACCCTGAGATCAGCGGCAAAGCCGTTCCCCTTTGTGAGCCTCTCCACTGCGCCGGTTTCGATATTCCCTCGATAGACGTCGTAGTCGTATCCATGCCCTAGTTTTCCGTTGCTAGCAGCCATGAAAAGGATGCTCTTTCCGTCGGGCATGTAGTTGGGGTAGTCAAGTATTGGATCCTTGTGGTCGGCTTCTTTTGGAACATGAGGTCGAAGCGTCAGCAATGGCTTCCCTTGGCGTTCAACTGAATAAATGGCAATCTTCTGGGGAGTATCGAGGTCCTCCGTCACAACCACCATGCTCTTGCCGTCCGGCGAAACGGAGAGAGGGGACGCCATATAGAAACTTTCGTTCGTAAGCTGACGCACGTTCTTACCCTCTAAGTCGCTCGCATAAAAGTTCCACGCGTGAGGATATGGCTGCACGATTGGTGAATAGTTGCCGTAATATCCTGACCGCGCGAAAAGAATTGTCTTGTTGTCAGGCGAGAACACCGGCCAGTAATCGCTGCCCTCCGAGGACCACGAATGTGGATCTGAACCATCGACGTTCCCGATCACAATGCTAGAGCGCGCCCCAGTGCCAGGCCAGTAAGAATATGCGATTCGTTTTCCGTCGGGCGAAAAGGCCGGGCCTGATTCCGCTCCGCTCTTAGCGTCCGTCAGGCGGGTTGCGTTGCCCGTGTCTACGGCAATCTTATAAATAAACGAAGTGCTGCCCTTTCCGAAATCAACTGCGATCAACTTGCCGTCAGGTGAGACACCAAGGCTTCGGATCTGACCGGTTTTGTTTGTGGCCGAGCCTAGGAGCAGGCAGGGAACAAGCAACGGGAAGAGGCTACGGCTAAGACGCTTGAACATATCGAACCCAATCGGATTATCACCCCGCGGATGGCATAGTCGTGATGACGGAGGTAACTAATGTGGAGCCGGGGTATGTTTTTTGGCTGCGTCATGCCCAAGTTGTGTCGTCTTCTCCGTGAAGCTGGCGGAGTTCGGCAGGTGGCTTCATGGGAACTCCTGCTGTTCGACCAAGCAGGGCGTCGAGCGTATCAACCCAAAGCATCTGGCTCGAGAACACTGTGCCGAAGTTGCGGGAGACGGATTCGGCGACTGCGTTTAGGTCGAGTGGTTTGCCGAGTTCTTGCTGCATCGAAGTCACCGGCTTCGACGTGATGCCGCAGGGGATGATCAGGTTGAAGAAGCTGAGGTCGGTGGTTACATTCAGGGCGAAGCCATGCGAAGTGACGAAGCGGGAGATGTGGACGCCGATGGCGGCGAGTTTGCCTTCGGTTGCATTGCCGGGCGGGCTCGCTTCGCTTCGCTGGACAGCCGAGGCGGCTGTCCCCACATGAGCAGCGTTGCTTCCGGCATCCGTCCACACGCCCGTTAGGCCTGGCACTCGCCTTGTGGGAATCGCGAAGTCGGCGCAGGTGCGGATCAGGACCTCTTCCAGGCGACGGACGAATTCGACGGCGCCGAGCGTTTTGCGTTTGCCGTCGGGGGTGGCGAAGCCGCGCAGGTCGAAGATGGGATAGCCGACGATCTGGCCGGGTCCGTGGAAGGTGACGTCGCCTCCGCGATCGCATTCGAAAAGTTCGACTCCACGTCGGGCCAAGAGCTCAGGCGAAGCGATTACGTTTGCGGCTTTCGCGTTTCGGCCTAGCGTGATCACGGGTGAGTGTTCGAGAAGGAGCAGAACGTCACCGATCTTTTCTTCTTTGCGCAAGTCAACTAACTGCCGCTGCAGGCGGAGGCCGGTGGAATAATCGACGATGCCGAGTTGGATAAGGGAGATCAAATCAAATCCCCAAGGAACGCGGTCGCCTAGTGAGCCTGAGCAGGAACTTCTACATATGCGGAATACGTACGCGGCTCGGGAATCGGCTCACCGCTTCGCGACATGCCTTCCAGATGGAAGGCAATTGCCTCCCGCATCTCACGCTCTACTTCGTCGCGCGTCTTGCCGGTTGCGACACAACCATCCAGATCTGGCGAGTAGGCCGAATAGCCCGTTCCCGTCTTTTCAACGACAATCAGATACTTTTTCATTTCTTGAGCCGCGCCTGCTTCCATACGCTGTTCAAAGTGCGGTACCAAGGTCGTCGCCCGGTTTACCCGGCACAGTAACTACTCCCGGCTTGCTCGCATGTTTGTACTGCCGATGGCTTCCCCGCGTGCGATCAAGGCGCCATCCGCCTCGTTCCAGTTCCTTGATCACATCTCGCACTTTCATTTTACGCTCTGTTGCAAAGCCTCAAGCGTTAATCGCAATCCCGTACACGCTGTTCGACGCGTCCAGCATAGCTTCGGCCAGTGTTGGATGCGCGTGGATGGTCCACATCAAATCTTCCACGGTGGCTTCAAGTTCCATGGCAGTGACGGCTTCGGCGATCAGTTCGGTGGCTTGCGGTCCGATGATGTGCACGCCGAGAATCTCGCCATAGTCGGCGTCCGACACAATCTTGATGAAGCCTTCGTGCTGGCCGACGATCGAGGCGCGCGAGTTAGCGGTGAAAGGGAACTTGCCGATTTTTACGTTATATCCTGCCTCGCGGGCTGTGGTTTCGGTGAGGCCAACGCTGCCGATTTCAGGATGGCAATACGTCGCCCCGGGGATATGTTCCGGATTGATCGGCTTGCCCGGTTTGCCAGCAATTTTCGCCACCGCGACAATCGCTTCCATGGCGCCGACATGCGCCAGTTGCGGCGTTCCCAGCACGATATCGCCGACTGCATAGACGCCGGGTTCCGAAGTTTGCATCCACGAATCGGTTTTGATAAATTCGCGGTCCGGCTTGATCTTGGTGCGTTCCAGTCCGATATTCTGCGTACGCGGCTTGCGGCCCACAGCGATCAGAATTGTTTCGGCATCAATCTTTTGCTGCTTGCCGTCGACCGTGATGCTGACGGCGATTCCCGCCTTCGTCTTCTCGACCTTGTCGACTTTCGCTCCGGTATGGAACGCGATGCCACGCTTGCGGAAGACGCGCGCCAGCTCTTTCGACACTTCTTCATCTTCAACCGGAACAAGACGTGGCAGCATCTCAATGATCGTCACTTCGCAATCGAAGGAGCGATAAATCGAAGCGAACTCCACGCCCACCGCGCCTGCGCCCACAATGACGAGTGACTTCGGGATTTCTTTCAGGTTGAGAATCTCGATGTTAGTGAGAACGCGGTCATTAGCTTCGAGGCCAGGCAGCATGCGTGCCTCAGAGCCAGTAGCGAGAATTACGTTCTTCGCCTTGAGATGGGTTGCCTTGTTATCGTTCACGACTTCGACCGTGAATACGCCGTTTTGCGCCGAACCAGTAAGCTTGCCGTATCCCTTTACGGTCTCAACTTTGTTTTTCTTCATCAGAAACTCGAGACCCTTGGCGTGCTTGGCGACAATCTTCAACTTGCGATCCTGGACTGCAGCCCAGTTCAGCTTTCGCGCATCTACGCCCTCGATGCCGAATTCCTTCGCATCTTTGAGGTGGTCCCAGAGTTCGGCGTTGAACAGCAGCGCCTTAGTTGGAATGCATCCGACGTGCAAGCAGGTGCCGCCGAGGAAGCTGTCTTTTTCGATGAGGGCAGTTTTCAGGCCCCATTGGCCAGCGCGAATGGCGGCAGTATATCCGGCGGGTCCGCTGCCGATGATGGCGACGTCGTATGTGGTTTCGGGCAAAGTGATAATCCTCAGTAGGAAGAGATGACAATAGGCAAACGAATGATTCTAGAACAGGGTGGTGAATGAGGCCAAGCCGGACCAACTCAAGTCAGATGTCACAGAGGGGGTGTGGAAAAAACTGATGCAGGAAGAGTAAGGCCGCTGTCCCTACAAGAGGCGATGCGGTCTCTCGGGGGCCGTTGCCTTAGAATCCTAAGGATGGACCATCACACTGTGGCGGCGGTCAGTATTGCGGGGACTTGCCTGGATGTGATTGGGAGTCTCTATCTGGCTTACGATTTGTTGGGCGGGCAGCATGGGCCGTTGCGGCTGCTTACTCGGGCGGTGACTTACTCCGTTGTGTTTGGCATTGGCTATGGGCTGGGGCTGGGGCTTTGGTTTGGGCTGTTTTCGGGTGTGGCGAGCGGGGTCACGATCGCGATTGAACTGAATCGGGCGGCGCGGGGGCTGGAGCATTATTCGTTGTGGTGGGAGGGATTTTTCAGCGCGATCCGGGGAGTTGCGTTTGGCGCATGCCTCTACCGGAATCTGGGTTTGGAATTTGCCGTGGCGTTTGCAGTCCTGCTTACGCTGGGACAAATCTTTGCGTATTCCCGCGGCATGCGTCCGGCGCTCGATTACGCCGCGACCGGCAAGCCGAGGCTTACGCGGCGGCATGTTTGGGGGATTCTGGAGCGGACGGTTGGCTACACTGCGACGGCGCTGGTGTGCAGTGCGCTGGTGCAGCATGTTGACCATGCGTGGGCGTTTGCGATTCGCGTAGGGTTGGTGATTGGCGTGGTGACTGGAATTGGCGTTGCGATCGTTCCCTTGATCGAGTACTTCGCCGACCACCTTCCAGAACGGCGGCTGGGAGCCTTTGGGATCGTGCTCATCTTGTGTGGATTTGCTTTGCAGTCGTTCCAGTATTGGCTGTCGTTGTTTGATGTGAGGGTGACGTAGATGCACGGCTGTCCCCACATGAGTTGTGGCACTGCCCGACGGCGGCTGTTCTGGATGAGGCGCCTCAGGGGCTGAAGCCCGCATTCTTTGGGCTGTTACGGCACGGCTGAAGCCGTGCCCTTCGCCAACCCGCTGCGGCCCGATAAAGCCGGGCCGCTGGACAGCCGAGTGCTGCTGACCGGGCAGCACCTTTTTATGGTTGTGGAGTTTCAAGCTTTTGGTCGCAGGTGCCGTTGGTGGGTTGGGTGGCGAGGAAAGCTGGCCAAGTGCTGGCTGTTGCGCCGGCGGGCGGAGTCAGCAGGGGCGGAGTACCATTGAAGTCGACGAAGAACTCGCTCATGTCGAATTCGGGGTGCAGCAGCCAGTAGTTATCGCGGTCGGTCAAATTGGATACGTTGAACGTCTTCTCGATGTAGGCCAGGATCGCGGTGAAGTCGCGCGGGGTGTGGGAGACGAAGTTCGGCTTGGCGTAGGGAGAGATCACGATCATGGGAACGCGGAAGCCGGTCAGATCGAAATTTCCACCGAGTTTTCCCGTCGCGCAGTAGTTCGCGGAGCCGTTGTTGGCATCGGGACAGCTACCCGGAACATTTCCGTCGGGAACGGGAACCATGAATGGGGGCACGTGGTCGTAGAGGCCGCCGCCTTCGTCGTAGCTGAGGATGAAGATGGAATCCTGCCAGGCAGTGCTTTGCATGAGTGCGGCGATGATTGATTGCACATAGGCGGCGCCGCTCTGGATGTTGTTGTCGGGATGCTCGTCGAGTCCACTGCCGCCCGAGGCGCTGTCAATGAAGATGACTTGGGGAAGAGCTTTATCGGCGTCGCAGAAAACGCCGCTGCAGGAATTTGCCAGGCGAGACATGAGATCGCTTACCGGGAAAGCCTTCGGGCCGATCGCGGGATCGCTGAAGTCGGCAAAGTTCGACAGAAAGATTCCATCTCTGTAGTAGTAAAGCCAGCTTACATTGGCCGTATTCATGGCGCGGAAGATGGTGGGCGCGGAGTACGCAGGATGACCGGTGTCGTCGGGATACTCGTGGCCGAAGGACGTGGCTGCCATCAGATACATGCGGTTGGGCACGGTGTTGGCCAGGATCGGCGAATGCCAGGCGTCGCTGGTGGCGAAGAACGTTGCGAGGTCGTAGTAGTAGGGCAGGTCTGTGCCGTCATAGTAGCCCATGGCGCGGGTGCCGTTGGGATCGAATTGTTCCGCGACGTTGTTGGTGGTGTCGAGAAAATTGTTCATGCTGAAAGTGTCGGAAGCGGTGGGGGTGGTGGCCCAGGCGGGGTCACCGCCAGTCAGGGCTACGTCGTGATGGCTCTCGTCCCACGCGGGGGTGAGATTTTCCGTGCAGACGGTTTTCTCATGAAAGGGCGTGACTTGGGCGCCGGTGTTGGCGTTGGTGAGAGTGACGGTGGGATCGAAGCCGTCGATGGTCGAAGTGTCGGTGGTGATGCCGGCGTTTTTCAGGCGCGGTGTGCGATAGGCGGCGAGTTGTCCGAAGTACATGTCGAAGGAGCGATTCTCCTGCAGCATGAAAAAGATGTGGCGGATAACTCCGGGGGGCGCGGGGCTGACGGTGAGGCTGGCGGATGCGGTGAT
>WNFJ01099637.1_pt1 | contig 12697 bp, 14 predicted proteins | sample 5400461 | NCBI WGS metagenome assembly WNFJ01 (sample SAMN13153349, study PRJNA577476) | soil metagenome | isolation source: 115 cm saprolite on Douglas fir-dominated hillslope | place: USA:California | collected 2013-09-17 | reverse complement strand
ATTTCGTGGATGGGCGTCAACTCGCGAACGCTCAGCTCGAAGCGCGCGCCGATCCCGACGCAGGGGATGCGGCTTTCATTGAACCGGATGAGCGTCAGTGGCGGCGAAACCAGCGCGTCCGATCGCGCCGCGAAAAACAAGAGCGACCTTACGTGACGCAAATGCGAAACGATTTTTTCAAGAACGCTGCAACGCAAAGCGCGACCATTTCCAATAACGACTGAAGCGCCACGCCGCCTTGACGGCGGACACCGCTGCCATCAGCATGCCGGCCCGCGCGGTTTCAATAAGTGCAAAACAGGACACAACGAATGACCGATCGTCTTCCGGGATTTTCGACCCTCGCCGTGCATGCCGGCGCGCAGCCCGATCCCACCACCGGCGCGCGCGCGACGCCGATCTATCAGACCACCTCATTCGTGTTCAACGATGCCGACCACGCCGCGTCGCTGTTCGGGCTGCAGGCATTCGGAAATATTTACACCCGCATTGGAAATCCGACCAACGCTGTGCTGGAAGAGCGCGTTGCCGCCCTCGAAGGCGGTACCGCCGCGCTTGCGGTCGCGTCGGGACACGCCGCGCAAGTGGTGGTGCTTCAGCAATTGATGACGCCTGGCGACGAGCTGATCGCGGCGCGCAAGCTCTATGGCGGCTCGATCAATCAATTCACCCACGCCTTCAAGAGCTTTGGCTGGAACGTGGCGTGGGCCGACCCCGACGATATCGGCAGTTTTGAACGCGCGGTCACGCCGCGCACCAAGGCTGTCTTCATCGAGTCGATTGCCAATCCCTCGGGCAGCATTACCGATATCGAGGCGATCTCGGCGATCGCCCGCAACGCCGGCGTGCCGCTGATCGTCGACAACACGCTGGCGACGCCGTATCTGATCCGCCCGATCGACCACGGCGCCGATATCGTCGTGCATTCGCTGACGAAATTCTTGGGCGGCCACGGCAACTCGCTCGGCGGCATTATTGTCGATGCCGGCACCTTCGATTGGTCGAAGGACAACAAATATCCGATGTTGAGCGAGCCGCGCCCGGAATATCACGGCATCAAGATCCAGGAGACTTTTGGGAATTTTGCCTTTGCGATTGCCTGCCGCGTGCTGGGCCTGCGCGATCTCGGTCCGGCGCTGTCGCCGTTCAACGCGTTTTTGATTCTCACCGGCATCGAAACGCTGCCGCTACGCATGCAAAAGCATTGCGAGAACGCCAAGGCGATCGCGGAATTTCTCTCCGGCCATGCCGCGGTGGCCTCGGTCAATTACGCCGGCCTGTCCGGCGACAGATACAATAACCTCGCGCGCAAATACGCGCCGAAGGGCGCCGGCGCGGTGTTCACCTTCAGCCTCAAGGGCGGCTATGAGGCCGGCGTCAATTTGGTGTCGAACCTGAAATTGTTCTCGCATCTCGCGAACGTCGGCGACACCCGCTCGCTGGTGATCCACCCGGCGTCTACGACCCACAGTCAGCTCGACGACGCCGCCAAGATCAAATCGGGCGCCGGGCCCGACGTGGTGCGACTGTCGATCGGCATCGAGGACAAGGAAGATCTGATCGCCGATCTTGAGCAGGCTTTGACCGCGTAATCGGCCGTCATTGCGACGACCCGTTATTAACGACCTTAGCCATATTTCACACTGTGGCGGCTCCCCTGCCCCGCGAGCCGCGATATACTCGCCGAATGACAGGCCTATCATTCGGAGCAGCCGATGTTGCGTTTTGCGATTGCATTGCTGGTCGTTATCGCCGCTAGCGGACCTGCTGACAGCGCCGACCGCCCCCTCGCCCGTCGCAGCTGGCACCGCACGACCGTCATATTGCCCCCGGGGCTGCCGCGGCCGCATTACGATTTCAGAACCACCATTTCGTATGATGCGTCGTATTCCTATCGCCGGCCGTACGCTCACCGATACTACGCTTATGAGGAGGTGGCGTTCACGCCAGCCTACGCTGGCGTACCATACGTCACCCCATGGTTCGGCGCGCCGCTGCTGCCGGGTTCGTCGGCACTCCCCGGCTATTACGGATCGGCCTACACTTACGAGTACCAGGGTCCCTATTACGGCGGCCCCTACGTTCCCTATTGGGACCGCCTGCCCTACGCCTGCGGCATCTATGGTTATTGCTGAGCGGTCGAGCGCGGCTAACCATCCCGTCGCGCACGCAGCTTGATGGCGGCGGCGACCAGCGCAAAACCAAACACAATCGCATAGGCGCCGAGCCACCAGGTCAGCACCAGGGCTCCGGTGAAGGGAGCGCCGATCAAAAGCACGCCGTAAATCACCGATGCAAGACCGCCGAGGACGAGCCACCAGCGGCCGTGATCTATATTGAAGCGCAGCGCCGCGCCCAGCATTAATCCACCCGAGAGAATAGCCCAGGTACCAACGAGAAAAACGAAACTCAATACGGTGATGCCCGGCCACAGGAACGCGATGATGGAAGCAATGATGTTGACGATGCCCTCAAGTACCAGAAACCCCCATTTCTCGTGCTGGCGCGCGGCGCGCACCGACGCGATGATGGCGAAGATACCGTCGATGAAGGCGTATGCGGAAAATACCAGTACCAGCGACAACATTGTTACGCCGGGTTGGAAGATCGCGATCAAGCCAAAAATAATGCCGAGCACGCCGCGTATCGCGAAGGCCCACCAATTTTGCGCCAGAAGCCGCGACATTTGCTGATCCGCAGGCCCGCCGCCCGCGCGTGAATCGACCGTAGTGCCGTGGGTGGCCATGATGTTCTCCTGATCGTGTGTGGCCTGCCGGCCGAACGACCGGCAGGTCTCGGTCTATCGCTATGCGGCTTGCCGATAGACGTGGCCGCCACCCAACGCGACGATGTCGTCGACCGCGCGCGTGCTGCCCTCGTTGGCTTCGACGATGATCGCCGTCATTCCCGGACGCATCCCCGTGGTCACGGAGTCCACAAAGTCCGAATCGAGCGCCTCCATCACGACGTCGCCGCTGAGCCCGGTCGTTGCGCCCAGCGCCGCCCCCACTGCCATCCCGGGCGCGCCTCCGATCAACCCGATCAGCGCTCCGGTGATCGTCCCGACCGCGGTTCCCAGGAGATGGCGGTCCTTGCTTTCGAGCAACGCGACGTTGCCGCGATCGTCCTTCTTGATCATCACGCCGGTCTTGAGTTTGAAATCGGCAACGCCCGCTTCCTTCAAACCCTTGATCGCGCTTGCCGCATCATAGGCAGCATTGGTGTCGTTGAATGTCGCCACGATTATCCTGTCAGTCATGTGAGCCTCCGTTGAGAGCAAAAAATCAGGGATGATGGTCGATAGCAGGAAACCAGCCGGCCGCTGCAGATGTCAGGGGTCAGCCGCTGAAATCAGCGCGCGTACTCGAAGACAGGCATCGCCTTGATGGCTTCCTTGGTTGCGCCGGCAAGAACGATTTTGCCGTCGCTTTGCTTGAGCTGGCTGACCGGGATCGCAACGTCATGCTTGCCGACGCCGAGAAAGCCGCCGGCACCGATGATGGCGTAAGAGACTGCTTTGTCCGGAGCAATGATGATGTCGTCAGCCTTTCCGATCGCCTCGCCCTTGTCGTTGTAGATCGATCGTCCGAGGATTTGGCGCCTGGCGCTCCATCCCACGGTGACGTCGCGCAGTTCAGCCACGGCGACGCCGAGCTGCGTGGAGCCGACAACCTGTTGGCCCCGCGAGGCGCCGATGGCGCCCAGCACTATGGCGCCCACGGTCGCCCCGATCGCGATGCTTCGCTTCATGTCCTTCTCCTTACTGTGAGTTGATAATCCGAAAATTGACTGGAATGGGCTGCCGGCCTAGGCGCTCTTGCTCGCGGCCGCCGCGGAGCCGTCGGCGTCGATGCGGGCAACCACGGCTTCGACGGCCGCTCTTTCGGCCTCATCGACCGCGGCTGTGGCAATTTCCATCGCCGTGATGGCGTAGTGCTCCGAGAGGTCGGCGCGGGCAGCAAGCCGTTTCACGTCGTGCCCCTCTTTCCACTGCGCGATCTTGTCATGGGTCATTGTCTTTTTCTCCTCGACCCATGATTTCACCTTCGCCTCGGCCGCCGCAGTGCGGGCTTTCTGCTCCTTCGCCTTGTTTTCAAGCGCCGCAAGCTGCGCCTTCGCCTCGAGCTTGGCTTTTTCGCTGGCGCCGACGGCGCTCGCCTTCAGATCCTTGATGCGCTTGTCGGCATCATTGATCTTGGTGCGGAGCTCGCTGCAGAAATTGTCAAACTTTTCGCTCATATCAATCTCCTCGGGATGGGATGGGCCGCCTCGCTAGATCGCCAAGCGTTGAGGAGAGAATTGCGTAACCAGCTCGATGCAAAAAGGATCGTTTCGGCCAACAATCGGTCAATTCCGGCCAAAAACACCGGGGCAGATCATCCGGCAGAAGTTGGTTCGATATCTATTCTGGCGCGCCGGTATTCGTTCGGCGCGCTCTTGGTCCAGCGCCGGAATGCATGCCGGAAGGCGGCTGCGTCACTAAACCCCAATGCATATGCGATGTCTTCGATCGTCAAATCCGTGTCGCGGACGTATTTGATCGCCGCATGCGCCCTCAGTTCGTCGATTAATTCGCGAAACGAGGTGCCCTCCTGTTCCAGCTTTCGCCGCAGCGTACGCGTACTCATTCCGAGACGTCCCGCAACCCGCTCGAAGCTGGTCGGCTGCGTCATGCAGCTAAGACAAATCTCCCGAACCTTGCCGGCAACACCCGTGCTTAATTTCAGCTCGCTCAACAATTGGCTGCAGAGTTGCAGTACCTGGGAATAGGTAACTTCATTTCCGAGATTCGGCGTGGCATTCAGCCAATCGGCATCGAAGAAAAATTTGTTTTCGGGCTGTCCATAAACGACCGGGCAGCCAAAGACCTCGACATCCTTTTGTGCGCCCCGAGGTCGGCCGAATGTGAAATGCAGCTTGGACGCGTGGAACGACTGTCCCATAATATCGCGATGCAGTGAGACGTGAACGCCGGCCTGGAGTTCGACGATGAATTTATAGAGGGGTGCATCGACCTGCGGAAATGGAAACGGGGTCATCGTCCAAACGGCTACTTTGCCTTGCTCGGAGAATTGGACATCGACGAGCGGCGCGGCGAGCTGGTGATATTCCACGGCAAACGCCATGGTTCGGCGAAAATCGGTGCTGCTGAGCATCGCGAACCCGTACATGCCATAAGTCGAGACGTGAAACCTCAACCCCGTAAGGTAGGCAAAATGCGGGTTTCGAGACTGCCTGATGGCGTTGCAATAGGACTGAATAACTTGATTTGCTGAGACCCGAACTTCCGGTGAGCACAACTGCGTCTCGGAAAGATGAATTCCTGCCAGCGCTTCCTTGGCTGAAACGCCTTCGTCCTTGAGCGCATCGACGACCATCGCGATCTTGACGACCGGATAGAGCTTTTCACTGGGTCCAAGCTTGGTCATCGATGCACCAGCACGGCTCGACCATCGCGTGTTGCGACTGGCGGTCAGACCAACGCTAGCAAAAAATTGTCTTGCCGCCACGCGCCAAAATCAGCTGCGACGAGACGGGCGTCGTTCGGCCAGCTATCGATTCAACCGGTCTGGGTGATCGGCAGAACCAGCTTTTGCTGTTTGGATTGCGATTGACGCGCCGATAATCGCTCGGCTTGAAAGACCGCCAATGACAAAACCGCAATCGCGACGGCCTGGTGCGCGAGCGCGAGATCCATCGGAACCTGATTCAACAGGATGAGAATGCCGAGCGTCGCCTGCAACGTTATCACCGCCAGCAGCCATAGGGCACCTTTGACCGCGGCAGGCCCTGCCCGCGAGCGAACCGTGTCGAGCGCGTGCAGCACGGCAAGCGCAAACAGCGCGTAGGCTGTCATGCGATGCTCGAATTGCACCGTGAGCGTGTTGTCGAACAGATTATGCCACCATGGCGCCTCGAAGAACAGCCGCGCCGCGGATGGGATAAACCCACCGTCGATCTCAGGCCAGGTATTGTAAATCTTGCCGGCGCGCAGGCCCGCGACCAGCGCGCCCAGATAAAGCTGCACGAAGGTCAGCACCACCAGCACCGCGCTGGTGATCTTCAGCCGCGGCGTTGCAATGATCGGCGGCCGGCCCATCAGCCGGCGCAACGTCCAGACGATGGCAGCGAAAATCAGAAGCGCCAGCACCAGATGCGTGGCGAGGCGAAGTTGCGAAACCTCCACGCGTTCCGAAAGCCCGGAGGCCACCATCCACCAGCCGACCACGCCCTGCAACGCGCCGAGGCCGAAGATCAGCCACAGCCGTAGCCTGAGCTCCGCGCTGACAACGCCGCGCCACAAAAAAAAGAGAAATGGCAGCAGATAGGCGACGCCGATCACGCGCCCGAGCAGCCGGTGGCTCCATTCCCACCAGAAAATCGTCTTGAACTCACCAAGATTCATGCCGGCGTTGAGCTCGCGATATTGTGGAATGGTCTTGTAGGCCTCGAACGCCTGGATCCATTGCGCTTGATTGAGCGGCGGCAGGGCGCCGGTGACCGGTTTCCACTCGACGATCGACAGCCCGGACTCGGTGAGACGGGTGGCGCCGCCGACCAGCACCATGATCGCAATCAGGGCGGCGATCGAGACGAGCCACCAGCGGATGGCGCGGGTTTCTGGTACGTGGTGTGCCGAAATAGGGGTCATCGAAGCTGCGCTTGAATGAATTTGCGCGCACTTTATAGTCCGCCCCTTCCCGTGCGCAAGGCGCGCGCCCTGAATGCGAGCCGCACATTTCCGTCATGACCATACGCACCCGCAAATTCTTCGGAACCATCGCGCTTCTCGCGCTCGTGGTGGTGTGGTCGCTGCTGGGCATGACTGTGGCACAGACGCCGTGGCTGGCGAATTCGGGGCTGCTGCAGGCGATCTTCTATGTCGTGGCCGGGATCGGTTGGGTACTGCCCGCGATGCCCATCATCAGCTGGATGGCGCGGCCGGACGTCTAGCGGGGCTAGTTCGAGTTGGCTGCACCGGCGGAAACGTAAAGCCCGAAAGCAGCACGCGCATGACGCGCAGCGAACGCTGCCGTCCGTCCCAGGCAATGCGCGGAAGCGCGTGCAAATTGGTCCGGCCTTCCGGCTCCACGATGCCCGGTATCGCCGACGCCGCACTGGTGAAGCCGGCCTCCGCCGCCATGACGACATGCAGCCTGGCAAACGCCGCGCGGTCGCCGAACGGATAGGCAAAATGCCGGACGTCGCGACGAAACGCAGCTTCTGCGACCGCCCTCCCCATCGTCATTTCGCGCAACGCATCGGCGTTCTTCAAGTTCGGTAGCACAGGATAATTCACGGTCGCGCTTCCGATCGTCACATTCGGATCGGCCGCGAGCTTCGTCAGATCGTCCCAGTCCATCGATGCCTGGCGCGTCAGTGCCGCAAGGTCAACCGAATAGCGCGAGCAGAGATCCTTGATCGCGGTCGAGAGATCTGACGGTGCAAGTGAGCGCATCCAGCTCGCGAGAAATTCGTAGAGCTGATATTTTTCGGATGGCTGTCCGATGTCAAAACGCAGCTCTTTGCGATCCATCACCAGGCTGAGGCGGTTTTCACGCGCAATCACCTCCTCGAGTGCGAGCCACCACGCCTCGCCAAGGCCGTCCGGGAATGCGGTCGGCAAATAGACGGTGAAGGGAACGCCGTGCCGCGACAACACCGGATAGGCCTGTGTCATCAGATCCTTGTAGCCGCCATCAAAAGTCAGGCAGACAAACCGTCTTCGCGAGGCCAGCGTCACCGCCCTCCGGCATACCTCGTCCATGGAAACGATATCGTATCTCCAGCGCTTCAGCGCCCGGATCGTTCGATCGAGAAATTTTGGGGTGATTTCGTGGGATCTCAGCGGCTGAAACCGCGCCGGCTGCGGCGGACGCACGCGCTCGAACCGCAGGACGACCCCGGCGCCGCCGGCTCGCCGCCCCCTCAGCCACGGCACGCCGCCGAAATAGGCGAGCTCCAGCCTCAGGCTCGTCAAGAATGGGTTTTCGGATGGCAAATTCTCGCCCCTCAGCGCGTATTCCGCAAAAGCATGCCCTCGGACTTGATCCGGGATGGATACCGGTTTTGCGAATAGAATACGCGCAAGTTATGGGTCAGGAGCAGTTTCCCGAAAATGCTCCTGTGCTGCTGCATCCGCCCCGCCCCGGCCGCATTCTCATTACTCTTTGTTGACATTTCTTTGCAAAGGTCGGCCAAGGGCGAAAAAACGTAAATAATTTCCTATCGACAGGTTTTGCAATGGCCATGGCCGCCGCGATCGAAAGCCGGACGGCAGAGGCAACAGCCTGGTCGAAGGCGAGCCGTATCGCCAGCGTCGATATTCTCCACGATCTGAGCCAGGCGGAAACAATCTGGCGCGCGCTTGAAAATCAGCCGCACGTCTCCACGCCGTATCAGCGGTTCGATTTCCTAAAACCCTGGCAGCGCGAGGTCGGAGAGCGTGAGAGCCTTAAGCCCTTCATCGTGATCGCTTACGATAGCGAGCGCCGGCCGCTGCTGCTGCTTCCACTTGCGCTCCGCCGAGGATACGGCGTTCACACCGCCTGTTTCATGGGTGGCAAGCACGCAACCTTCAACATGGCGCTGTGGGACAGAAATTTTGCCGCTGACGCAACCGCCGCCGATCTTGACGCGCTGATATCGGCGATCCGCGAGCGGTCCGGCGCTGACGTTCTGGCGCTCATTCAACAGCCCCTGCGCTGGCGCGATTTGCCGAACCCGATGGCGCTATTGCCAAACCAACCGTCGGCCAATGACTGCCCGCTGATGGCGATTGCCTCGAGCGCGTCGCCCACGGCGCGGATCAGCCATTCGTTCCGCCGCCGGCTCAAGGGCAAGGAGCGCAAGCTGCAAATGCTGCCGGGCTATCGCTATGGCGTGGCGACCACGGACGCCGAGATCAAACGGCTGCTCGACTGGTTCTTCCTGATGAAGCCGCTGCGGATGGCGGCGCAGAAACTTCCCAACGTATTCGCCGATCCCGGTGTCGAGGATTTTATCCGCACGGCCTGCACGACAAAACTCGCCGGCGGCGGTTACGTCATCGACATTCACGCGCTTGAATGCGACGACGAGGTGATCGCGATCTTCGCCGGCGTCGCCGACGGACACCGTTTTTCGATGATGTTCAACACCTACACGATGTCCGGCAATGCGCGTTACAGCCCCGGGCTGATTCTGATGCGCGACATTGTCGATGAGTATGCCGAACGTGGTTATCGCGCGCTCGATTTTGGGGTAGGATCGGACGACTACAAACGGTTCTTCTGCAAGAGCGACGAGCCGATTTTCGATTGCTTCATCCCGCTCAGCCCCCGCGGCAGGATTGCGGCATCAGTGATGTCAGGCACCAACCGCGCCAAGCATCTGGTGAAGCATAATGCGGCGCTGCTTCATATCGCGCAAAAGCTGCGCAGCGCGCTTCAGCGCTGATCGCAGCAATTGTCTCAAGACCGAAGCAAACCCGTGTTCAGGCCGCCACGACCCGCGGACCCGGCTCGACGGCATCCGACGGCTGCGCCGCTTTGCTCAACATGGTCACGTCGCTAAAACCCACTGCCTTGAGCTGATCGCACATCACGTTGCGGGCGTCAGGCGTCATCGAGGCATCCGGCACCACCACGGCGCGGGCCTGCGCCGTCAGGAGTTCCGCGGGCAGATCGGTGGCGGCGCCCGCGTCGAGCAACACGTGGTCATAGACCCGCTTCAGCGCATCGATCGCAAGCGTGAGCCGCGGTGACTGCAGCAAGGCGCGGTCAAAGCCCGGGCGCCCCGAGTTCACGAGGTGAAGGCGCGACAGCTTGTCCTTGGTGATGACTTGCGAGAACGAAGCCTCGCCCAGCATCAATTCCGCAAGCCCCGGCGCGGCCGGATCGGCGGATACCGCCGACATCGTCGGCGACGACGCGGATAGGTCGACCACCACGACGCGCGCATGGCGCGCCATCAGGCGCGCCAGCGTCAGCGCCGTCAAGGTAATGCTCTCGCTCGAAGCCGTGCCGAGGATCGTGACCTTGCGGGCTGCTTCGCCGGCGCCGCGCAAGCGGGCGGCGAGCCGTTCGATCTCGGTGAACTCGGTCGGAATATCGGCGGCCGGTGGCGGCCTGACCTCCGGGCGGGTTTCGCTGAACACCGGCGCGGGATCGGCGGCGGCGACGGCAGCAGCAGGGGGCGCGCGGACCGGAGCCGGCGAGGACGCGAACGCAGCGATTGCGCGCGGCGCCGTCATGCGCAGCAACTCGCCGGTTGCGATCGTGCCTGCGCTCAGCATCAGCGTCGCCAGCGTCGCGATCAGCACGATCGGCAGTTTTTTCGGGTAGGCCGGGTCATTGGAAACGGTGGCGCGGGAGATGATGCGTCCGTCCGCGGGCGCCGCGTCGATATTTTCGCGCGTATTCGCCTCGCGATATTTCGCCAGATAGGACTCCAGCAGATCGCGCTGCGCCTTGGCTTCCCGATCCAACGCCCGAAGCTGGACGTCCTGACCGTTGGTCGAGGTCGCCTGTTTTTTCAATTGCTCGAGGCTGGCGCTAAGGCCCTCGACCCTGCCGCCGGCGATGCGCGCGTCATTGTCGAGCGAGCGCGAGATCTTGCCGGCTTCCTCGCGGAGCTGGCGGTCCAAATCTGCAACCTGCGCCTTCAATTCCTTAATCCGCGGATGGTTGTCGAGCAATGTCGACGACTGCTCGGCGAGCTGCCCGCGCAGCGTGACGCGCTGTTCGGAGAGCCTGCGGATCAGTTCGGAGTTGAGCACTTCCGAAGCCTCGATCGGCCTGCCGTTCTGGAGCATTTCGCGGATCAGCCGTGCCTTCGATTCCGCGTCGGATTTCAACGCGCGCGCATTGTTCAACTGGGTGTTCAGTTCGCCCATCTGCTGGTTCGACAGCGTGGTGTTGTTGGTGCCAACGAACAGACTCGATTTCGAGCGAAAATCCTCGACGCGGGATTCCGCCTCCGAAACCTTCTTGCGCAGATTGTCGATCTCGCCTGACAGCCATTGGCTGGCCGCTTTCGCCTGCTCCTGCCGCGCATTCTGCTGCAGCACCAGATAGCCTTCGGCGATCGAGTTGGCGACGCGTGCCGCCAGCTCCGGATCGCGCGACTGGAATTCGACGACGATGACGCGCGATTTATCGACCGCGTAGGCGGTGTAGCGATCGAAATAAGCATCCAGCACGCGCTCTTCCGGCGTCAGTGAGAATGGATCGCGGCCGATGCCGAACAACGCCAGCAGCGATTTTACCGGCGAAAGGCCCTGCAGCACCGGATCGAATTCGGGCCGCTCGGCAAGCTTGTTCTTCTTGATGATTTCGCGCGCGAGATCGCGCGACAGCAACAATTGGACCTGGCTGGTCACGGCCTCGGCATCGAGCGCGTTGCGTTCCTCGTTGCGCTCACCATTTGGCCGCAGGAACACGTTCTCGCGCCCGTCGATCAGGATACGCACTTCGGATTTATATCGAGGGGTGACCAGATTAACGGTGGCAAGCGAAAGCACGGCGGCTAGCACCGTCGGAACGACGATCCAGCCCCGCTTGCGCATCAGCGCCTGGCCAAGGGCGTGCAGATCCAGATCGCCCGAAGCGGGCACGGCGGCCGGCTTTTGGACAGCCGGCGCCGGCTTTGCCATGGCCCTCTGGACCAGGGCCTTGTCCTTGCCTGCACGCCAGAACGCTAAACGCATCGTACACTCCCGCGGACGCCACGACTCTACGCGACCCTTGGCGATTACACTCCATTAAGGTTGCCGCTGGGTTAATTCAGCAGTTTTTGATAGCGGGAACATCCGCCCTTGGCCGACGCGGTCATGTTTTGTTAACCATGAAAGTCCTTAATCGGAATCAATATTTCCTGTTGGATTGCCCGATGCGAGGCGCGCGCGCCGCTATCCTCTGTCTGCTTGCAGCGCTCGCGCTGCCGGGCTGCATGCGCACGGCCGGTCCCATCGCGTCGACACAAACACAAAGCGATCTGGATTCTTTTGCTTACGGGCAATCCTACGCCATGGCCCCTACCCCGGCTGGGTACGCGGCCGCGCCAAAACCGGTTGCCTTTGATGCGGCCTATCGGCTCGATGCCGGCGACAAGCTTCGGGTCGTGGTTTACGGCCAGGAAGGGCTCACCAACACTTACGCGATCGACGCCGGCGGCGCGATCACCATGCCGCTGATCGGCGCGGTCGCAGCGCGCGGACGGACGCCTTCAGGTCTCGCAGCGGAAATCACCGGCAAACTTCGCAACGGCTATATCCGCGATCCGTCGGTGGCGGTGGAGATCGAATCCTACCGGCCGTTCTTCATCCTGGGCGAAGTTGCGGCCCCCGGCCAATATCCCTACGTACCCAATATGAGCGTCGAGAGTGCGGTGGCGATCGCCGGCGGCTTCTCGCCCCGCGCGCTCCGCGACCGCGTTACGCTGACCCACACCGACGGTTCGGGCTCGTCCCGCGTCGAGGTACCGCTCGGCACCGCGCTCAGCCCTGGCGATACCATCCTCGTCGGCGAGCGCTGGTTCTGATCATGCCCATGGTCACAGACCGGCCGCTTCGTATCCTGCACGCGGTGCGCGCACCGGTCGGCGGAATCATCCGCCACATCCTCGATCTTGCCAACGGACAGGCCGACCGCGGCCACCAGGTCGGTATCATCGCCGACAGTCTAACCGGCGGCGCGCGTGCCGAGACAGCGCTCAA
>WNFJ01208882.1_pt3 | contig 12698 bp, 8 predicted proteins | sample 5400461 | NCBI WGS metagenome assembly WNFJ01 (sample SAMN13153349, study PRJNA577476) | soil metagenome | isolation source: 115 cm saprolite on Douglas fir-dominated hillslope | place: USA:California | collected 2013-09-17 | reverse complement strand
TCCCTCGGCGTCGCGGTCACCTGCACTGTCCCGCCTGCCGTCACGGTGCCCGTCGCGGGGCTCACCGTCAGGGAGGCTACCGGCACGTTGTTGATCGTGATCGGGGCGGTGCCGGCCAGTAAGCCACCAGTCGGGTACCAGATGGTCGCGACCACTTGGTAGGCTCCCGCGCTCTGCCCTGCGGTATACAACCCCGCGGCAGAAATGGTGCCACCGCTGGCGGAGTAGACCACGCTGACGGGAACGCTGTCCCCGGCACGCGTGCGGCCATAGGCCGCGAACCGCTGGGCCTGCCCGGTCAGCAGGCTGGCAGTGCCCGGAGTCAGAACGATCTGTGCCAACTTGCCGCTGTTCCTGACGCTCGACTTGGACGACACCGCCACGTTGGCCGCCACGCTGGCGGCGCTCGCCGTCACGGCATAGAGGCCCGCCATCGAATCGGACGTGTAGAGACCGCCGGGCGAAACCGTGCCCCCGGTCGCCGTCCAATGCACGACAGCGGCGACGCTATCGCCGTTCTGCGTGCGACCGAACGCGCTGAATTGCTTGGACTGGTAAGCGATGAGGGTGACGGTATCGGGACTGATGACCAATTGCACGATCGAGCCAGGGGGACCAGTGGGACCAGTGGCTTTCGTCATGTCGCACGCGACCGCCAGCGCCGCCGCGGCGGCGAGGGCGAGCGGCGCTTTCATCAGCGCCAGGCGATGCGACAGCTTGAACGTGAAGGGCATCAACCCTCTCCCAGCGTGCAGAGTTGAGGTTCGGCAGCTCGACTGGCGTGGCACGCGATGGCGTGCGGTAGCCTCGGGGCTTTGCGTCCCCGGCTTTCGCCGGGTTTGCCTTTCTCGCGCTCCCCTCTAGGGGAGTGGGGCGATCCTGCCGAACTGCTGTGCTGCACTTCCCTAAAACGAAACGGCCGCCAACCACTCGCGAACGTCTCGAGTCGCTGGCGGCCCGGCGGACGTAGCGACCGACTCGCTGTAGTCCCGTGGCTCTGCGTCGCCGTCTTTCGACGGCTTTGCTCTGAGCAGCGTTGTGCTTCCACGTCGCCCAGACGCAACAGATATGCCGCCCGCGCATCACGTGAGAAGAGTCGAGGCGGGCTGGAAAGAGTTACGATACCATCAAATCATGCAATTCATGCAATTCTGCAACTCAATTTGTATTGCATTTAGCAGCGTTTCTTGCAGTACGCGAGACTATTGATGGCTCGGAGCGCCGGTAGCGACGCGCTCCTCAAGGGCCATCCACTTGCCTTGGATAGCTAAGGAAAGGAGAAGCGTGTGTCGCGACCGCCTGTCGTCTCCGTTGTCGTGCCGTGCCGCAACGAAGCCAAGTACGTGGGGCGAATGCTGGATTCGATCCTGGCGAACGAGTACCCGCACGATCGTCTCGAAGTGCTGATCGTCGACGGCCTTAGCGACGACGGCACCCGCGCGGTGATCTCGGACTACGCCAGCCGCCATCCGGTGATCCGCGTGATCGACAACCCGCACCGCACCACGCCGTACGCTCTGAACCTTGGCATCTCCCGCTCGCACGGCACGATCATCATGCGCATGGACGCGCACACCTATTACCCACCCAACTACATCGCCGACCTCGTGGCATGGCTGGAGCAGAGCGGCGCGGATAATGTCGGAGGAGCGTGCTTGACTGTGCCGGCGGACGCGACGGCCACGGCCCGCGCAATCGCCGCGGTGCTGGCGCATCCGTTCGGGATCGGCAACGCCCAGCACCGCCTCGGCACGAACAAGCCACGGGAAGTCGACACGGTGCCGTTTGGCTGCTTCCGGCGGGAAGTGTTCGAGCGTGTGGGCCTGTTCGACGAAGAACTGGTGCGCAACCAAGACGATGAGTTCAACTTCCGGTTGCTGAGGGCGGGCGGACGCGTCCTGCTCGTACCCGGCGTGGTGACACGCTACCATGCGCGCGAGTCGCTCCGGAAGCTCTGGCGCATGTTCTTCCAGTACGGCTACTTCAAGCCTCTCGTCGCGCGCAAGGTCGGAGCGGTCATGACCGCGCGTCAGCTGGTTCCCGCGCTCTTCGTCTCCAGCGCGCTGCTCGCGGCGCTGTTAGTACCCTGGCTCGGGGTCGCGCGCTTGCTGCTTGCCATCGATCTGGGTGCCTACGCGGCCGCCGACCTCATTTCTTCTCTGATTCTCGCCCGGCGCGTGGGCGTATTCGTGGCGCTCACGTCGAGCATTGTCTTCCCCGTGCTCCATCTCGCGTACGGCGTCGGCTACTTGCTCGGGACTGTGGAGTTTCTCATTCGCCGCCGGCGCTTCGCCGCGGCGGTGCCATTATCGCGGTGACGATGGCCATGGCTGTCGCCTCGCTTCATCAAACCGGATTGGCAATCGCCCCGGGTTGGAATAGTTTTCTAGATGCGTCCCCTGGTATGCTCCTTGCCACTCCCGATACCACCCTGTTCCTGCTGCGCTAGCTACCGGGAGTCCTGCATGGCACGTATCCAGACTATCAAGCTCATCACGGACGGCGCTGCAGCGCCGTCCCGAATCTACCTATCCCCTCCCCACATGAGCGGCGCAGAAGAGCAGCTTGTGGCAGACGTCTTCGCCAGCAACGTCATCGCCCCCCTCGGCCCACATGTTGAGGCCTTCGAGCACGAGTTCGCCAAAGCGGTGGGCGCTCCCCAGGCGGTCGCCGTCAGTTCCGGGACTGCGGCGCTGCACCTCGCGCTCCGGTTGGTCGGCGTCGGCCCCGGGGACGAGGTCCTGGTGAGTACTCTGACGTTCATCGCGAGCGTGAACCCGATCCTGTACCTCAGCGCCACTCCGGTGTTTGTCGACAGCGAGCGCCTTTCCTGGAATATGGATCCAACGCTCCTCGCCGAGGTGCTCGAGGCCCGCGCCCTCGCAGGCAAGGTGCCGAAGGCCGTCGTGGTCGTCCACCTCTATGGCCAGAGTGCCGATCTCGCATCGATCGGAGACGTCTGCCGTCGTTTCGGAGTCGCGCTGGTCGAGGACGCCGCGGAGGCGCTGGGTGCTACCTATCACGGTCGTTCGCCTGGAACGATCGGCCAGGCCGGCATCTATTCGTTCAACGGCAACAAGATCATCACGACTGGGGGCGGCGGCATGCTCGTCGCCGAGGACCCGAGGCTGATCGCGCGTGCACGAAAGCTCGCCGCCCAGGCGCGAGAATCGGTCGCCTATTACGAGCACCTGGAGATCGGTTACAACTACCGCCTGAGCAACGTGCTCGCCGCCGTGGGACGGGGGCAGCTGCGGGTGCTCGAGGCGCGCGTAGCGGCTCGCCGACGCAACTTTGCGTTTTATCTCGAATCGCTCGGCGACCTTCCTGGCATCCAGTTCATGCCCGAGGCATCGTGGGGGCGGCACTCCCGTTGGCTGACCTGTCTGACGATTGAGCCACGAGAGTTCGGCGTGGATCGGGAGGCGCTCCGGGTCGCCCTCGACGCGGAGAATATCGAGGCCCGGCCCGTTTGGAAGCCGATGCACCTTCAGCCGGTTTTCGCGCGCTCCCAGCATGTCGGGGGAACGGTCGCGGAGGATCTTTTCGCGCGTGGGCTGTGCCTGCCCTCCGGCTCAAGTCTATCCACCGGCGACTTGGATCGGATCGTTCGAGTCGTGCGGCAAGCCCATCGCCACGTAGCCAGAGCATGGCGAGTCTCCGGGCTGCCAACCCTAAAGGTTGAGAAGCGTGTCTTCGACGTGGTGTTAAGCGCGCTGGGCCTCGCGTTACTCTGGCCGCTCCTACTCGCGATTGCGCTCTTGATCAAGCTGGAAGACGGGAGCCCGATCTTCTTCCGACAAGTGAGAGTGGGATACCGGGGCCAGCGCTTCAGCATCTGGAAGTTTCGGACCATGATGCGTGATTCGGCTGCGCACGGCATCCCACTCACCGTGGGAGAAGATCCTCGCGTGACGCGGATGGGTCGTTGGCTGCGGCGCCTCAAGCTAGACGAACTACCACAATTGATCAATGTCCTGCTGGGTGAAATGAGTCTTGTCGGGCCTCGCCCGGAGCTGCCGTGCTACGTCGCGCGCTACAGCGCGAGAGAGCACAGAGTGCTGGACCTGTTGCCCGGGATCACGAGCGAAGGATCGCTCCGGTATCGCAACGAGAGCGAGGTCCTGGCACAGGCAGACGATCCTGAGCGTGCCTTCGTCGAGACAATCATGCCTGAGAAAATCCAGCTCAATCTGGCCTATAGCGACAAGGCAACGCTCTGGACGGACCTCCTGCTGATCATGAGAACCCTGCGCGCGGTGTGTCTGCCGTCCGCTCTTAGTGGAGCTGAGACTGGATCGCTCGGTGCCGCCGCGGGGGGCGCGCAAAGCTGTAGACCGACATTAGGGTAAGCCTGGCCCCCCCCGCCCCCCCCCCGTTTGACAGCCTGCTACAGCCTGCTCAGGTCGTCACGAGGGTTCGCACCACCGGGGTCCGCGGGGCCGCTCTCCCCGACGGTCGTTGCACGACCTGCGCTGCCAGTATCCCCAAGACAAACCAGAACTGCTTTCGGTGATCCCAGGACAGGTCGAACGAGCCGACCGCAAGGGCGAGCAGCAACACAATCGAGAACCGCCGCTGGAGAGGCGGCATGTGCCGCAGGGGCTTCATCGCCCCGCCCACCATCGCGAGAAACAGGCCGAGTCCGACCAAACCGTCCTCGACCAGAATCGCCAGGAGGACTTGATGGGGATCGCGTTCCCTGAGGCCCGTCGGCTCAAGCGCGGCCTGGAACTCTCCGGCACCTACGCCGACAACCGGATGCTCGCGAGCCACCACAAGGCCAGCGCGCCAGATACGTCCACGGCCGCCGAAGTAACCAGCCTCGATGTCGGCTTGCGTGCTTCCAAGGCGTTCCAAGGACGCTTTCGGCACGAAGCTGCCCACGAGCACGAGCGAGACGACCGCCAGGGTGTATAGGGCGGCCTTCGCTCGCAGACGGAGGCGCTCTTGCGTCCATGGAATGATCGCGAGGCCTACGAGCGTCGTCAGGAAAGCCCCGCGGGACGCGGTGAGGAGAATCGCCGTGATGGCGAGAGGCAGGTAGAGTTGCCACAGCCACGCGATGCGTCGGAGCGGCTGCGAGAGGCTGATGTACCACGCCATCGGAATGCCGAGCGCCAGTGTCAACCCGAGCTCGTTCGGGTCCTGGTTCAGCGCCGCGAACCGCGCGGCCTCGAGGGTGGCTAGTGGATTAAAACCAACGCCAGACAAATAGTTGTGGATGATGACGATGGCGCTCACGCTTTCACCCAACACAAATGCTTGGAACAGCGCCCGTTGCCGTGCCGGCGACCACGCGACCTCCCAGATGAGCCAGGCCAATACCACAAGCTGGAGATACGTCAGGACGCGCGTTCGGGTCGCCTCCGCATCCATCGACCAGAAGCTGCTCACCCCGGCCCAGAGCACAAACAGTCCCGCGAACACGTGAAAGGGAGAGAGCGGCCGGATGCGACAGCGCGCGAGGGTGGAGAGGATACCGACTGCAGAGGCCACAAGGCCGACCAGGCGCGGGATGGAGCCCAAGACCGGCAGGTAGCCGAATACGTCCCACGGCAGGACGAGGACGAAGCACCAGAGAAGCCAGAAGGCGGCCTTGCCCATACGCCGCGTGTAACGCAAGGCCCATACCAGGCCGGCTCCCGCGCTGTGGAGTCCCCGCCACAGGAGACTCACCGCGGCAGATGTCGCCCTTACCCAACAACGTTTGCCGAGTGCCACCCGAGGGAGTGCCGCGCGCGTGCTCAAAGACACTCATGATGCGGTCCTTACGCGCCCCCTGCGTCGGGGCACCGGCGGGCAAGTTCCTTGCACGTGGTGGCACGCGTGCCAAACATTCGCAACCGTTATCTCTTTCTCTCGGATCTGGCGCTACTCGCCGCCGCGCCGTGGCTCGCCTACGTGATTCGGTTCGAAGGCCTGGGGTGGCGCCCCGCCGACGCTCGCACGGCCGCCGTCTACGCCGGAGCGTCGCTGCTGGCCAAGCTGGTTGTGTTCCTGTCCTTCGGGATGTACGGCCGGCTGTGGCGCCACGCCAGCGTTCCCGACCTGACGAAGATCATCGAGGCGACCGTCGTCGCGACCAGCGCGTCCGCCCTCCTCGGACTGATCGGGCTGCCGGCGAGCGGCCTCACGCTCGTGCGGGTGCCGATGTCGGTAGCCATGTTGGACGCGTTCCTCACGATCACCGTCGTGGCCGCGCCGCGGCTGCTGGTCCGGGCGCTTGCGAACGGCCAGCGCCGCGCCGGCCCCGCTGGCAAGCGGGTGCTGATCGTGGGTGCGGGTGCCGCTGGAGAAGTGATCCTCCGCGAACTGCTCGCGAATCCGCAACTCGCGCTCGAACCGGTGGGGTTCGTCGACGACGACCCACGGAAGCACAATACCCGGCTGAACGATGTCCCCGTGCTGGGGGCCCTGTCCGAGACGCGCACGCTCATCGAGCGGCATCGCATCGAAGAGATTCTGATCGCCATGCCCGCCGCTCCCGGGGGAGTGGTCCGCGGCGTCGTGCGAGCGGCGATGGAGGCTCGCATTCCGTGAGCATGTCGCACCTTCGCAAAGTCGAGATTCAGGATCTGCTCCGGCGCGAGCCGGTACGGACGGACCTACAACCCGTGCGGGCCATCGTCGCCGGCCGCACTGTCCTCGTCACGGGCGCCGGCGGCTCGATCGGCAGCGAGCTGGCGCGTCAGCTGGCGTGGCTCAAGCCGGCGCACCTGGTGCTCCTCGGGAACGGCGAGAACGAGATCTTCGACATCCGCGAGGAGCTCAATGGCGCCTTCCCGGCCCTGCGCATCACGTCGGTGATCGCCGACATCCGGGACCGGCTGCGGATGCGGACGGTCTTCGGTCGCGTTCGCCCCGACGCGGTCTTCCACGCAGCGGCACACAAGCACGTGCCGCTGATGGAAGACAACGTCTCCGATTCCGTCACCAACAATGTCCTGGGAACCAAGAACGTCGTCGATTGCGCCGTCGAGGTCGATACGCGGCACTTCGTCTTGATCTCCACGGACAAGGCGGTGCGCCCCACCAGCGTCATGGGGGCCACCAAGCGCGTGGCGGAGATGGTGGTGCAGGAGGCCGCGGTGCGGACCGGGCGGAATTTCGTGTCGGTCCGCTTCGGCAACGTGTTGGGCAGCCGGTGCAGCGTCGTGCCAATCTTCCTCGCACAGATTCGCGCGGGCGGACCGGTGACCGTTACGCACCCCGACATGCACCGCTACTTCATGACTATCCCCGAAGCGGTCCAGCTGGTGCTGCAAGCGGGTGCGCTGGGCTCGGGCGGCGAGGTGTTCGTCCTCGACATGGGCAACCCGATCCGCATCGCGGACCTGGCAACGGATCTGATCCGCCTGTCCGGACTCGAGGTGGGCAAGGATATCGAGATCCGCTACACCGGGATCCGACCGGGCGAGCGCCTGCACGAGGAGCCGTTCTTCCTACACGAGGAGGTGCTGCCGACGCGGCACACCAAGATCCTGCGAGCGACGAACAATCACCTTCCCGAGGAGGTTGGCGAGTCCGTCGCCTTACTCGTCGAGGCCGCGCGGGCCTGTCGCGCGGAAGAGGAGCTGCGCTACCAGCTCCGGACGCTCGTCCCGGACTTTCACACGGACGCGTCGACGAAGCCACCGGCACCGGTTCGGTCGCCCTGGCCGACGAGTATCACCTCGAAGGCGGGCGTCGCGGCATCAACTGGCAGGTGATCAGGGCGACGCGCGCATCGCCCGCAGGCCGCGGGCAAATGCCGCCAGGCGCCCGCGATGCAAGGCAAGGCACGTCACAACGTAGACGACCACTCCAGCGCCCACCTGAGCGCTGAAGCTCATCGCTCGCGTGGACCGCCAGGACGGCGGCGCTCATCAGCAGGGAAGCGCTCGCAGCCGGCCACAGCACCCGCAGGTACTCCAGGCTCGGAAGGTCGATGGTCCGCAAGACACGCCGGTACGCCGGGAGCACCAGGATCGGGAAGACGAACACCCAGACGAGCGCGATCCCCACGATGCCCCAGCGCTGCCCCAGCAGGTAGAACCCCGTGGGAAGCACGATCGCGCACAACGCACCGTATTGCAGGGCGAGACGGGTCTTGCCGACCGCGATCAACACCTGGGGCAGCATGGGAGTAACGGCGCGGAACGCGGCGCTCAGCGCGAGCAGCTGTAGCGGCACGATGGCGCCATGCCACTTGTCGCCGAGCGTGAGTAGCACGAACTGCGGCGCGACCAGCGCCATCCCCAAGGCCGCAGGGAGGGTGACCAGCGCGAGTCCCTCGGTGACCCGGAGGAGGTAGCGCCGGAGCGCGGCGTGGTCCTGTTGCACCGCGGCGAACACGGCCGGGGTGACCTGACCCACGAGGCTGGTGACCTTGTCGATGGGGATGTTCGCCAAGTTCCACCCGATCTGGTACAGGCCGAGTGCCGCGCTCCCCAAGATTCGGCCGGCAACGACGAAGTCCGCGTTCGAGTACCAGTACCAGGAGAGCCGGGCGACGAGCACCTCGCCACTGAAGGTCATGGCGTGCGCCAGTGATCCCCGACGGGGCCAAGCGAACGCGGCGCGCCGCAGCGCGAGCGTCGCTCCCGTCGAAAGCGCGGCACTCAGCAGCCCGCCGACGACGAGCGTCCAGTACCCCAGGCCGACCACCGCGCAGACAACCATGGTGACCGACAGCAGTACCGCTTGAGCCGTGTCCACGAGGGCGAGCGCCCGGAAGCGCAGCTCGCGCTGCAGCAGCGCGAAGGGCACCGTTTTGAAAGCGGTGATCAGGAAGCCAGCACTCATGACCACGACGACGACGGGAAGCCGCGGCGCGTGGAAGAAGCGACCGAGCAGGATCGCCGCGAGGCACGAGACGCCGAAGCTTCCCACTCCGACCATCAGTGCAAGCCCGTTGAGCTGTGCCACTTGGTCTGCGCGCAGATCGCGAAGCGTGATCACGGTCGTCCCGAGACCGAACTCGCTGACCAGGGTGATCAAGCCCAGGTAGATGGAGGCCATCCCCACCAGACCGTAGTCCTCCGGGCTCAGCAGCCGCGCCACGATGAGCGCCGAGGCCCACGACAGCACCTGGCCGACCCACTTCGCGCCGCTGGTCCAGGCGATGCCGTGGACCAAGGAGCGATCGAGCGCTCGGGAATCCCTTGGCGGCTGCGCGATCACGGGCGGAGTGGCGGGCTGGGCGGTCATGCAGCGCCGAGGAGAGCAAGAGCAGGACCACAGCGAGCGACAGCCCGAACGGCGACCCAGGACCACACGGGTGTCGCGCGGACGCGTCACTCTCGGCCTGCCCGCCGGGTCCGACCAGAGCCCGGACCGATTGTGCTGTCGTGCGGCATTCGTCTTGCGTGTCCCACGGCCGACAACTCGAGCGACCTCTGAGGAATCAGCGATGACTGCGGGGACGTCCGGTCAAGTCTGCAAGCCTGCCAGCGCCACCGTGGTAGCGGAGCCCACCACTGGGGAGCGCGGGCGGAGGGGAGGCCGCTGCCGGTTCTGCGGCACGTCGCTCCGGCAGACATTCGTGGATCTGGGCATGTCGCCGTTGTGTGAGAGCTACGTGAGTGCCGAGCGGCTCGACGCGATGGAGCCGTTCTACCCACTGCACGTCTACGTGTGCAGTCAGTGCTTCCTGGTGCAGCTGGGGGAGTACGTGAGCCGGGAAGAGATCTTCACCGAGTACGCCTACTTCTCGTCCTACTCGGATTCGTGGCTGGAGCACGCCAGGCGCTACGTCGACGCCATGATGAGCCGCTGGGCCCTCGGCCCGCACAGCCACGTGGTGGAAGTAGCGAGCAACGATGGCTATCTGCTGCAGTACTTCGTCGCCCGGGGCATTCCCACGCTGGGCATCGAGCCCGCGGCGAACGTGGCGCGGGAGGCGGAGCGCAAAGGGGTACCGACGCTCGTGCAGTTCTTCGGGCGCGACACCGCACGCGAGCTCCTGGCGCTGGGGCGTCACGCGGACCTCCTGCTGGGCAACAATGTGCTCGCCCAGGTGCCCGACCTGAACGACTTCGTCGCCGGGTTGAAGCTGCTGCTCGCCCCGCGCGGGGTAATCACGCTGGAGTTCCCCCACCTGATGCGCCTCGTCGCCGAGAACCAGTTCGACACGATCTACCACGAGCACTTCTCGTACTTCTCTCTGCTCGTGGCGCAACGCGTCTTCGCGGCGCACGGCTTGACGTTGTTCGACGTCGAGGAGCTGGGCACCCACGGCGGCTCCCTGCGCGTCTACGCCCGCCATGCAGAGGACGCTACGAAGCCCGTCACGCCGCGCGTCGTCGAGCTGGTCCGCCGGGAGGAAGAGGCTGGGCTATCCGGATGGGCCTACTACGCGTCGTTCACCGAGCGCGTGCGGGAGACGAAGCGCGCGCTGCTCGAATTCCTCATCGCGGCAAAGCGGGCGGGGAAGACGATCGTCGGGTACGGCGCGCCCGGGAAGGGCAATACCTTGCTGAACTATTGCGGCATCCGGACCGACTTCCTCGACTACACCGTGGATCGCAGCCCGCACAAGCAGGGCAAGTTCCTCCCGGGAACGCGCATCCCGATCCACTCTCCGGAACGTTTGCGCGAAACGCAGCCCGATTACGTGCTGATCCTCCCGTGGAATCTGAAGGACGAGATCCTGGCGCAGCTCGCCTACGTCCGCGAGTGGGGCGGCCGGTTCGTCGTGCCGATTCCGACCGTCCAGGTGCTCCCGTGATCTTCACGGCGACGCCGCTGGCGGGTGTGTTCCTCATCACGTCCGAGCGCAAGCAGGACGTCCGAGGGTTCTTCGCGCGCACCTGGTGCGAACGGGAGGCTGCTGCACACGGGCTCAATCCGCGCGTCGCCCAGTGTGCCACCTCGTTCAACCGGAAGCAGGGAACGCTACGGGGTCTGCATTACCAGGTCGCCCCCTATGCCGAGGCCAAGCTCGTCCGCTGCATCGCCGGGGCGATCTACGACGTCGCCCTCGACCTGCGCCCGGATTCGCCCACGTTCGCGCAGCACCTGGCGGTTGAGCTGACGGCCGAGAACCGCCAAATGCTCTACATCCCGGAGGGGTTGGCCCACGGGTTTCAGACCCTCCTCGACGATTCCGAAGTGTGCTATCAGATGTCGGAGTTTCACATGCCGCTGTTCGCCCGCGGCGTGCGCTACAGCGATCCCACCTTCGGGATCCGGTGGCCAATCGCGGATCCGGTCATCCTGGAGCGGGACGCGAGCTATCCCGACTTCGCGCTCGTCCCCGGATGACGCAAACCCTGAGCGCAGCGCCGCGGGCCGCGCCGCCGCCCGCCACGGACCACTTCGGGCGCGAGATGCACCGGCTCGTCGCGGACCTCTACCCCATTTGCCGCAGCATCACGGGGAACGGCGTCCGCGAGTCCCTGGACCTGATCGGCCGCCACGTTCCCCTGAGCGTTCACGAGGTCCCGAGCGGCACGCCGGTGTTCGACTGGACGGTGCCCAACGAGTGGAACATCCGCGACGCGTACGTTAGGAACAGCCAGGGCCAACGGGTTATCGACTTCCGCAAGTCGAATCTCCACGTCATGAGCTACAGCATGCCCGTGCGCCGCACCGTGTCGCTCGAGGAGCTCAAGGCGCATCTGCACACCCTGCCCGCCCACCCCGATTGGATTCCCTATCGCACGGCCTATTACAAGGAGGACTGGGGGTTCTGCGTGAGCCACCGGCAGTTGTCCGAGCTCACTGAGCCTGAATACGAGGTGTGCATCGACGCGACGCTCGCGCCGGGGCACCTCACCTACGGCGAATGCTATTTCCCGGGCGCGAGCCCCGCGGAAGTGCTGGTCTCGACGCACGTCTGCCATCCGTCGCTGGGCAACGACAACCTCTCCGGCGTCGCGCTCGCCACCTTCCTCGCGAAGCAGCTTCAAGCCGCTCCGCGACGCCTCTCGTATCGCTTCCTCTTCATCCCGGGCACCATCGGCGCGATCACGTGGTTGTGCCAGCGCGAGGCGGAGGTCGCGAGAATCCAGCACGGCCTGGTGCTCAGCTGCGTGGGCGACGCCGGACACGTGCACTATAAGCGCAGCCGACGCGGCAACGCGACGATCGACCGCGCCATGGATCACGTCTTGCGGCACTCCGGTGACGCGTACGTGGTCGAGGACTTCTCCCCCTTCGGCTACGACGAGCGTCAGTATTGCTCACCGGGATTCGACTTGCCGGTAGGACGCCTGTCCCGCACTCCGCACGGACGGTTTCCCGAATACCACACGTCTGCTGACAACCTCGATTTCGTGGGCCCGGCCGCGCTCGCCGATTCCCTGGCGAAGTGCCTAGCGGTGTTCTCGATCTTGGAGCACGACACGGCCTACCTGAGTCGGAATCCGAAATGCGAACCGCAGCTTGGCCGGCGGGGACTGTATCGAACCACCGGCGGGCACCAGGACGAGCGCGTGGCTGAGATCGCGCTGCTCTGGGTCCTCAACTTCTCCGACGGACGGCACACCCTGCTGGACATCGCGGAGCGCGCCGGTCTGCCGTTCGAGGAGCTGCGGCGGGCCGCAGAGGTGTTGGCGGCACATGACTTGATCGCGCCTGCGCCATGATTGCGGCGCCCTCCGTCGCGCACACGCAACACACTCTAGGCACGCACCACTCCCGCCCCCTCGGTGCATGCCTCTTGCAGAGCCGTGGGGTCGTGACCGGCGCCACCGCCGAAGACGGAGCGGGCG
>WNFJ01284010.1_pt8 | contig 12703 bp, 10 predicted proteins | sample 5400461 | NCBI WGS metagenome assembly WNFJ01 (sample SAMN13153349, study PRJNA577476) | soil metagenome | isolation source: 115 cm saprolite on Douglas fir-dominated hillslope | place: USA:California | collected 2013-09-17 | reverse complement strand
GAGGTGGACGAGCGCGGCCGCATGCGGCTGTCCCGGAAAGCGCTACTCGACAAGCCGGAGCCGGCGCGCACGCGCTGATGGAGACGGTCGGGCTCGACCGGGAGATCTTCCAGACCACCGCGCCGAACGGCGTCACCGTCCTGTCCGAGCGGGTGCCCAGCGTCCGCTCGGTGGCGGTGGGGATCTGGGTGCGGAGCGCCAGCGCGCACGAGCCGCGGCGCAAGATGGGCGTGTCCCACCTCCTCGAGCACATGGTGTTCAAGGGTACCGCGCGCCGCTCGGCCCAGGAGATTGCCCTAGCGCTCGAGTCGCGGGGCGGCTCGCTCGACGCCTACACCGCCCGCGACACGACATCGTTCCAGGCCCGGGTCCTCGACGCGGACCTGCCCCGCGCGCTCGACGTCCTCACCGACCTGGTGCGGCATCCCGTGCTGCGGCCGAGCGACTTGGAGCTCGAGCGCAACGTGGTGTTGGAAGAAATCAATACCGTCGAGGACACCCCCGACGATCAGGTGTTCGACCTCGCCTACCGGGCCCTCTGGCCCGAGCACCCCTACGGCTTTTCGATCCTCGGCACCCGGGACACCGTCAGCGCGCTCGCCACGGACGATCTCGCGCAGCTGCACCGGCATGCCTATTTCCCAGGGAACTGCGTGATCGCCGCCGCCGGCAACCTGACGCACGAGCGGCTGCTCGAGGAGCTGGGGCAGCAGGGGTGGTTCGACGGGTCGACGCCGCGCGCGCCGGCGGCCGCCGCGGCCAGTGTCCCCGTGCCGCCCGCCGTACGAGGGGGCGAGGCCCGCCAGGGAAAGGACACCGCGCAGACGCACATCGTGTTCGCGACCGACACGGTGCCCTACGCCGATCGGCGCAAGTACGCCTTGCTCGTGCTCGTGAACGTGTTCGGTGGCGGCATGTCGAGCCGCCTGTTTCAGCGCATCCGCGAGGAGCTGGGGCTCGCCTACGGCATCTACGCCTTCACGAGCTTCTACCGCCAGCAAGGCGTCGCCGGGGTGTACGTCGGGACGCAGCCCAAGACCGCGCCCGAGGCCGCTCGGGCGATCGCCGAGGAGTACGCGAAGCTGGCGCGCACGGGACTCGACGGCGCGGCACTCGCCGAGGCGAAGCAGCAGACTCAGGGCCAGCTGATGCTGTCGCTGGAGAGTCCCACCGCCCGGATGTATCGTTTGGCGGGTTTTCCAGTCTACGGCGAGCCCTACGCGAGTCTCGACCAGGTGCTCGCCACCGTCGAAGCGCTGACGCCGGAGCAGGTAGCGAGCGTCGCCGCGGAGTTCTTCGCGCCCGAGCGCCAGACGGCGGTGTGGCTCGGGCCCAGCTGACCGACCTGTGCCGATGGGGTGGCTGGCATGATCGTGGGGGTGCCGCGGGAGATCAAGACGGCCGAGCACCGGGTGGCGCTGGTGCCGGCAGGGGCGCAGTCGCTCGTGGGAGACGGGCACGCGGTGCTGGTCGAGGCCGGGGCGGGGGTCGGGTCGGGGTTTAGCGATGAGTCGTACCGCGCCGCCGGGGCGACGCTCGCCACCACGGCGGAGGAAGTCTGGGCCAAGGCCGAGATGATCGTCAAGGTGAAGGAGCCGACCGAGCCCGAGTGGCCGCGGATGCGCCGGGGGCAAGTGGTCTTCACCTACTTCCATTTCGCCGCGTCGGAGGCGCTCACCAAGGCGGTCATCAAGGCGAGAATCGTGGCGATCGCCTACGAGACCGTGCAGCTCTTATCCGGCGAGTTGCCGTTGCTCACGCCGATGAGCGAGGTCGCGGGGCGCATGGCGGTGCAGGAAGGCGCCAAGTACCTCGAGAAGGTGTACGGCGGCAGCGGCGTGCTGCTCGGCGGCGTGCCCGGCGTACTGCCCGCCGAAGTGCTCATCATCGGCGGGGGCGTGGTCGGGGCGAACGCGGCCAAGATGGCGGCGGGGCTGGGGGCCCACGTGACGCTGCTCGACCTCTCGCTCGATCGCCTGCGCTACCTTGCCGATGTCCTCCCCGCGAACGTCGATGTGCTCTACTCCAACCGACACAATCTGCTCGAACTGCTGCGCAAGGCCGACGTCGTCATCGGCGCGGTGCTGCTCCCCGGTGCCAAGGCGCCGAAGCTGGTGCGGCGCGACGACCTGAAGCTGATGAAGCCGGGGTCGGTGATCGTGGATGTCGCGGTCGATCAGGGGGGCTGCATCGAAACGAGCCACCCCACGACGCACGAGCACCCCACCTATCTCGTGGACGGCATCATCCACTATGCGGTGGCGAACATGCCGGGCGGCGTGCCGCGGACGTCGACGCTGGCGCTCACCAACGCCACCTTCCCCTACGCCAAGCGGCTGGCGCGCGGCGGGTGGAAGCAGGCCTGCAAGGACGACCCCGCGCTGTTCCTCGGCCTGAACGTGATCGAGGGACAGGTGGTGTATCCCGCGGTCGCGGAGACGTTCGGGCTGCCCTCGGCGGATCCCCAAACGCTCGTCTGACTGGCGCGGCCGCGGGCCGGGCCACTAATATGGGGTGCGCCCCACTCCACCATGGTACGCGGAGGCGACCTCGCATGAGCGGTCTGCGGTCCCTGGTGCCCAGCGCCTGGCTCGACGATCCCCCACTGTGGGTGAGGGGGGCGATCGTCGGCGCGGCACTGTTCGGCTGCATCCACATGGTCAACGTGCTGTTCCCGGTGCGTCCGCTGGACGTGGCCATCGCGCCGCCCAATCTCGAGCGGCTGCTGCTGACGACGCTGTACGCCGTGATCGCGGGCGCGGTGGTCGGCGGGGTGTTCGGTCTCCAGCGCGCCCGCACGACGGCGCGCGGCTGGAGCGCCGACGCGCTCGCCGGGGTCGTTGGTGGGCTCGCCTGGGGCGTCGTCTCGATCCTCTTCGGCGTGCGGCACCCGCGCTTCGGGTATGGGGTGCTCTACCTCCTCGCCGCGGCGATCGCCGGGGTCATGCTCGGGACCGTGGTCTGGGTGGCGCGCCGCCAGTCGCGCGGTTAGGGCCCCGCGCGCGGTAACGGCTCGGCGTCCAGGGCCGCGATGACGTCGTTCAAGGCGGCCTTATGCAGCTCCGCGGCGAAGGCGGGAAGCGTCTTCATCATGAGGTCGGCGAAGCGCGTCGCCGCCTGCCCCAGGCGTTCGGCCAACACGCGCTGGACGGCGAGTTGCTGCGCCGTGGGCGCGAAATCGGCGCCGTGCTCGGCGACGTCAGACTGGAGCGCCGCCAGCCGGCCATAGAGCTGCATCGGGTTGCGGAAGGCGTCCTCGCGCGCTCCCGTCAACTGCACGTCGAAGAGCGCCCCTTCCACCGCCAGGGCTCGTCGCTCGAGCGTATCGGCCAGGGCAGCGAGCCGGGTGACCGTGGCGACGCTGCCGAGCGCCGAATCCCCCCGCAGTTGCGCGGTCAGGTCGGCGACCTGTTTCCGTACCCACTCGAGCCGATTGATCATCCTCGCCGCACTGTCCTGCGCTCCCCGGATCGCGAGCGCGAGCGCGGTCTGGGCCGCGACGTCGGCCTCGGTCCCCGCCGTGTTAGGGTCCTTGCGCACCGTGAGCGGCTGGGTGGGCACGACCGGGGTCGTATCCCCCACGCTCAAGCGCACCGTGTACGTACCGGGCGCCACGAGCGGCCCCCGCAGTGAGAGATCCAGGTCCCAGGTCACGAGTGGCCGGGTGCCGTCCGGGCCCACCCGGACGAACGGCTTGCCCGGGGGCGGGGTGCGGAGCCGCGGCAGCGTGGGGGCCGCAGAGCGCAGGTCCCACCACACGCGGTTCAGGCCCGGCCGCCGTTCTCCCTCGAGCAGCCGTACGGTATCTCCCCGCGCGTCGAGGATCGCGAGCCGCGCCGGTTTCGCGCGGTGGGCGCTGTCGGCCGGCGACGTGGTATCGGCGAGGGCCGGCGCCACGTAATAGGTGAGATCCGCGCCATAGGGCACGCTGTCGGGTTGCACGGCGCTGTTGGGCGCGCTCGCCACCCCTTGCCGGGCCCGGAACCGATAGGCGGGCCGGGGCGCGAACAGCCAGGCGCGGCTCGCGAGCGCCGGGGCCTCGAGCTGCTCGAGCGGCGCGACGTCGTCGAGGATCCAGAAGCCCCGCCCGTGGGTCGCGACGACCAGGTCGTGGAAGTGCGGTTGGATGGTGAGCCAGGCGATGGGCGCGTGCGGCAGGTTCGTCTGCAGCGGGAGCCACCGGGTGCCGTCATCGAACGTCACGTAGAGGCCATTCTCCGTGCCCGCGTACAAGAGGCCGCGGCGCATCGGGTCCTCGCGCACCACGTGCACGAAGGCCAACGGCGAGCGGGGCAGGGCGTCGGAAATGCGCTTCCAGGTCTTGCCGAAGTCCGTGGTCTCGAAGATGTAGGGGTCGAGGTCGTCGAGCTCGTGGCGATCGACGGCGAGGTAGGCGGTGCCGGCGTCGAAATGCGACGGCTCGATGTTCACGATCTTGCCCCACGACGGCAGCTTGGGGAGCGCCGCGGTGACGTCCGTCCACGTCGCGCCCGCGTCGCGGCTCACGTGCACCACGCCGTCGTTCGACCCGGCCCAGAGCACGCCCGCTTGGAGCGGCGATTCCGCCAGGGCGAAGAGGGTGGCGCCGTCGAACGTCATGAGGTTGTCGGTGGTGACGCCGCCCGAGCTCTGCTGGTGCGTCGTGTCGTTGCGGGTGAGGTCGGGGCTGATCACCTTCCAGCTCGCGCCCGCGTCCGTGGTCATGTGCACGACTTGACTGCCGACGTAGACCCGGGTGTGGTCGTGCGGTGAGATGAGGATCGGGAAGGTCCAGTTCCAGCGGTACTTCAGGTCGGCCGGGCGCCAGCCGTACGCGGCCTCGGGCCACACCCGCACGTTGCGGGCGTGGTCGCTGCGCAGGTCGTACACCTCGAGCCCGCCGTCGTAGCACCCGGACCACACCGTCACGTTGTCCACCGTGTCGGGGATGCCGAAGCCACTCTCGCACCCGCCCACGTGTCCCCACTCGCCTACGGAGCCCCCGCCCGCCAGGCTGCGACTCGGCACGCGATAGGAGGTGCCGTCCTGGCGGTTGCCGTAGAGGTTGTAGGGGACACGCGTGTCGGTGTAGACGTGGTACATCTGGGCGATCGGCAGCACGACGCGCAGGTAGCTCTTGCCGCGGTTCAGCGTGACGCTCACGCCGGCGTCGTGGGCGATCATGTAGCGATCGGGATTCGCGGGGTCGATCCAGATGTCATGATTGTCGCCCCCGCCCTCGTACCCGGAACGGGCGAGCGTGCGACCGCCGTCTCGCGAGGTGCTGAACCGCACCGACGCGAAGTAGAGCCGCTCCTCGTCATCGGGCGCCACGGCAAACCGCACGTAGTAGGGCGCCCGCTCGGCGATGGCGTGGTCGCGGCTCACGAGCCGCCAGCTAGTGCCACGATCGTCGCTACGATAGAGCGCGGGATCCTGATCCTCGATCAGGGCGTACACGGTATTCGGGTCGCTCGGGGCGACGGCCACGGCGATCTTGCCCACCGCGTGCCGCGCGTCGGGGAGGCCGTGGCCCACCAAGCGTTTCCAGGTGACGCCACCGTCGCGCGAGACCCACAGGCCGCTGCCTGGACCGCCGCTCTGGAGATGCCACGTCTTCACGTCGAACTGCCACATCCCGGCGAACAGGGTCTGGGGGTCGCCGGGATCGATCGCGAGGTCGGAGCACCCGGTGTTGGGGTCTACGAACAGCACGCGAGCCCAGCTGCGGCCGCCATCGCCGGTGCGGTACACGCCGCGGGCCTGCGCGGGGCCGTAGGCGCGCCCCAGCGCACACACCAGCACGACGTCGGGGTTGGTGGGGTGGATGACGATGCGGGCGATGCGCCCGGTCGAGTCGAGGCCCACGTGCTGCCAGCTGCGCCCGGCGTCGGTCGAGCGGTACACCCCGTTCCCGAGCGTGGTGGTCGAGCGGATGAAGAAGGTCTCGCCGGTGCCAGCCCACACGGTGGTGTGCGCCGAGGGCGCGAGCGCCAGAGCGCCGATCGCCTGTACCGGCTCGCTGTCGAAGCTGGCGCGCCAGCGCACGCCGCCATCTTCCGTCTTCCACACGCCACCCGACGCGGCGCCAATGTAGGCCACGAGGGGGTTGCCCGGCTCGCCGACGACCGCCACGGCGCGGTTGCCCTCGGGGCCGACGAAGCGGTAGCGCAGGCGCGCCCACAGGAGGGTATCGAGCTGCTGCGCGGGCGCCGCGGTGGCGCCGAGCGCGAGGAGGGCGATGACGGTGCGCAGGCGGGTCATGGGTTAGGGCCTCGGGTGCGAGCGACGGACGCGTGGGCAGCCAGCCGCCGCGGGCTGGCGGGGCTAAGAATGGCGGACCTCGCTCGTGCGCGCGAGGGGCGGACCGGGGCCGCAGGGCCTTGAGTCTTTTCTCGCCGCGGCGCAGGTTACGCTCGGTGCGGTGGGCTCGCCTCATCCCTCGGGGGCCCGTACCCGGGAACCTCCTGACGGGAGCCGTCATCAGGGTGTTACCAGCGGCGCAATCCCAGGCGTTGTTTGCCCGGCCGAGCGTTCGGCGCCAGCCGCGCCGACCGCGTCGGCGGTAGGCGGGCTCGGGGGTGTCCGACTTCCGCATCGCCTTGGAGCAGGCGCTCGGCCCGATGTATCGGGTGGAGCGCGAGGTGCGGCCGGTGGGCCCGTGCCGGCTGTTCGTCGCGCTCGAAGTCCCTGTGGGCCCCGCGCTGCTCGTGAAGGTGCTGCCCGCCGAGCTGTCGCTAGCGCTCGATGCCGCGCTGTTCGAGCGGGAGCTCGTGTCGCTGGGTGATCGCCTGACGCATCCGCAGCTCGTGGCGCCGCGCCGCGCCGGCCGGGCGGGCGTCTTCGTCTACCATGCGCGGCCGTTCGTTGAAGGCACGACGCTGCGCGCCTCGTTGGCCCGCGACGGCGAGCTGCCGCTGCGCCGGGCGGTGGAAATCCTGCACGACGTCCTCGGCGCGCTGGCGCACGTGCACGCGGGCAAGGGCGCGCACGGCGACCTGAAGCCCGAGAATGTGCTACTCGCCGGGAGCCGGGCGCTGGTCGCCGACTCCGGCATCGTGGCGGCGGTCGCGCGCGCGTTGCCGAGCGGTGCTCAGGCCGCGGCGGGGGCGTTGTTGCGTACTCCCGCCTACGTCGCACCCGAGGACCGCCCGGATGTCGCGGCGATCGGACCGCGCGACGACATGTTTGCCGTTGGGGTGCTGGCGCACGAGATGCTGACGGGGCGGGTGCCGGCCGCCGAGGCCGAGCCGCTCGAGGAGGTGCGCTCGCTGCCGCCATGGCTCCCCGACCTGGTCCGCCGCTGTCTCGTACCCGAGCCCGCGGGGCGTTGGGCCGACGCCGCGGCGGCGCTCGCCGCCGCGGGGCGGCCGCGCTGGGGCGCGGCGTGAGGCGGATCCCGGTGCTGTGTTATCACCGGGTCGGGGGACCCCTGGAGCTCGGCGTCACGCGACTGTCCCGACGGGTGTTCGAGCGGCAGATGCGGGCGCTTGCCGCGGCGGGGTGGCGCACCCTGACCCTGGGCGCATTCCTCCGGCGCTCCCACGACCCGGGCGGGGCGTCCGACCGCGAGCTGCTGCTCACCTTCGACGACGGTTACGCCTCCCTCGCGGAGCAGGTCTACCCGCTGCTCGCGGAGCTCGGGTTCACCGCGACGACCTTTCTCATCACCGATTTCGTCGGCCGCACGAACACGTGGGATGTGCGCTATACGTGGCGTCGCGTGCCGCACCTCGACTGGGCCGCGGTCGAGCGCTGGGCGGGGCGGGGGTTCGATTTCGGGTCGCACACGGCGTCCCACGCGCGCCTCACCTGGCTGGACGACGCGCGGGGCGCCGAGGAACTGGGGCGCTCCCGCGAGCGGCTCGTCGTGCGGCTCGGCGCGGCGGCGGGACGGGCAGTGGCATATCCGTTCGGCGCGTGCGACGCGCGGGTGGAGCGGCTCGCTCGCGGGGCGGGCTACGCGCTCGGCTGCGCCGGCGTGCGGGGTAGCGGCACGCCGTTCGGCGTGCGGCGGGTCCCCGTTTATGTGTGGGACCGGGGCCGCCTGCCGCTCGGCGTGCGCCGGGACGGGCTGGGGGCGGTGGGCCGCCTGGTCGCGCACGGGGCCAACCGCTGTGCGGTAGGAACGAGCTGGATGCAGAAGCTCACAGCAGTTCCCCGCTCGTGACGGCGATTCCCATGGCGTGGTACCCCTTGTCGACGTAGATCGTCGCCCCCGTGATGGCGCTCGCGAGCGGGCTCGCGAGGAAGGCTGCGGTGACGCCGACTTCGTCGGCGCTGAGGGGTGCGGGGAGCGGGGCGTTGGCCGCGCAGTAGTCGACCATTTTCTCGATCTTCCCGATGGCGCTCGCGGCCCGGGAGGCGAGCGGGCCTGCGGAGATCGTGTTCACGCGCAGGCCGTATTTGCGGCCAGCCTCGAAGGCGAGGGTGCGGGTGTCGCTTTCGAGTGCCGCCTTCGCGGAGGACATGCCGCCGCCGTAGCCCGGCACCACCCGCTGGCTCGCCAGGTAGGTGAGCGATAGGACCGCCCCCCCGGGCCGCATCAGCGGACCCAGCCGGGCCACGAGGGAGACGAGCGAGTAGGCGCTCACGCTCACCGCCGCGAGGTAGCCGCCGCGGCTGGTCTCGAGCAGCGGCTTCTTGACTTCGGGGCCGTTGGCGAGGGAGTGGATGACGATGTCGAGCGGCTGGGGGCCGAAGTCCTGCACGAGCCGCTCGGCGAGGCCCGCCACGGAGAAGTCGCCCACGTCCTTGTAGCGTTTACTGCCGCGGAGGTCCTCCGGCGCGTCGGCCAAGCTGTCGTACGCGGCGTCGAGCGGGTAGATCCGCTCGAACGTGAGGAGCCGGCCGTCGGGCAGGCGGCGCGCCTCGTCGATCTTGCCGCGTTCCAGCAGGGTGCGGAAGATGTTGAGCGCCGGCGGCCAGGTGCCCGTGCACACGCTCGCGCCCGCGGTGGCCAAGGCCTTCGCGATCGCGAAGCCATATCCGGCGTCGTCGGCCACACCGGCGACGAGCGCGCGTTTCCCGGTGAGATCGATGGGGAGCATGGGCGTCCTTGTTAGAGGAAGAAGCGCGCCGCCAGGGGCAGCAGCTGCGGGTGCCGCACCAGCGCGTGCGCGAAGATGCGGCCGAGGGTGCGCTTGTCCTCGGAGATCGCGTTCGCGGTGCGGGCGAGGCCGTTGTAGGAGTCGTCGGCGAGGCCGTCGACCGCCTGCTTGATGCGATAGTACTTGAGGTGGTCCTCGCCGAGGAGGTCCATCCAGGCGCGGTGGTAGGCGGCGAGCGCGGTCGCGCTCGTGTCGCCCGCGCGGATCGCGGCGGCCGCCGTGCGCCCCGCGAGGCGGCCGGCCTTCATGGCGTTCACGATCCCGGCGCCGGAGAGCGGGTTGATCATGTGGGCGGCGTCGCCCGCGATCATCACCCCGTCCGTGTAGGCCTGCCGGATAGTCGTGTGCACGATCACGCCGCCCACCGTGTAGCCGGTCTTGGCGCCCCGCGGGTAGCGGCGGGCGATCCACGCGTCGAGGTACTGGCGGGCGTTGCGGCCGTCGGCCCGCAGGGCGACGATGCCGAGCCCAACGTTGGCCACGCCGACCGCTCGGGGGAACAGCCAGGCGTAGCCCCCGGGCGCGATGGTGCGACCGAACTGCAGATAGATCGCCTCGGGGTCGAAGTCGATCCCCTGCACGATGTATTGGGCGCACGACTCCATGTCGCGCGCCGGGACGCGCGTGTCGAGCCCGGCCCAGCGCCCCACCATCGCCTCGACGCCGTCGGCGCCGATGACGACCCGCGCACGGTAGGTCTCCTCGCCGTGCGGCCCCCGCACGCGGACGTGCCAGCGACCGTCGCCGTTGCGCTGCATGCCGGCCGCCTCGGTCCCCACGAGCACCGCGACGCCCGCCGCGCCGGCGTCGCCCGCCAGCGCCGCGTCGAAGCGGGTGCGGTCGAGAATCCAGCAGGGGTAGCGCCCGCCGACCCGCACCTCGGTGTCGTCCGGGGCGAGGAAGATGACGCGCCGGATCTCGCGGGCGACCCAGGGAGCGCCGTCGGGGTTGGCGAACTCCCGGAGGCCGGCATCGCCCACGCCTTCGGCGCAGCGCACCGGCGCGCCCACCGCGCGATCCCGTTCGAGCAGGGCGACATCGAGCTCCGGGGCGGCGCGTTTCGCCTCCCCCGCCGCCACGGCGCCGGCCGGCCCCGCCCCCACCACCAACACATCCACAGCGGGCATCAGGCGGGTACCATGGCGAGCGCGCCGACCGGGCAGGGCGCGACGCATTTGCGGCACCCGGTGCAGGTGTGGCGATCCACGACGAGGTCGGCGAAGTCGAGGTGGATGGCGGCGGGTGGGCAGAGCGGCAGGCAGAGGCCGCAGCGGTCGCACACCTGGAGATCGACCACGGCAACCTGAGGCGGGGGGAGGGGACGCATGGGGCAAAGCGTAGCGGCCGCCGCGAAGGCCGTCAAGCATCAGCCTTGCTTGCGCCCCCCGGACCACCTTCACTCGAAGAATCGCGCTCACGTGCGTCTACGCTGGCCGAACCTGAAGCTAGGAGCCTGGAGTCCGGCGAATGAGATTGCCGTCGACTTGGGCACCGCCAACACGCTGATCTACGTGAAGGGCGAGGGCATCGTGCTGAACGAGCCCTCGGTGGTGGCGATCGAGAAATCGACCGGCAAGATCAAGGGCATCGGGCTCGAAGCGAAGCGGATGCTCGGGCGCACGCCCGACGGCATCCTCGCCGTGCGGCCGCTCAAGGACGGCGTGATTGCCGACTTCGACGTGACCGAGAAGATGCTGCGGTTCTTCCTGAAGACAATCATCGAGCGCCATCTCTTCCGGGTGAAGCCCAAGGTGATCGTGTGCGTGCCCAGCGGCATCACCGAAGTGGAAAAGCGGGCGGTGCGCGACTCGGCGCAATCGGCTGGCGACAAGGAGGTCTACATGGTCGCCGAGCCGATGGCGGCGGCCATTGGTGTCGGCCTGCCGGTCGAGACGCCCACGGGCAACATGGTGATCGACATCGGGGGCGGCACGACGGAGATCGCCGTGATCGCGCTCTCGGGCATCGTCTCGGACACTTCGATTCGCACCGGTGGCGACGAGCTGGACCAGGCGATCGTGCAGTTCATGCGCAAGAACTACAACCTCTTGATCGGGGAGCCGACGGCCGAGCAGATCAAGATCCAGATCGGCTCCGCCGCGCCGGTCGGGGAGGAGCGCGAGATGGAGGTGAAGGGCCGCGATCTCGTGTCCGGCATCCCGAAGATCGTGCGGGTGCACTCGAGCGAGATTCGCGAGGCGGTCCAGGAGCCGATCCAGCAGATCGTCGACGCGGTGCGGCGCGCGCTCGAAATCACCCCCCCCGAGCTCGCGAGCGACATCGTGGACCGGGGCATCGTCATGACGGGTGGCGGAGCGCTGATCCGCGGCCTCGACGTGCTGCTGCAGCAAGAGACCGGACTGCCGATCCATCTCGACGAGGACCCGATGACGTGCGTGGTCCGGGGCACGGGGCGGATTCTGGACGATCCGGAGAAATACCGTAACGTCCTGACCACGTAACGCGATGGCGTTCCGAGCCGACCGCTACGCCTCGCGGGCCGACACCCTCATCTTCGTCGGGTGCGTCCTGTTCTCGGTCGCCGCCATGAGCCTGCCGCCGCGGCTGCGCGATCCCCTCACCCACGTGTTGCGCCAGACGGTGCTCGCCCCGTTTCTCGCCCTGCAGCAGCAGACGGAGCTGCTCTCGGCGTCGCTGCAGCGCTACGACGCCGTCGTGGCGCAGCGGGACTCCGCGGCCCTGTCGGCGACCTTCGTCCCCGAGCTCCGCAGCGAGAATGCCCGCTTGCGGGGCCTGCTGGGCTTGGGCCCCCGGTTGGTGACGGGTTACGTCCCGGCGGAAGTGCTGCACGCGGCGGAGCCCACGAATCCCCTGACCTTTCTCATCTCCGCTGGGGCGAAGCGGGGCGTCAAGCCGCTCGCCGCGGTGGTGAGTCCGGAGGGGCTCGTGGGGATCGTGAGCGCGGTCGACGCTCAGACGAGCGTGGTGGTGACCTGGGCACATCCCGAGTTCCGTGCCAGCGCCATGGCGGCCGACGGCAGCGTGTATGGCATCGTGGCGCCGCACGGCAGCGAGGGGCCGCACACCTGGCTGCTGCAGTTGCAGGGCGTCGGCTATCGGCAGGCGGTGGCGCCCGGCACCGTGATCCTCACGTCCGGCCTGGGCGGGGTGTTGCCGCGCGGCGTCCCGATCGGCACGATCTTGGGGGTCGCGGGCGAGGCGGAAGGATGGGAGCGCACCTACCTCGTGCGGCCCGCCGTCCATCCGGCGGCCGTGACCCACGTCATGGTGCTGACCGGCCAAGCGGGACGGGGCGACTTGCGGGCGCTGTTTGAGGCGAGTGGCGTGACCCCGTGAGGCGGAGCGACCGGTATCGCTTCTACGTGATTCTCGGGGTCCTCGTGGTGCTGCAGTTTTCGCTGCGCACGCGTCTCGGCGACGGCCGGGTGGCGCCCGACTTTCTGCTGCTGGCGCTGCTGATCTACACGATCCGGGCGGCCCCGGGGCCGAGCGCCGTGGCCGGGTTCTTGGTGGGGCTGTTGCAGGACGCGCTCACGCCGGCGTCGTTCGGCGCGGGCGCCCTCGCCCACACGCTCGTAGCGTATCTCGCGTCGTCCAGCAAGGCGGTCTTCTTCGCGGAGAACCTCTTCGTG
>WNFJ01213812.1_pt3 | contig 12707 bp, 13 predicted proteins | sample 5400461 | NCBI WGS metagenome assembly WNFJ01 (sample SAMN13153349, study PRJNA577476) | soil metagenome | isolation source: 115 cm saprolite on Douglas fir-dominated hillslope | place: USA:California | collected 2013-09-17 | reverse complement strand
TGCGTGAGATTGCGCGTTTTGTGAAGCAGGGAGGCTTTCTTGTGGTATCCGGGATCGATCTAGATGTGCGAACAAAGGTCGCGACGGATCTGAGATGGAAGCCTGTCAGGGAGTTGTTGGAAGAGTCTCACGATGGCGATCCTAGCTTACGACGAGATTGGCCGATGAATTATTGGGGACTGGAACCTCTCGATAAGAGCCGTCACAACTGGATCGTCCGTTATGCTGCTGCATTTCAGATAGGGGAGACAGCCAGGTCAAGCAGTAGTGACTCCTTTGTGCATGACCAGAGCCTCGCCGATTGACGTAGCGGCTGCAATGCAGGAGCCTCAAATATTGAGGGAGATATACTTGCGGTCGCCAATTCTTGAGTGACTCTCGAAACTCTCACCACAGGCGCCGCTTGAGGAAAGCTTCTGCGCTCTATCTTCAGATGCCAACACAGCGAATGTGTTACGGATGAAATCTCTTTACACTGATATTCCGAAGATCGTAAGCAGGTGCATGAGATTTTGTTCTAAAGGATTCCTTAGAGGTGTGGCAAATGAGCAAGGACTTGACACGATGGAGGATTGCTCTCTTCGGAGCTTTTGGCGTAGGAAACTTAGGCAATGAAGGTACATTCCAGGCATTCTTATATAACCTTAGAAGGCATATGCCGAATTCGGAGATCAGCTGCGTTTGTTCAGGACCTAACGAAGTGGCTTCGAGCTACAATATTTCTGCGTTCCCGATCAGACAAACGCCGTTGCCGCCTACAAAAAAGACGGCCATAAGACTGTTTAGAAGAATATTCGTTGGAATTCCGATGGAGCTGTATCGGTGGTCCAAGGCGTTCCAGACCCTAAAGGGTGTCGACATGCTCGTGATGACAGGAACGGGCATGCTGGGAGATGTCGGCATCGTACCTTTTGGGCTGCACTATGACATCTTGAAGTGGTCGATCATCGCGAAACTGCGTCGGTGCAAACTACTGTTTGTGAGCGTTGGAGTGGGGCCGATTCGCCACCCTCTGAGTAAGTGGTTCGTTAAGGCAGCATTAGCGTTGGCGGACTACCGATCTTATCGCGACAGCTTCTCCAAGGAATACCTCGAGGGTCTCCATTTCGATACGAAGAGGGACAGTGTTTACCCGGACTTGGCTTTCAGTCTGCCAAAAACAATGATCCCTAGCTCTAACGGTCACGATGGCCACGCAGGTGTGATCGGCGTTGGCATCATTACATATTCCCAACGGCGTGCCAACTTAGGAAACGACGAATCTGGCTACCATAATTACCTTGCGAAACTCAGCACCTTCGTGGCTTGGCTGATCGAACATCAGTACACTGTTCGCTTGCTCATCGGCGATGCTGTATACGACCATCGCGCCAGGCAAGATCTGAGATCTTTGTTGGAAGTCCGCGGGATAAATTGTGGAACCAGGAAGATCATCGATGAGCCTGCCGGTACCGTCGACGACGTGCTATCACAACTGGCAAAGACGGATCTTGTAGTCGCGAGCAGGTTTCACAATGTTTTGTTGGCTCTATGGCTCAACAAGCCGGTTGTGGCTATTTCGTTCCATGAAAAGGTCGATTCGTTAATGAGCGGTATGGGGTTGTCGGAATTCTGCCAGGACATTGAGCGCATTGACACGCAGAAATTGATTGACCAGTTTTTGGCGCTTGAGCAAAACGCTGAGAATCTCAAATCCCAAATCAAACAAAAGGCAGAGGCCTATCAGGTGGCCTTAGACGAGCAATACGACCGAATCTTTAGAGACATCTGATCTGCTGGTGTTGGTGACGGTCAGGTGACAGGTTTTCCCGGACTTTGTCTGACCTCTGGTGGTTCTGGAGCCCCTCGGTAACTGGTTCGTAATGCTTAGGAAGAGATTTTCTCTTCACAGATAAAACACGTTCCACAAGGAGGAATTACCTATTGGCTCCGGACCTGTGAATTTTTGTCAAGTCTTTAAGATTCATGTACTTATACGACTTCCGGCAGCTAAAAGATGTGCCCCGGCCAGTTCGATTTTGGTAGGCTGATTGCGATGTGTAGACAAGAATACGCGAGAGTGCTTCTGCGTTCCTCAAGGCAGTAGCTTGCCCCCCCACTTCATGTGGGTTTAGGCATGAACGCCCCGACTTGCAAATCCGCCTATTTGAGTTATTGTCGGGACCTTACTTAGGCTTTTATGGCACGAAGATTCATTCAATCCTCTATTCAGTTCTCCTTAGGAGTCACACGAAATGAAAGTCTTATTGACGGGGCACCAAGGATACATTGGCTCAGTGGCCAGCCAGATGTTGACCGCTGCGGGACACGACACGGTTGGTTTGGATACCAACTTGTTCGCGGGTTGCGATTGTGGCGCGCCGGCCCCGCAAATCCCTGAGATCCGCAAGGACATCCGAAATGTAACGATTGCTGACCTCGAGGGCTTTGACGCCATTATCCATTTGGCGGCTTTGTCGAATGATCCGCTGAGCAATCTGGATCCAACTCTCACCTATGACATTAACCATCAAGCATCCGTTCGTCTGGCCGAGTTGGCCAAACAGGCGGGCGTAAGCCGATTTGTATTCTCCTCCTCTTGCAGCACATACGGATCGGCAGGCGACGAGTTTCTCGATGAGACCGCTGCGCTGAACCCAGTAACTCCCTACGCAGAATCAAAAGTCCGGGTTGAGCGCGACATTGCAAGGTTGGCCGACGACCGTTTCACACCGACGTATATGAGAAATGCAACCGCGTATGGTGCTTCCCCGCGCCTCCGCTTGGATCTGGTGTTGAATGACTTTGTCGCGGCGGCATTTACCACAGGCCGTATCTACATCAAGAGTGACGGCACACCCTGGAGGCCGATCATACATATTCGCGACATTATCCAGGCCATGATTTGCGTCCTGGTGGCTCCGAAAAATGCTGTTCACAATGCAACTTTCAATGTGGGAAGCACGAGCGAAAACTATCGCATCAGCGAACTGGCTGCCATCGTAGCAGAAACGGTACCTGGCTGCCGCATCGAGTACGCCCCTGATGGCGGACCCGACAAACGCTGCTATCGCGTCAATTGCGATAAGATCCTCCGCGTTTTGCCGCAATTCCAAACTCAGTGGACCGCGCGACGCGGAGCCCAGGAACTCTATGATGCCTATCGTGCCGCAGGACTAACTGCCGAGGACGTAACGAGCGGCCGGTATTTCCGCATTAACACCATTCAGCGCCTGCAAAAAGCCGGACAACTTGATACTGCCTTGCACTGGACGGCCGCCTCCTCTGAAAGGCTTGTGCTGTCTCACTAGCGGAAATGCAGCCGAATTGTGAGATCAGAACGGGAGAACCAATTCGATGATCTTTACAGAAACTAAACTCCGGGGTGCATTCGTGATTGACATTGAGCGCCGTGAGGATTCCCGGGGATTCTTTGCCCGAATCTTCTGCCAGCATGAGTTTGCCGCACACGGATTGAAGCCGGTCATCGCTCAAGCCAACGTTGCGTATAACCGTAAGAAAGGGACGCTCCGTGGCATGCATTTTCAATTTCCACCCGCTGCCGAAACGAAATTGGTGCGCTGCACTCGAGGCGCAATCCTCGACATCATTGTCGACTTGCGGCCAGAGAGCCCGACGTATCTCCAGCACGTAGCGGTCGAATTGACCGAGGAAAACTGCCGCGCCTTTTACGTTCCCGAACGTTTCGCTCACGGCTACCAGGTGCTGCGAGATGACACCGAAACGAGCTATCAAGTCGGCGAGTTCTACACCCCCGGTTCGGAGGGGGGCCTGTTGTACAACGATCCCAGGCTGGGTCTGGAGTGGCCGCTGCCGGTGAGCGTAATTTCGGATAAGGACCAGGTCTGGAAGCGGCTCGAAAAGCAGGAAGAAGAAATCAAGCGGAGAATGAGCGCGCATCCGGTCGAAATAGCAAAGTAAATTCAAGCTCCACCGAGGAACTCGCAATGATTATCGTTGATGACGCCTTGAAGGCACGGGAAAGGGAAGGGCGCCCCATCCGGGTCGCACTGCTGGGCGCGGGCTTTATGTCCCAAGGTCTTGCGAACCACATTGTCCACACCAAGCCAGGGATGCGGCTTGTCGGTGTTTTTAATCGCCGCGTCCAGCGGGCCTTCGATCTTTGCCAATATGCGGGCGTCACGGACGTAGCCGCGCCTTCCAGCCAGCAGGAGGCAGACCTCGCCATGCGCGAGGGTAAGGTTGTTGTCACCGACGACGCATACTTGCTGGCGCATTCGACGGGAGTGGACGTTCTGGTGGACGTCACGGGCTCGGTGGAATTTGGGACCCGCGTGGCTCTTGAGGCATTTCGACACAAGAAGGACGTAGTCCTGCTGAACGCAGAAATTGACGCAACCATTGGACCCGTTCTCCAGCTTTATGCTGAAAAACACGGAGTGGTCTTATCCGCGTGTGATGGGGACGAGCCTGGCCTCCAGATTAACCTTTACCGGTGGGTCAAAGGGCTGGGCTTGACGCCGCGCGTGATCGGCAACGTTAAGGGCCTTCAGGATCCATACCGGAATCCCACGACGCAAAAGGGCTTCGCTGAAAAATGGGGACAAAACCCGGCGATGGTGACGAGTTTTGCCGACGGCTCCAAAATCAGCTTTGAACAAGCCATCGTCGCCAACGCCACCGGATTCCTGGTGCGCTCCCGCGGCATGTCGAGAGGAATGGAATACAAAGACGATGTCATGAAAATAGGGAAAATCTACGACATTGACGAAGTCCGTAGGCTCGGCGGCATCGTGGACTATGTTGTGGGGACGCCCTTGACGAAATTGTATGTTCTCGCGGAACATCCGGATCCGAAACAGCAGCACTACTTGAATCTTTATAAGATGGGCGATGGTCCGCTCTACTCGTTCTTTACGCCCTATCACCTGGTGCACTTCGACGTGCCCAACGCCGTTGCTCGGGTGGCCCTGTTCCGCGACTCCATCGCCAAACCTTTGCGCGGCCCGGTAGTCGAGGTCTGTGCTGTAGCCAAGCGTGATTTGAAGGCCGGGGAGACTCTCGACGACTATGGTATGTATATGACTTACGGGGAAGCGGTAAATGCGGACGAAATGTGCCGTAACCAATATATTCCCGAGGGTCTGGTGGAAGGTTGCGTTCTAACCCACGACGTACCGAAAGACGCAGTCATAACCTACCGTGACGTCACCCTCCCCCCGGATCGGTTGGCGGACCAGTTGCGCGCCGAGCAATACCGACATTTCCGCGGTGAAACTTGGTTGGAAGAAATCGTTGCCTCGCGCGTCTGAGAACTAGGCACACAGCTAAGGAGTCCACATGAAAGTTGTTCTTTTCTGCGGTGGGCTGGGGCTACGCATTCGCGATGCCGAAGACATTCCCAAGCCCATGGTGCACATCGGTTACCGGCCAATTCTCTGGCATGTCATGAAGTACTACGCCCACTTCGGGCACAAGGATTTCATTTTGTGTCTCGGCTATCGAGCCGAAGCCGTCAAAAATTACTTTCTCAATTACAACGAATGCGCCTCTAATAACTTTGTCCTCTCCGGCGGCGGCAAAAAGATAGATTTACTGAACAGCGATATACACGATTGGCGCATTACGTTCGTGGATACGGGAATCAACTCGAACATCGGCCAGCGCCTGAAAGCGGTGGAGAGCTACTTGGAAGGAGAGGAAGAGTTCCTGGCGAACTATAGCGATGGCCTGACGGACATGCCGCTGCCCGAGCAAATTCAACACTTTCACGAGCAGGACAAGATCGCCAGCTTTCTCTGCGTGCGTCCGAACCTAAGCTATCACCTGGTGTCACTGCAGCAGGGCAACGGCAGCTTGGTTTCCGAAATTCACGCCATTAACGATGGTAACGTCCGGATCAATGGTGGATTTTTCATCTTCAAAAAGAAGATTTTCGAATACATTCGCCCGAAAGAAGAGTTGGTTATTGAGCCATTTCACAGATTGGTTGCGGAGAAGCAATTGATCGGCTATCCCTACGATGGCTTCTGGGCCAGCTTGGACACTTTTAAGGACAAGCAGCAACTCGAGAGCCTTTGCTCCGGTGGCACGGCGCCTTGGGAGGTCTGGAAGCTCAATGGCAACGGCGGAAATCACTGAGGCTGGCGGGAGACCTGACCAACGCACATGCTTGCTCTAGATTTTCCTCGGAAATCCGCGGGTCGCCTCAAAGTCCTCTGTTTGGGAGCACACTCCGACGACATTGAAATCGGTTGTGGCGGCACCATTTTGCGCCTGCTCGCCAGCCCGCAAGAGATCGACATTGTCTGGGCAGTTTTTGGAGCCGACAGCAAACGCGAGCAAGAAGCACGCGCCAGTGCTACTCTCTTTCTAAGTCAGGCCAAAAGCAAAAATATTATCGTCAAGAATTTCCGCGATAGTTTTTTCCCGTTTGAAGGTGCGCAAATTAAAGATTTTTTCGAGGAATTAAAGTCAACCTCGCCGGACCTGATTTTCACTCATTACCGGAAGGATGCACATCAAGATCATCGGCTGATTGAGGAACTCACTTGGAACACTTTCAGGAATCACTTCATTTTGGAGTACGAGATCCCGAAATATGACGGTGATTTGGGGCAGCCGAACGTATTCGTGCCGCTGGATCAAGAGATCTACGAAAAAAAAGTTCGGTACCTCATGGAAGCGTTTGAAACCCAACGGTCCAAGCAGTGGTTTGGGGAAGAAACATTTCTTGCCCTCATGCGCCTGCGTGGAATGGAGTGCGTTTCCCCCAGTGGCTACGCTGAGGCTTTCTGCTGTCGCAAGCTTGTGCTGTGAATTGAAGAGGACGATGCATCAACCCACCATGAGAAGCTGCAACGAATCCTGTCTTTTCGTTGGTCTTTATCCCAGGACAAGGCAGTCGTTGTGTCCCAGACTCAACTCATTGTGTACGGCCTGTTGCTTTGAGGCCGCGGTCTCTTTGATTTTCACGGCTAGCATACGGGGGCCAGAGTCGGTCGCAAAATTAAACACAACGTCATAAGTAATTCACCTGGTTTGGAATACTATGGATTTTCCAGAAGAAGTTAGCGTTACGGTTGGCGCGAGACTCGCAGACGATGGCGCCCACTAGACCCTCCCGGATTGATCCGACCGACGTACTGGAGCGCGGTCGAGGAAGCTTTGTGCTTGCGGTCAGATCAGGTTTGTACACATTGCTTATTCTCGCAGTGGCTCTTGGTGCAGGCGCGTACAGCCTCAGAGAATACAGCATTTTCAATTGCCCAGCTTCTGGATACGGTTCGGACGGGTACCTCGGCTACTGCGGCGCGACGAGTTACGGTGACTACGACCACGGCGCTATCTGGTTTGGCCTCGAGCGGGCGGCAGTCGAAGCCGCCACGAACGCGCAGGTGCTTTTTCTCGGGAATAGCCGCATGCAGTTCGGGTTCTCTAGTAAGGCGACGGCCGACTGGTTCTCGTCGCACTCTGAGAGCTACTACTTACTGGGCTTTTCGCACGACGAAAACTATAGTTTTGAGGCGCCGCTCGTGCGCAAGCTCCGCCCGAGGGCGAAGGTTTATGTGATCAATATCGACTTGTTCTTTGAGCGATCCGAGAGTGGACCTGGCAAAACCGTCATGCGGGATGAGTCGGCGAGAACTCGGTATGAGCAGAAGCGTCAGTGGCAAGGGATTCATAAAGAGATTTGCACGACTCTTAAGGCTGTTTGTGGACATGAGGCCTCCTACTTTCGGTCGCGATCCGCGGGTGCTTGGCTCGTGGCTGGTGGCCGGTTCACGAGCGAGCCGGTATCCTATGATGAGGATATCGACCAGAATATCCTCGCTTCATATACGACGCTGGGAAAGGAGTTTCTGCCTAGCCTTTCCGCCGACCGCGCATGCACGATATTAACCATTGTCCCGACGGTGAAAACCGGTGTCGCGACCGCCAAGGCCATTGCCGCTGCGCTCGGCGTGAACCTGGTGGCGCCCAGGCTGGCCGGGTTGATCACATTCGATCGATCCCACCTTAACCCAGAAAGCGCGCAACGTTGGTCTGCCGCATTTCTTGAGGAGGCCGGCCCGCAGATTCGGAAGTGTCTCAAAGAATAGCCGAAATCGCATGTCGCGATATGCGAGGCGCCAGCGTCGTGAACTATTTCACTAGAACTATGATGGATTGGCTGCCTGCCCCTCAGGACTTCCGAGGTTGTCTTCGCCTGGCGCTGGAACCGTCGGCGGATCGCCTAGAGAAGCTTGCTGCACTTTCCCAGCACCGGCTCGGCTTTCTCGAAACGATCCAGCTTGATCGCGCCCTTGGCCAAGCTTGTGCGGAATCACCCCAGGGATTCTCGTCTGTTCGGCTGGCGATACTCGCTTCCACGACGGTCGACCATCTGGTGCCGGCTATCCGAGTCTCCGGTTTGCGCCGACGGTTGCTCATCGATGTCCACATCGGACCATACGGGCAATACCGACAACAACTGCTCGACGCGGAGTCGCCACTCCATCGGCTGCGCCCCCAGATCGTCTTGCTGTCGCTCACTGCGCGCGAGGCGATTGCCGCCGTGCCACTGACGGCGACGGCAGCCGAGGCGGATGCAGCGATCGGCCGGTCGATCGATGAGTTGCGTATGCTCTGGCGAGAAGCGCAAGAGACATTCCGCGCAACCGTAATCCAACAGACTTTCTTGAACATCGCCGATCCGCTGTTTGGCAGTTATGACCGTCTTGTTGCGGGCGCGCCAGCGCGGCTGATCGCCCATCTAAACGAAAGGTTGTCACAAGCAACTGCCGAAGATGACGTTCTGCTTCTGGATATAGCACGAGCCAGTGAACGTGACGGATTGGATGCGTGGTTTGATGTTACGCGCTGGTTACAAGGGAAGCTGGAAATCGCGCCCCAGGCTGCGCCCGTGTACGGCGATTTACTCGCCAGAGTCATCGCCGCCCAGCGTGGATTGTCAAAAAAATGTCTCGTCCTGGATCTCGACAACACTCTTTGGAGTGGCGTGATCGGTGACGACGGGCCGGAAGGGATCATCCTGGGGGAGGGCACCGGGACCGGTGAAGCGCACCTTGCGCTGCAGCGCTACACAAAACAATTGAGAGAGCGTGGCGTGATTCTGGCCATCTGCTCGAAGAATGACCCCGCAGTAGCGGAGGCGGTGTTCCGCGACCATCCGGAGATGCTCCTGAGGCGGACCGATATCGCGGCTTTCGTCGCGAACTGGGAAGACAAGGCGGCCAACCTCAGGCGAATTGCCGAGCAGTTGAACATCGGAATCGAGAGTTTGGTCTTTGTCGACGATAATCCCGCGGAGCGAGCGCGCATCCGGCAGAGCCTCCCCATGGTAGCTGTCCCTGAGCTGCCCGCCGACGCAGCCCAATACGTCCGGTGCCTAGCGGACGCGGGCTACTTTGAGTCTGTCGTCTTCACCGCCGACGACGCGCGGCGCGGGGAGCAATACTCGGCCAACGCTTCGCGAGAGGCCTTTCTCGAGTCATCGCAGAGCATGGACGACTTTCTGCGCGGGCTCGAGATGTCGGTGACCTTCGGACCCTTCCAAACCGTCGATCTGGCGCGTGTCGCGCAGTTGATCGGGAAAACAAATCAGTTCAATCCGACGACCCGACGGCATTCCCTTGAAGATGTGGCGAGGTTCGTCGCTACCGATCGATGTCTCACACTGCAATTCCGCCTGGTCGACAGGTTCGGCGACAACGGTCTTGTCAGCGCGATGATTCTGCGTCCAGATTCGCGGGCGCCCGATTTGCTTGAGATCGATACCTGGGTCATGAGCTGCCGGGTGTTCGGCCGGCAAATGGAGCTGGAAGCGATGAATATCGCTGTGGAGACTGCGCGTCGGATGGGAGTACGGGCGTTTCGCGCCGACTACATACCAACGTCGAAAAACGGTGTCGTCAGGGAGTTGTACTCGGCCCTTGGCTTCACGCTTGCGCAAGAAACCGCGCCCCATGACGGCGCGACCCGGTGGTTCTTGCAGTTGTCCGACTATGTGCCTCACTCTACCCGTATTGCCAGGAGATCTGAGTAGCGTGATGGAGCAGGACATTCTGAACGGGTTGACGCGAATTCTCCGCGACCTTTTGTCGGACGATTCCATCGTGATGACAATGGAGACTAAGCGCGAGGAAGTGGCCAATTGGGATTCCTTCGCCTACATAAGCTTCATTGTCGCAGTCGAGATCGAATTTGGCGTGAAGTTCGGGGTGGCTGAGGTCGAGTCGTTTCAAAACGTCGGCGCGATTGTGCGAAGGATTAGCGCGCTTTTGCCCACGCCGTAGCAGCGGCCAAGATAAAGGAGCGACGGCCAAATGCTATTCAATTCTTATGAGTTCATTTTTGGCTTCCTGCCCATAGTTGTGGCTGTGTTTTTTGCGCTGGGCAGGGCTTCTCGTGTGTGGGCGCTGCGTTGGGTAATCGCCGCATCCCTATTCTTCTACGCCTGGTGGAGGCCGTTGAATGTGCTCATTATCGCGCCCTCGGTGCTGATCAACTTCGTGCTGGCGCGCGTGCTGCAGCGCCTGAACAAGCAGGGGCGTCGCAGTGCTGCCCAAGCTGTTCTTCTGGTGGGCATCGCGTTCAACGTGGCGTTTCTCGGCTACTTCAAATACTCGAATTTTCTCGTGGGCGCCATCAACGATGCGTTCGGCACGCAGATGTTTCTGGCGCGGATCATCTTGCCGCTCGGAATATCGTTCATTACGTTTCAGAAGATCGCTTTCTTAATCGACGTTCACGCAGGTCGAGTTGAGGCATTCACGCTTCAGGACTATTGCTTGTTCGTGCTCTTCTTTCCGCAGCTCATCGCCGGTCCAATTGTGCACTATCGTGAAATGATGCCGCAATTCCACGGCGTGTCGTGCCGTTTCGATAAGGACAACGTTTCCGTTGGTGTGACGTTGTTCGCGTTCGGGCTGTTCCAGAAGGTGTTTCTTGCCGATAACGTCGCGCGATTTGTGACGCCCATCTATGAGCAAGCCACCTCGGGCAGCAGCATCGCCTTGTTGTCGGCCTGGATTGCGGCGATCGGGTTCACGCTGCAGATCTATTTTGACTTTTCGGGGTACACCAACATGGCACTCGGAATCGCCCGGTTTTTCGGAGTCCGGCTGCCGCCAAATTTCGACTCGCCTCTTCGGGCTTCGAACATCATCGACTTTTGGCAGCGATGGCACATGACCTTGACGCGCTTCCTGACGGCGTATATTTACAATCCGTTAGCACTCTGGTCGACTCGCCGCCGTGCGGTTAGGGTCCGCTCAGGTTTCGTTGGGCCAAGCAAGGGCCCTGGGGCGTTCATCGAGCTATTGATGTTCCCCATTTTGTTGACGATGCTCGTGTCAGGAATCTGGCACGGCGCCGGCTACACGTTCATCCTATGGGGCCTGCTCCACGGCCTGTTTCTGACGGTAAATCATGCGTGGCGACTACTGGGGCCTAAGCTGTGGCGTAATAAATCACACTATAAGCGATTCATGCAACCCGCTGGTTTCATCGTCACCTTCGCGTGCGTGGCCGCATCGATGGTTATTTTCCGTTCGGCGAACCTGAAGACGGCGACCGATCTGCTTCAGGGAATGCTCGGTCTGCATGGCATCGGGTTGAGAAGTGGCATGGGTCTCAAGAGTGTGGCATTCTGGATCGCCGCCCTGGCATTCATTGCCTTCGCGTGCCCGAACACTCTGCAGATACTGAGCCGGTATGAACCAGCGCTTGGTTGGAAAGCACATCCGCATGATGGCGCGACTACCAACCCCCGCGTCCTGTGGGCACCGTCGCTAGCCTGGGCCGTCGCCGTGTCGATGATCGCGACTATCGGGATTCTTTATCTTGGCGGCCGAAGCGAATTCCTATACTGGCAATTTTAATAGCTTGTCTCTGAGCTTGTTACTCGCAATGAATCGACGCTGGCCTCGGCGGGACCGAGCCAACAAACTAGCCCACTGGTCGTGCAAAACCTTTGTCCAGAAGAAGGTTTCTCTTGGCAAAGCCTTTTTTGCGAAACAGACGTGGGGCGATGCCGTTGACAACTGGTGTCGGCCGAAAATCCCTCCGAGTGCACAGCCAACGGAAAAGGGAACAAGCTATTTATCCAGGTGTTGGCGGGGCCAGTAACCGGGAGTCCCCTTTCTACAGTCCAGTGACCGGCCTGATGTAGCTGCCGTTCTTGAATCGAGGTATACGGAACAATGCAGAAGTTACTGTACAGTAGCCTTTAGGCCTGTCGGAGGAGCGGGGGGAGTCGGGCCTCCGCCACCGGACGCGGGCTTGAACGCCAAGGATAAACCTGACGCCGTCGGTGATACTCCACTCCCCACGTTAAAGTTAAAAGTAACCGTACTCGCAGTGGGCACATAAGCGTGTGCCATGAGGTCGCCGTTCGCATAGGACTCGTTGTCGCCAGCCGTCCAATTGGTCGATCCAACATAGTCGAACACGCAATTCCCCGTAATGCACGAGTCCACCGGCCCGAAGCCCATTGCCCCCGCATCGAATACCAAATCCATCGGAACGGATGTGGCTAAAGCCGGGACATTCGACACTGTGGTGCCGGATACGGTGCCAGTACCGTATACCGATGATGGGCCGTTCTGCGTGGAACCATTCTGCGCCGTGATTCCCGTATCCAGCCCATTCGTATTGACCACGCAGTACAAAGCGGCGAGGTCATAGCCACCCGAGTTCCTGAACGTCATGGTGACTCTGTACGTGTTGGTGCTGTTGATTAT
>WNFJ01150877.1_pt1 | contig 12710 bp, 8 predicted proteins | sample 5400461 | NCBI WGS metagenome assembly WNFJ01 (sample SAMN13153349, study PRJNA577476) | soil metagenome | isolation source: 115 cm saprolite on Douglas fir-dominated hillslope | place: USA:California | collected 2013-09-17 | reverse complement strand
ATGCGGCCTCCTTCGTCTCGAGCTCTTCGGTCATTACCAAATCGAGTTTACTCGAGACTGTTGGGGGCCGTTGTCGTCATCCAATCAACCGCAGCGCCACGGGGATCTTGTTCGCAGACGAGATCTATGGCGCGGAGTGGAGGGACCCCGACGCTTCGTAACCATGCTGTCACAGGGAGTTCTCACTAGATCGCCGGAATCGCGCGGGATCGCCGATATTGCCGGAATCGGTCTTCCGATCACGGCGATTTCGCGCGATTACGGCGATTTCGGCGATTCGACACGGAAGAACTCCCTGCAGCGGCATGGTAGCGGATACTCCCTCGGGATCAATCCACTCCGAGCCCGAGATTTCTTGAACTAGCAAAATTTTCGCGGCGCTCCGGTCGGGATGACAGACGCCAACTATGGGCTCGCCGGTTCCTCACATACATTCAACCCTTGCCGCGCGACTCGCGCCGGCAGAACTTTACCACCATGGCCGGCGATAGCAGCGGCCACGCGCTCGCGGGCTTCGGGCTCGCATAGAAACACTACGCAGCCGCCGCCACCTGCTCCACAGACTTTGGCCGCCAGGGCGCCTTTCCGTCGGGCAACGTTGACTAACTTTTCGATCACGGGTGTGGTGATGCGCGGCGCGTTGGTCTTGCGCAGTCTCCACTCCTCACGCAAAAGCCGCGTGACCTCAGCCCAATCAGCTACAGCGAGAGCCTGGTGCATAGCGCGCGCAATTTCGCCGATGAGTTCGAAATTACGAAACACTTTGCGATCGCCCTCAATGTGCGCCTGAAAAACCTTCCAGTTGTTGATGCCCGATTGGCGCGGCGCTCCCGTGTAAGCCAGCACGAAACGGCGGTCCAGTTCATCAGCATCCACGGGAATCGCCTGGCGGCGAATTCCGTCCGGCGCCATGTGGATGGCGCTCACGCCACCGTACAGCGCCGGGTAGTAATCCTGGCAGCCGGTGGGAACGCGAATCACCTGGGCTTCGACGTTTTGCGCGATCTCACGGATCTTTTCGTGTTCAATGGTGCGCCCGGTCAGCCTGGCTAGGGCTGCAGTCGTCGCAATCATCAGAGCCGACGACCCCGAGATCCCTGCGCCTGCCGGAGACTCCGAGTGGGTTTCAATCTCGAAGCCACCGAGTGGCGCGAAGAATCTTGTTAGATAGGCCGCGAGCGCGTGTTTGGGCTTGGCTGCAGAGCGCAAATGGTCAAGATCTGCAAATTCTTCACGCAGCCCGCCGTCGATCGAGATCAGGCGAATCTTTGGCCCGTCATCGTCATCTGTCAGGCGCGTGATGGTGCACCGCGTAAAGACGTTCACGGCAAAATTGACCGTCAATGCGCCAGGATGGAAAAGGTACAACGGCCAGAGGTCCAAGGTCCCTCCGGCCAGGTCCACACGGCACGGCGCTTGGACAATGATCTTACGGGCAGTAAACAAGGGGTCAGTGGGCAAGGGGACTATTCCGTAAAGAACTGCGCCATCTGGCGGAATTTCTTGTAGCGGCCATCGATGAGCTGCTGGGCACTCTGATGCTTAAGCTCGTTGTAATGCCGCAACAGGACGGTATCGACCATCGCCGCCGCAGCATCGTGATCCAGATGGGCGCCGCCTTCCGGCTCGGGAATGATCTCGTCGATGATTTCCATCTGCTTGAGATCAGGCGCGGTGATTCGCAAAGCCTGCGCCGCGATCTCCTTTTTGCTGGCATCGCGCCACATGATAGAAGCGCAACCTTCCGGCGAGATAACAGAGTAGATCGAGTTCTCCATCATGAAGACGCGGTCGGCCACAGCCAATGCCAGCGCGCCTCCGCTGCCACCTTCGCCGGTGATGGTGGTGATAATCGGCACACCGATGCGCGCCATCTCGCGCAGGTTGCGGGCAATGGCTTCCGCCTGCCCGCGCTCTTCCGCGCCGAGTCCCGGATAAGCCCCCGGAGTATCGATGAGAGTAAAGATCGGTCGACTGAACTTCTCCGCCATCTTCATACACCGCAACGCCTTGCGATAGCCTTCCGGATTGGCCTGCCCGAAGTTCCGATGCACGCGCTGTTTAGTGTCGCGGCCCTTTTGATGGCCGATCACCATTACCTCTTCGCCGTGGTAGCGGGCCATGCCGCATAGGATAGCGGGATCGTCGCCGAACGAGCGGTCGCCGTGAATTTCACTCCAATCGGTGAAGATGCGCTCTACGTAATCGAGCGTGAACGGCCGCTGCGCGTGCCGAGCCAGCTCCGTCTTCTGCCAGGCGTTGATGTGTTGGCGGATCTGCTCGCGCAAAAAGCTGATCTGGTGCTGTAGATGTTTGAGCTGAAGGCGCGCGTCCTCGTCTTTCCCGGCTTTGGCCTCAAGCTGGGCGATCTGCTTTTCGATGCTTTCGAGTTGGCGCTGCGCTTTGAACGCTGGTTCCAAAAATAGCTCCTAGCTACTGGCGGCTAGCTTCTAGCGAAACCTCGGAGCCGCTCTGTTTTGCTAGCGGCTAGAAGCTAGCAGCTAGTAGCTAATCTACAATCCTCACCGCGCCGCGACCGCAAAGTTCTTCCACACGCGTGATGAAAGACCTGTCTGGACAAACATTATATCCGTCCGCTTCCATCACCACCATGAAGTCGCCGGGACGTTCCATATCGAACAACACTTTGGCTTCGCCCTGGCGTTCGCGACAAATCGAGTACAGCTCGTCTACTGTGGACGGTGAAGCGCTCTCCAGCGGCACGCGAATGCGGATCGACCTTGGCAGCTTCGGCTGCGCTTCATCGAGCGGCGTCAGTTGGCTGATGGCGATCTTCGGCGCCGATCCCTCTTCCACACGCACGCTGCAGCGCACCAGCATGGGAATTTCCTGCTTCAAGATCGCCTGCAGCCGCCGGTAGGCCTCGGGAAAGACGATGGCATCAACCGTTCCCGTCATGTCCTCAAGGAGTGCCTGCGCATAGAGTTCGCCTTTGCGGGACTTCATCACGCGCACGTTGGACACGATCCCCGCGGTGTAGAGTTCGTCGCGGCCCGTTCCGCTGGTCATCGCCCCGATCGCATCCGCCGACAGCGCGCGGAAGTCCTCCAGTTTCTCCCTGTACTTTTCCATCGGATGGCCGGTAATGAAGAAGCCAAGTACTTCTTTTTCGCTCGCCAGACGCTGGTGCTCTTCCCATTCCGGGACGCTCGGCAGCCGATCCGCGTTGCCATTGGTCTGACCATCTTGTTCAAAGACGCCGAACAGCCCGTGCTGGCCGAGTTCGGCATCGCGCTGCGTCTTCTGCGCGCGCTCCATCGCTTTGTCGAGGACAGCCATCAGTTGGGCGCGGTTGCCCAGCGTATCCATCGCGCCGGCTTTGATGAGGGATTCAATGACCCGGCGGTTCAATAGCCGCAGGTCGACCTTTTCACAGAATTCAAAGATCGAGGCAAAACGCCCGATCTCTTTGCGCGCGGCGACGATCGAATCGATAGCATTGCGACCAACATTCTTCACCGCCGCCAGCCCGAAACGGATGCCGTTCTCATGGGGCGTGAAGTAGGCGTCGCTGACGTTGATGTCCGGCGGCTCCACCGGGATCCCCATCTGACGGCATTCGTTGATGTATTTGACCACGTTGTCGGTGTTGCCCGTCTGCGAGGTCAACAGCGCGGCCATGAACTCAACCGGATAGTGAGTCTTCAAGTAGGCGGTGTGGTAAGCCAGCAGTGCATACGCCGCCGAGTGCGATTTGTTGAAACCGTAGCCGGCGAACTGTTCCATCAAATCGAATATCTTGACGATCTTCTTCTCCGGGAACTTGCGCTCCACTGCTCCCTTGACGAACCGGTCACGCTGCGCTGCCATCTCTTCCGCGATCTTTTTGCCCATGGCGCGACGCAGTAGATCAGCTTCGCCCAGGGAATATCCGGCCAGCACGTTGGCGATCTGCATCACCTGTTCCTGATACACGATCACGCCCAGGGTTTCTTTCAGAATCTGCTCCAGCTCTGGGAGCTCGTATTCGACCTTGCGGCGTCCCCACTTGCGTTCGATGAAGTCATCGATCATGCCACCCTGGATGGGCCCAGGACGATAGAGCGCGTTAAGCGCCGTGAGGTCGTCAACGGAGCTGGGCTTGTAGCGGCGCAGCACGTCCGTCATGCCGCCGGATTCAAATTGGAAGATGCCGGAGGTCAGCCCGGTATGGAAGACGCGCTCGTAAGTCTCTGCATCGCCCAGCGGGACTGTATCCAGGTCGATAGCCTGCCCGCGCTGAGCAATCAGCTTGAGAGCATCGTCGAGGATCGTGAGTGTGGTGAGCCCCAGGAAGTCCATCTTCAGTAGGCCCATCTTCTCTACCGCCTTCATATCGTAGGCGGTCACGATTTCGTCGTTCTTGGTCTTGTGCAGCGGAACCAGCTCGGTCAGGGGTTTGGGTGAGATCACTACACCGGCAGCGTGCACGCCGGAGTTGCGCACCAGCCCTTCGAGCTTGCGTGCTGTATCGATCAGCTCCCGGATCTGGATTTCGTTTTCGTAAGCCTGCTGCAGCGGCGGCGAATCATCGAGTGCCTTGTCCAACGTAATATCCAAGGTCGCCGGCACCATCTTGGCGATGCGGTCCACGTCGGTGTAAGGAATATCCATGGCGCGGCCCACGTCTTTGATCGCAGCTCTCGCGGCCATGGTGCCGAAGGTGATGATCTGGGCCACGTTGTCACGGCCGTACTTCTGCGTGACGTAGTCGATCACCTCGCCCCGACGATTCATGCAGAAGTCGATATCGATATCCGGCAGAGAGACGCGCTCAGGATTCAAGAAGCGCTCAAACAATAGCTCGTTTTGCAGCGGATCGATATTGGTTATGCCCATGGCGTATGCCACCAAGGCGCCGGCGGCCGAGCCACGGCCCGGGCCTACGGGAATGTTGTTCTCGCGCGCGTAGCGGATGAAGTCCCACACGATAAGGAAGTATCCCGAGAACTTCATCTGCTGGATGATCGCGATCTCTTGCGACAGGCGCTGCTCATAATCGCTGCGCGTCTTCTTGAGCCGCCCGGACTCGGCGAACGCACTGAGCGTCTGCCAGCGACGGGCGAAGCCTTCGCGGGCCACGTGTTCGAAATAGCTGTCTAGCGTGTAGCCGTCGGGAACCTGGAATTCGGGAAACGGATTCTTGATCTTGTTAAGCTTGAAACCGCAGCGCTCCGCGATGGAGAGCGTGCGCGTGAGCACGTCTGGCCGGCTGGAGAACACACGATCCATCTCCTCGCTCGATTTGACGAAGAACTGATTGCCGTGGAACTTCAGCCGGTTGTCTTCGTGAATTGATTTGCCGGTCTGCACGCATACCAGCACGTCCTGAGCGTGAGCATCGTCTTCGCACAGATAGTGACTGTCGTTGGTCGCAACCATGGGCAGACCAAGTTCTTTTTCCAGGCGAAAGAGATCGGCGTGAATGCGATGTTCTTCGGGCAGACCCTGATCCTGAATCTCGAGGAAGAAGTTCTCTTTGCCGAAGATCTCGCGATATCCTGCTGCGGCGGATTTCGCGGCGTCGTACTTTCCTGCCAGCAGATGCTCGCAAACCTCGCCCGCCAGGCAGCCGGAAAGTCCTATGAGTCCCTGGGAATGCTCGGCAAGGAACTTCTTGCTGATTCGCGGCTTGTAGTAGAAGCCATAGAGCGAAGCTTCTGAGGTGATCTTGATCAGGTTCTCATAGCCTTTTTCGTTTTCGGCGAGCACCAGCAGGTGGTTGTAAGTATCCCCTTCGGGTGGCGCCCGATGGTCGTCCTTCTTGCAGATATAGAGCTCGCAGCCAACGATGGGCTTGATCCCGGCTTTCTCCGCCGCATCCACAAAATGGACCGCGCCGTAGATGTTGCCATGATCGGTCATGGCGACGGCCTTCTGCCCGATCTGGCCAACGCGCTTGATCAGTTTTTCCACGTCGCACGCGCCATCCAGCAGCGAGTAGTCGGTATGCAGGTGAAGATGGACGAAGTCAGACATGGGTGGATGCGTTCATTATAGCGACTGGGGTGTTGCGGATTCCTGTGCGGCCTGTGGAAAAGAGGGCCTCAGAGCGCGCGGAATAGGAGTCCCGAAGGGACGCAACAACCTGTAGCCCGGCACGACAGTGCCGGGCGAGGGAGAGAAGATTCTGTCTTTACTACAATCCCGAATCCCGGCCGCCGTGGTGGGACGGTCGATACCTGAGCGGTCTTACGGGCTCAACTTGAAATCTTTCTTCTCCTGTCAGGGGACGTGCCGTCAGCACCTCCGGCATCAAAGTTAGAGTGTCCTTGTCAATGCTTCGCGCTGGCACAACTGGCTACGTTGGGCCAGTCATCAAACAGGATGGGAACGGTTTGGTTATCCGTTTGATACAGATGTATGGTCATCTCAATTCAGCTCTCGAGATTGGCAAGCGCGCAACAGTCCATTATCGGGAACGGGAGAAGTCTGCGGTTAAACGAAGTGGAGTAGTCTAGGCTGCAGGTGAACCGGACCGAGCATTTGTCCGTACTGGCGATCAACTGACCATGGCCGATTTGTCGGAGCCGATATTCGCCGGGCCGGCATTAACCACGTTACACAAGAGATCCGACGATGCTGGATAAACACGCATTGAAAGAAAAGGCTCTGATTGAGGCAAAGAAGTTTTCAGTTATAGTCGGCTACCTGTGGGTGCTATTCAGCTTATTTGAACTTCACAAGTGGGTCATTCTAAGACAGCACAACCTAACTTCCGCACTGGGCTATACGGTAGGCGTTAACCTCGTTAACGCACTAGTGTTGGGCAAAGTAATATTCATCGGAGAGGCGTTGCGGGTGGGGCAGCACCCAAGAAACAGGCCGCTCATGCTTCCGGTTTTATACAGCTCCGCGGTGTTCTCGATCATATTGATATGTTTTCACATTGTGGAAGAGGCGCTGGTTGGAATGTTTCATGGTAAGACGATTGCCCAAAGTATACCCAAGATAGGCGGTGGAGGTCTGGAAGGGATATTGATAGTGGGCGTAATCGTCTTCGTCGTGTTGATACCGTTCTTCGCAATGAGGGAGATTGGCCGCGTTGTGGGCGAAGAGGACTTGAAGTCCATGATATTCGGACGCGGAACCAAGGCCGGAACGGTTCATCCCAAAGTGCAGCAAGACGATGACAAGGCGGCGTGATAAGGTCGGATAAATGGTGCACAAAACAACTCGTATTTCTTTTTCCTGAGGATGTGCGTGATAACGTTGAGGTAAGCAGGTGGACCAACATCTTCCTCAGCGCCCCTAATTCACAACCGGAAGATGACTGCGATAATGCCACACTTCCGAAAATAGAGATCCACGCCGTCAATACTCTCGCAGGGATGAGGTATGTTCGGGGATGGCGCAAGAAATACGGTGGCTGGCCATCTCGGGCGTCTTTCAACCCGCACGGGTCGCGAGGGCCGGACGCGACGGAAATTCTCCCGCTTCAAGAAATCTCTGGCGCGGAGTGGATGACAGCCTTACAAGCTTTCCCAGTCCGTTTACGAATTCTCTCGCGTGGCCTGTTCCATCTGCCAGGCAAACATGGCGGCCGCTTTGTCGGAGGGGTGGCTGGCATCGCGCGCTACGTTCAGCGAGGCGCCAGCCTCGGCGAAGCGGCGCTTGTTGTCGCGCAGACCTTCACTGGCGGTGAGCAGATAAGAAGTGAAGTCTTGCGGCGTCTTGAGCGCCGCGCGATCATAGGCGTAGAGGGCTTTGGCGTCCTCCACCAAACGCTTGAGATCGGCGCCGGTGAAGCCTTCGGTCACGGCTACGGCGTCTTCTTCACGCACCGTCTGCAGATTGGCCGGCAGAGTGGAAAGGTGCTGGCGTAGGATCAGCCCGCGGGCCTCGGCGTCGGGCAGCTTCATCTCCAGCCACAGCTCAACTCGCCCCGAGCGCACCAGCGCCGGCGGCAGGTGGGCGAGATCCATCGCCGTCAAGATGAGGCAAATGCGTCCTGCGCCTTCGCTTTCCAGGCCGTCAAGGATGGTGAGCAAGTAGCGATACAGCCCGCGCTCTTCACCGTCTTCAAAAATCGCGTCAGCGTCGTCGAGGAAGATGACGGAAGGCGCGTTCTCTTTTGCCGCTTCAAAAACGTGGTGCACGCGCTCGTAGAAATCGCTGGTACCGGCGATGAAGGTGCCGTCGATGAGGAAGAATTTGCCCTTGAGCCGATGCGCCAGCGCGCGGCCGATAGTTGTCTTGCCGGTTCCGGGTGGCCCATACAACAGCACGCCACGCTTCGCGCGCAGGCCAAGCTCGCTGGCCAGTTCGTCATTCTCGAGCGGCAGAACGATGTTGCGTCCCAGGCTGCGCAGCACGTCGTCCACGCCTTTGAGCTGGCTGAGATCGACGGCCTCCACTTCCTCCAAATTCACATTGCCGGCCAGACGCTTGCTGCGCAAATACTCGATGAAGCGCTCGGTATTGATCTCTTCCGGCTGCGTGGCCACCAGCCACTCGCAGGCCGAACGTATCTGATGCGCATGCAGCTTGGGGGCGAAGCGGAAGATTTTGGCGAAGTCGATGGCCTTGACCCTATCCGAGCCCAGCCAGGTTTCGGCGACTCGGGCATAATCAGCTACCTGGAACTTGGAAAGGTCGACGGCAAAGCTGCGGCGCTCCGCCGACGAAGGCAGATCATGGGCGGCGATCACCAGCTTCTTCCCCGTGGCCTCGGCGTATTCGCAGAGCAAAAGCATCGGGACATCGATGAAGTGACTACGCTCGTAGAATTGATTGCATCCGAACAGTCGCTGGAGCTGGTCAAAGTCGTCGACGAAGACGATGTCGTTCCCCTTCATGGCTTTCAACAGAACGGAATAGCAAACGTCTTCGAGTTGATGGGGATGCTTGCCCGCGGCAGCCTCCATCAGCTCGCGATTTGTCAGGTACACGCCTCCCAAGTTTTGGTGGAGTTTCTTCAAGAGCGTGGTCTTGCCCAGTCCGATGCCCCCGCGCAAGTGGACCACCCGGCCAACCTTCACCGCTTGCAATAGAGCTCCAAAGACCGCAGTCTGAGAGGGGCTGAGCGGAAAATCGGTGACTGTCGGCACTGCTCGATCAACCTCCGAAAGGGGTTCCAAAATGGACAATGTGGCGAAGGGTTCTGGGCCATTAGATTACTTTCATACCCGGCTGGAAAGCCAGCCTAACTCGGGGCCGGGGTTATTCTAAAGGCTATGACCCATCGGTAACCTACCGGAGCCAAAAGGGCCCGCTTTCGGGAGGCCGCACGTTATACAACGACCTACGCCAGTTGGCGCAACGCCGTCACGTTGCGCAAGCCGAGTAACGCGACCAGCATGGCGGCGATGGCGATGAGAACTGCAATCGTGACCCGTACGTTGACCGTGTGGTCAATGTCACGTCGCAGTCGCTCTGCCTCGAACGTGATGCCCGCCTCGCTGGCGATGATCTGGGATCGGTTCCGCTCCTGTTCTGCTCGGAGTTGGAGTTGAGTGACAAACAGCTCGTTCAGCGTGACCTCGCCCGCGTCCAATTGCTTTCTCTTTTGAATCAGAGGCTGGGCATAGTTGACGAACCAGCTGTCTTCAAGGTCAACCAGTGGGTTGAGCGACGGGACTCTTCCGGTCAGCTGGCGAAGTTCCTTCTGCGCCTGCTCAATCGCGGTCAAGTGGTGAGGATCGCCCTCAAGCAGATAACGGTGGAGCGCTAGATCCTCATCTCGCAAGAAGGACGCCGCTTTCTGCCGGTCAGCCAACGATTGTGCGGCCGAGCTGATGCTGGCGCATGTCCAGATCAGATGGATGGTGGCGATCACCACCAACAAGGCCAGTACCAGCATGAAAGAGCGCGCATTCTCTACGTGCTTTCGCGACGTGAGCAATTCTTCGGCGGCACGATCATTTTCCATGGCCGCAGCAGACTAGCACAAGGCAAGCCAAGGATTTGGTAATTGGGTAATTGGGAAAATTCATGACATCAGAAAAAGGGTCACAAACAGCCGCGTACCGGAATTCGGTTTGCGTCTGTCATCTCGACCGGAGCGCCACGGAAACCTTGTCCCAGCAAGAAATCTCTGGCGCGGAGTGGAGAGATCCAGAGGAAGTATCCTCTGCCACGCCGATTCAGGGAGTTCTCACGAAAATCTAACCCTCAGCATTAACGAAGAGCAACGGCAAGCGGGACAATGCATGGGGAGAACTCCCTGTGACAGCATGGCAGAGTACGCTGCCTCGGGATCTCTCCACTCCGCGCAATACAGTCCTTGTGGGAACCAGATCCCCGCGGCGCTCCGGTCGAGATGACAGCCCCTCAGTGGATTTCGAAAGACTCCTTCGAGGCCACTCGAAACGCTGGACAATTGGGCTCAATTACTCAATTACCAAATTACCCAACTACCCAATGAAGCAGCAGGGCCAGTGCTGGAAACTTTGAAAATTCAAATCCCAGATCGCGAAGTTGCACATGTTTTTGTGCAACCGCGACGCTCAGAAAGAAAAAAATGCTACAAACCTGATGCAATTGGGTTTGAGATCAGCATAATCTCTATGGAGCATAGAGCGCTTTCTTCGGGCTTTTCTCTCGACCGCTTTCGAAGTTTCGGAGCCGGGCCGAAAACGAAATTGATTCGGGGCTTCATTCCTAGGAGAAAACATCCATGCTGCGAATCGGCAAAGCTGACTACGACCTGATCCGCTGGGAAGCGGAACGCCGCTATCCTCAGGAGTCCGTGGGAATCATTCTTGGCAACTTGGTGGAAGGCGAGCGGACTGTAACGCTGACGGTACCGTGCGAGAACGCCGGGCAGGATGGCGTCAACAAAATCCATCCCGAGCAGCTGGTAGTAGCTTTGAAGTTGGCGCGCAGCCGGTCGGAGACTGTGCTGGGCTTTTACCATTCCCATCCCGACCAGCCCACGAACCTATCGTCCACCGATCTGACGGAAGCCCACTGGTTCGGCTGCTCCTACGTCATCACCAGCGTCGAGCGTGGACACGCTTCCACCACGGACGCCTACATGCTGATCGGCTCGGAGGAGCATAAGAAGTTTCAGCGAGAAGAAATTCAAGTCGTCGCCAACGCTCGCCCCTTGGGCATTGCCCAATGACCTTCCAGCAGCTCTGGGGCTCGCTTTTTTGAATCGTCCCGCCTGGGGAAAGAGTCTAGATTTATAATGATCACGATGGTTGCCTCACGGCAAATGTGCGCCAGCACGCGATGTCCCTCCTGCCCGGCATTCTAGGGTCTTTGTGTTCTCCGCACATTAGAAAGGGATCGATTATGGCCACCACACTTGCTCCGCAACAGCTACCGGTATTGAACAACGACGAAGTTCTACGCTATTCACGCCACCTCATCATGCCCGAAGTCGGCATGGAAGGTCAGCAAAAGCTTAAGGCAGCGCGCGTGTTGTGCATCGGAACTGGAGGGCTGGGATCGCCACTGGCACTGTATCTGGCGGCGGCTGGCGTTGGCACTATCGGACTCGTGGATTTCGACGTAGTGGATTTTACGAATCTCCAGCGCCAGATCATCCACTTTACCAGTGATGTGGGCCGGTCGAAGCTCGAATCGGCGCGGGAGAAGATCGCGAACATCAATCCCTTCGTCAACGTGCGGACCTTCAACACCAAGCTGACCAGCGACAATGCCCTTCAGATTTTTGCCGATTTCGACATCATTGTTGACGGTACCGACAATTTCCCGACGCGCTTCTTGGTCAACGATGCTTGCGTCTTCACCGGCAAGCCCAACGTGTATGGTTCCATCTTCCGTTTCGAAGGCCAGGCCAGCGTGTTCGCCGCCAAAGACGGGCCTTGCTACCGCTGCTTGTATCCGGAACCGCCTCCGCCAGGACTTGTACCCTCTTGCGCGGAAGGCGGGGTGCTGGGAATCCTGCCCGGGCTGGTTGGAGTCATTCAGGCAACTGAGGCCATCAAGCTGATCTTGGGCACCGGCGATCCCTTGATTGGCCGGCTCCTGCTGGTCGACGCGCTGGGCATGAAGTTTCGCGAGCTGAAGCTGCGCAAGAATCCCGACTGTGTGGTTTGCGGAATACATCCCACGGTGACTAAACTAATCGACTACGAAGAATTCTGCGGACTGCGAGGACAAGAACAACCTGTGAACACTTCCCCGGCCAGCGTGCCTGAGATCACGGTAGAAGAGCTGAAACAGCAGCTTGATGACAAGAAAGATCTTTTTATCTTGGACGTGCGCGAGCCGCACGAGTACAAGATCTGCAACCTCAACGGCTATTTGATCCCGCTCAACGACCTGCCTAAGCGCTTTCAAGAGCTCGATTCAAGTAAGGAAATGGTCGTCCACTGCCGCAGCGGCGCTCGCAGCGCCAAAGCCGTTACGTTTCTGCAGCAGGCTGGATTTACCAAAGCCAAGAACTTGAAGGGCGGAATCCTGGCTTGGGCTGATCGAATCGATCCTAAAGTCCCGAAATACTAGCTAACGATCCTGGGACCCGCCACGTCTAAAGCAGTTTCTGGAACGTGATAGCCCGAGAAACGTGATTTAAGTCTCTCATTTCGAGCAAGGACGAGGGATCCCGCGAAGTGAGGCCGCCGTCGAGAAATCCCGCGGATGCCTGCCCGATCATGCTGATTCAGCGAGTTCTACCCGGAGACTGTCCCGGGAACCGCATTTCCCGGCCCAATTCTCCGCCGTAATAGAAGCCGTCATGCACAACGAGAGCGTAGCACACGCCGTTTGGGGAGAATTCCCCGTGTCGGCATGGC
>WNFJ01305515.1_pt1 | contig 12711 bp, 11 predicted proteins | sample 5400461 | NCBI WGS metagenome assembly WNFJ01 (sample SAMN13153349, study PRJNA577476) | soil metagenome | isolation source: 115 cm saprolite on Douglas fir-dominated hillslope | place: USA:California | collected 2013-09-17 | reverse complement strand
GTTTTCGTCGGCAGCCAGAGAGTTATTTGCATGAATTAGAGAACCGTTGGGAGCAAACTCTCAGCGGGACGGGAGTATTGCCCTGACGGAAAAAAAGAAAAAGCCAAATGACTTTATTCCCTTGTTGTATCGCTTAAATTTATCTGGCTTTAAACCTTTCTGGACAACAGCTCCAATACTTCCTGCAGAGTTATAAGATCTTGTTTCATACGCATTTCTATTGCTTTTCCGTATTGAATTATTCTTTGTCTTTACGCTTCTAGTTCTCGCATTTGTACGAAAATCTTGATTAGGGTTGGATCCTTTGCTACTCACGGCGCTTGGTTGTGTAGATTTCAAGGGTAGTTTAAACAGGACTCCATCAGGTGCACGCATGTACAATACAGGAATTCCCCATTCCAACGTATTTCTCAATTCTCCATGCATGGCGGTGCGTGCTTCAGACATAGATGTGTCAATAGGCATGCCATCAGCAATCGAAGAGTAAAAATGGTGAGAAAAAGTTATCGCCGCTCTGTCTGATATCTCCTGCTGCATTGCAATCACAGATAAAACGCCGTTTTGCATGAGACCGCCAACGATGCTAGAAAAAATATCCTCTTTATTTGCCTTTGCGCCTTCACAAGCATTTAGGAGTACTAATTTCAAAGTATCACGTTGATGATCTAGTAAACGCGCTAGCTTTGTTGCATTCACTTTGTGCGATAGACCTAAAACATCGGAGAAGCAGAGAAAACCTTCACCTGTTTGGGTATCCCATCCTCCATGGCCAATGAAGTGAAAAATGTGCCAGGTATCAGTTCTCATGATACTTTGCAAATCATGGTATGTTTGTTCATTATCCAACCATTCTACCGTCATAATACTTCTCTCAGTCAGGGGCTTTAGCGCCTTTTGCATTCGTTCTTTTTCATTTTTAACATTCAAAGGCATAAGATCAGTAGGAGAAGAAATCATACATAAAAGCTTTAGAGGCAATTTTATGCGAGAGGGTTCGGTTGGTTGCTGCAGATCCACATATCGAATAATAGGAGAGCTGCGGTAAAAAGAAATATAATCTCTTCTATCTGGATCGTATAAATACTCCCAAGGCACCGTAGATAATTCAGGATCTGTTATGTGCAACCTTAATCGCAAACCCATCTTCTTCATACTTTTTGCTCTCTCGATGCATCTCACATAGAGAATATGAACGTTTTCTGATATAAGAGACTTAAATAATTCTTGACCAAAGAGTTTAACAATTTGCTCTCCTTCTGCATAAGGGTGCCCATAGCGCATTTCTCGCAGTGTAGTGTATACTAGGTTGACTCCCCTCTTAAATTCCTCGTGGCTACTATAGGGAAGTTGCAGTACTCCAGAGTCTTCGCCGCATAGACTTGAACGTGCTATCACTGGATACTTGTCACCATTACGCCTACCAACCTCGATATCCAGGTTGTGATATTCAGATGTATTGTTCCTCGGCATGTGCAATTCCTTGCTAATACAACCACAAGGGAATGACTCCATGTCAGAAGTACCTGCTGGACAAAGTGAATAGAAAAAATATAGTATGACACAGCAAAGAAAATTTTGAGCTATACTCAGTTAATTGTATTTGATATTATCTAGCAGGTCAAGACTATAATATTTCGTCTCACACTAAATGATAAACGCTAACAAAAATCAAATATCAAATAGTTTGGTCTGGTTGCACTTGAGAGTTGTGGCCATACTAGCTGGTCATGCCCTTAGCTCGACTTTGTACATTTCCCTTTGGGAAGCGAAGTGGAATATCATAGCTCAAAAGCCTTTGCGAAGCCTTCCAGAGGTCATTCAAAGCCCATCAGAGGGTGTTGAGTGACCTCATGAGCCAAAGAGTCACGTTTTCTGGCATCACTGGGATGGGTGGTCTCCCCTTTAAGTGTTCATAGATCGTGGAATAAGTGCTGTCTTCAAAAGCTCTCTGACAGTCCAAACGTGATCAGTGAGCCCAGCTGCCATAGCTGGGGTACGTTGTTGCCAACGGGCCTGTTTTGAAGGATTTGATACCTCTACGCGTAATGTTTTGACAGGGCGGGTAAAATTGTAGAAAGCGCCTTCAAGTGTACTAGCGGCTTTGAGAAAACGAAGCTCTTTTGAGAACGAAAGCGTCTTGCGGACCAGCCGCCCATTCATGGTTCGTGATGTCAAATTTGTTCGTTCCACATAAGCCGTATGACACCCTAATTTTGCTTTTACCTCATCTTCATCACCATAGATGATCTTGATGCGTACGCTCTCTAGCTTTCCCCCTTTCCGTTTTTTTTGATAATTTGGAGATATTGCCAGTCCTTTCCTGGTTGAGGAAGTGCCAGTCCTTTCCTGGTTGAGGAAGTTTTGGTGGTGCTCCTCGTCCACTATATTCTGGTACTTTTCCCCATGTTTCAAGCATTGCTTGTCGATATGCTCCTTTCCCATCTGTTGACATGGCTGAAGGCCCCTCATCGGGTGCATGCCTTTTTACCTGTTTCATCAGCTCTGGCGCGACTTCTTCTTCTGTTTTCGCTATGGCACGCCCTACCCGGAGACGGGTCTTCATGTCTATTGCTGTTCCACGCCAAAAAGTGCCTCTTGCATCCTCTTCTATCCTTCCCCTTTTTCACCCTTATGTCCTACATAGGTCCATAGGGCGTCGAGCTGGACACAACTGAGCTTATGCTCTCTCACGATATATTCTTCAAACTGCTCTATATGAGATTTGGCTTGCTCTAGCCATCTACAGACAGTTTCTTCTTTAATTCCTTTAATTCGATGAATAGCAGCTAAACTACTGCGATCTCCTATCATTGCCATGCATTCTACTATTTCCTCTTCTGTATGACGACATCGGTAAAACATTGTTCCCTTCGTCTCAGTAAAAGACTTTTTGCACGTTTTACATCGATAGCGCTGTACTCCTGTATCAGTTTTGCCGCATTTCACCACATTTCCCAGATTTATTTTCTTGTACTCTACGCATGCTTCATTCAAACAGAACGAGCCAATTGGTGCTATTTGCTGTTCTTCCATGGTGAGAATCTCCCCTGATCGCACGAAGGCTTTTTCGTTCTACTCTACCATGTACAGTCAAGGGGGAGACTACCCGAAAACACGAGGTATATGAATTCGCTGTTAGGAGCCCCTATTAGCAAGCAGGACAGCGTAGCGTCCTGCTCCCGCTGAAGCGGACTGTATATTCCTGTACGGACCCGCTTACGATCTTTGACAAAATAATCAGGCAACTCTTGATCAACGAGAGTCGGCGATCGTGCTACTCCGTTAGGAAGCGTTATAGTCGTCAATAGCCTTCAGCACACAAAGAAAAGGCTCCATCACTTTTGCAGCGTGGAGCCTTCATTGGTTTCTCACTGAATTCTTCGAGAGTCGGGGAGAAAGCGCTACCCCTTTTTAGGCAATAGCCGCTAACCCTTTTCTCTCGACAAGAGACAAAAGTTTCAGAGACGGGCCATCTGGGTGTTTCTCGCCTCGCTCCCATTGGCTGACCGAATCTTTCGATACGTTCAGATAATGAGCGAAAACTGTCTGGCTCACTTGCTCACGCTCACGGAGTGCTTGTATTTCTTCAGACGTGAACTCATGAATCGGGGTCAAGCAAGAGTCATCGAAATGCCGCATAGTTTGTTTGTCGATCACACCAGCTTCATAATAGTCGGAAACCGTCTCATGAATCGCTGCAAGTGCGTCGCTCTTGTAAGTCCTGTTCTTAGTCATCGCTCTTTACCTCCTCGTAGACTCCTGTCTTGACTAGCTTTGCAAGCACATCATCGGAAAAGGCAAATGTTACTTTCGCCAATTCCTTAAACCCTTGCTCTTCTGCCTCATCTATATTTTCCCGTTCACTTTTTGGAAATCCATAGACGAAGAAAGCCTTGTCACCCCTGTGATATAGGATGATTGACCTGTATCCACCCGACTTACCCTCATTGGGACGTGCGACCCGCTGCTTTATGACGCCACCGCCATAATCAGCATCTACCTTACCAGCCTCTGCATCCTTCACAGCCTTGCGTAGCTTTGCATCGCTGATGCCTTCTTTCTTGGCGAACTTGGCAAACCACTTGGTTTTTAAAATCCTCACGCTTGCCCTTCCTAATTTGCCTCGTTCCTTACTTCTATTATATAGGACTAAGTCCTACATTTCAAGAGGTCTTCACTGTAAATCGCTTTTCAGCAGATACTGTGTGTGCTTCTTCTACCCACAATGCCATTCTCCAACAAAATCACTTTTTCATCCATCCATCTTACCAGAGACAATTGAAAAAATGGCATATCCATGTTATACTATCTTATAGTTCTAGCAATGAAAAACTATATGTTCGCTTCTTGTATGTAAAAAAGAAAGAGAAACGTGGAAATGTTGGTTGGGTGGAATACCTGTCCTCTGTTCCCCTCAGACGCATGGCAGAGGATGGGCAGATCAAGAAGTCTGTAAGGGGAAAGTACTGTGCTTTCTCAACATCATCACCTTCCTCAGAGCAAGTAGGATATGTCCCATCAGGAACTTCAGTCGCAAGTGTCTCAAGTAATCACAGCATCTGTAAGCTCTATTCGAGGCAGATGGCAAGGCCCTATAAGAAAACACGCGAAGATTTGATACGTTTGCTCCTGCTGTACTAGCATGGCGCTGGCACAGAAAAGAGGTACGTTGTGTAAATGGCTCTCCTGAGCGAACTCAAACCGGGTGCTCTGGTCAAGGGTCTGCCCACGCAGTTCATGCAGTCATGCTATGGAGAAATAAAAGCATGGTCACTATGACTACTTATTAGAACGTCAGTGAAACCTGTGGGGGTAGGCATGAAACACGATGCCGTAAGCGTTCCCACCCCTACAGGATCACAATCAACAACGATTACTTTTCCAGGTGAGCCTTAACTCGAATCTGGACGTTGTTGCGCAAAGCATTTGAAACGGGACAGCCTTGTTCAGCTTGTTGAGCAGCCTTCTCAAAACCTGCCTGATCCAATTCAGGAACATTTCCCCGGACATCAAGATCGATGGTTGTGATTTTGAATTTCCCATCAACTTGCTCAAAGGTGCTGGTTGCGTTGACGGATAGCTTCTTGGCAGGTGTACCTGCCTTAGCTAGTGTGTTGGAGAATGCCATTGCATAGCACCCAGCATGTGCCGCTGCGATTAGCTCTTCCGGACTGGTCTTGCCGTTCGACTGCTCTGTACGTGCAGCCCAGGTAATCGGTAGCCCTTCTATCGCACCGCTTCCAACGCTAACAATCTTTCCGCTACCCTGGATTAGATCGCCTTCCCATTGTGCTGTAGCTCGTCGCTCTGCTTTTGCCATAATTTTCTCCTTTACAAGTTAGCAAGCTGCTCGTAGATTGAGACAGCTTGATGATGAACATAAAACCTTTGTGGGGAATTTAGCCCAGGAAAAAGTATATCATCTCTGTCGGCCATTAGGGAAGAGAAGGGACGCAAATTCTTGCAAAGCTGCTCACATCAACCGCTTGAGTTCGCGTCTGTTAAGGAAGAAGAGGGCATTTCGTAACCCCCCAAAAGCTCTTCAGTAAACGGGAAAGCACGCTCGGATAAGGTCAACAAAGACCAGGAAAAATCCGCTTTTTGATGAGCTTAAAAAAGAGACTCTTTGTCTGTTTCTGCTCAGAAATGCTCTGTTTATCTGAGTTACGAAACGCCCTCGAAGAAGTAAGATGAGAAAGTCTTGAAAATCCTAGACACACCTCAGCATCTCAGCATCATCTCTTCTTGACACAGAAGTAACATTTGTTATATACTAAAATTAGTAAAGATCCTAATTTAGTAATTCTCTCATTCTTGGTATAGAGTGATTCATTTTTGTAAGATTAGTAAAAAGTGTAATATTGATAACTTTATCGTGTATACCATGAAGCGAGTCACTTCTGTCCCAAGTGTCACATTGGTCACATTAGTCTCATTCTTGTAGTTATCATGAAGTGAGTCACTTCTGTCCCAAGTGTCCCAATGGTCACATTAGTCCCATTCTCGTATTTTCTCATGTGTGGCATGCTACCACTTTTTCATACATGCCCCATCAACAGCGGTTATAGCATGCCTAAGTAAAACGTGTTATAATAGGGCCGAAGCGGAGTGTAAATAGATCTTTCCTCATCCTCTATATGACACTACGAGAATCCAAACCGAGCAAGAGGTGCTGCTGAACCTTTGTGGAGGAATAAAATCTGATGAGCAGCGAACTGAAAGAAAATGGCAAAACTACGGGATCAGCAATACGCCGTAGACCAATCCCAATCGCTATGGCGTCCGGTCCCCATGAATATATACCAGGAGACCAAGAACTCCCAGTTCAGCTAACTAGTCTGGCTGATATGTTACAGTGGGCACAGAATTGGGCACGTTCCAAGTCGGTCTGGCCGCTAGGGTATGGTCTGGCCTGTTGTGCTATCGAGATGATGGCCTCGGCCCAGTCGCACTATGATTTGTCCCGTTTCGGCTCCGAGGTCTTCCGTTCCAGTCCCCGTCAGGCCGATCTAATGATTGTAGCTGGTACGGTCTCTGTGAAAATGGGTCCGCGCTTGCGTCTTCTATGGGAACAGATGCCAGAACCCAAGTGGGTGCTGAGTATGGGGCAATGTGCTAACTCTGGTGGCGAGTTCTATGATAGCTACTATACAGTCCAGGGTGTGGATACGATCGTACCGGTCGATGTCTATGTACCTGGCTGCCCGCCCCGTCCAGAGGCACTGATTGAAGGTATTCTGAAATTGCGTGAGAAAATAGCCAAGCAGGGTCTCAAAATACGTGGCGAGAAGGAAATAGAGGTATAGTGTATGCGTGGAATCCTTGAGGGTATGGGTCTAACCTTTAGCCACCTGTTCCGGCCAAAGGTGACTAGGCTTTATCCTTATGAGAAGCCGAAATTGCCACCGCGTAGCCGGGGCTTAATTCAATTAATTGCCGAGGAAGGTTTACAGACAGAGTTCAACTTAAAGTGTGAATCCTGTCTTCTGTGTGAGAAGGCCTGCCCGCCTCGTGCGATCACCATCGAGTATGAGCCGATATATGAATGGAAAGAGCGGCCCTGGTTTCAATCCTATATTCGCGAGGGAGCTGAAAAGTTCACGTCGTGCAAACTTGCCCCCGCAACTGGTGCATCGAAGGCTAGCTTTTATAAGACGAGAATTTCTGAGTATGCAGTTGACTATTTGAATAAGCCAGTCGCTCCCTGTGTCTCGATGCCCGTAAAGGACTATCTGGAGCCTGAGATCGATCTGAGTAAGGTCGATACTTTGTTGGAAACATGGTCGCAAGAGGCTGGGGCTCTGCCAGGGCTGTTGGATGCCGTTATGGATATCTACGGCTACTTGCCGTTGCAAGCGGCCAAGCGCATTGTCCAGGCTCGTGGTGTAGATCTAAGCGATATCTTTGGAATTGCCACGATGAGTCCGAAGTTTAAGCCTGCTCCTGCTGTCAAGGGTATTACGCGTGATGATCAACCGATGCGCGGACTGGCCCCGGACAAGCGTGGTGTATGGGGTAATATTAATCATGTGAGGCAGCCAGATGCCTAAGTTTGAGTCTTCTTACCGATTATTGCGGCGGGCAAGTGATCCCGATGTGTGCAATCTGAATGCATATCGGGCTGCTGGCGGTTATGCCGCTTTAGAAAAAGCTATTCGTGAACTATCGCCAGAACACGTTGTGCAGCACGTCACCGACGCAAAATTGCGTGGGCGTGGTGGAGCTGGTCGTCTCACTGGTGAAAAATGGCGCATTGTGCGGCGGTTTGATGATGAGCGAAAATATGTTATCTGTAATGCCTATGATGCTGATAGCCGCTCATTGGTCGCTCGTTCGTTGCTAGAGCGTAATCCACATCAGGTCATCGAGGGTATTCTGCTTGCAGCCTATGCTGTAGGAGCATCTGAAGCGTATCTTTTTACACGTAGCACCTTTACAGAAGGCATTGCATCTGTACAACAGGCCCTACAGGAAGCATTAGAAGCCAATCGTGTCGGTCGTGATATCTTTGGAAGCAATTTTAGCTGTACTATTAATGTGCTGGGCGTGGATATGGGCTTCATAGGCGGTGAAGAGACTGTACAGATAGCTCTGATCAAAGGGCGTCGTGGTATGCCTGAACAGCGTCCACCTTTCCCTACACAATATGGTTTGTGGGATAAGCCGACCGCGATCAATAATATTGAGACGTTAGCAAATGTGCCTGGAATTATACGTGATGGTGTCGAGGCCTTTGCTCGTGTTGGTACTTCGACGACTCCAGGAACGAAGATTTTGACCGTCTATGGTCTGGCGAAGAGCGAGCCGAAGGTTGTTGAGGTTCCCTTTGGTGCTTCGTTACGGGATATTTTTACTGAAGCTGGGGTGAGTCTAGCGGAGGGCGATATTCGAGCTGCTGTTGTGGGTGGTGCAGAAGGTGGTGCTCTGCCACCTACTTTGCTTGATACTCCCTACGATTTTGACCCGCTGGAGAATGCTGGGGCAATTATTGGTTCAAGCATTCTCGAATTGCTGCCAGCTACGACCTGTATGGTTGCCTGGGCTCTGGAGCGCAGCCGCTATTTGAGTGTGGAGTCCTGTGGGAAATGTATTCCCTGCCGCCTGGGTGTCAAGCGTGTTGCAGGTATTCTTGAAGGTATTATAAGTGACCTCGGTGTTAATGGCGATCTCAATGTGCTAGATGAGTTTGCAGGATATATATCAAATGGCTCGCTCTGCGGGTTTGGTGTGCATGCCCCTAATCCGCTGAGAACGGCGCGGCGTTATTGGCCCGAGCATTTTACGCTGCACATTCAGGAGCAGCAGTGTCCAACGGGGACTTGTGTTCCGGTGCGTGCTCACCGTTTTGTCACAAAGCATGTTCTGCCATAGCTAAGTGAGAAGGACAAGGCGCATCAAGGTTTGAGATTTCTGGTGCGGTAAACGTGGTAGGTAAGGAAAAGTCATGGAGGCATGGAAGTGGTGGGATCGATCGATGCATTATTTGTTCAGCGTCGACCCACAGGCGTTTCTGGATCTGCTCTTGGGAGAAGGGCAAGTGCGATATCTAGCGCATCTGCCAGAAAAGCTAGAAGGGGATCGTGCGATTGTCGATACGCTCCTCGACACTGAGATCATTGAGGATGGTAGCTTCTTGCTGGTCCATCTGGAATCTGAGACGCGTTACGGTTCGGAAATGGGAGAGCGTTTATTGGAGTACAACCAAAAGGTACGTAAGAAGTACAAATACAAGCGGGATGTGCTCTCGGGTGTCTTCCATCTAAGGAACGATACAGAACTCAAGTCGTCGCCATTAGTGCAGGGAACGTCGTTGCGACAGTGGTCTCGTACTCTAGAATTTCGCTATCCCGTGGTGGAGATGCAGTGTCTGGCGCCAAGAGATATCAGGCAACGGGGACGATTAGCGCTCTTACCACTCTTACCTCTGACCGAAGGAGGTGCAGGGTGGGATGTGGTGCAAGGCATGCTCCACGATTTGGAATTTGAAGATCATGAATTGCTCAAAATCGCTTTCGGTATGGCTATGCGGTGTGTGTCCGAGGAGCACAGGGAACCACTCAAAAAGGAGTATCATGTGATATACGATGAATTACGTGCGGATCCCCTTTTCAGGGAAATGCTCAATGATGAGCGTAAGGAGGGTCGTCAGGAGGGTGCTATTCAGACAGCGCAAGAGATAGCAATCTGTCTCGTTGCAAGTCGCTTTCCTGAACTTGAGAAGTTCGCAAGAATAATCATTGCTGCTGTAAGCGATGTAGAGCGGCTCCAAATGCTGATCATCGAGCTGAGTATCGCATCTAGTGAAGATCATGCCAAGCAGCTTTTGTTTTCACTTGCGTCAGATGGCTAAGAGGAAAATATATGGCTATATCCATTCGAGATAAATTCTCTCCCGCGCCTCAGGAGCCACATGCTCCCATGATACGCAATGAAGTGGGACAGCCCACCTTCACGCTTACCGTTGATGGCAAGGTGATGCAAGCTTATGAGGGACAAACGATCCTGAGTGTGGCGATTGATAATGGGATCCGCGATATCCCAAATTTGTGTAATGATGAGAAGTTGGAGCCCACCTCAGCTTGTCGCATGTGTCTTGTTCACATTGACGGGATAGATCGGCCTCTGCCTTCGTGTAATACTGCTGCGGAACCGGGCATGGTGGTGACGACGAACTCAGATGAGCTATTCCACATTCGTCGGACCAACCTGGAAATGATGCTCTCCGACCACAATGCTTATTGTCAACCACCCTGTCAGGTTGATTGTCCGACCCACATTGACATTCCTGGCTACCTGGAGTTAATTGCGCAAGGGTCGATGAAAGAGGCTGCACGGCTGGTGAAAGAAGTGCTGCCTTTCCCGTATATTCTGGGTCTAACTTGTCCAGCTCCTTGTCAAAAGTCCTGTCGTCGTGGACTGGTCGATGAAGAGATTGCCATTTGTCGCATGCACGGGCATGCAGCGGAATCCTGTCTGCTAGATCCGCCAGTGCCCTTTGTGCAAGATCCGTCCACGGGCAAGAAGATCGCTATCGTTGGAGGTGGCCCGGCAGGTATGACCTGTGCGTACTATTTGGCGCTCAAGGGCCACTATTGCAAGGTCTTTGACATGCAGCCGCAAGCTGGTGGGATGCTGCGGTATGGTATTCCAGAGTACCGTTTGCAGAAAGACATGATGGATCGAGAGTTCGATCATGTGTGGCAACTAGGGGTCGATTTCCAGGCTAATGTTGCGCTGGGCAAGGATTTCACGGTTGACGATCTGTTTGCTCAAGGCTTCGATGCTGTCTATCTCGCTATCGGTTGTTGGACTAGTAACGAACTACGTGTCCCTGGGGAAGATGCCGAAGGTGTTGTGAATGCTATTGCCTACCTGGGTGAGAAGGTCGAGGGCAAGCCTGTCCCTGTGAAGGAAGGCAAAGAGGTTGTTGTGATTGGTGGTGGCTTCACAGCTTTTGACTGTACACGTACCTCGTTGCGCCTGGGCGCGAAGGTCCATACCATGTATCGCCGTGGTCGCACTGAGATGGGTGCGACAAACGAAGAGGTTGAGGATGGCGAGGCAGAAGGTACTCATTTGCAGTTGTATGTCAGCCAGACGCGTATTGTCACGGAATATGGCAAGGTGACCGGTGTTGAGTTCCAGCGTAACAAACTCGGTGAGCCGGATGCCAGTGGTCGCCGTCGTCCGGTACCTATTCCAGGCTCTGAGTTCATTGTGCAATGTGACACAGTGATCCCAGCGATTGGTCAGGCTGTCGATACCACGGTGCTGAATGACCAGTCTGGCGTGAAGTGGACCAAATGGAAGACCATTCAAACTAATCCGCATAACTTCATGACGGATCGTGAAGGCGTCTTCTCCGGTGGTGACTGCCAGATGGGAGCCAAGACCATCATTGAGTGTGTAGCTCAAGGCAAACTGGGTGCTCGTTCGATCCATGCCTACTTGATGGATGAGGAAATGAAGGAAGTGGCCCGTCGCCTGGAGCTGGAGGAGCGCCGACCAGATCTCTTCGATATCGTGCCCTACAAGCCAGTCGAGCCGAAGGTGAAGATGCCGATGCTGCCTTACGAGGAACGCAAGCGCAACTTCCGCATCATTGAGATGGGCTATCTGCGTGAGCAGGCCGAACGCGAAGCTGGGCGCTGCTTACAGTGTGCTTGCCCGGCAGCTGGTCAATGTGATCTGCAGAAGTATAGCATCGAGCATGGTCTAGCCGATAACCGTTTCCATGATGGAGAGCCGAGCGACTACCATGATTACGATACGGATCTGTCGCACAGCTTCATCCTGCGTGATCCCAATAAGTGTATTAACTGTACGCAATGTGTACGTGTTTGCCACGATGTGATCGGGCCGGATTGCTACGGCATGTTCGGGAAAGGCTTTGATACGATTGTGTCAACGCCATTCAACGTGAGTCTGCACGATACGGACTGTGTCTCCTGTGGAGCCTGTGTCCAGGTCTGTCCGACCGGATCACTGATGATGGCTGAGCGGTCTCTCTCGCGCTATGCCTTTGCTCTGGATCGCTGCATTTTCTGTGGCGACTGTGTGGAGGTATGTCCGCATGGAGCACTGGGCGAGACGCCGAACTTCGAACTGTCCTTCTTTAACCGCTTTGGTGAGGATGTGACGCTGGAGAAGAACGATCTAGCAAATGCGCCCAACTACTTGGTGCGCCAGCGACTGCCGCGTGGCAAGAAGGACTTGCCAGTGATGAGCCCACTTGTTCGTCCATTGCCTCCTCGCGGTATCCGCGAGTAGCAAAGATTGAACCTGAACGCTTTCATATAGACAAAATGATGCCGAACCCTTCATCGAAAAGTTCGGCATCACTGCGCTGTTTCCGCGCACTTATCTGTTCGCGGCATAAAATCCCTTGCTTTAGCTATGGGGATACAAGCCGCTTCCTTTTTGGGGTTTGCCGTGCCACCTTCAGGTGGGGCACAGAGATCCTCATTCTCTGACAAAATATTCACTTTTTTATATTGCATCGTGAATATTTATATATTGACACCTATGCTATACTTTTCCTTGTAGTACATTGACAACGGAATAGTGTTTCGGTGGGTTCCAGGGTAAATCGTTCCCCTGGGTAAAAGCACTAACGTGTTCACCAATGTCACCACTCTTTCTGCTTTGCTAGTGGATGAAAACCAAGTCCACTGATCAATGAAGAGACTGAGTCGAGTACCCTGGGGCTCA
>WNFJ01162674.1_pt1 | contig 12711 bp, 11 predicted proteins | sample 5400461 | NCBI WGS metagenome assembly WNFJ01 (sample SAMN13153349, study PRJNA577476) | soil metagenome | isolation source: 115 cm saprolite on Douglas fir-dominated hillslope | place: USA:California | collected 2013-09-17 | reverse complement strand
AAGGTCGGCGCCAAGCGGTGCCTGCGCATTCCCGCCCCGCTCGCCTACGGAACTGCGGGCCAGACCAACCCGCAGACCGGCGCCGTGACCATTCCACCCAACGCGGTGCTCGTGTTCGAGATCGAGCTGATCAGCCTGGCGCCAGGACCGAGCCCGTCGCCTACGCCGTCACCGAGCCCCAGCCCATCTAAGTAACTGTCAGCGTCCCCTTCATGCCCGACGCCTCATGGCCGGGCTGGGTGCAGTAGAAGGTGTACGCGCCGGCAGCGATCCCGTTGACGTCGAACTCCTTCGTATCGCCGGCGGAGACGAGCTCGCTCGTGGCGATCGTCTTGCCCGACGAGTCCCGGATCGCCATGTCGTGCTGCGTCGAGCCGGAGTTGACGAGCCAGAAGACGACATTTCCGCTCGCGTGCGTGATCGTCGAGGGGTCGAACTTGAACTCTGTCATCGTCACCTGGATCGAGCCCGAGGGCTGCGAGCTGCCGCCGCCGCCACCGCTACTGCCGCCGCATGCGGCGAGCAGCGCGACCGCCACAAGTCCGGTGGCGAGGCTCCTCATTTGAACGCCGTGACGCCCAGGTACAGGATGCCGAAAAGGAAGAACCACACGACGTCGACGAAGTGCCAGTACAGCGTGACCGCAGCGGGTCCGACGTGGTTGCGCGAATTGAACTGTCCGCGGGAACCTCGGTAGAGGATCAACGTCAGCAGGATCAGTCCACCGAGCACGTGGGCGCCGTGGAAGCCCGTCATGATGAAGAACGCGCTGGCAAATGAGTTCGATATGAGGTTCAACCCGCGGCCGAACGCGCTGATGAACTCGTAGGCCTGGCCGATCTCGAAGACCAGGCCCAGGAGGATCGTCAGGGTCCACAGCATGAAGAACTGTCGCCGCTTGTCATGCGCAAGACCCTCGAGCGCGAAGTGGGCCGTCACGCCGCTGGACGCAAGCCAGATCGTGTTGAAAAATGGAATCGGCCACCAGCTGACGTAGTACTCGGGCGTGCTGGTCGGCGGGATGGGCGGCCACTGCGGGTGCGAGCCGACGAGATAGAAGTAGGTCGCGAACAGGCTCCCGAAGAACATCACCTCGGACGCGAGGAAGATGTACATGCCCATCATGCCGGGCTTGATTGCCGGGTACTGCGGAGAAGGCTCGCGCTGGAGAGTTGCGACCGCCATCAGTGATGCACCTCGCCCTGGGGGCTGTCGGAGGGATACATGCGGACGTCCTCCACCAGCACCCAACCTACTACGCCGTACAGAAATATCAAGCCGCCGATCACCGCGAGCACGATGCGCGCCGCCGAGTCAAAGGGAATCGCCGCCAGGGCGAGGAAGAACGCGCCGGCGCAGATGATGAACGGGTAGTTGCTGTTGGGGAAGATATGGATGCCGAGCTCGTGCGCCCGCGCCTCGTAATCGATCGTCACGTCGAGCGGCGGCTGCGGAATCTCGAGGTCGTAAGGCGAGGCCCCGCGGCGAGCGGGATCGGCGTCGCGCCAGATCCTGAACGCTTCGGCGGCGACCTCGGGGGAGGGCCACAGCTTGTAACCGTCGTTCCGGCACAGGTATCCGAAGCGGGCGGTGATCAGCCCGCAGCCCGGGCACGCGACCGAGAGGTCCGGGTTGGACACGTCGACGTAGCGAGGCTTTCGGGCTCGGGCCACTATCGATTTTGGATTCTATCCGGTCGCCCGAGCCGCTCGCCTGTCGCCAAATCCGCCACGGATATAAGTGCGATGGCGGCGGGAGTCGAGAGATTCGGCGATCCAGGCGAGCCAGATGCTAGGCGCGGCCGAGCACCGGAGCGAGCGCATCCGTTGATGCGTGAGCGAGGAGCGGAGGACGCAACAACGCAGATGGCCGCCTGGGCGCCGCAGCTCCGACTACCGCCGCCAGCGCACTTATATACTCTGAGCTCGTGACCCGACGGGTCTTTCAGGCGCTCGGATTGGGCGCGCTCGCGATCGGCCTCAGCTCGTGCGAATTCGGCGGGCTGTCACCGATCTTTCCGACACCCGTGTCGCCCAACGGGCAGGACATCTACAACACCTACCTCGGCATCTCGGTGCCGGCGATCGTCATCTTCCTCGGCGTCGAAGCGGCCCTCCTGTGGGTGATCATCAGGTACCGCCGCTCCAGGCTCCCCGTCGGCTACGTCCCCCCGCAGGTCTATGGCAACACGCGGCTCGAGGTCCTGTGGACGGTCATCCCGCTGATCATCGTGCTGGCCATCGCGGGCTACAGCTTCAACGAGCTGCTGAAAGACTTCCAGCCCATCAGCAACCAGCAGATGAACGTCACGGTCAGCGGCCACCAGTTCGGCTGGGCGTACGACTATCAGGAGTACGGCATCACCGTCCACCAGGAAGGCACGCTGGCCACCGAGGTCACGCCATTCGTGGTGCCCACCCACACGCTGATCAAGCTCCGTTTCCGCGGCACCGACGTGATCCACTCCTGGTGGGTGCCCGCGATCTCAGGCAAGACGGACGCAGTCCCCGGATATGACAACTTCTCGTGGCTGAAGATCGACCAGGTGGGCAAGTGGCGCGGGGAATGCGCCGAGCTGTGCGGTTCGGGCCACTCGACGATGCAGATCATCGTGCAGTCGATGGCGATGCCCGATTTCAACAGCTGGGTGGCGCAGCAGAAAACGGCTTCCGCGTCGGTTTCCTCGAGCCCCAGTACTTAGGATAGGAATCGGATGGCCACAACAGTCCTACCGCGGCCGAAGGCATACGACGACACATTCTTCAAGCCCATCAGCCTGTGGCTGACCACGACCGACCACAAGCTGATCGGGATCATGTACATGGTCACCGGCGTCTTGAGCTTCGTGATCGGCGGCATCTTCGCGCTCATCATCCGGCTGCAGCTCTCACAGCCCAACCTCAAGGTCGTCGACGCCGAGACCTACAACCAGCTCATCTCGGCGCACGGCGTGACGATGATCTTCTTCTTCGTCACGATCTTCCTGACCGGGATCGCGAACTACATGGTGCCGATCATGATCGGCGCGCGCGACATGGCGTTCCCGCGCGTCAACCTTCTGGGTTTCTGGCTCGTCCCTGTCTCGATCGTCCTCTACTACTCAGGCTTCTTCACGGGCGGCGCCCTAGACGCCGGCTGGACCGGCTACGCGCCACTGACCGAGAAGGCGTATCAGAGCCACTCGCTCGGAGTCGACTTCTGGGCGCTGAGCATCATCGTCTGGGCGATCAGCGGCATCATGGCATCGACCAACTTCCTCACGACGATCGTCGCCCTGCGCGCACCCGGAATGCGCTTCTCGCGCCTGCCATTGTTCGTGTGGGCGCAGATCTCGACCTCGATCCTGCTGCTCGTGGTCGGTGCGCCGCTGGCCGCGGCCATGATCCTCCTCGAGTTCGACCGCCAGCTGGGGACGCAGTTCTTCACGACGGCGGGGCGGCCGGACCTCTACCAGCACCTGTTCTGGTTCTTCGGGCACCCCGAGGTCTACATCATGATTCTGCCCGGCTTCGGCATGATCTCCGAGATCATCCCGGTGTTCGCGCGCAAGCCGATCTTCGGTTACATGACGATGGTCGCGGCGCTTTTCGGCATCGTCTTCCTTTCGATGACCGTGTGGGCGCACCACATGTTCACCGTCGGCATGAACGTCTACGTCGAGGGCTTCTTCATGCTGATGACGATGCTCATCGCGGTGCCGACGGGCATCAAATTCTTCAACTGGATCGCAACCGCCTGGTGGGGCTCGATCGAGTTCACCGTACCGATGAAGTTCGCGTTCGGCTTCATGGCGACGTTCCTCATCGGCGGCCTGACGGGGATCTACCTCGCCTCAGTGCCTGTCGATACCCAGCTGCACCAGTCGTACTACGTCGTCGCCCACCTCCACTACGTGCTGTTCGGCGGCAGCGTGTTCACGATCGTCGCCGGGATCTACTACGGGTTTCCAAAGATCACGGGACGCATGCTCAACCGCCAGCTCGGCGAGTGGAACTTCTGGACGTTGTTCATCGGCTTCAACGGCACCTTCCTGATCATGCATACGCTCGGACTCGAGGGCATGCCGCGCCGCATCGCCACCTATTCCAACGAGGCGTGGGCGGCGACCAACCTGATCATCACGGTCTCGTCGTTCCTGATCGCGTTCTCCGTGTTGCTTCTGCTGATCAACATCGTGCGCAGCTGGCGCAGCGGCGAGGTTGCGGGCAACGACCCCTGGAGAGCCAACACCCTCGAGTGGGCGACCAGCTCTCCCCCGCCGCCCTACAACTTCGAGCGCGTGCCACCCGTGCGCAGCTTCATGCCCCTGCACGACCTGCGCGAAGCGGGGGACATCATCGAGGACCCGGTACCGGCGCCCGTCTAACCCACCAGGGGTTAGTGGTGCTGCGCGCCATCTCCTTCGAGGGCGGCTTCCTCGGCTGCTCGATTCCTGGCGTCGCCGCGAAGCACCCACCAGCCGAGGCCGACCACGCCGCCGGCTGCGACGAGGAACGCAAGGCTGAACCACAGCCATGCTGGCACCCATTCGCCGGCGAGAAAGAGCACGACTCCAATTATCGCCAAGACGATGAGCGCGTTGCGCCCTCTAGGGTGTTAGTTGGAACACTCCCGTGATCAACCTCATCGACATCCTGATCGTGGTCGCGGCCGTCATCGGCCTCGCGAACGGATACCGGCGCGGCTTCTGGCTCTCGCTGGCTCAGTACGTTGCTCGATTCCCTTCAGATCACGAATCAGAACGCCCGCCCGTTGGGCGCGGCACTGGTGCTCGTGATCGGCGGAAGCCTCGGCTCGAGCATCGGCTTTGCTGTCGGCGAGCCGATCCGGCGCAACATCCTGCGGACCGGCATCCATACGTCTACTGATTCGGTCGTCGGTGCGGCATTGTCGGCGTTTGCGGTGCTCCTCATGTGCTGGTTTCTCGGCCTGAGCTTTTCGCGCGGACCGGTGCCGCAGATCGCCCAGCAGATCCAGAGGTCGGTTCTCCTGCGCACCCTTGATGGCATCGCGCCGCGACCGCCCGGATTTCTGGCGAGCGTCGAACAGGTTCTGGCCGGCGTTCAATTTCCGCCGGTCTTTGCAGGGCTTGAACCGAGCGGATTGCCGGGGGCTCTCCCGGTGCCTGCCTCGGTCGACACGCCAGGTGTGAACCACGCCGCCGCGGATGTGGTCAAGGTCTCGAGCCTTGGATGCGGTGGGATCGTGACCGGCAGCGGCATCCCGCTCGGCGCCGGCTACGTCGCGACCAATGCGCACGTCGTTTCCGGGACAACCTCGCACGCGATCCAGAAGCCGGACGGCACGGTGCTGCGGGCCGAGGTTGTGTACTTCGACCCCGAGAAAGACGTCGCGGTGCTCTACGTGCCGGGCTTCAACGCGCCCGGTCTAGCCTTCGGCCCTGCCGGCCGCGGGACGCAGGGCGCGGTCATCGGCTACCCGGGTGGACAGGGCGAGAAGATCGTCCCCGCGGTGGTGGACGGCGAGGTGCCCGCGGAGGGTCGTGACATCTACAACCAGAACCTGGTCACGCGTCAGATCTACGTGCTGCAGGCGGAGGTGCGGCCCGGCAACTCCGGCGGCCCGCTGCTGGACCTGCAGGGCAGGGTGCTGGGGATGGTGTTCGCGACGTCGGCAAGCGACCCGAACCAGGCCTACGCCCTGACCGACGACGAGATCATGCCCGACATCCACGCCGCCGAGTCCAACCCCTCACCCAGGGACACGTCGCGCTACGACTGCGCCGCCTGACCCTCCTCTTCGTGGATAGGTCGGACTAGCGCGAGGCGGTGGACTCCGCCTCCGGTTTGCCTTCCTCGATGAGCATCACAGGGATTCCATCGACGATCGGATAGAGAACTTTGCAGTGCGGGCAGCGCAGGTGATCCGGCTTTTTTAGCTCCACCTTGGTGTGGCATTTCGGGCACGCCAGGATTTCGAGCAGTTCGTGGGAGATCACCCGCGCATGGTAGTAGGGTTGCGCCTGTGATGTATTTGGTGAGCGCCGCGGCGCTCGTGCTGCTCGCTACGGGTTTGACCCTCCTCGGAGCCACCGTCCTGCTCTTCGTCTTCAACGACTCGACCGCCGACTCGAGCCGTCCCCAGCTCGCAATCTTCTCCGCGATGACCCTCGTCGCGCTTCCGGTGTGGGGCGTCCATTTCTGGTTTGCCCGCCGATTCGCGATGCGGGATCCATTCGAGCGCGCCTCGGCCCTTCGCCGTCTCTACCTCTACTTTGCGTGCCTGGCGAGCTCGATCGCCGCCATGGTCGCGCTCGCCAACTGCGTCGCCCAGCTCCTGCTCCCGGTGCTCGACGGCCAGACCTTCAACGCCCTGACCGCGTCCCAGTTCGGCTGGGCGGCGGTTGTCTCTGCGGCCATCTTCGCGGGCCACTTCTGGGTCGCATCCACCGACCGCGCCGCAGTCGGCGAGGAAGGCGCGTCGGCAACCCTTCGGCGCTGGTACATGTACGCGGCGCTGCTCATAGGCCTGCTCACCCTGCTGGTCACCGCGGGCTCGCTGCTCGACCTCAGCTGGACCAAGCTCGCCCTGACAAACGCCGAGAACCTCTTCATCTCCTACGCGGTAGGCGGCGTGCTCGCGGGCGGTTTGATGTGGGGTTTTCACGCGCGCGTCATCGCGACCAGGTACCTCGCCGAGGACCGCCACTCGACTCTTCGCGCGATCGAGGGATTCCTCGCCGTCGCGATCAGCATCGCCACGGCGCTGATCGGCGCAAGCCAGATCCTCTACTACGGGCTGGCGCGGCTGCTGGGAGTCAGCCATCCTGGAGGCACCAGCGGCAACATCTGGGCCGACGCCGCCGCGCCCGCATCGCAGCTGATCGTCTTCGGCGTGGCATGGTTTCTCATCCAGCGCCGGCTCACGCGCGACGCCGCATCACAGGAGGCCGACCGGCAGGCGGGGGTGCGCCGGCTCTACACCAACCTCGCGACGCTGGTCTCGCTCGCGGTGTGGGCGGTCGGCGCCGCCGGCCTGCTGTGGAACCTCTTCGAGGAGCTCGAGGCGCCGATCATCGGCGTCCCGGCCGCCAACTGGAAGGACCCGGTCAGCCTGTGGGTCACGCTCCTTGTCGTCGGGGCGACGGTGTGGGTCGCGCACTGGCGACCGTCGCCCTGGGCCGCGGATCGGCAGTCGCTCAGTCGCAAGCTCTACGTATGGGCGGCGCTGCTCGGCAGCATCCTTGCGGTCCTGACCGGCGGGGTCGGCATGATCAACGCGCTGCTGCAGCAGCTGTTCAGCTCGCATCCCACGGTCCAGGCGACGAGCAACCTCGACCTCGGCCACTATCTCGCCCTCATCGTTGTGGCGGCGGGTGTCGGCATCTATCACTGGCGGGTGCTGCGCGCGGACGCAGCAGCGCGGCCCGCGCGGGCTGCCGCGCAACCTGCCGTGACGAGGCCCGTGGCCGTCGCATCCGAAGCGAAGGCCACTGCACCGCAGGCCGCCGCTACACGCTGGTCGTCACAGACGCGACCGACGACGACGTCCACCAGGCGCTCTCCACGCTGCCGCCTCAGGCCGGCTACAAGCTCACCCCCACCGAACAAGCGGTTGACGGGCGCTGAAGCGGGTTCGTACCTCGACCTGGTCGACTGGCGCAGGCGCGTCGGCGACCTGTACCGCATCACCGGACCGGACGCGCTGAAACGATTCCGCGAGGGCCGCGACGAGCTGTTTCGCACACACCCGCAATCGCCCATCGAAGAGGACGAGCGCGCGTCATTCGCCGGCCTTCACTATTTCGATTTCGATCCCGTGTACCGCGTGAACGCGACGCTCGAGCCCGGTGACGGCAGCGAGCTCGCCATCGACACCGGCGGCGAGGACGGCGCCGTGCGCTACCGGCGCATCGGCCGGCTTGCGTTCACCTTGAACGGCGAGCAGTGCGAGCTGACGGTGCTCAGCCTCGTGCAGTACGCGGGCGGCTTGTTCGTCCCGTTCCGCGACGCCACCTCACGACACGAGACGTACGGAGGCGGGCGCTACCTCTTCGACACCGCGAAGGACACCGATGGACATGTCCTCGAGACGACGCCTGGCTCGCGAGATGTCGTGATCGATCTCAACTTCGCGTACAACGCGTCATGCGCTTACAGCCCGCGCTGGGCATGCCCGCTCGCGCCGCCCGAGAACCACCTGAAGATCGCGGTGCGAGCGGGCGAGAGGATCTACAAGACCTACTAGGCCGCGACTCCGCTTCCGCGTACGAGCTTGATCAGCTCGCCCGCGAGCCCGATCGATTCGATCGTGGGAAACGTCGGGTTGTTGAACGTGAAGCCGCCGAACCCGGCGTCGATATACGGGCGCAGGATCTCCGCCGCCCCCTCAGGCGTGGCCACGCGGATCATGGGACGGCGCTCTTCGGGAATCTTCTCGAGCAGCGCCCGGCCGGCTTTCTCGTCCGCGGTGAGGATCAGCCCGATCCCGAGGGTCAGCAGCACGTCAGAGGGATTGCGGCCGACCTCGACGCAGTGCTGCTCGAAGACTCCTTTCTTGCGCTTCAACTCTTCGACCGGGCCTCCGAACCAGTGCCCGATGTCGCCGTACTTGGCCAGGATGCGAAGTGTTCGCCTCTCGCCTGTGCCTCCGATCAGGATCTTCGGCCCGCCCTTCTGCAGCGGCCGCGGAACGTTGAGTGCGCGCTCGATTCTGTAGTACTTGCCCTCGAAAGATGGCCGCTCCTCGGTGAACAGCAGCCTGGCGATCGCCACCGCCTCTTCCAGACGGTCCATGCGCTGGCCGATGGGCGGAAACTCGAATCCGTAACCGCGGTGTTCGTCCTCGTTCCACGCCGCGCCGATGCCGAGCACGGCGCGACCTTTGGAGATCACGTCGAGCGTGGTGACCTGCTTGGCCAGCAGCGCGGGGTTGCGATATGTCACGCCTGTGACGAGCGTCCCGATCTTCACGCTGGACGTTCGCGCCGCGATGGCGGCGAGGGTCATGTAGGCCTCGAGCATCGCATTCGTCTCAGGACCAACCCCACGGATCTGGTAGAGGTGGTCCATCACCGTGACCATGTCAAACCCCGCCTTCTCCGCGGCCTGGGCCTGCGCGATGACGTGGTCGAAAAGCGTTTCGTCCGAAACCCCCGGGTACGTGTAGTTGGGCATGTGAAAACCGAAGAAAACAGCCATGTCTAGGAGAATATCGACGCCCGGACTACCATTCCGTGCGTGATGAACTGGAGACGGATGGCGGCGCTCGCCATCGCCTTGCTGCTCCTGCTTTATGGGACCGTGGCGGTGTTCGAGGCTTTCGACCGCAACTCGAATTCGGCCAGCGACACGATCCGGCCGTTCGTCATCACCATGGCGCCGGTCTGGGCGGTCGCGATCGCCGCAGCCCGGGTCCTACTTCGACGGTATAGATAGAATTTGTGGCCACGACGGTGGCCATAGACGAATCCCGTAGCGGGAAACCCAGTGGCATCCAGCTCGTTCAGGTCGAGGGATTCCTCGAGGTTGCCCGGCGCGGCAGCGTCAGCCGGGCAGCCGAAGCGCTCTTCATCACCCAGCCGACCCTGACGGCGCGCTTGCAGGGCCTGGAACGGGAGCTCGGCACGCCGCTCTTCTTACGCACACCGCACGGCATGCGCCTGACCGACGCGGGCAGGGCGTGGATCCCGTTCGCGGAGCGAGCCCTGCGCGCCCTGGTCGACGGCCGCGACGCGCTGGAGCAGGTGATGAGCGCGACGGCGGGCCACCTGATGATCGCCGCGGCGCCCGCGATAAGCACCTACGTGCTGCCCCAGCTGCTGGAGCAGTTCGTCGCCGCGCACCCACGGGTCGAAGTCTCGGTCCGGACCGGGCACTCGGAAAACGTGGTCGAGCTGGTCCTCCACGACGAGGTGCAGATCGGGCTCGGCCGCGCGATCCACCACCCAGACCTCGAGCTGCGACCGTTTCACACCGAAGACCTCGTCCTCGTGTGCGCGCCTGACCATCCCTTCACCAAGCGCTCGAGCGTCGCCATGGCCGAGGTCGCCGGCCAGAAGCCGATCATGTTCGACCGGACATCGAGCTACTACGAGATCACGCAGGCGACGTTCCTCTCCAAAGGAGTCAGCCTGCGCGGTCTCATGGAGCTCGACTCCATCGAGGCCGTCAAGAAGATGGTCGAACGCGGCCTAGGCATCGCGCTCCTCCCTGGATCCGCGGTGGCCCGAGAAGTCGCGGGTAGGACGCTGTGCATCGTCAAGATGAAGGACGCGCCGCCGATGCAAAACACCATCGTCGCCTATCGGCGCCGCGATGCCGGCGAACCCACGGGCATCGTTGCCGCGTTCCTGGACCTGCTCGAAGCCAGATAGAACGCGCGGCGCCCCTCGAATGACCATTGGTTTTTTCGATGGGTTCTATCACATCAATCAATTTGACTTATACACATCGCGTTGGTAGCTTCGCCTCATGGACGGAGAGAACCGAACCACAGACGCGGACCGCGAGCCCTCGCAGCACGAGTGCGAGTGCCCCGAGCCGTGCAACTGTGACCATGAAAACGACTAGCTGATCAACGAGTAGCTGAAGGAGGCTGCCATGGATCTCGTTTCCACGCCGCTGCTGCCGAGCGGCTACAAGGTCCCCGCTTCGCGCAACGAGCCGCCCAGCAGGCGGCTCCGAAAGCTGCTCGCCGAGAAACCCTACGTTTTCGCGCCCGGCGTGTATGACCCGATGGGCGCCGAGCTGGTCATGTACCACGGCTTCGACGCCGTTTACTTCAGCGGCTACTCCTTCGCGATCGGGCACCTCGGCACGACCGACATGGACCTCTACTCTTCGGTCGAGATCGCCGACGGCGCACGGCGCACGGTGAGCGCCATGCGCAAGTTCCAATTGACCATGGCGATGGGCGACCCGGAGAAGAACGTCAAGCCCATCCACCTGGAGACCCCGCCGGTCGTGGTCGACATGGACGCCGGCTACGGCAACATGTTCAACGTCCAGCGGACGATCGAGCTGTACGTCAATGCCGGCGTCGCGGCGGCCCACCTTGAGGACCAGGTCATGCCCAAACGCTGCGGCCACATCGCCGGCAAGGCGCTGATCTCAGCCGACGAGTTCGTCGGCAAGCTGAAGATGATGCGCGCCGCGGCCGACGACCTCGGACACCAGGACTTCATCATCATCGCCCGCACCGACGGCGTCTCCGCGAGCGAGGCGCCGGAGTCGAAGCGCGGTCTCGGGCTCGCGATCGAGCGCGGCCTGCGCTACCTGGACAGCGGCGTGCCCGACCTGTTGTGGTGCGAGTTTCCAACCGCAGAGCGCGGCCCTACGGAGACGTTCTGCGCTGAGATCCGCAAGCGCTTCCCCATGGCCCGCTTCGCTTTCAACTACTCCTCGTCCTTCAAATGGTTCAACGAGAAGGACCCGATTTCCTGGGACGAGCTCGGCCTGCTCGGCGTGGGATTCATCTTCATCACGCTCGCGCTCCAGCACGCGGCCGGCTACGGCGTTTCCCTCCTTCTCGAAGACCTGAACCGGAACAAGGAAGAGGGCTACATGAACCTGCAGCGGAAAGAGTGGTCCGCCGACGTCAACGTTCCGACGCGGTCGCACCACCTGTTTACAGGCGTGCCCTACCACCACCACGTCGGCAAGGAGTACGGCGCCTCCCGGCTGAGCCAGGAGATGGACGACCACCTGGAGGTTTCGAAAGTCGTTTAATTCGCCCTGAAGAGGGCGAAGGGTTGCTGCTGTTCCCGTTCCGCTACCTCTGGTGGCTTGTCTCGAGCGTTCGGCGCTCGATCGGCAAGCCGCCCGAGTACGTGCTGGTCGGCCTGGACGAGGTTCTGCCCCAGCTGCCTGACCCGCCGCGGCCGTTCTGGCAGCGCTTCCTCGGACGGCAGCGGCTGAGCGTCAAGGAGCTGGGCGAGCGGTTCGACGCGATCGGCCGTGATGGGCGCATCAAAGGCGTCGTCCTCCACCTTCGCCCCGTCGCCATGCCCATGGCAACGCTGCAGGACCTCCGCGAGCTGGTGGCAAACCTTCGTGGGGCCGGCAAGCGCGTGGTTGCGTGGTCGACCTCCTACACGACCGCAACTTACTACCTCGCCTGCGCCTGTGACGAGATCCTGCTCATGCCGACGGGGGTGGTCGGCGCGCTTGGCTTCGCCACGACGGGCATGTTCCTGGCCGACGGACTCGAGCGCTTCGGCATCAGCGGCGACTTCATCCAGGTTTCGCCCTACAAGTCGGCTGCCGATCCGCTGACCAAGTCGCACATGTCGGACGAGCTGCGCCAGCAGCTGACATGGCTGCTCGACTCGCAGCACAGGGAGCTGGTCACCGCCATCGTCGAATCGCGCGGAGTGGACGAAGCGCGGGCAAAGGAGCTCGTCGACTCCTCGCCATATACCGACGACACCGCGCTGGAGAACCACGCTGTCGACCGGGTCGTAGGTGAGGAGGAGCTCGGGCTCGAGATCGGGTCGTGGGACCGCGCCGGCCGAAAGATGCGCCAGCCGGCGCCGACGCTCGGCCGGGGCAGATACGTCGCGCTGATGCGGATCGAGGGCACGATCGTCGACGGACGGTCGGGCCGGGTCCCATTTCGGCCGCCTGTCGATATCCCGCTTGTAGGTGACGATCGCGCGGGAGACCTGACCGTCGTCCAGGTTGCGCGTCAGGTCGCGGCCGACAAGCGCGCCGCGGCGGCGGTGCTGTACGTCAACTCGCGGGGCGGATC
>WNFJ01282791.1_pt1 | contig 12712 bp, 14 predicted proteins | sample 5400461 | NCBI WGS metagenome assembly WNFJ01 (sample SAMN13153349, study PRJNA577476) | soil metagenome | isolation source: 115 cm saprolite on Douglas fir-dominated hillslope | place: USA:California | collected 2013-09-17 | reverse complement strand
AAGCCTCAACATCCAGCCCGCGGATTTCCGTGGCGAGTGGAACTACACCATCGCGCCATCAAACCCGAACACCAAAGCACTTGATTCCTGACAGGCCCTAAGCGCCGGAGGCTCAGAGACGACCGGCCGCTGCGTCGGCATCATCTGCGCCAAGGCGGAAAGATTGGCGGTGACGGAGGCGAGGTCTTTTTTCGACATGGCCTGCCAGCAAGGGGGTTCTCGGGGCGGGGGCGCTGCTCGGCGTCGATGCCGTCACCCTGCGGCGGGCGCTCAAGGGGCTAGTCATGGACCCAAAATTGTCGAAGATGAAACATCCGGCTGCTTCGCCTCCGCCGTCCGCTGTTCGGCCTTGCGGTCGGCCTCGCGCTTCTGGTCCTCCTTGCGCTGATCGAGAGCCTTTGTGTCTTCCGCCTTGCGGTTGAATTCGCGCTTGGCCGGCGTCGGCCTTGCGTTGCTCGAACGCCTTCCATTGCTGCTGTTTGCGCGCCTCGTCCTTGCGCTCGCTCGAAGGTCTGGCGCTGCTTTTCCGGGCGCTCGGCGGGCTTCTTCGCTTCGGCGCTTTTTTGCGGCCCGGCCTTCCGCTGTTGTTCCTTCTCGCCGGGCGCCTGCGCCGCTTCCTTCTTCAGCCTGTCGGCGCGGGCGTACGACGCGCGCCGCCTGGCTGCTGTCCTTTCGCCTTCGGTCATGGTCAAGGCCCGCCGTCCCGGCAACTATGCTGGAAACATAGGAGACGCCGGAGATTTTCGCCACAAGCGAATTGAGGACGGACATTCCATTTTGAAGACCGCGCCAGCCCGGAAGGCCAAACGGCGCGGGCAGGGCTGAACGGACAGGAACCCCGTCCGCTGCGCCTCTGGCTCCGCTCCCGACAGCCCTGCGGGCCGTCTATCCATTCAAGAAGCAAAGGCCGGGACGCTGCCCCGGCCAGTTCTCAAAAGTGAAGTATTTCCACAAAACCCGTTATCACATTTCTGAAAGTCAAAGCGCCATGCGATCCCCCTCGCATGGCGCTTCTAATTTCGTGTCGATCCTGACAGTTCAGTCAAGAGACTGACGCTCACGGTCCTTTCCGCCCAGCTTTTCCCAAGCGTGAAACCGATGCGTTGCTGCCCCGTAACTGATCTTCATGGCTTCGGCGACAGCATAGCGGGTATCACCCCTGTCGAAGAGGCGATAGCACACCTCAATGCCGCGCTTTGTCAGAAACTGAGCCGACTTGTTCAGTGGGCTAGCTGGATCGAGATCGTCATCCTCCTCCTCCGGCGCAGCCGGGCTGATGGCAACCTCAATGCGATCAAGGTTTTCTCGCGCAGCTTGGATGAAGGCAAGAATGTTGGCGGTGTCGTGCTGGTTTAGGGAAGTCATGCTTTGGTGTCCTTTGCCTCTATGGGTTGCCGTGTTGCAGCCAGTATCTATGCCAATAGAGATTGTGATGTCAATACATATCTACAAAATTCCATCCGCCGCCCGCCGGACAAAAGGGAAGCCTTTTGAGCGGCGGAATCCGCCCTTGCACCTCGATTTTGCGCCCGAAAAGCAGGAGGTTTTGAGAGAACGTCTGCCGCGCGCCTGCTTGCCATAACGGAGCTTATGCGACATTCGTGAATAAGCGGAGCGGAAGCACGGCCGCTTTCGGGCGATCCAATTTCGTGCGATGAAACATCGTCGTAGTCCGCTTTAAAAAAGGGAGGCTGACAATGACAATCACAAAAGCTGACTCACAAAAAATGCAGCGGCTTGCCCAAGAAGGAAAGACAATTATCAAGATTTTCCGTGAGGACTTCCCAAAGGAGAGTTATTGGGATGTGTATTTCGAAGTGTATGGTGGCGGTGAACGTAGCTCGCTTGGCATTAAGCGAATGATTACGGCTCGCATCAACGCGATGGCCAAGAGCACCAGTAAATCGGAACGCGCTACTATGGCAGATGACCTGCACGGACTTGTCTGGCATCTCTACGAGAACCACAAAGCGAATCAACGAAAGCTCTCAAAAATTAGAGAAGCCCTTAAAGAGTAACCGGCGCAGGCGGCCGACGATACACGAATAAATCACCGCCCGGCTGTGCGCTTCAAAGCCTTGTGGAGGGTGACGCGGTGAACTCATTGCGGCGGACAGCCCAGACGCCTTCCTCGACGAGACGGCTCGCGAGCGCAAGAGGCGCGAGACGGGCAAGTGCGAGGGGCGCAAGAGCGTCGCTGAGGCGAAGCCTGAGGTGGTTGCGCTGGAACTGGAAGCGAATGGCCACTTGACGAGCTTCGGAAAGCGATATGCCGCGACGGCCATCGCTCGAATGATACAGCGGGCCTCAATTATGGCCACGGCATGATGTAGGATGGACAGTCATGACGAGCATTTCATTGGGACGCGCAAGCCCACCGCGCATCATCCTCAACTTTGCACTGTGACGCACCATTCCGGTGCGCGCAGTCGAAATAGACTTGTTCGAGGTACTTGCACCGCTCTGGGTCTGACCCGTAAGGATTCTGACTTCTACGACGCTGTTTGAGCGCGGCATCCGGGCCAAGATCTGGGCCATATACGCGGCAAGTGTCCCTTTCCATCCGGTCAGTAAACTGAGCGCAGACAGCCTCCGTGCGCTTTCTCTCTTCGCCCAGCGCCAAAAGCCTCTGCGCTTCTTCAACATTTCCTTTGACTGTTTGTTCCATTGTTGTACAAATACCAAAGATACAAAAAGGACTAGACGCATTCGATACAAGGTTTTGTGCTTCAGTTATTTGTTCTGACGTCATGCGCAAAGCGATTTTGTCTCTAGTCTTTACTGCCTCCTCGTTGCCACGCGCCGCCGACAAGCTGAACCACTTGTAGGCTTGAACATAATCCTTTGACAGGCCTTCGCCGTTGCTGAACATCATTCCGACATTGAAAAAAGCGTCGTTGCTAGCTGCAGCCCAAATTCTTTCCTTGTCGACCGGCGTTGCGTCCGGGGTCGCGGCGTGTGTCTGCGGCGGATGGAAGTACGGGTTCTGTATTTCGGTTGCGGGAGCCTGATGCATCCATACAGCGAGCATTGCACCGGTCGCCGCTCCTTTGATCTGTCTCATGACACCTCCTCGCGATCCGAGCGAGCGTCCGCATGTCTCCGTGTCCACATGCGGACCTGTCTACGTCAGGCAATTCGATTGAGCCGGTGCTTCTCAAACAACAGATTGATAGCCTCTTCGCCCAGAGCCTGCGTCGAGGTCTCCAGGTTGAGCGAGAGCATTCGAAGCTGCTTCCACGCCTCGGGCGGGAGGTAGATCGACAGCACGCGCTTGCCCTCGCGGCTGGGTGGGCGGACGGACTTCTTCGCCTCGACCTCGGGCAGGGGTGGCGGCTCCGGTTCGAGAGAAGCGGGCTGAGCCGTCGCGGCGAACAGGGAAGGTCGCTTCGCCATGGTCATGCCGCCTTGCGGGCAAGCCCGCCTGTGGACATGCCCACGATCCCGCATAGCCACGTGTAGAGGGTCTCGACTTCTTCGGCGGCCTTACCGTCCGGCTCGAACTCCTGCGCCGTCCGACCGTCAATCACGCCGTGGGCGAAGGCTGCGCGCTGCGACAACATGGCCGGTGCGACCCGAGCCCCTTGCGCCGTCAAGCCCTCGGCGGCCTCGCGTCCTATTCCGCTACGGGGCGGGATGGCGTTGAGAACGACATAGCTGGGCTTCTTCGCCAGCTCTGCGAGCGTCAGCGTCGCCTGTATCGCCTCGAGGTCGAAGGTCGCGGCTCGGCAGGGGATCAGCACCAGGTCGGCGAGCTGGGCGGCTCGAAGGGCGGTTTGGTCGGCGTTGGGCGCGGTGTCGAGGATGACAAGGTCGGCACCGTTGCCATGGGCGGCCTCGATGAGCACCCCAAGGCGGGCGGCCTGCCCGCTCACGACTTCTGGCGCATCGGCCCGCCTGCGGTCGCCCCAGCTCGCCGCCGTGCCTTGCGGGTCGAGGTCGATGATCGCGGCGCTATGCCCCGATAAGGCGGCGGCGGTCGCCAGGTGGACGGATAGCGTCGTCTTCCCCGCCCCGCCTTTCTGGCTGATGATTGCGATGGTTTTCATGGCGTCTCCCTGCCATCATGTGGACATGTCCGAGTGACCGTGTGCGGGCCTTTGGATATGCCTACGCGCGAGACGGTAAACGACAGGTTACCGCGCTACAGCGACGCCAAGACGAAGGCCCGCGCCACGAGTCGTCGCAAGCTAAGCATGCGGCGGGGCTGCTAGGCAGGAACCGGCACGGCGCGAACAACGGCCATATCAGCCGGACTGAGCCCGAAAAGGGTGGTGACGCGGGCTTCGATCTGGTCGCGCAGGGCCGCAGCATTGCGCTCCTGGAGACTCCGCTGATGCGGCGTCCGTGCTGTCCTGGCGGCGTCATTAGCCGCGATGATGTCGTTGACGAGCTGCTCGATCGCGGCGCGGTCTGCATTGTTCGCCGCCGGCACCGGGAGGTGCTCGATGAACTGCTTACCGTGGGAGTAGTAGCCGCCGCGAAACGGGCTGGTGTTGGTCCGAACCATTGCCTCGCATAGCGGGTGGTGCAGCACGGCTAGCAGAAAGGCGTTGCTGACGGGCGCGCCTGGCTTGGGACGGATCATGTAGTAAGGGCCGTTACCCCCGCCCGTGACCGTGATGTTGTCCCCGTCGTAGGCGTAGCGTGCCTCCAGCGATAGGATCGGCAGAATGATTTTTGGGCTGCTGAACTTCGTAAGGCTCTGCGAGCGGCCGAACTGGTAGAACTGCTGCGTGCCGTTCGCACCCCCCATGATGTTACGCTTCGCCAATTCAGCCCGGCGGGCTGTCAGATAGGCCCAGCATCCCGGAAAGCGGCGGGCCATATCCGCCGGCTGGATCAAATGCGCTTCAGCGCGACGGGGACCTGATACGAGCTCATAGGGAAAGATCATCCATCGGTTGGCCTGCGCGCGCGCATAGGGAGACAACGGCGCATCGTGCATGCAAGGGCGCAGAATGGCGCGCTCGATCGGCCAGTCTCGCCCGTTCCAGCGCAAACTCACCGTGGTGGCCGTCTCGGCAACTCCGCTGAAGATGTAGGTCTCATCGGCGCTCGTCTGCACGCCGACGAATATCTCGGCGACTTCGCCGAGTTCCGCCGGGCAGGCGGCACGCACACGATCGAAAAGCGCACGGGTGGCCGCATCGGCGAACTGCCAGGCATCGGCTCCGAGCTCGGCCGCCGGCACCGTCATGAATTGACCTGGTGCGCCGTAGCGCCATGCCTCAAGCGCCTCGACGCGCTCAATCTGCACGTCGGCGGCGCCGCGCCGGTCGAGGATCAGAAGGCAGGTGTAATTGGCAGCCTGGCGGCCGAAGACCTGCTGCACGCCGAAATGCACCACCTTTTCGAGCCGGTTGCCGTCGGTGATTAATTGCCGCAGCGCCCGACCGGCTTGGATCGTCATGAATTTATGCGGGACGATGACGCCAAGGCGGCCGCGAGGCTGGATCAAGGTCAACGCGCGCTCGATGAAGAGCGCATACTTGTCAAAGTTGTCCTGACGGGCCGTGGTGTAGGGCGACGCCGGGCTTTGGTAGAAGGTGGCCTCTTCGGGCGAATAGGCCATCATGTTCTGAATGCGGATGTAGGGCGGGTTACCCACAATGACGTTGAAGCCGCCTCGCGCCATCTCGGTTGGGAATTCGGTTACCCAGGTGAAGGGGTTAACCTTCTCCACCAGTACCGGCGGCAACGGTCCGCGAACGGCCGCCCATTCGGCCGGACTGACCAGGCTGTTGCCGGCGTGCAAGGTTTCATCAAGAGCCGGGAGTGCCGGGCGGTGTCGGGTTGCGACGTAATCTCTGAGCCCGGCCGCCGTCTCGTCCTCGATGAGCTTCAGAAGCAGGCTGAAGCGCGCGACTTCCACGGCGTTCGCATCGATATCGATGCCGCGAATGTGGGTGAGGAGAATGCGGCGCTTTTCCTCGAACAAGAGGCGCCATTGTCCGGCAACGCCTTCGTAGATCGTGGTCCCGACATGCCGCGCGCGGTCGTTCGCGAGGTACCAGGTCAGATAATGGTCAAGCAGAAACTCATAGGCCGAGAGAAGGAAAATGCCGGAGCCGCAGCTGATATCGGCGACGGTGAAGGCGGCCAGATCGTCAGGGCTCTTGCCCTGAAGCATCGGCGGGAGGGCGCGCTCAACGATCGCGTCCGCGACATAGCGCGGGGTCGGCACCACGCCGCCGCTCTCGCGCACCTCCGGCTTGCTGACAATCTGGACTGCGCCGGCATTGACGGTGATGACCTCGCCAAGGAACAGCTCATAAATTTCGCCGAGCACTTCCGTCTCGACGACAGCGAAGGTGTAGGGGCTTTGCGGGTAATAAAGCTCGGCGATGATGCCCTGCAGCACGGCGTCACTAATGCGGATGCCGAGCCGCGCGTCGTCGAGAAGCCGAAAGAGGCCGGAATCATAGAAGGCGTCAGCCCGGCGCAATTCGGCCATCAACGCATTGAAGGTGTCCGTTTCGGCTAAGCCGCGAAGGGTCTCGTAACGCTCGATCTCGCGGTCTTCGCAGATTCGCAGAAACACGATCCGGGAGAGAAAGAGCTGAACCGCATACGTCAATTCGGCAGGGCTGAGACCTGGCGTGTTGGCATGGATATCGACGGCCAGACGCTCGCGCCACGAGCCCACCTGGCGCAGGAAGAAGTCGTCGAATTGCTCCGCACCATGGCGCGTAACATCAACCGAAAAGCGGCGGTCGAAATCGCCGGAATAGACCACGTCGCGGGAGAGCAGGAGCCATAGCTCGTCAAAGCGGGCTTCAAACTCCGAGTAGCGGAAAAGATGCAGCCGAGCGACATGAGCCTCGTCCGTTTCGACCGGCCGCTGCTGACAGTCGTATATCGCCAGCTCATGAAAGTTGGTGAGGACGGAAATCGGCAAACTTGCCGAGAAACCGTAGCGCCGAGTTTGAAAGGCGGGAGCCCGGTCACGTTCGATCCGCACGCTCGGCTTTTTCGCCTCGACAAAGAGCTTCCGCTGCCGCGCTAACCGCAACTCGTAGTCTGGCTTTTTAGAGAGCCGCTCCTCGCCGACCTCGACGGTCGCTTCTTCGATCACCTCGCGAAGACCGAGAGGTTGCCCGGCCTTGTTGTGCACGTCCCAGCCGAACGCTTCCAACAGCGGAGTGATGAAATCAGTTCGAGCTTGTGTCTCGTTGTACGCGGGCTTCAGATACTCCGTCTCGTGGCGCTGGAAATTTCGAATCAGATCGGCGACGCGAGCCCGCCCGGCGGCTTTAGCTGGTTCCTCAGTCATGATCGGCGGCCGCCGAAGCAGGCGCACGACGCCGGCGACGGGCCATGCGCCTATCGCGCATCTTGATCCAAATATCGCGGAGCGAATGGCAGTCGCGGCGCGACAAACCCATGTGCCCCATGAGAACGATCCGGGCATTCTCCTCCAGAACCTCGTCCAAACGACCTGCCCGCGTGAGCCGGTCGCACTCCGTGAGGGCCATGGCCCCATTGAGTTTGGCTGGCATAAGCAACCGCTCTGCTTCGGTAGGCTCCAGCTCAAGCACTCCACCGCCGTAGCTTCGGCCTTCGATCTCGGCGGACGCTGCCGTCAGCCAGGTGTAGGTGTTCGCGATCATCTGCTCCGCCTTCGCGGTCTTGCAGGTGAGGCGGTGAATCGTGTCGGTTGATGTCGCGCCGGAGTTATTCAGGACGATCCGGGGGAAGTTGTAAATCTGCCGGAACACAAAGCCGTCCGGCGCCCAGATCGCCGGGACAGCGTACCAGGGCGTGCGGATCGAGCACTTGTAGCCCTTGTGGTATTCCTGCGCCTCGCCAAAGCGGATATAGCCGCGAAGCTGCTCGGTGAGCTTCGCGGCTTGGCTTGGCGTGATGTGTAGGAGATGCACGCGATCGCCGGCGGCGGCGAGCGCATTCCAATCCGCTTTGCCGAGCCGCGTACCCTTCAGTTGCACGGAGCGCGAGACAAGCGGTGTCGTGTAACCCTCAAGCCCGAGCTCCTCGACCTGCTCAGCGGTCAGGACAAAGAACTCGTTCTTGCCCGTCACCACGCCAACATCGACGCTCGCGTGAGTCGCCATATTGGTCGAGATATCCGCCGCGCGAAGCTCGCGCATGAAGGCGATCTCGCGCACGGAGAGGAAGTATTTCAGCCACTTCTCATGATCGTGCCGAATAGTTTTCGGCTGGGCTGCCTTCAATAGAACGGCCGGCGCTTCGCGCGTGATCTCGGCAACCGTTGCGGCCTCAGTTAGCGTCACACGGCACGCATTCGTCTCGGAGGCTTTGGCGAGTGCCCCGTCGGCGAGCAATAGGACGACTTCCTGTTCGGCCTTGTCGAAGAACAGCTCATTGCAGGCAACGATATCGATGCGGGCGAAATGGTCAGTCAGGAAGGAGCGCAGTTGCGCTGCGTAGGAGACCTGCAAGAGCTCGGCAGGGAGAACGAGGGCCATACGGCCGCCGGCCTTGAGGCTCATCGATGCAGCGACAACGAAGGGCACCCAGATGTTGGTGAGCTTATTGGGCGTCAGGCCAACGTCCTGCATGATCGCCATGGCCCGGCTGCGGTGTGGCTCCGGGAATGCCTGGTAACGGATGAAGGGCGGATTGCCGACCACGGCCTCAAAGGCGGGTTGCTCCGACGTTTGCCACCAACCGAAGAAATCGGCCGTCGTCACGACACCCTTGGCCTGCGGTCCGATGATTGAACGCAGGCGCTCGCGGGCGCGGTCGGCTTCGGTGCCGAGTATCTCAATGCCGGTAAGCTGCGCGGCGATGTCAGGTCCGCGAAAACCAAGCCCGGCGAGCCGCCCGGCGGCGGCGGTAAGAAAGGCGCCGTCGCCGCAACTCGGCTCTAGCACCTGGTCTGTTGGCTTCTGAATCGCCCATGCACAAAGCCAGGCTGCAACCTCGGCCGACGTGTAGTAGCCACCCCGCAGCTTGTCGGGATCAAGGTCCGTGAAGCGCCCGCTGTTCTGGCGAACAGACCCTCCGGTTACCTTTTGTGCAGCAGCTCGGTTCATGATGACGGGTTCCGGACGTGGAAGAGGGGAGCGTCATCTCTGAGCAGCCGTTCGATCGCCTCCCGAACAACCCATGCGATAGACACGCGGTTCTTGCGGGCAATTTCAGAGAGCTGCCGATATTGCTCCTTGGTCAGGCTCACGGAGAGCCGGTGAGCTGCTTTTTCGGCAGGGTCAAGCGGCTGGGGAGAGGGCATGGAACGACTCTCGGGTGCATCATTTTGCACCACGGTACACCACCATGGGTGATTCGGGCGAAGTGCCTTACAACGGACTAGGCCCGTTGCTAATATTCCATCATCTCCAACGTCTCTCGGGCCATCCGGGCGAGGGCCTGAATTTCTCTTTTCAGAGCGAGGGTCTCAGCCGAGCGAGCGCCGTGCTTGAGGGCGTTCCGGTTGCCCCTAGGAGCGCCGCCACCGGCGCCGTGCATCCGGCAGACCTTAGACCCCCGAACGGCTGGTGCTTGGCACCGTAGGCCGCTGCGCTTCGATCTGGCGCGGCATCTCGACGCCAGGTGCATAGGCCAATGCATGGGGTTGTTCTCCATTTTTTTCGCGCGCCCCCACCCCCTGCGCCGGGGCGCTGACGTTGCCGACGATAGCCTGCCCGCCCTCGGCGACATGGACATGCTGAACGGTCATCTTCTGCTCGCCTCCGCTTCGGTATCGCTTGAGCGCTTCGACCTGCGCCGCGAACGTTCGGGCGAGCTTGTTGAAGGCGGTCTGGGCGCTGTCCTGCTGCGGGATGTTGTCGACGTGGGCGAGGCGTCTGGCGAAGGTCATCGTCGCGTTGTGTACGGCGGCCATCTGGCTGGCGAGCATCGCTTCGACCTGATCGCGCGGCTCGATCCCCTTCACGACGGCGAGCGTGAAATTGATCCCGCTTTCGTCCGCATTGAGGCCCTGTGAGCCGACGTTGACGAGCTGCTTAGCGAGCCCCTCGAAAAAGTCATCGTCCGTCGTGCCGATAGCCTTCATCAGCACGATTTGGCCAAGGGCCTTGTTCGGGTGGTCGATAGCTATGTGCCCCGCCTTTTGGGCGCCCGGCACGACCTTCAGCCGGGGCGCCGCCTTTTTCCGCGCGGCCATGTAGGCCTTCAACGCCTCAGCGTCGGCCGGCGTCGGCTGATAGGGCTTCGCGTCGGCGTCTTGAGCCTTCGGGGGGGCGTTTTTCATCGGCGATCGGCGCTCCACTTCAGGCTGCCAAGGCCAGCTCGAGAACGCGGCGGGCGATAGGACGGCTCACGCCGAAGCGTCCGCAAATGATGTTCGTCACCTGAGGTCGAGATAGACCGACACGCTCGCCGGCGGCCTGGTGCGTTGGGCCGAGGCCCAGAAGCAGCTCGGCGACCGTCGGCGGATAGTCCATTTGCAGGCTCGGCGGCTCGATTTTCTCGCGCTTCCTCGGTGCCGGCCGTGGTCTCTGGGGCGTGGCGAGCAGCGGCAACGGCTCGCCGTCAAAGAGGCTGTCCCGATAGCGAATCTGAAGCTCGGCGAGCAGCGCAGGAGCCTTCGGCAGGCGCTTCGCATAGGTGCGGCGGTACGGTTCGACCTTGCCGCTTCGCACAAGCGCGTCCCTCAAGTTGCTCGACCCCGCCGAGAATGCCGAGCGGGATTGAACCGCCAACCCGGCGAAAGTCCTTCCGGTACTGCGCCTGCGGCGTCGCCTCCTTGAGCAGATAGTTCGTCAGTCCCGCCCAATTCGGTACCGGTTCAGCGTAGACGTGACCGGCGTAAGCCGACGAACCGTTGAGACCAGCGACCGCCCAGTCACGGGAGGTAGCGTTCGGCATGACGGCGACAACGTGAGCGCCGAATTTCGGTAGCTTGTCGCGCCCTAAAGCCTCGAAGACTGTCGTCATCAGCACCCGCCGCATACCAGCGCGCCGTTGGCGCTGGGCCATATCGCTCTTGACCCGCCGCGTCAGCGCCCTGACGACGTTCTCGGCGTCCGGCGATCTTCCTGCTTCGACGCTGACAAAGAGACCCGGTCCTCGTTGCCGCATGTGGTCGAAGCCTTCAGTCAGCAGGTCTCTTTCGTGGTGAGAAAGACCGTGAGAGACGCTTACACGTTGAGGGGCGTTCCCGTCCTTAACTATAATAGAAGGCGACCCCCGCTTTTGAGCACGCGAAATCCCCGCAAAGCCTTTCTGGTCTGGGCTTTGAGAGGAAACGGCCTCCGTGTGCAAAATTGTCGCCATCTGGCGCTACCGCAGCGCCGACCGTTCGACGAATTGGCGGTGCAGGTTCGTCACGTTCGCGCCAGGCGTCGGCTCCTCGTAACCGGCGAGCCATCGGCGTAGCTCCGAGAGCCGAACAAGGCGGCGACGGCCAATGCGGATCGAGGGCAGTTCGCCCCGCGCAAGTATTCGGTGAACTGTTCGACGGCTTAGCCCCAAGCGTTCGGCAAGGTGACTGATCCCAATCAACGCACTTTCAATGTCCGTCTGCACGCTTGATTTCCTTCTTCTAAATCCCGACCGGCCCCCCGCTACGAATTGTTGGAACATAGCACGAACATGCCCTAGAGCGCCATTGAGCGGCACCAGTTGTCCACAATTTCCCCGCCCCCTTTCTATTTTGAATAGAAAATGTATTCGTGGCGCTCAAATTTCTGAACCCTACCCCCTCACCGCTTAGCTTCAGCCATGCCGCCCATTCTTTGGAAATGACGCTGATGATGTTCGTCAGGCTTGGCAGGCCCCTGCGGCGACGTTCCCGCGCGGTGATGAGGCCTTGCGCCTTGGCGGCTCTAAGAGCGTTTTGCGTCGTTGTGCGGCTAACCCCGGCGAGGGCGGCGATGGCGTCGATGGGCAGACTACAGACCCCGTCCCTTTGGCATTGGCAGGCGATGACGCTGAGCGCGGCCACTTCACCGGTGGTGAAGCGGGCGGCAAGGGCGGGCGGCAGGGTGCCGGACGCAGCTTGGCGTCGTCGGCGCTCGAGGCTCGCCTGTCTGTCCGGCGACCTCGGCGCGGGCCTACGGCGGGCGCTGGGCGAGATTGGTGATGACAAGGCCCGTTGTTGCGTCCCCCTGGCGGCGAAAGCCGCCCTGCGGCCCTGTAGGGCCTCGCTGATGGCCTCGGCGTCAGCGTCGAGGATATGACCCTCGGCGTGCGCCCTCCACGTGAGGCGAGCGATCTCGTCAACGGCGGCGGTGTTTCGGGCGACTGCCGCAGCAGCCGCGAATTGATCGGCGAGCATAGCTTCTCCGTTCGGGATCAAGTCCCGCCGAAGGGCGCGCACGATTTCAGGCAAAGCTCCGCTACAGCCAAAAATGGCTCTTGCAACGATTCAGTTTTTCGGGGAGTATCAGGACTGCGACATCACTGATCTTCCCCGGCTCTGCCGGGACACCGGCCCGCCTTCATTGGCGGGTTTCGTGTTTCTGGGGCTTCGTTTCTCCGAAGGGGCGCGCGAATCGCGCACGCGCAGGAGACTCTCGTTCGCGAGTCGCGTCAACGGCGGGTGGCGCTATCGCACCATGTCCTGTGTAAGCTGTCGGAAGCTCAACGTACCGGCTGAGCCGCGAGCGCGAAAACTACGTGTCAATCGGCGTCGAACACGCCGGATCCCGTGTTAAAGCCTAGACCGAAGTTTTCATTGCGCTGGTCAGCAACCCATTGATCGGACTCAGTAAGGTCCGGTTTGGGGTTGTCTCGTACTGGCTACATCCTGGGACTGACGCCG
>WNFJ01554844.1_pt1 | contig 12714 bp, 15 predicted proteins | sample 5400461 | NCBI WGS metagenome assembly WNFJ01 (sample SAMN13153349, study PRJNA577476) | soil metagenome | isolation source: 115 cm saprolite on Douglas fir-dominated hillslope | place: USA:California | collected 2013-09-17 | reverse complement strand
AGATGATCTCGCGCAAGGTGCCGCTGACCGACCTCAACCACGCCTTCGACGCGATGCTCAAGGGCGAGGTCAAGCGCAGCGTGGTGGTGTACTAATGAGGTCGACGTCGGTTCAACGGTCCGCCCGCGCGTATAGCAGTCGCGATGCTGACGACCAAATTAGAGCCGGGCTCGCCGCTCACGCTTCGCGCTGCGGCTTGGGCGTCTGCGAGACGAATGCCGAGGTACAGGGTCAAGCAGGGGTCGCAATACGCGAAGGGGCGCTGGCCAGCGAGGAGGCGCCGAATCTCTGAAATGGCCTTGCGCTGCGGAACCGGCCGGGCCATAGAGGGCTCTCTCGCGTCATAGAGCGCCCTCGGAAGTCGAGGAGCGAGCCGGGTGCCGTAGAGAGTGGGCGCCGGGGAGTGTCCCGGCGCCCGACTGACTCCACCTGCCCGCAACGCTGGCTAGACGCAAGATCCGCCGATCGTGCACGTAAGGGTGGGGCTGAACGTATTGTTCTGGCTGTTGACGTTCTTGCCTGGCGGGGCAAGCCCTTTCACCCGGAGCACGACACTCACGAGTGTGTCGGCGACAGTGTCGAGATTGATATCAGTCGGAAATGCGCTGAGCGGAATGGTGACGGTAGTGGCCGTTGTCCCGAAGTCGAAGTCTGCGCTCAGACTTCCGAGGGCATTTCCAAGGTCGTAGTTCGCAATGACATCCACCGAATACTTGTTGGCGCCGGCCAAGGCTGTCCAGCTGCACATGATGGCGTCATTGGTCGTGGTGATCGTGGCGAACGCGCAAGTGAAGCCTGTCGGTGGCGATGTCAGCGCAGGCAGCGACCCAGCGGAAGACGCCCCCACAACCAACGCACACCCGACGAATGCAATGGTAGCCGCCATCATCTTACCCATTCATGAACCCCTCTTCATTCGACTGTCGCTCGACATGAGCGTAGACGCTTACGAGTGCCCTCGCAGCGCGCCGGGAAGAGCAGCATTGGGTGTGCCAAAGCGGAGCGTGTTCGCAAAGGTGACAACGTGGCTCGTTTCGCCGATGAAACGCTCGCCGACGTTCGGAATCGCAGCGAACAAATTTGTGTCGCGGCGTCATACAGGTTGTCAGGGCGCCTGGCTAATGGTTTCAGTGTCCGCGGGTCGTCAGTGGTGTCAGTTCTCCGGTCCTTGCCGGGGTTCAAGCTGCTCCCGGCTGAAGTTGCCGAGCCGCTACTTGAATCGCTGAAGCTGCCCGCGGGAGGGCCGCGTGTGGCAGTCAGGCAACATATTACGAACCAGCTCGTGAAGTGGTGGCGCAGGTCGTGGAAGTACAGGTCGTGGAAGTGCAGGTTGTCGAGCTTGGCCTCGGCGACCGCGTGCTCGAAAACAGCCATTGTGACGTTAACCTGATCTACGAGATTCATTAGCGCTTCACGATCCCATGGATGATCTCTCGATCCGCGGCGGCCACGTGATCGACGGAACGGGCGCGCCCGGACGCGACGCGGATTTGAGCGTCAGCGGCGGCCGCATCGTCGCCGTCGCGCCGCGCTCGGGGCGGCCGGCGCGCCGCGTGATCGACGCGCGCGGCCAGGTGGTCGCGCCGGGCTTCATCGACATCCACACCCACTCCGACTTCACGCTGCCGCTGAACCCCCGCGCGGAATCGAAGATCCGCCAGGGCGTGACGCTGGAGGTCGTCGGCAACTGCGGCTTCTCGGTCGCCCCCGCCCTGCCCGGCCGCGCGGCAATGCTCCGCGAGTACCTGGCCTCCAGCGCGCCGTGGCTGCCGTTCGGCGAGACCAGCTTCGCCGACTACGTCGCCGCGTTCCCCCCGACGGCGCTCAACGTCATCCTCCAGGTCGGCCACAACACGCTACGGCTCATGACGGCGGGGATGGACAACCGCGCGGTCACTGCCGACGAGCTGGCCGCTCTGGCCGCCGGCGCGTGGGGAATGTCGTCCGGTCTGTTCACCGCGCCCGGCGCGTACGCCGACGCCGCGGAGATCCACGCGCTGGCCCGGGTGCTGCGCCGCCACGGCGCGGCCTATTCGTCGCACATCCGTGACGAGGCCAACCACGTCGGCGACGCGGTGCGCGAGGCGATCGCCGTGGCCAAAGCAACGGGGGTGCACGTACAGATCGCGCACCTGAAGCTTTCCGGCACGGACAACTGGGGCGGCGCCTCGCGCCTGCTCGATGAGATCGCGGCCGCCCGCCGCCGGGGCCTCGCCGTGGACTGTGACGCGTACCCGTACGACACGGCCAGCAACCCGCTGCGCAACCTCTTCCCCCGCTGGGTGATGGACGGCGGGATTCCCGCGATGCTCGAGCGGCTGGGCCGCCCCGAGGTGCGCGTGCGCCTGCGCGCCGACATCGCCCGCGATGGCCTCAACAACTTCGGCCGGATTCCGTCGTGGGACGTCGTGCGCGTGGCCGTCGCGCCGAATCTCGCCGACGAGGCCGGTCGCACGCTCGGCGCGATCGCCCGTGGTCGCGGCGTCGATCCCTTCGACGCCGTGTGCGACTTCGTCATCGCCGACCGCGGCGAGACCCGCATCCTCGTCACCTCGATGAGCGACAAGGACGTCCACGCCATCAGTGCGGCACCGTGGGTGACCGTGGGCTCCGATGCCAACTCGCTTGCGACATCGGGCGTGACCAGTCAGGGCAAGCCCCACCCGCGCTCGTACGGAACGCACGCGCGCCTGCTCGGTCCGTTCGTGCGGGACCTCGGCCTGCTGACGCTACCCGCGGCCATCCACAAGACGACGGGCGCCGCCGCGGCGGCTCTCGGGCTGACCGACCGCGGCGTGCTGCGGGAGGGCGGCTGGGCCGATGTGGCCGTCTTCGATCCCGCGCGCATCACCGATAGCGCGACGTATGACGAACCCCATCGCTACGCGGTCGGCGTCTCCACCGTCGTCGTCAACGGCGAGGTCGTCGTCGACGGCGGCGATCACACCGGCGCCCTGCCGGGACGCGTCCTGCGCCGCGCGTAGCCGGCTCGTCTCCTCGCCGGGCCGCTTCGCCCGTCGACGGTATATGATCCTGGCGAGGAGGAACAACGATGGCGTCGAAGCCGATCGCCTACGTGCAGGCTTCGTGGCACACGGACATCACCGACCCGTGCAAGCATGCGTTCGTGGCCGCGGTCACCAAGCGCGGGTATCGGGCGTCCGATATCGAGTTCTTCTCGGCCCCGGGCAGTCTCGAGATTCCGCTCATGGCCAAGAAACTCGCCAAGACGGGTCGCTACGCGGCGGTGTGCGCCAGCGGGCTCGTCGTGGACGGCGGAATCTACCGCCACGACTTCGTCGCCCAGGCGGTCCGCGGTCCTCACGCCCCATCACTTCCACGACCACGCCATCCACGAGGCGTTCTTCAGGGACCACATGCGGACCAAGGGCGAGGAGCTCGCCGAGGCGTGCCTCTCGATCATCGAGACGCTGAACACGCTCAGTGCTTCTTGAGGCGGACCTCTTCGAGCGGCGCCGACCATGGGTACGGGTCGATGAGCATCAGCGCCGGCTCCTCGACGCGCGGCCCGATGCCGCTGGGCCAGATGTACTGGAAGATCGGCGCGATCCGCACGCGGTCGTAGACGATCTGCTGGATCTGGTGCAGCAGCGCCTCGCGCTTCTTGCGGTCGGTCTCGCGCGCCTGCTGCTTGTAGAGCCCGTCCACGTCCGGCCAACCGCCGTAGGCGTAGGCGCCGTCGCTCGGGATCACCTCCGACATGCGCGAGGCGGCGTTGCCGTAGAGGGCCTGGCTGCAGATGCACACGCCCTTGAGCTTCTTCGACGAGAGCGCCGTGTAATACGCGGCGCGCTCCATCGGCCGCATCCGCATCCGGAGGCCGACGGCGCCGAGATAGCCGATGATCGCCTCGCCCAGCGAGAAGTACGGTGGCAGCTGGTGCAGCTCGCCGGCGTCGAAGCCGTTCGGATAGCCCGCCTCGGCCAGCAGCTTCTTGGCCCGCGCCGGATCGTAGGGATGCGGCTCGAGCGACAGCGCGAAGTCGAACGCCCGCGGCACGAAGTTGCCGGCGGGCTTGGAGGCGCCGAGGGTCTCGGCCTCGCTGAGCGCGCGCCGATCCAGCGCGAGGCTGGCGGCCAATCGAACGCGCTGGTCCGCCCACGGTGACTTGGGATCCCACATCTCCAGGAAGTCCATGAAGAAGATCGCGATGCCCCCGGAGAACGCGACACGCAGATGGGGATCGCGCTTGACCTCCTGGGCCTGCGGCGCCTCCAGGAGGTAGGCGATGTCGACCTCCCCGCGCTTGAGCATGGCCACGCGCGTGGTCGATTCGGGGATCATCTTGAAGACGATCCGCTTCACGCTCGGCATCTTGCGCCAGTAGCCCTCGAAGGCCTCCATCACCAGCTCGACGCCCGGCGTGTGGCTCACAAATCGATAGGGCCCGAGCCCGACAGGCTGCTTCTTGAAGCCGTCGTCACCCACCCGCTCGACGTACGTCTTGGGCACGACCCAGCCGGCGCCGCTCACGACGCTGCCGTAGTAGCTCATGAAGTCCGGCCACGCCTCGTGCAGCGTGAAGCGCACGCGGAACGGCGAGACGACCGTGACCTCCTTCACCTTGTCGTGCAGCAGCTTGCCCTTGCTGCGCGTGAACGAGAACTTCACGTCCTCGGCGGTGAACGGATCGCCGTTGTGGAACTTCAGCCCCTCGCGCAGCTTGAACTCGTAGACGCGCTGGTCGGGACTGACCGTCCACGACTCGGCGAGGCTGGGCGTCGCGAGCATCGCGTAGAGGATCCAGAACGGCGTGAGCTGGCCCACTGTTTCGCCCGGATCGAACCAGGGCGGAGAGACCGTGACGTAGAGAGCCCAGCGCATCTCCCCGTCGGGCTTGGCCTGGGCCCCGGCGTCGGCGCCGAGGCCCAGGCAGAGAACGGCGCACAGCAGGGCGACCGCGGGGAGCGGGCGCCACGTCATGCGAGCTGTTTGCGGACGAACTCGATGATCCTCTCGATCGTGCGCTTTCCGGCGTCCGTCACCGGCTGCTTGGAAATGTAGCCCTGCCCCTCGCCCTCGAAGAGCTCCAGGTCGACCTGGCCGCCGGCCTTCCGGTACTGCGTCACGAAGCGGTCGAGGTCGGCGCGCGGGTGCGCCTGGTCCTTCGTGCCCTGCAGGTAGATCGCGGGCGGCAGCTCGACCTTCTCGCCGCGCTCCAGCGCGATCACCGGACTGCCTTCGGCCATCGCCTCCTCGGTCTTCCAGTACTGATCGTGCCCGGGCAGCACCCGATCGACGACCTCGGGATACGGCTGGCCGCTCGCCTTCAGCTGCTTCGCATAGCGATAGCGCCCGAGCGGATCGATGACCGGCCAGCACATCACGACCGCCTGCACGGTGGCGTCGACGGCCGGTGCGCCCGCGGGCAGCGGGATCGCCGCGTAGCGCGCGTCGCGCGGCCGCATCGCGGCCAGCATGGCCTGCTGGCCGCCGCTGGACGAGCCCATGAGCCCGACGCGATCGGCGCGGCCACCGAGCGCCTTCGCCTGCGCCTTCAGCCACCGAACGGCATAGTTGATGTCGGCCATCGAGGCCGGATAGGACGCCTCAGGCGGCATGCGGAAGTCGATCGAGGCCACGATGACGCCGCTCTTCGCCAGCGGCTCGTTCATGACCGCGTCCTTCAGGCGATCCTCGCGGATCCACGCCCCGCCGTGGATCTCGACCATCATCGGAAACGGCCCGTCACCCTTCGGCTTGTAGAGCCGGGCGACCGTGGCGAAGATAGTCGACGTCCTGGATGTCGATTTCGTGGCTGGTCATGCGCGTCCTCCTGGAATGAGCGTTCGTGCGCGTACGCTGCACCCGCCGGCGGCGTTCGTCAAGCGCGCGCGCTCAGACGAGGTCGACGACGGGCACGCGGCTGGCGACGAGGGCGGCCTGCATCGCCGCGAGCTCCGCGGTCGATGGCCGCAGCACCGGCGGCCGCGCGAGCGCGCTGCGGAAGATTCCGCGCAGCGCCATGCCCTCCTTCATCCGCGCGTGGGCGTCGCCGGAGGGCTCGCCGGCGCCGTAGACCGCCTCCTTGATCGGCCAGATCCGGTTGTTGATCTCCCGGGCGCGCGTCAGGTCGTCGGCGGCCATCGCCTCGAAGAGGTCGTTGATCAGCTCGGGGACGAGACTGGCGCAGCCGACGAGGGTGCCGTCCATGCGGTGCACGAACGTGGCGAAGAGATACTCGTCCATGCAGTTGAGCAGCGAGACGTGCGGCGCGTCGGCGCGGAGGGCGCGGATGTCGCGCTCGTAGGCGCCGAGATCGCGCTCGCCCATCTTGAAGCCCTTCACCTGGGGAATCGACGCCAGCCGCACCATGAGTCGGGTCGAGTAGGCGGCGCGCGTGCTCGCAGGATACACGTGAACGATGACGTCGAGCCCGCTCTCGCCGCCGATGGTCTTCACGTACTCGTAGACGGCGTCTTCCTTCACGCCGAAGCGCAGCCACATGTGGCACGGCATCACGTCCACGGTGTCGGCGCCGGCGTGGGCCGCCGCGCGCGCGTGCTCGACCGCCTCGAACGTCCCCTCGGCGCAGACCGCCGAGACGACGCGCACGGCGCCCTTCACGGCGTCGGCCACAACGCGCGTGACGGCGGCGCGCTCGTCGGGCAGCAGCGAGCCGACCTCGCCGGTGTGGCCGTTGGTCATCACGGCGGTCACGCCGCGGCAGCCGGCGAGCCACACGGCGAAGCGCGCCAGGTTGTCCTCGTCGACCTTGTAGTCATCCAGGAACGGCACGGCCATGGCGGGGATGACGCCGCGGAACGCCCGCGCGGCGCTCATCAGATCCCCGTGCCGAAACCGCCGGCGCTGCGGACGGTCACGGCCTCGCCGAGGTGCCCCGCGGGATGGAACAGCGCGATGCCGCTCAGCACCGCGGCCCGCGGCCGGCCCGTGAAGGCCTTCACCATCTGCTCGGCGCGGGCGCCGAAGGCGCCCTCGGTCGCCGCCTTCTGGAGCGACGGCCCCGCGATCTCCCCACCCCAGTCCTTGTCCCCGAAGTTGCCGACGATCTCGCGCGTGCGGCGCCCGACGGCGTCACGGTACTCGCGCAACGCGGCCAGATCGACCTGGCGCGTCAGCTCGGTGACCTCCGTACTGGTCATGCCGATGCCGAAGTCGCGGCGGGCGACGCCCAGGCGCTTCCGCCACGCGTCGTCGCACACCTGGTCGCGCCCGTGGAGGATCGTGTTGACCATGATGTCCTCGGCGCGCGCGATGTGCCACATCAGCCACGCCAGCGAGTTGAGGTCCTCCCGCGGCCGCACGCGCATCTGCTCGTCGCTGAGGCCGGCGAACGCGCGCTCCGCCGCCGAAGCCGGGTTGCCGCCCACGGCCGCCGACTGCACCGCCGCGTGCTGCGCGAGGAAGAGATTCTTGGCATCCATGATGGTGTCTCCTTCAGTGCGACGTGGGGACGTGCGGATGGCCCGCGGCGGCGTCGGCGATCGCGTGGTCGTTGTCGGCCGGGACGGCGCCGCTGACGCCGACGGCACCGACGACGTGGCCCCCGTCGACGAGCGGCACCCCGCCCTTGCCGAAGACGAACTCGTACCGGCCCAGCGTCGCGACGTTGTCGGCGAAGAGCATGCGCTTGGTGAAGCGCTCCTCGAGATCGAGCGTGGTGGCGCGAAAGCCGGCGGCGGCGTTGGCCTTGGCGCGCGCGATCTCCGGGGTCACCCAGAGCGCGCCGTCCATGCGCTCGCAGACGACCAGATGCCCGGCCTCGTCGACCACCGCGATCGCCACCTTGAACCCGAGCTCCTCCGCGCGCTTGACGCCGCGCTCGATGCACGTGCGCGCCTGATCGCGCGTGACGCCGCTCACGACACCTCCACCCGGACCTCATCGTTCTCCACGCGCACGGGGTACGACGCCACCGCGCCGCCGCGGCCCGGGAACACACACTGGCCCGTGCGCACGTCGTACATCCAGCCGTGCCACGGACACGCCAGCCGCATGCCCGACAGCTTGCCCTCGCTCAGCGGCCCGCCCCGGTGGGCGCAGACGTCACCGAGCGCGTGGACGTGGTCGCCGACGCGCACGAGAACGACGCGCGTGCCCCCGGCGTGCACGAGCGTCGGCTGGCCCGGGGTGAGGCCGGCAAGGGCCATCCGGATCTCGCTCACGCGTCTTCTTTCAGGACGTACGCGCGGTGCAGGCCGCTCATGTACTGCCAGCGCATCTCCGTCGCCTGCCGCACCTGCTCCAGCGCCTGCGCGCGCCGCTCCGGCGTGTCGGAGTGGCGCTCGACGATCTGGTAGCCGCGCTCGCCGTGAACCTCGTCGGCCTCGATGTGGATCGCGAAGAACTCCACCTCGTGATCGTTGAAGCCGTACGTGCTCTTGAGCGGCGGCAGATTGCGCTTGTAGATACCGGGCACCTGCGACTCCAGGCCGACGAGCAGCCCGGCGGCGGCGACGTGGAACGGCTGGCGCGAGGTCTCGAAGCACCACGCGGTGAGCGCGCGCGTCGTCGGCAGCTGGCGCGCCGTCTCGACCTCCTTGCGGCTCACGCCGCACGCCTCGCCGAAGCGGATCAGGAGGTCGACGTGCTTGATGCCCGACTCCTCCTCGACGATGTTCTCGAGCAGGAAGTCGCGCGCGTCGGCGTCGGGGCACTCGCCATAGACGGCCGCGCACCAGCGCGGGAACTGCGAGACGTACTGGTAGTGCTGGCAGACCCAGGCGCCGAGCTGCTGCCGCGTGAGCTCGCCCCCCACCCAGCGCTCGGTGAACGGATTCAGGCGACTGTGACGGGCGGAGACGGCGTTCTCCAGCTTGCTGCGGAACTCGCTCATGGCTCACCTCCCAGCGGACGCGATGATGCGTCGCGGGTCGGAGGGAGTCAAGCGGGGGCGGCGGCGTGTGTATCTGATCGGTGACAGCTGCGGCGATGGCCGTCGATTGTGCTTGACAGATTTCCGGGAGGCGTCAGCCGCGCGTCACTGATCGACCCGGAATGCCGATCCAGTGGCGAGCGTTTGACGCCCAGACACGCGATGCCAGGCGTTCCCGAAAAAATTCGGGTCCGCAGGGCGATCGCGCGGCCTGGCGGAGCGACGAGCCCTTGAAAATTGCGGTGTAGAGTCGGCGCAGCGGAAAAGGAGACGGACCGATGAACATGGTCTCTGATATCAGCCTCGCGCCCATCACTCAACCTACGGGTGGCTCGGCGGCCGACCTGGAGCATCTCGGCGACCAGATCGCCGAGCTCTCTGCCCACCTCGATGCCGCTGGCGCCCGCCTGCTGGATCTGATTCGGGAGTTCGACGCCCGAGGCGGCTGGAACACGGGCTTTGTCTCGTGCGCCGCGTGGCTGACGTGGCGGGTCGGGCTGGACCGCGGCGCCGCCCGTGAGGGTCCGCGTCGCTCGGGCCCTCGGCACGCTGCCGTTGCTGGCCCAGGCCCTCGCGCGTGGGGAGCTGTAGGTGCGCGCTCTCACCCGTATCGCCACCCCGGAGACCGAAGAGCGGCTGCTCAGGGTTGGGGCGGCCGGCACCGCCGAGCACGTCGAGCGCATCGTTCGCGGCTGGCGCCAGGTCGATCGACAGGCCGAAGCGCGAGAGACGGCGCGGCGCCACGCCAGCCGCGCGCTGCATGTGTATCAAGACGAAGACGGTATGGTCGTCATCCGCGGGCGGCTGGACCAGGAGGTCGGCGCTTTGCTTCTGCAGGCGCTGGCTGCGGCCCGCGAGACGCTTCATCAGCAGTCGCGCGCCACGCACCCAGACACCGGGCCCGCTGACATCTCCGAGGAAACGCCCACCATGTCGCAGCAGCACGCCGACGCGCTGGCCCTCATCGCGGAAACGGCGCTTCACCACGGCATGGATCCGGGCACACCGGGCGAGCGGTACCAGGTCGTGGTTCACGTCGACGCCGCGATCCTGGCGGACCCGGATGCACCTGGCGAGTCCGTCCTCGAGGACGGAACATACGTTCCCGCAGAAACGTCTCGGCGCCTGGCATGCGATGCCAGCCGAGTGGTGATGCGCCACGACGCCGACGGCGGTGTCACCGCGGTCGGCGCCCGCACTCGAACGATCCCGCCGGCGCTGCGCCGGGCGCTTCAACACCGAGATGGCGGTTGTCGTTTCCCCGGGTGCGGCGTCCGTTTTGCTCAGGGCCATCACATCCGTCACTGGGCCGACCGAGGCCCGACAATACTGTCGAACCTCGCCCTCCTCTGCCGTCGGCACCACCGCGCGGTCCATGAGGAGGGCTTTTCAGGTGGAGCGACAGCCCGACGGCGAGCTCTGCTTCCGGCGGCCGGACGGCCGGATCCTGCCCGAAGCCCGCCGCCGGCGGCGGTGCCCGCCGATCCCGTCGAGGCGCTACGAGCGCAGCACGACGCGCAGCACCTTCGCATTCACGCGCGGACGGCGATGCCGGGCTGGCTGGGAGAGCGCCTGGACGTGGGCTGGGCGATCGACGTTTTGCATCCGCTGGCCGCGCGGGCCGCCGGGCATTGTTGCCTTGCCGCCAGCGTCTCAGCCTGATTTCGGCTTGGTCGAGCGAAGCTCAGGAGGCATCAGATCGGGATATTCTTCGTACACCGGCTTCAGCGCCATCACCATGTGGGCGTTGATTTCCGCGACGTCGCGAAGCGCGTTCGGCCGTTCGTGCGCCGGGTAGTGCTGCCGGATAGCGGCAGTAGCCTCATCAAGCTTGCCGAGGCACTCCAGGAACAGCCGGTTTACATGCTCTGCTACGTCACGCCTCACGAGTCTGCCTCCTGGAGCTCGACGCTCACCCGTGCAGCGTCTTCATTACCTCGGCGTTGCCGGTCAGCTCGCCCGGACGCCCGGCGAAGATGATCTCCCCGCGATCGATGGCGTAGAGGCGGTCGGCGATGCGGCCGGCGTTCTGCACGTGGGACTCGGCGATGAGCACAGCCACGCCGAGAGCCTTGATGGCGCGCACCGCCTCGATGAAGCGCGTGACCACCACCGGCGCCAGTCCCTCGAACGGTTCGTCGAGCAGCAGGACGGCCGGTGACAGCGTGAGTGCCCGCGTGATCGCGACCATCTTCTTCTGACCGCCGGACAGGTGCAGGCCGCGGCGCGTCAGGAAGGCCTTCACCTCGGGGAAGATGCCGAAGATTCGCTGCTCGGCGGCGGCGTCGCGCTGCACCCGCCCCATCCCGATCCAGGCGGTGATCTGGAAGTTCTCCTCGACGGACAGGTCGGGGAAGATCCCACAGTCCTCCGGCGCGTAGCCGATGCCCATGCGCGCCCGCTCGTGCGCGGGCACCCGCGTGACCTCCTGCCCCTTGAAGCGAACGACGCCGCTGCGCGCGGGCAGGAGTCCCATGATCGTGTCGATGGTCGTCGTCTTGCCGGCGCCGTTGCGTCCCACGAGGCAGACCGCCTCGCCGGCGCCGACGGTCAGCGAGATCGAGCGGAGGATCTGGGCGGGGCCGCGGTAGGTCTCGATCCGCTCGAGCTCGAGCATCGGGGCCGGCTTGCTCACTTGGCGGGCTCCGGAGTGCCGATCAGCGTCGTCAGCACCCTCTCGTCGCGGCGGATCTGATCGGGGGTGCCGTTGGCGAGAATCGTGCCCTGGTGCATGGCCACGATGCGGTCGGAGTACGAGAACACGACGTCCATGTCGTGCTCGATGATCGCCGCCGAGATACCTTCCGATCGCACGATGGACACGATGGTGTCCATGATCGGCGCCTTCTCGCGCGTGCCGACCCCGCTCGTCGGCTCGTCGAGGAAGAGCAGCCGGGGCTTCAGCGCGTAGGCGATGGCGACGTCGAGCAGCTTGCGCTCGCCCTGCGAGAGCCCGCCCGCCAGCGTGCGCGCCTTGGCGTCGAGCCGGAAGAGCGAGAGCACCTCCGTCGCCTCCGCCCACACCGGCCGGTCCGCGTCGGCCAGCGTCAGCAGGCGCGGGATCTTGCCCTGGCGCGAGAAGATGGCGAGCGCCACGTTGTCGAGCGCGCTGAGCTGGTCGAAGAGGTTCACGAGCTGGAACGAGCGCGCGATGCCCGCGCGGATCCGCTCCTTCACCGGCTGCTTCGTGACGTCCTGGCCGCGGAAGAGGATCTGGCCCTCGTCGGCCGTCAGCAGCCCGCTGATCAGGTTGACGAGCGTCGTCTTGCCCGCGCCGTTGGAGCCGATGAGAGCGAGCACCTCGCCCTCCTGCACACGGAAGTCCACGCGATCCACCGCGCGGAACTCGCCGAACTGCTTCACCACCGCCTTCGTCTCGAGCAGCACGCTCATGTATGCCCCCCCTGGGGGTATCGGGGCGCCCTCCGTCGCGCCATCAGCCGCTCGGCCGTGCCCACGATGCCCGTGGGCAGCGAGAGCACGAGCACCACGAGAATGACGCCGAGGAACAGCTGCCAGTACACCGTGTAGCCGACCGCGTAGCTCTCGAGGTAGTTGTAGACCACGGCGCCGACGATGGGGCCGACGAAGGTCCGGAAGCCGCCCAGCACGGCCATGAACACGATCTTGCCGGAGAAGGTCCAGTGCAGGATGTCGGGCGTGGTGAGGCCGTTGAGCGGCACCCACAGCGCGCCGGCGACACCCGTGAACACGCCCGACAGCATGAACGCCACCCAGCGGTAGCGCCAGATGGGGATGCCGATGAACTGCGCGCGCGTCTCGTTGTCGCGGATGGCCTGCAGCGCGCGGCCGAACGGCGAGTTGACGATCACCCACATGATGGCCACGCAGAC